>JAAUYJ010116410.1_pt1 | contig 10217 bp, 9 predicted proteins | sample 7278031 | NCBI WGS metagenome assembly JAAUYJ01 (sample SAMN14350222, study PRJNA611818) | marine sediment metagenome | isolation source: surface marine sediment (1.8m) | place: French Polynesia: Moorea | collected 2018-08 | reverse complement strand
GCCTTCTATCTTCCTTCCAGAATGTTCTGGACTCTTTGTCTTCTTTGTCAATTTGTTCGCCGAGTATGACAAGATAGGCAATGATTGTAGCCCGGTTATTTAGCGGCGACTTAAGGCTAGCATAAGCCCGCCTACCTTATTTGGTGGCAGCGCCGGTTCGTACCCACGCTTTACCTTTTTGTGCTCTTTTCTTTCTTTGCCTCGGGGGCATAGGGAGAAGAAAACGCATGGGGAAAACCACGCTACAATCATTGCCTATCTTGTCATACTCGGCGAACAAATTGACAAAGAAGACAAAGAGTCCAGAACATTCTGGAAGGAAGATAGAAGGCGCTCCTCCCTCCTGGGGAAAACCCAAGCAACGCTCCTTCCTTTTTCCGGCCCAACGGCCCTTCCACCTCTCTCCCGCCTGCCACAGCCAAAGGCGCTAGCCGTTGGAGGAGGGGGGGAGAGCAGGACAAAGGAAGAGGGACTGAGGAAGCAAACTGACCGGGGGAGGAGAGGGGGAGCTTGGGCTAGCGGCCGAGGGGGCCGCCCCGGCCGTCGAGAGCCAGCGGGGCAGAACGGGAAGGGAAGGACGCCGCGCCAGTTCCTTGAGGACAAGCGCAGGAGACACAGCCTCCTTCCCCTCGCTCTGCCCCCACTCTGATGGCGCCGGTAAGTACCAACACAGTCCACAAATATCAATCTAAGCCACATGAGTACTAGCGCAAAGCCCACCGTAGTCGATCCCCAACTCGCCTAACGCACCGCTGCCACTCTCATTATTGCAGATAGAACCGATAGTGCCAAGCGCTCCGGCTCAGAGTGAAGTGACCTCCACCCCATTCGAACGTCGCTCCGCCCACAATGGCTGGCATCCCCGCCGACCAATTGTGCCAGATTCTGGCGGCTGCCCGCAGCGGTGGCCGCCGCACGGAGCCTTTCAGCTCTGGCGATGGGGCGGAGTGGCTGGGGTGGAGGCAGAATTTCACCATCACTGCCGCCATCAACGGATGGGAAAACCGCCGCCAGCACCGCGAGATCGTGGTGGCCATGACCGGAGCCGCCAAGCAGTATGTCGCCGATATCCCGGTCGGCGACGGCTTGCCCGCCGGTCTGGCCCAAGGCGCCGTCATCCAAGACGCCCAGGACGCCACCCTCCTCCTCAACCTGTACGAGCAGCGCTTCCTCCCCGCCGCCGCCTCCGACATCGCCAGGGTCAACTTCCACCACGCCTCCCAGAGGGAGGACGAGCCGATCCTGGCCTGGTCCGCCCTCCTGCGGCTCCTCCACAGCCGGGCCTACCCCAACATGCCCGCCGCCAACCAAGAGACCAACACCAACCTCATCGAGGCCTTCGTGATGCGCCTCCACAACAAGGTGACGGCTGACCGAGTCTGGAACCGGAGGCCGAACACTTACGCCCAGGCCCTCCTCACCTTCGCCAACGACGCTGCCGCGGGGCAGAGGATTCTCAACCAGGCCCTGCCCGCGCAGCAACCCAAGGAGGAACCCGGCATCTTCCACATAGGGGTGGAGGACGGTGAGGTCGCCGCAGTCGGCGCCGGCCGCCGGAGGGGCCCTGGAGGTCGCTGCTTCGGGTGCGACAAGACCGGCCACCAGGTCCGGGACTGCCCGCTGCTCCGGAACCTGTTCCGGGGGCGAGGAAGGGTCGCGGGAGGAGGCCGCGGCGCGGTAGGTCGAGGCCGCGGCTGAGGAGGGGGCGAAGGCGGAGGAAAGGCTCGAGGACCCGGCCGTGGGGCTGGCGACCGCGGCGGCTGCGGGGCCAAGGGAGGCCGAGGCTGAGGACAGGCAAAGAACCTCAGGCACCGCCAGCTGCGAGCCATCCAGGCCATCCTCAACGAGGACGCCGAGGAGTGGGAGGACGCCGCCGGGGATAGCGGCGAAGGGCCGGCGGGAAACGAGTAGAGGCAGAGGGCAAGGGCGCCCCTCTACCAAACCCAATCAGCCCAACCTCATCAGCCCCGCCGCCCCTCTCCTCCTCGCAGCCGTCACCACCCCTCCATGGCCCCACAGGGACAGCTGCGCCTCCAGCTGAACCCCAGGAGGGTTCAGCTGACACCCAGGGGCGGCTCCTGGGCGAGTCAGCTGCCCCTCACAGCGGGCTAGCCCGGTGCAGGTGAAGGACGACCAGTGGCTCCAGGAGGCAACAGCCGACCCGGATGATGAGGCGGTAGAGGCAGTGAATCAGCTGGCCACCTCAGAGGAGGAGGCAGCTGCCACCTACTGCCACTACCTCCCTGTGCGGCTGGGGGGAGTCAGCTGTTGTGCCCTGATTGATTCAGGGAACACTTGGCGGACTGTGATTAGGTCGGACTTAGCAACAACCATGGGACTAAAGAAGAAAGACCTCAAGGCCCTGCCGGGGCCCCCGGTCGAGATGGCGTCGGAGGGAGTGAACTTGGAAGTGATGGGGATCCCAAAGCGGGTGATCGAGCTGCATGTGCCCTGTTTGGGGCGCAGCTTCAAGTGCCGCCCCGCCGTCGTTAGGGGCCTCTCCATGCCAGGCAATATATCGGGCCCTTGGCTGAAGATGCATGGCTGGGACCACCTGCGCATGCAAGACTGCCTCTACATTGAGGGGGTGAAGGTGCCCCTCACGAAGTCCTGGTCGGAATCTCAGCAGTCGCACCACCTCTACGCCCTCTCCTCAGTCAACCTGGACCCCAGGTCGGCCATGGTCGTCAAGGTCCTCGCCCCCTCGCTGGTCCTCCTCATGAGGATGGGCGAGCAGGTGGCGCTGTGGGAGGGCGAAGGGGTCGTCGGGTTGCCGGACAAGCAGGCCCACCCGATCACTGCAGAGACTGCCGTCATCACCCTCGAGAAGGGGGGAGTAGCCAGTGTATTAGTGCGGAACCCATATGACTTACCAGTGCAGGTGGAGAAAGGGTGCCAGTTGGGGCGAGTCCATATCGCGGACGGGGCCGACATCCATGTGATCGACCAGAACAGTGAGGGACACTATACTCGTGCTGATAAGAAGGAGGACTACATACAACAGTTTGTGCAAGCGGGGAAGAGAGGGAAGGACGAGGGTCTGCCCTCTGTGCCAGCCGACCTGAAGGGCAGGGACCCCGAGAGCCTCAGCCAAGACGAACGGCGGCGCTACCTCCGCGCGGTCTTCAAAATCGACCAGAAACCGTGCCTGCGGACGGAGTCCGAGCGCCAAGCGGCCGTGTCAGTCCTGGCAGAGTTCTGGGACTTGTTCTCCCACGACGGGTCCTATGGGCACACCCACCTGTTGCAGCATCACATCATCATGGAGGACGTGCCGCCCATCAAGTGCCGGTACCGGCCGATAAACCCAGCCCTCGAACCTGACCTCCGCTGGCAGCTGGATGAATGGCTCCACCACGATGTGATCAAACCGGCCAACAGCCCCTGGTCGTTCAACCTCTTGGCCGCCAAGAAGAAAGGGGGGAAAATACACTGGTGTATAGACTGGAGGCGTTTGAACCAGATCACCAAGAAGGACACCTTCCCGATGCCGACAGTCCAGGACACCATCAGCTACTTGGCGGGCAGCCGCATCTACTCAGGGGTGGACATGGCCGGGGCCTTCCACTCCATCGACGTGGACCCCCGGGTTCGGGAGAAGACGGCCTTTGCCACCCTCTTCGGTTCGTTCCAGCAGAAGCGGCTGGGCTTCGGGGTCACCAACTGGCCGGCGATGTACTGCCGGCTGGTTGACCTCGTGCTCAAGGATATCCCGGACATCCCATCAGCTTCCTGGACGACGGCGTCATCCATAGCGCGGAAGTGGAGGACCACATCCGCAATGTCCGCACCGTCTTGGCCGCTTACCGAGATGCAGGGCTTAAGCTGGCGGTGAATAAATGCAACTTCTTTGCCGACGAGATTACAAACCTGGGTCATGTTCTCAACGAGAAGGGCATCCGTCCCATCGACTCGTACATGGACGCCATCAAGAAGTGGCCCCTGCCCCGCTAGAAGACGGAGGCGAGGGCGTTCCTCGGCGTCACCGGCTACTACCGCCAGCACATCGACTACGCTAAGATCGCCCAGCCGTGGACAGATGTCTTTGGTAAAACGGACAAGGAGGCGGAGAGGCGCCCACTGGAAGAGACGGACGAGATGGAGATGAGCTTCGAGACCCTGAAGGCTTCGCTCGTCTCGGCACCCATCCTAGGGTTTCCGTACTTCCGCGGGGCCAAGGCAGGGCGCTTCATCCTGGACACCGACTTCTGCGCCCAGCAGATCGCCGGGGTCCTCAGCCAGGACCAGGAGGGCCGTGAAGTCATCATTGGCTATGGGAGCAAGAAGCTCAACAAGAGCCAGAGCCGGTGGCCATCCACGAAGGGCGAACTGTACGCTGACATTTTCTACATGAAGAAGTACCAGTACTACCTGCAGTATGAGGAGCAGTTCCTTTGGCGCACGGACAATTCTGCCCTTCGGGCCATCCACACCATGGACTGCCCCGGGGCCATCGTGGAGCGCTGGTTGGGCACCCTCACCGACTTCAACATCGAAGTCCAACACCGGGCAGGAGCCAAGCACGGCAACACCGACGGCCTCAGCCGCAGCGGCTACGCGGAAGGCGAGATCTCTGCCACCCATATCGCTGCCCTCCATGCCATCGGCCCCAAGGCCGAAACGGAGGCGCGGCTGATGGTGGCCCGGCTAGAAGTGGAGGCGGGTCAACGTCTCCGCTCCGATCAGGAGGAGGACCCTGAGCTCCGGATGGTGCAGAAATGGCTGGCGGATGGCCACCCGCCGGACAAGCTAGCAACCAAGGGGCTGTCTAGAATCGGCTGGATTTACGCCGGCATGTACGGGAACCTCAGCCTCGACGACCAGGGAGTCATCTGCCTTACCCTGGACCAAACGGGGTTGACGGGGAAGCGTAGCGTCCCCTGCCTTCCTCACTCCGAGTGGGACGAAGCGATCCGAGTGGCCCACGTCCAGGGAGGCCACATGGGGAGGGACATAACACTCGCCCGCCTCGCGACCCGAGTGTTCTTCCCGCCTGTGCATGAAGGGCGAGGTGGCCGGCCACATAGAGGCCTGCCACACCTGCCAGACGAAGCAGGGGAAAGGGGCCGACCAACGGCACATCCTCCGCTCCGTGCCGTCGGGGTACCCCTTCCAGCGGATCCATATCGACCTCGTGGGGCCCCACAACAAGGGGGCTCGCACGGGGGCCTCCAACATCCTCACCGTCCGGGACGCCTTTACCAAATGGGTGGAAGCCATCCCCCTGACAGCTACCACCACCCTGGAAGTTGCTAGAGCGCTGGAGCGAGAGATCTTCTCCCGCTACGGATACCCGGAGACGAGCCACTCCGACCGTGGGCCCCAATTCACTAGCCAGTTCTTCCTTGACTTGGGCAAGACCCTTGGCATCCAGATCACCGACACCACCGGCTACAACCCCAAGGGTAACGGGCAGGTGGAAAGGATGCACTGCGACCTGGGGGCAATCATGCGGGCGGCGCTCCGCGACGACCCCAACGCGTCGTGGGAGGACGTGCTGCCGCAGGCGCTCTTTGCACGGCGGACCGCCGTATGCAGGAGCACCGGCCTCGCCCCCTACCAGCTCCTCTTCGGCCGTGACTGCAGAACACCGATCGACCTACTGTTTGGCAGGCCCAAGGACGATGAGATCGACAAGGGTGGCCGCCTTCACCATGATTACTTGCGAAGGCTCCGGAAGCGGATCAACGCCGCCCAGACGTACGACTGACAGAACATGGCCGAAGCAGCTGTGCGGCAGAGGCGGAAATATCATCAGGAGCGTAAGAGCTTCCACCCCGGAACGAAGGTTTGGCTCCTCACCCCGGCCACAAAGCCAGGGACGGCCAGGAAACTGGCCAACCAATGGAGCAGGCCCTGGGTTGTCTGCGCCGATGGAGTCAACGGCGTGACGGTCCGCATTATGCCACACCCCGACTGGTCGGACAATCAAGGCACCCGCGTCGTGTCCATCGACCGCCTCAAGCTATACGGTGACGAGGCGAAGGCCCAACCACTACCGGACTAGGCCGACTTGGACATAGAGGGCGAAGAGTATGTCGAACACGTCAACAACGGAGCAGGGCAGCCTCCGCCTGGAGGAGGACAGGGTGGAGGCGGAGGCGCCATGGGCCCAGGAGGGGGCGGAGGAGGCGCGCCACCTGGAGGAGGACCCGGCGGAGGCGGAGGAGGCCCACCCCCGGGAGGAGAACCGGGCGGAGGCGGAGGCCCACCACCCGGAGGAGGACCGGGTGGAGGCGGAGGCGCCCAAGCGCCCCCACAGCCACCGCCGCCGCCGCCTGCACCACCCCCAGGAGGACCTCCCCGCCGAGATGGCACCACAGCAAGAGGACGGGCGCAGCCTCCCGGAGGACGGGGGCAGGCACCCACCCGAAGACGCGTGCTCTTCCCCGATCCGAGCAACGACGAAGAGATGCCCCAACGGCCGCGAAGGCCGCCAAGGCCGCCACCGACGCTGCGGCTCTACCCCCTACCACGAAGACTCGAAGACCGCCTGGAACCCCTGCGGCACCAAGAGGAACGGCTAAGGCGAGAGCAAGGGCAGCAGGGGCCAGGCGTCGAGACTATGAGGGGGACCGCCGAGCGCGCGCGGAACGATGGAAACAACAGCGCCGACTGGAGCGGCGGGAGCTCGAAGAAAGGGCGGAAGCACGAGCAGCCAAACGCAGCGAGCTCCAAAGGAGACTCGACCAGGACCGCCGGCAAGAGGACCGCCGTCGGCAAGATGAACTCCGACGGCAGAGGAGCGCAAAAAGGCGGGAGGCAGAACGTCAGCAGGAAGAACAAAGGCGGCACCAAGAGGAGCAACGACGCCAGGAGGAAACACAGCAAAGGGACCAACGACGGCGCAACCGGCGCCGCCAACGCCAACTCAGCACCTCCAGCAGCAACGAGGACGCGCCGCCACTCCCTGCGAGAAGTTGTCGGCATGAAGAGCCGCCACCACCACCGCCACAACCGCTACCTCCGCCGCCACAACAACCACAGCAAGACCAGCAAGACCTCCAGTTGCCAGACTACAACGAAAACAAGGCGGGTTCGCCGACCGCGCCCCGCCAACACCTGCCCCTTCTAGGCCAAAGAGGGACAGGAGAGCACCCAGCCGCTACCAGCCTTATGTCCTGTCCCGGGACGACGACCCGACGGACTCCTCCTAGGAAGACAGGAGGAAAATTCAAGAATACTATGATTGTCCCCAGCTGCCCGGGCCCCCGGGGTACCCGAGCAGGAGGCGGGACGGGGACGATGACGAAGGAGCGGCCGGAGGGGCAGCCGCTGTATAAAATTGTACAAACCGGAGCGCGCAAGAGGCTGCGCTATACAAATCTTTGTACAAAACGGAGCGCGCAAGAGGCTGCGCTATACAAATCTTTGCGCCAAAGCAATAAGCAACCGAGGTTGTTAGGGCGCTATTGAAATACGTGTAGAGTGGCGGTGCCCGGTCGAAAGGACCAAAAGAAAGGGCTGAATGTGAGAGAGCGCACAAGAGGCTGCGCTAAGGTGTGTTAGAGAGCAGAAAGGCCGGTGCAGGAGGCGCCACGGCGAGGACGTTGAAACATTACAGAGCCGATAGCTAGGAGGCCGCCCAGAGTGAGAGTATGGGGAAAGATACCCTAGCCATGGCGCAGCGGCAATGTAAAAGAGAAGCGAGAATGGGATCTAAAAAGACAAGGTGGGGCGTAGACAATCGACAACGGAAGGATGAACATGATACCGTATTCCGTATTCATCCAAGGGCGATAGCAATGTATCAATCAAGCGCTGTAAATTACTGTGAACCGAATGAAAATTTAAATGGTTTAGCAACTTGTGGCTTAAAGAAACCCATTTACCTAAAAAAAAGCTTTTTCTCCTAGGCACTCTCGCAGACCAACCCATGACGACCACCGGCAGGTGCAAGCCCACGGCCGGGGCCCTGAGGCCCGGCCAGGCGGTCGAAACTGGGCGCGACGGACTCTGGCGGGCGCCACCCGCGCCACCGCCCGACACCGAGGCCGGCCGGGCGAAGCTGGAGACCAGGGCCAGGGCCGCGAGGAGACAGAAGAAGCTGGAGAAGGAAGGGGCGGCTTCCTTGCACTGGGCCGTCCTCCTCTGGGCGGCCGCCGGCTTCACCTGGGTTGCGCTGGTGTCCCTGGTCTACAAGGCGGCGAAGGGGAACCTCTCCTTCACCTTCGCCCTGGCCGCGGCGGCGGCGGTCCTCTCCAACGCTCAAGCGACCCTGTTCATCCCTGTCTACGACTGCGAGCATCCGGCTACCACGTACCGGGCCATCAACCTGCACGAGCCAAACGACTGCCCGGACCCGGAGACCGACTACCTGGACCCGTAGCGATCGAGGAGGGTCTGTGTCAGCCTCTGCTGCATCCTCTCTGCCTCCTTGTTGGTGGCGATCTTGTCAATTTGCTCGTTGTGCTTGGCTTTGTCGGCAGCATCATCTCATTCTGGTGGAACTAACAAATCAGCGAGAGGATGCCAGGTGCTGGCAGCGAGATTGGAGGTGCTAGCAGCGAGATTGGAGGTGCGGGCGAGATTACTCTCGTTCGTCTTCGCAGGTTCACTTGATTTCGAGCGCTTCTTCAACTCCTTCTTCAGTTTCTTGATGACCGCGGTCCTCTTCTCAACCCCTGTCATTTTTGCTCCCTGTCTCCCCCTTGGTACCAACGGAGCGAGTGAGCCATCGGATAATTTCCCCTCGTTTTTATAGGTGACTAGCTGGGGTGTACCCGCGTTGCGGGATTAAAAGAAAAGGCAAAACATGCTATTGCTCTGTGGATTTGGTACTGTAACATAGTAAACAAAATTATGTCTTACTGTAAGAGAGTGTAAATTTAAATTATAATATTTACTTTTCTGTTTGGGACCATATGGGGAATACCCATATCCCCGTTGTTTGGCCATCCCATCCATCCACAAAAAGTATCAATATATCCCCCCAAAATTTTTTGACATTGTTTAAAATTAAAATGGAGTACCATCTTTTTTCTCTTTTCTGGGCCCTATGGGGAATACATATAAATCAAATGGGCCCGTTGTTTGGCCATCCCGTTGGCCCACAAAAAGTATCCAGATTTCCTGCAAAACATATTTTTTTAAAAAAAATGTTGAAATTTGATTTTGAATGTGTTTTTTCTTTTCTGGGCAATATGGGGAATACCTATACCCCGTTGTTTGGCCAGCCCGTAAGCCCACGAAAAGTATCCAGTTTTCCAAAAAAAAAATTGACATTGTTTTAAATTTAAATTTTACTATTTTGGGACCATATGAGGAATACTTATACCCCCGTGTTTGGCCAGCCTGTCGGTCCACAAAAAGTATCCAGATTTTTTAAAATGTTGAAATTGGATTTTTTTGTATATTTTTCTTTTCTGGGCAATATTGAGAATACCTATACTCCGTTGTTTGGCCAGCCCGTAAACCCACGAAAAGTATCCAGTTTCCCCAAGAATTTTTTTGATATTGTTTAAATTTACATTTAAGTATATATTTTTCTATTTTGGGACCACATTAGGAATGCTTATACCCCCGTTGTTTGGCCAGCCCATCGGGTAATGAAAAGTATCCAGATTTCCCTCAAAACCTATCTTTCAAAATGTTGAAATTTGATTTTGCATATTTATTTTTCTTTTCTTGTCCATATGGGGAATACCTACCTTATTTAAATTTGTTTTTTTGTTTGGGACCATATACATATATATGTGGGGGCAACATACTCCCATTGTATGGCCAGCCCATTGGCCTATGAAAAGTATCAATATTTCCCTCAAGACCTATTTTTTTATCTGTTGTAATTTGATTTTTACTTTGTATTTTTCTCTTTTTGGTCATATGGGGAATACCTATACCCCGTTGTTCTGTTGTTTGGCCAGCCCGTCGGCCCATGAAAAGTATGTAGATTCCCAAAAATATTTTTTAGACCTTTGAATTTGAATTTTGAATTTTTTCCATGTTCTGGGTAATATGGGGAAGATTTGGTTTTTTTCACATTTTCCAAAAACTGTGAAAAAGGTGCCGCAAAAGGATTCCAACCTCATTCCTGGGCCATATGAGAAAAGTTTGGATTTTTGAGTTTTCCAAAAAAAAATGCGCAAGAGGTGCCGCAAAAGGTGCCGCAAAAGGATCCCCCTCCGTCCTGGGCCGTATTGGGTAAGTTTGGATTTTTGAGTTTTTCCAAAATTATACCCCCCCTGGGGGGGGGGGGTCAACCCAAAAAAGTATTT
>JAAUYJ010007503.1_pt1 | contig 10220 bp, 8 predicted proteins | sample 7278031 | NCBI WGS metagenome assembly JAAUYJ01 (sample SAMN14350222, study PRJNA611818) | marine sediment metagenome | isolation source: surface marine sediment (1.8m) | place: French Polynesia: Moorea | collected 2018-08 | reverse complement strand
GACGAAGACGAAGAGGACATGGGAGACTCGGGCGAAGAAGAGTCAGACTCTGAAGATGATGATGAAGAGGAAAGTGACGAGCAAGGGTCGGATGATGAAGACGAGAGCGAGGTAGACAGTGTGGGCGAGGAGGACGAAGATGACGACTCCGGCGACTTAGACGATTCTTCTGCTGCTGAGGAGGAAGAAGAAGAAGGGGTGGATGAAGATGATGAAGAAAGCGAACTAGGAGAAAGTGAAGAGGAAGGGATAGAGGAGAGTGAACCTGAAGACAGCGAAGATGAGGAAGAAGCAGAGGAAGAGGAGGCTGTAAGCGAGGAAGACGAAGAAAATGACGACGAAGAAGAAACAGTCAATGTGTCCAACGGCAAGGGTGACGACGACGAGGTCCTCGCCCAGTCGGAGGAGGAGGAAGAGGAGACCGCCACCTCCGACCTCCACCTTAGGTACTCCACCTCTTGCAGCGACGACCAGACCGGCGGGGAGGAGGAGAGAAAGGGGAAGAAGAAGAAGGACGGCTGGAAGTACAGGAAGAAGAAGAGGAAGAAGAAGGCGGACGGGGAGGAGGAGTACACTCCGGACGAGGACGAGAATGGGGAAGGTGATGACGGCGAGGAAGAGCCCCAGAAGAGAACGCTCAGGTCCTCCTCTGGGTCGTCCGGGAACTCTTCCGGCGCTGAGTCGGGAGAAAAGGGGGCTGGGGCGAGACTGACGCGGAAGAGCTCTGACGAGAACGGCCTGGCGAAGAATGGGAAAGACAGGGGAAAAGGGAAGGAGGAGCCAAAGAAACAAGAGGATGAGGAGGGTCCCAAGACTGCCAAGTTCCCGACCTCGTCCGCAGTCAGCGTCGGCAGCGTCTGCAACGGCAACATCGTCGCCGGCAGCAGCAACGGCAAGGCCAACAAGAACAAAAAGAATCCCAAGACCAAGATGCCCGTCGGCGGCCAGCGCTACCTGGACGCGGACACTTCCGCAATGCTGACCGACTACTTCACCTGCGCCAACCCCTACCCCTCGCGATCCGAGCTGGAGAAGCTGTCGGCGCTGACCGGTCGGCCTGTCAAGCGGCTGGCCGGCTGGTTCTCGCACAGGCGTAAGCGCGACGGGGTCGTGGGGCTCAAGAAGGCCATGAGGAGGAAGAGGAAGCTGGCCGAGAGGAGTCTGAGCAAGAGTCCGAAAAAGGCCGGCAGTGACGGTGACGGCGTCAGTGAGAGCGTCGACCCCGCAGAAGAAAAGGAGGCGCTGAAGAAGAAGCTGGAGAAGATCAGGAAGAAGAACAGCAGCAAGTCCGCCCTGACCCAGAGCGAGAGCGAAGGGATGGGAGACTCCGAGACCTCTGTGGCTATCAGGAGCGATGCCGAAGAAGGCGAGGTCTTCCTGGTGAGCAGTCCCCCCAAGGGGAAGGGCAAGAAGACGCCTCCTCCCAGGCCCATAATCAGGCCCGCTCTCTTCGCCCGGCCGTCCCCGCCCTCTTCCGACGGCGAACTCACGAAGACGGGCCGCCGGCTCGGCCCACTCACCTCCTTCAAGGACCGGCCCCGGCAGATCCTGCTGGAGGCCTACCTGTCCGGGGCCGTGTATCCGGACCGGGCGCAGCTGACGGCGCTGGAGGCGGAGACCGGTCTGGAGCGAAAGAAGATCGTGCACTTCTTCAAGCACCGCCGCAAAAGGGACGGCATCGGCAAGAGGGAGAAGAAGATCCCGCGCGGCTCCGACGGGAGCGACTCCAAGCACTCCACGTCCTCCTCGTCCTGCTACTCGTCGGCGGCCAACCTGTCGTCGACCTCCACCGCAGAGGATGAGGAGGAAGACGAGTTGGACACCATGCCCCTGGCCTCAAAGAGGTCCGTGAAACCGTCTTCGACGGCAGCTCCTCCTCCTCCTCCTCCGCCGGCACCAGCCTCCGACCTGGAGGTTGGGAGCGTCGAGGGCGGCCACACCTGCTACCTGTGCCCGTCCTACTCGACCACCTGCCGCAATAACCTGCACCGACACTTCCGCAAGCGGCACGGCATCAACCCCAAGGTGTGCAAGCGATGCAAGGCCGTCTTCAGGAAGCAGGAGTTTTCTTCCCACCCTTGCCTAGGCGTTGCCGGCAGGAAGAAGAAGAAGAAAAAGAACGGCAACAACAACTTCGTCGCGACAGGCAAGGACGTTACTAGTGCCGAAATTGCTCCCGAGAAGTCGGGCGACAAGAGTCCCGGGCCGCAGCAGCGGCAGGATAGGCTGAGCAAGAGGGACGAGTCGAGGCTCAACAAACTGCTCAAGTCACTGAGCAGTCCTCGCAAGGTCGGGAGTCCCGGCGGCGGCGTCGCTGGGGGCTCGCCCGGCAGGAAAGGGACGATGGAGGTGGTCATGGTCAGCGGCGAGCAGTACAAGGCCGTGCAGCAGTTCCTCATGGGAGACAGGGTAAAAAAAATATATCTCGGGGAAAATGTAGTCTCTCCACGTCCCAGGATTTTAAGTTTCTCGCCACGGAATCGAGGGGATTTATTTTTCCTCCTTTTTACCTGGTATAAAAATATCTTTGCTACGTGCGATGGTTTTAGCCGAACTTCTACGGACAATCGGAACCTTTTTTTGTAACCAACGTGATCTACTGTATGTTTAATGTGTGACCTTTCCATCCAATCTATTCAGTCAGAGAAAAATGCTGTAACGACATTTTTTTTCCTCCTCCAGCGCCCCACCCCCGCGCCGATCTGCTGCGAGTGCCTTGGCACGGAGCGCGCCAACCAGCAGGGCGAGCCTGAGGAGCTCATCTCCGACCCCTCCTGCGGCACCTCGGTCCACCCCAAGTGCCGCGTCTACTCCGCGGAGCTGGTGGCGCACTTCAAGTCGGTCGGCTGGACCTGCGACGACTGCAAGGTCTGCCTGGTGTGCGCAAAGACGCAGACGAAGGTGGGCCCGTCGTTAAACTTGTGAAACCACATTTTGCCAGAAAGCCTGCGTCAAAAAGTTAGGATTATTCAAACTTATTTGATAACTGATTTATTTTCATTTGATCTCCCAGAATTTAGAAGTCTAGCGATTATAAATATTACGATAAAAATGTTCACCTATTTTCATCAAAGATACTTTCGTTGCTTACGCAGGAGGACCTGATAATCTGCGAGTACTGTGATGAAGGCGTGCACTACTCCTGCCTGGACCCGCCGCCGGAGAAGCGGCCAAAGGTGTGGGACTGCGACGACTGCCTCGTCGCCAGGGGGAAGCAGCCGAACAACAACATCAAAAAGGCGTCGGGGGCGTCGTCGGCCTCCGCGGCGGCGGCCGTCGGCAGCACCAGGTGCAAATTGTTTTCCAACTTTTGCATGAATACATCTTCTGGAGTTGCAATTATAGTTTCGCCCTGTCATTTTCCAGCATCTCCAGCTTCCTGGGCAACTCCGACCACCACCACTCCTCCGCGTCGCTGCCCCCGCTGCTGAAGCAGGAGTCGCCCATGTCCTGCATGCTTCTGAACTCTGACCCCCTCCTGTCCTCGCCCGGGAGCAGAGTCATGTCCGAGGAGGAGATCACCAAGGAGAGGCTCATCCAGGGCGCCGCTGCCAAGAACCTCAAGTCCTCCAAAAGTGAGTACAGCAACTTTGAAGCGAACGCGCGCGCAATAGATTGCGGGCAAAAAGTTTAATAATCGGCAAGAACAAAGCAGATAATCCACCACACCTTTGAAAGAGCGCGCGACACATCATCATTCCCAGAATTAAAAGGCCATTTCAAGCCAGGCAACGAGACTCCTGGGAGTGGGCGCTGCAGAAAGAGCAAAGGCTTCCAGAATCCAGACTGCTGCTGCTGCTACACAATCCCAGGCCCAGTAGGCACCACCATTTCGTGATGGGGCTTTTTTTGCTGCGTAGTTCCGGCAAAACAAGGGAAAGTCATGTACATACGTACGTTCTTACGTGCGTTCCAAGCAAGCAGCCTCTTGGGAAGAGAGAGAGCCCGTCCCGACCCCGGTGGAAAGAGAAAGCCGCAGCAGCAGCAGCCCGCACAGCTGGGGCCCGGAACGGAAAGATCACCGGGGGTCCGCAAAAATTCCATTTTACTGGGTGTTTTTGCAAATTCACACTTTCTCAAAAGAGTGACATCCTCTGCAAGACATTCCATTGATTCGGAAGGAGCTAAAACCATCGAAAAAGCTGGCTTAGAAGCCTAAATTCATGCAGTAAAGAGTGAGTCACCAGCTCCACCGTGCCTAAGCTCGGAGCGCCTACACCAGGGGATTTCCCCCACCGTAAGCCGGAACAACGTCGCTATTGTAATAATTAATAACGTACGATAAAAGCGCCCATTCTCAGACACTCCATCATCACAATCACACTCCCCCCATTAAAAACCCCCGCCAGGTTCGAAAAAGTCAAAGCACCGGGACAAGAGCAAGGACAAGGACTTGAAGCAGCAGCACCCGCCCCCGAGCTCCGGTCTCAACTCCACGACCTCCAGGCCGCAGCTGCCGTCCAAGCTGCCCAAGGAGGAGGAGGAGGAGGAAGTCGGCGGCAAAGACGCCGCCGAGGACTCCAACGCGCAGGGAGAGCCTAGCGTCGAAGCCGAGAATCACACCGGGGAAGACGAGGAAAAAGAGGTTTGTCCTGTGACAGCAAAAGTGATTACAACTGTTATGCTTACATTTTTTTGCTCGTGCCTCCAGGACGCGGCCACCATGGGGAAGGCGCGCCAGCTCCGAGTGAGGCAGCAGCAGAACCAGCAGGACGGCTCCTTAGGTGGTGGTGGCAGGCGGAGGAAGAACCCCGACCGCAAGGCCAGGAGCTCCGCAGCGGAAGAGACCTCGGAAGACGACGAAGAAGACCGCGCTGCCGAAGAGGAGGAGGAGGAGGGAGGAGAGGGCGATGCCCCCAAGTCCAAGAGGCGGAAAAAGGACGGAGACGACTCCTCCGCTATCCCGGACTCGGTTCGCTTCGACCCAAACTCCCTGGAGAACAAGCCCAAGGGCCTGGTGGACTCTCTGACCAAGTACTTCACCCCCGGGGTCAAGCGCACATCGCGCACCGCCCTCAACAGCCTCCTCAAGCCCAACTCCGAGCTGGAGGCCGCCGCCGCCGCCAACGGGCCGTCCTCCATCGCCAAGGACAGGCCCAAGCGGCGGAAGAGCTACCACCAGGAGGGCACTGCCAGCTCGGGGGAGGATGGGAGGAGGTCGCAGAGCGACTCGGAGGACGGAGCAGGAGCGGCGGGGAGGAGCGGAAAGGCTAGGTAAGCCAGGAGACTTAATCGCGTAGTTGTGACACTATCTGACGTAAGTTCCGTTTTATTTTTTTCCCGATGCAGGCGGCGCGCTTCGACAAACGCCACGCCCAAGTCCGTCAACACCACCACGAGCCCTTCCTCCGCCACCGGCCGCCGCCGCCACACCTCCAGCGGGCAGTCGCAGGTGCGCTCGCTCTACGACGGCCTCTCCCACCTCTACACGGACTGCGACAGCAGGCTCAGGCACGTGCCAAACACAAACTACGCCGACAGGCAGAGGAGGGGACACAAGGTAAATAACTTGCGACATATGGTTTTTTTGTGCGTCGTCTAGACTGATAGTTTTATGTTGCTGTTTAGGACGGCGGCGAATCCGACCACTCAGACCGCGTTCGCTCCCCCGACCTCCTGCGAGTGGCCTCGCCGCACCGCATGAGCGACTCCGAGGCCGCGGCGGCCAACGCGGCCTCCCTGGCGAGCTCGGTGGCCTCCACCTCCCTGGCCTCTTCCTCGGCCGCCGCGAGCGGGGCGGACTCGAGCCGCCCGGGCTCGGCCGCGGCCGCTGGGTTCGGAGAAGCGGGCGGCAGGAGGAAGAAGGGGGACTCGGCGGCGGCAGTTTCCTCTTTGCATCAGAGTAAGTCATCCTAGTCCTACGCACCTCACCGTATTTCCCCCCCGAAAAACATAAATCGTACAGCAACAACTCACATACACATAATTGACAGTCCACAGCAAGCACTACTATCCGACATAAGAAAAACACATCGTGCCGTGCGACATTGTATTATCTACCTTTCAAAGTTCAATCTTCTATAGTCCTATCCTATCATTATGTTTTTTTCTTTCCTCGTAGGAAAACTTAAAAAGCTGAAGGGTCGCGGGGCCGGTTCAGGGGCCAACACTTCGAGCAATCCCCAGGGTCTAAGTCTTTCGTCAGGGGTGACCGACAGGGATCTGCAGCTCTTCACGCGCTCGCAGGAGGTGGCCAGGGACTTCCTGGAGCGAGAGAACGGCGTCGGGGGCGGCGGGCGCGTCCCCCTGCCCGCCGTCGCCTGCCTCTCCTCCGCCTCCTCCTCCGCCACCTCCGGCGCCAGCTCCCCGGTCCCCGCCCTGGTGGGCACCTCCGACGACACCCGCAAGACCCTCAACGCCGACCACGGCGTGCCCTCGCAGGTGGCCGTGCCGCACCTCTCCTCCACCGCGCCGGGATCCTCGGCGCGGTCGCCGCTCTCCATCCAGTTCGGCCGCTTCGAGGTGGCCACCTGGTACTCCTCGCCCTACCCGCACGAGTACGCGCGGCTGCCCAAGCTCTTCCTCTGCGAGTTCTGCCTCAAGTACATGAAGTCGCGACCCATCCTCGACCACCACGTCAAGAAGTGCTCCTGGCGGCACCCGCCCGGCACGGAGATCTACCGATCGGGCGAGCTCTCCGTCTTTGAGGTGGACGGCAACACCAACAAGATCTACTGCCAGAACCTCTGCCTCCTGGTCAAGCTCTTCCTCGACCACAAGACGCTCTACTACGACGTGGAGCCCTTCCTCTTCTACGTGCTGACGCGCAACGACAAGAAGGGCTGCCACCTGGTAGGGTACTTCAGCAAGGAAAAGCACTGCGCGCAGAAGTACAACGTCAGCTGCATTATGACCATGCCGCACTACCAGAGGAAGGGCTACGGCAGGCTGCTTATCGACTTCAGTAAGTTTCTTGTCATTTTGTGGTGACACCAACTTGGACCAAAATCGTACCCATTTTTTTGCAGGCTATCTGTTGTCGAAGGCGGAGAAGCAGGCCGGAACCCCGGAGAAGCCTCTGTCAGACCTGGGCAAGGTCTCCTATCACTCCTACTGGAAGTCTGTGATACTAGAGTACCTACACAAACACAAGGAAAACAGACAGGTAATTATTGTACAGTTTCGTATACCGTAGGGTTCGGAATCTGACAAATTTTCAGGCTTCCGGCTAACCAATATATTTGAGGAGTCTGTTTTATTAACTGTTTCACTTAAATCAAATTTTAAATTGCGTAAGCGAATGCATTCATGCCGTATGGTATCATGAATCATGCGATTAGAAAATTCAAAAATATTTACCGTGAACATACACAGTTTCGTAACCTTGTCGTTTTTGTTCCACTCATTTGCAGGTGACAGTCCAGGCCCTGTGCGCCGACACGTCGCTGCACACCCACGACGTCGTCTTCACCCTGATGCTGCTGGGCTTCCTCCGCAAGTCTGTGGACAACCGCTTCGTGCTGGCCATAGACTGGCAGAAGGTGGAGGCCCACATGGCCAAGGTGGAGAAGGCGCTCAAGGGAGGGACCAGGATCAATCTGGAGCCGGACGCGCTGCGCTGGACTCCGGTGGTGTCAGCCCACGACCTCTTCCGCAGCCCTTACAAGTCGCCGGCGTCGGGGGCGGGGGGACCCGCCAGCAGTCCGCTGAGGAGTCCAGGGGGCGGAGGAGGCGACCAGGCCGAGCCCAAGGAGGACGCCGGGACGCCGGCCTCTCCCCCCCTGCGGCGGCGGCGGCTGTCCTCGACGGCGGCCGCCCGCGCGGCCCGGGGCAACGCCACCACCACCTCGGACGACGACGACGAAGAGGCGGAGAAGGAGGAGAAGCCCGCCTCGAACAAGAAAAGGAAAAGACCTGCGGCGGCGGCGAGCAAGCAGAAGCAAAAGGTGGCGGCGACGTCTGCCAAGAAGAAGAACCCTGCGAGGCAAAATCTCAACAAGAGGCTCGACAACACCAAGAGCAGCAGCAGCAACAGCGGCAAGAACTCGGGGGAATGTGAAGGGCTGGTTGGCGGGGCGTTTACCAACATCAACAGAAAACGCATTCACATGAAGCAGCAGCAGAGATCTGCTGCCGCAGCTTCGAGGAAGCTGAAGAAGGCGGGGGACGAAGACGAAGACCTGATCTTGTCCCCGCCCGAAGAGGACGACGACGACGACTTCGTGGTCGCCTCGACGAAACCCCGAGCGTCGCTCAAGATGCCCGGTGTCGGCAAGGAAAGGAAGGTCCGGCGCCGCTCCTCCTCCTCCGAGGAGGACGCCGACGACGAGGACGAGGACGAGGACTTTGACATTGAAGAGTTCGACTCTGACGAGGAAGACACCGGGAAGAAGTCCGCGAAAGCGATTTCCCCAAAGAAGAGGAGGGGAAGAAACAAGGCTGGGGAGAGTGCCGCCGCCGCGGGCCGCTTCCGCCGCGCCGCGGCAACCAAGGCTAGTGATAGGATCAGCCGCGACTCTAGGAAGAGCATGAGTCTGAGTGAGGACGAGGATGGGGATGGGTCCGGCGGAAGCTCGAGCGGTGAAAAGTCATCCGACGACGAGAACCTTGCCAAGAAGAGCAAGAAGCATCAGAGACAGCAGAAGCAGCAAAAGCAGAGGCACTCCGAGGAGGTGGAGGTTTCCGGATCGACCCCCGTTCCCTCCCAGGCCAAGTCCAAGGGGAGGCCCGGAAGGAAGAAGAAGGGGACTGAAGAGAAGGCCGCAGCCGACGAGGAGGCGGAAGAGAAGGAGAACAAGTCCGGCCAGGACGGCTCCAACGCCAAGCCGTCCGCATCTTCTCCTGGCGGAAACAGCAACTCCACCCCCAACAAACAACTGTCCTGGCCTGAACAGCTGGCGAGAATCAAGCAGAGGAACAGGGCTTCCAGAGACTCCACGGACTCTTCTGTGGCCGCCGCGGACACGGCCGGATCCGCCGCCACGTCAGAAGCCACGGCGCAGCCGCCGCCCAGCTCAGCTGTGGTCGAGGCGGACAAGACGCGGATCCAGGCCCAGTTCGGGGAGTCCAAGGTGTCCAGCTTCTCCCCAGTGGTCGTGGTTCCAAGCATAGTCAAGAAGAAGGTGGCCGCGGCAGCAGCTGAGGCCGCGGCGGCGGCAGCGGCGGCAGCGGCGTCCAAGGAAAAGTCGAAAGCGGCCCCGGCCTCCTCAGGCGACAAGAAAAAGTTCTCCATCGTCGCTTCCTCGGACGCTCTCAAGTCAAGGTACAGCAGCCATCACCAGCAAGGCGTTTACTGTATATTACTGGAGGATCGGGATTCTTGCTACTTTGTTGTTCACTGAAGTTGATTATTTCGCCCTTTTTGTTGGTAATTTGTTTTCCCCTTTTGGGATATCCTGACTTTTTCTGGGAGACCTTTTTTCGCGGAGAAGTTTTTTATCTGGCGATGCTCGCAATTTGTGTCACTCTGAAAGGTGCAAGTGCAGCCAACTGATAGGAATGAAGAACAATTTATCTGAAAACTGTTCCTTGCTTTTGTTTTCTCTTTTGCGGCCGCTGGAGAAATGCGGTCATCATAATTTAAAATAGCAGCACAAAATACTTAATACTCAAAGCAGACCAGTTCGAGGAAGAGCATTTCAATCTAGAACTACAAGCAAGCAAAACACGAATTTCGCGATTCTAACGTGACGTGCAAGATGTATGATAGTATTTTCATTCTCTCCCTCTTGTGATTTCAGCAGTTCTGCCACCGCCACCAAGCGGGATCCGCCGGTGCTAATGCCTCAGATCCTTGACCGGAAGAGGCTGGAGAAATTTCAGGTATGTTTGATTAAAAGACAATTTAATGTTTTTTCATGAAACTCTTGGAACTCGTACTTGTACCTCTATGGGAAGAAATATGGGGACACTTCACACTGAACGATTTTATTCCGTCTCATTTCAGGCTTCGCTGCTAGAAAAGGCTCCTCCTCTGGTCAAGAAGAAGGAGGAGGAGCGGAAAAAGGCCGCCGCTGCAGCCGCATTGGCTGGAGCAGCCGCATCTAAGACGGTGAGTGTTCAAGTCTCAAAAGGCCCATTTGCACAAGGGGGAAAATAAATCAGCCTTTTTGGTCCCGAATGTCGTTTTGAAAAGAAAAGGTAACCAAGGTTAAAAACGTCTCCGCAATTTTGGTGACTTGTCATGATGCAGCAGGGAGTCCAATGAAGTTTCATTAGGGCCTCAAGCCCCCGGGCAAAAAGAAGGAGGGAAAAGACACCTGCGGGAAATCTTGAGTAGG
>JAAUYJ010025625.1_pt1 | contig 10222 bp, 10 predicted proteins | sample 7278031 | NCBI WGS metagenome assembly JAAUYJ01 (sample SAMN14350222, study PRJNA611818) | marine sediment metagenome | isolation source: surface marine sediment (1.8m) | place: French Polynesia: Moorea | collected 2018-08 | reverse complement strand
GTTCAAGCCCGGCACGCACTACACCTTCAAGTATGAGGGCCGCATGCTGTCCGGGCTGCCAGAGCTGGCCACCCACTACTCCGGCCTCGGCATCAGGTGCACCGTCAAGCTCCAGGTCGTGCAGGACAACGAGTACCGCATTCAGGTCACCGACGGGCAGTACTCCAAGGTCAACGACCAGCTCCAGGTATGTACAGTCTCTAAACAAATAAACTTTTCCTTCTCCTTAAGTTTCCCAACTATACATATTGCCATCTTTTTCGAAAATCAATTTTCAAATGTTTCAAATCTTCGCCACTTTAGGTCGAGGGCACTGACCTGTCCAAGAACTGGCGCATGGTTGGCCTCCCCGAGTACCGCCCGATGCCTACCTCCACCTCCAAGCACCTCAGCACCCCTACCATCCTCAAGCTGAAGGGAGACGGTTCCAAGAAGTTCGAGTCCCTCAAGGTCTCCAGCGAGGAGCCGGAGTGGTCCGTCAACTTCAAGAAGGCCCTCGCCGTACTCTTCAACGTCAACACCATCGAGCCCTACTCCACCATCTCCCAGAACATGGTGAGAAAAAATTTGAATTCAAAATTTTAGAACAAAATAATTACTTTTTTTTTGGGGGGGGGACCAAATCTAAAAGACGTTTAATTTTTCCCGACAATTAGAGAACACTTGATTTTCCTCCTACAGCTCGACGAGAGCACCCAGGGCGACCAGACCGTCACCTACTGGAAGGCCCAGGAGGAGAGCCTGGAGGGCCTGTGCGAGGTCACCTACCAGATCAACGAGCTGCCCAAGTACATGCTGCGCGAGAACACCACTGGCCTCCAGGCCCCCTACCAGCAGGCATGCTTGGGCGGTAGCCAGGGCGGCAACACCCAGTTCTACGAGATCGTCCGCTCCCGCGACGTGTCCACCTGCACCCAGCGCTCGGCCGCCTTCAACTTCTACAAGCCCGGAGTTATGCGGTGCCGCGCCGGCAACTGCGACGGCCAGTCCACCCGCTCCTCCATCACCCGCTACTCCGCCTGCGGCTCCGGCCGCCAGGACATGAAGATCCAGGGCATCTACAGCGAGGGCGAGGCTGAGGTCGACCTCCTCGGATTCAACAGCGAGAAGTTCGTCACCGGCAACTCCCAGAACCTGACCCTCATCCACCAGGAGCCCATCTCCTCCTCCGGCAAGATCGGCGAGCCCACCAGCCCCGTCGAGAAGAAGACCCTCGGCTATGAGTACTCCCTCACCTCTACCTCCGGCTCTTCCTCTAGCTACACCTCCATCCCGTACGTCATCTCCAAGCTGAGCGGCAAGAAGGTTCCCGAGGGCATGTCCGCCATCAAGCTTAACTCCCTGGGCAAGGAGGGCGACTTCAACCCCGGCCACCTCGTCTCCGAGATGGTGGAGGCTATCACCGAGATCGTCGAGCAGGAGCTGCTCAAGACCGAGGACCAGCCCCAGCAGGAGCTGCCCCTCAAGATGCTCAAGCTGGCGCGCGGCTTCTCCGTCCTGGAGCACCAGTACATCCAGCAGGCATACCAGAGGCTGCAGACCAAGTTCCAGGGCAACCAGGAGCAGAAGGAGACCATGAGAAACGTGTTCTTCGACACCCTTCTGATGGGAGGATCCCGCAATGGCATCCAGTTCTTCAAGGAGAAGGTACTTTCAGGCTCCAACGGCAACAACCAGGACCAGGACGTGACCGACCTCCAGGCCGCCACCCTCCTCTCCCTCCTGCCCAACTACGTGGTCGTACCCACCGAGGAGACCCTCGACGAAATCTTCCAGCTTGTGCAGCAGCTCCAGCAGGAGCAGCAGGGCCAGGGCCACCAGGGCGGCCGCTCCGAGGCTGTCTACCACCAGGGCCTCCTCGGCCTCTCCACCCTCGCCCACAAGGCCTGCGTGGCTGAGAACCGCCTCAGCTCTTACCCCGTCGCCGTCTACGGAGAGCTCTGCAACCCTGAGAGCGACATCATCGTCAACAAGATGATCCCCTTCATGAAGCAGCAGCTCGAGCAGCAGCAGCAGAAGGGGCAGCAGGGCAGCGGATCCGACGAGGTCGGCACCATCATCGTCAGCCTTGGTCTTCTTGGACACAAGAATGCCCTCTCCGTCCTCCTTCCCTACGTCCAGGGAACCCCCGAGGGACAGCAACAGACCAAGCCCGAGAACATCAGGCAAGTTGATTTCGCACCACGTCATCAGCCATGTAACTTTTACACAAAACATAACAACATTTAAAATTACCTTTTCAATTTTTCTTGCAGGATGGAGCGCATGCTCGCCCTGTTCTCCGTTTCCGAGATCGGCAAGCGCTACCCCGGCCTGGTGGAGCCCGCCATCTTCTCCGTCCTTGGCAACCAGGCTGAGTCGACTGAGCTGCGCATCGCCGCCTTCAACGCCCTCCTCTCCCTCAACCCCACCGAGACGTACCTGCACCGCGTTGCCTCCCTCACCTGGCGCGAGCAGGACGACCAGGTGCTGCGCGTCGTAGACTCCGCCTTCTACTCCCTCGCCAGCAAGAAGGACGTCGAGCCGCTCACCAGCGTCTACAGCGACCTTCCCCGCAAGGTCTACATCGTCTACCCGCTCACCAAGAAGCCCTCTTCTAGGTGAGGATGGAACGACATTCACTTTCCTCCTTCAGCTCCTCCTCACAAATTGATTTTTTCCCCTTTTCGTTATTTCAGGTTCCCGTCCTCCGCCACCTTCGTGAACTCTGATTACCTTCCCCGCCTGGGCGTCGCCTACGAGGAGCAGTTCTCCTGGGCCTCCACCGGCGAGTCATACGTCCCGGTCAACCTCTACCACAAGCTCAAGTTCCTCATGAACCGCTACCAGTACACCGTGTTCGAGTACGGCCAGCGCCTGCGCGGCTCCGAGAACCTCATCCAGAGCCTGGTCAAGGCCCTCACCCCCGGGGAGGGTCACACCACCCGCCAGCAGTACGCCGACAAGATCAAGCGCGAGCAGCTCTCCCCTGAGTTCAAGGAGCTGGTGGAGAAGCTCAACATGAAGGTCAAGCAGGGCGACAGCGGAGAGGCCGCCGTCATGATGAAGATGTTCGAGACCGCGCCCTTCTTCAAGATGATCAAGACCACCAATGGCGAGTCCCTTAAGGAGAAGATCTCCAAGTTCATCAAGAAGGACATCACCAGGAGCTCCATCTGCGGCCAGCACAAGATCAACGTCCAGAGGATCACCAACCTCCAGTCCATGATCACCAACCTTCCCAACGACATGGGCTTCCCCTTCATCCTTGAGACCCACCTTCCGCAGCTGCTCTCCCTCAAGGGCCACCTCAACGTGGACTGCAGTGGACAGGGCTTCATCCCCAAGTTCGAGCTCAAGGCCAAGCAGCTCTACGAGGCCACCAAGATCGGCTACGTCGGCACCGTTCTGCCCTTCACCGAGGAGTTCGTCTCCACCGGCGTCGAGCAGACCGCCATCGTCAACATCCCCGTCGAGTTCGACGTCACCACCGACACCGACGACCAGTCCTCCAAGGTCAAGATCTACGTGCAGAACCAGCAGTCCGGCTCCTCTATCCTAGGCGACAGCGGGCGCCCCATCGACATGCTCTACTACCAGCTGAGGCCCTTCACCGTGGCCCAGAGGCTCAACACCGTCCGCCCCATCACCAAGTCCTCCCAGTTCAAGGTGATCCGCTCCCCGACTCAGCCAAAGGAGAAGCAGACCAGCTTCGGGCAGGACCTCCTCGGCCTCGCCCTCTCCGCAGAGCTCAAGACCGAGTCCCGCTTCACCGACCTGCGCAGCGTCTTCGAGAAGCTCAAGCTCTTCAACTCCAACCCGCTCAACCTGATGCGCTTCAGCTTCGTCAGCACCGCCATGTCCGAGAAGATGACCCCGTCCGTCCGCTTCCACCGCATCCGCCTCGCCCTGGACCCGTCCGCCTCCGCCACCAAGGAGATCTCCTTCCAGCTCAAGTGGGGCGCAGCCTCCAAGCTGCAGGGAGAGCAGATCAAGTACGACACCCTCAAGATCACTAAGGGCGAGAAGAACCTCGAGTCCTACCCCGAGTGGAAGAAGCTGATCCCGGTCAAGATCGAGTCCCGCCCCATCGGCCAGACCCTGCCCCAGCACCAGCAGCGCCAGGAGAAGCTCAAGGAGATGATGGAGAAGACCCGCCTGGAGTCCGGGCACGCCTGGATCCTGGACCTGTCACTCACCCTGAAGGGCGGCCGCCAGCGCACCTTCCACTACCTGGTCAAGCACGCCTCCGGACAGGAGAAGTTCCTCCAGCAGAACTGGCGCCTGGAGCTGGAGTCCGCCAACAACCCGGGCGGCAACAAGGTGTGCGTCCAGGGCGAGATGATGCTGCCCAACTCCCCTCTGTGGCAGATCCACCAGATCCGCTCCAGCAACCTGGTCTTCCAGTACAAGAACGAGATCGGCTTCGGCGCCCAGTGCCAGCAGCACAAGATCCAGATCGAGGGCACTAGCCGCGTCAGCGAGAAGCAGAAGGAGTACAGCCAGACCTCACCCGAGGCCAAGATCCTGGAGACCCTCCGTCGCCAGCGCGTGCCCCTCTCCGAGCTCACCCCGGTGGCGCAGAAGGTGCGCGCCCAGGCCAGCAACTTTGACGAGGCCGACTTCACCATCAAGTACCAGACGGTGCCCTCCATGGTCAAGACCGTCGACACCTACGCCGTCGAGTACGTCAAGTCCTACCTGTGGCCCTACATCGTCATCAGCAACCCGAGCGGCCGCGTCTCTGGCGGATCCGGCGACCAGACCTTCCAGAACCACTGGCGCTTCCGCTTCAACCAGAAGATGAACACCGTGGACGTGACCCTGCACAGGCAGGAGGAGACCGTGGCCTTTAAGAACGTCCGCCTGCCCGGCTACGTCGAGCACTTCGGCCTCCCCACCAATGCCGTCGACATGATGGAGAAGGGCCAGAACACCCACTCCTCCGTCTACCCGGCCTGCCAGGTGCAGAACGGATGGATCAAGACCTTCAACAACGAGACCACCAAGTCCGAGCTCGACCAGTGCTTCCACCTCCTCACCGGAGACTGCAGCTACCGCAAGACCTTCGCCGTCCTGGCCCGCAACACCCAGCAGCAGCAGCCTAGGCAGCAGCAGCAGAAGGAGCTCAAGGTCCTGGTCGGCAAGACCACCATCCTGCTGACCCCAAGCGGCAACAGCAACACCTTCAACACCGACATCAAGGTCGTGGTCAACGGCACCCAGATCAACCTTCCCACCACCTCCGGGCACAAGACCATCAAGGACGACAAGAAGGACTACGTTGCCGACGTCTACCGCTCCACCGACGGCGTCGTCACCCTCAAGTTCCTGTACTGCCCGATCGCCATGGGCCCCTCCGTCATCCTCAAGTTCAACGGCGTCGAGACCGATGTCCGCGCCTCCCCTATGTACCGCTCCTCTCTGTGCGGCCTGTGCGGCGACCTCAGCGGCCTCCGCCTCAGCGGCATGGTGGGCCCCGAGCGCTGCACCTACTCCAGGCCCGAGATCCTGACCGCCAGCTACAGGGTCTCCCTGCAGTCCCACTCCTGCCCGGCCCTCCCCTCCAGGATCGAGTCCCAGCTCAGGCAGGAGAAGTCCCGCTGCCTCAAGGTCCAGGAGAAGCCCACCAAGGTCGTGGAGTCCTTTGAGGCTCAGGTCGGACCCTGCTCCCGCCACACCCACGAGATCATCGAGCAGACCAACAGGTGAGACAATACAACAAATCTTTTTTAAGAAATGTTCCCACACAAATAAATTATGCAGCATCAATAATTAATTCAAATTCAAATTTCCCCTCCTTATTGCAGGATCTGCTTCTCCCAGCGCCCCGTGATCAGCTGCAGCCCTGTGTGCAAGGCCAGCCAGCGCCAGGATAAGCAGACCCGCTTCACTTGCATGCCCAAGGGCCGCATCGCCGAGCGCTACGCTGAGAAGGCGCGCAGGGGGGAGGTCATCCAGGAGCTGGAGAGGATGGGAGGAGGGCAGGAGATCACCGTCCAGCTCACCCTGCCCAGGAGCTGCGTCAAGGCTTAAACAATCAACCGAAACAAGGATCAATCGAAGAAGACCGCCGAAGCAGAAGAGACGAAGAAGGAAGACATTCGGAAACGTGTAACAACCATTACAATGGCTTAGATTAAAAATCATTTTCTTTCTTTCCTGAAATGCAAGAAAACGACGCTTTACAGCTCATGATCCTTACGGTTTCATTTCGCGGCGGCGGTGGCAGTCTTGCTTCTCACTCGTCTTCTCCATGGATCACCCTGGCCAGTCCGATGTGCTTTATCGCCCTCCTGAGCTGGTCGTGCTCCGAGGGGACCCGGTCAAAGTTCCAGTCGGTGAAGGAGGAGCAAGTGGAGACCGCGCGCAGGTTGCGACGCTTCTCCACACCGTCCTCTCCTCCACCCTCGGACTCAAGGGCGATGTCGCCGCGGCCGGACTGCACCACCACAACCCTGAACATATTTTTTTTAAAAAAAATAATATTATTATTGTTATTGGGGAATTCAAGTCATTCAAAACATCAATTTCCCCTACTTGTGTCCTTCAGGCACCTCCTGCTTGACCCCGTCTAGGGGCCTCCCTCTGAATGTCCCGCGGAGGAGCTTTTTCCCGCCCTCTTCCTCCTCCCCTTTGAGTTCCTCCTCTGAGATGAACCTTGCGAAGTATTCCTTGACCGGCCTGGAGGAGCCGGAGGAGGAGGGGTCGAGGGTGGCGGGGACGTAGTGCAGGTCGCCCATGCCGCCGACATCCTCCTTGGGCAGAGCGTCCGTCTGGGGAACATTTAAATGGGAAAAATAGTTTCAATTTCAATCATGATATCCGATTATTGGGTGTATAAAAAGTTTTGGGAGCAGGGGGAATAGAGCAGTCCCGTTTTTACTATTCCTAATCTAACTTAACCTAACCTTGCCTAAAAGGCATCCCTAGGCTCCTAAACTAGGCCCAGGCCCCTATGCTAAGTCCTAGGCCCCTATGCTAAGTATCCCTAAGGCCATATGCTAAGTATTTCTAACTTTATATGCTAATTTCCTAAGCTAGGTTTTATAGAATAAAGGACGGGCATTTTTGACATGAAAAATTTGCGAACCTGAATGACTGTGACGGTGTCGTTGGATGAGGACATGGTGAACAGGAACAACTTGAACGAGATTTCCCTCCGTGAAGTCGTCACTCGTCAAGTTGTCTGCAATGTTTTTTTTTCTGGCCCTGCGGCCTGCGCTGCGCTGTAGCGGGAAAATGAGCTGCGCGGGCAGTTTTGGGATTTTGGTGCCGGAACAGAGCGATTTCATTGTGCCACTCAACCACCGTCGCGGATAGCAGTAGTTGGAGCAGCAGCAGCAACAGCAGCAACAACAGTAGCAGTAGCAACAACAGTAACAGTAGCGACAATAATAATGTCAGCAACACAATATTTTTTTAAAAAAGCTACGTTTTGCCACAAGCAAAACTAGCAACTACACAAAAAAATAGCAGCAGCACCTGTAGCTGTTGCTGCTGTTGCATTTAAACAGGAGTTACTACAGCAGCCGTTCAAATTCAACTGTTGCAGCAAAGTATAACGTAGAGGGACCAGTAAACCTTTATAACAAAACCTACTACAGAACTGCAGCAGCAACAGCAGCAGCCTACAACGATTAATGAAATTAGCAAGAAATGTTGTGGGGGCATTGAGAAAAGCGAAAAAAGGTGGGAACATTCCTAGTTTTTGTACGATATTTTTATACTTTTTTTTTCATCATGCATCCATTTTATGAGCCTGATAAACTATAGCCAGGAGCAAAATAACATCTTTTGTATACATTCTTTTTATGCCAAATATCTTTATTGTCTACTGGAAGCAAAATTATTCGACGTTCGACATTATCTACCTGCTTCGAAAATCCCGCTGTTTCTTCCTTTCTCTCTCCCCGGTTTCACGTCACCACATCACTGACATCCTAGAGAAGCAGCCACTTTCGCCAGCCAACGATAGGCCCAAACGACAGCAGACCACACCAGAAAAGAGAGGAAAAGAGAAGCGGCTAAAAACACCACGTAGCACAACTCCAACAACAACATCTTTGTCTGCTACTGCTGCAACTACAGCAGCAGCAGCAGCAGCAGCAGCAGCAGCAGCAGCAGCAGCAGCAGCAGCAGCACCTTCTTCACCAACATGGATTACTTCAAGTCCATCCCAACGCACATGGTAAAGTATATTATAAAAAAATCCCCAAATAGTTATATGTTCAAAAATGAAATGTTGTACTTGAATTTTAAATGTGTTGTTCTCTCTGTGTGTGTTTCAGGACTTTGACGGGCAGGCCCGCTCCGAGAACCTTTCCCGCATCATCGTGGTTCTGTTCGGCGCCGTCGGGCTGGTCTGGGGATACGCCATTCAGCAGTTCTCGCAGACGGTCTTCATCTTGGGGGCGGGGCTGGCCCTGGCCACGCTGGTGAGGGGGATCATCATGACGTGGATGCTGTTGGGGAATTCGCGCATCAAGATGAGGGTTCCATTCGCAGTTGATTGAATTGTACAGTAGAATAGAGAGCAGCTCGCAATTTCGTCTTTTAGGGAGGGAGGGGGTGTGTGTCCTTGCCTGCTGTTGTTGTTGAATTTCATCTTCTTATGACTACTTTTGGACCCTTTCCTCTCCCTTATTTTCAGGTGACCGTCCCCCCCTGGCCGTTCTTCCGCGTGAAGCCGCTCAAGTGGCAGAAGTCATCCTCGGGCGGGGATCAAGGCTCATCCTCCTCATCCGATGCAAAGGCAAAGAAGAAGAAATGAGGACACGAAATCATGTATTCCAAGGGAGGTCTTCCCCTTGCACAAGAGCATTTCGCTGCTTCAATCTTTTTGTTACAAAAATAATTCCCCCCGTTTTTGATGAGTGCTTTTCACGGATCGGAAAGAAATACAATAGAGAAAAGAACTGTGAGACAGAGTGTAGTACATTGTTTCCTGTCAACTATTGTTCGATTTACCAAACGAATATTCATAGGGATTCATGGCGAATCCCTTAGTATGAGTTCCTTTACTTCCTGCGGCTATCAAAAAGCATACGTTTTTTGTGGCAACGGTAGAATGCACCAGTTTACAATCTAACACATCGTTTGGAGGGGAAAAACCCGTAAATCTTTGAAAAATGGTCGACAATAAATGAAGAACCACACCGAGAGGTTCACGTATCCGAAGGGAGGGTTGCGAGACAAGAAAAGAAAGCAATGCATAAAAAGTCAGCTGACCAACACACCACTGCAAAAAAATCAACACAAAATACACTTGGCGAAAAAAGTGGGACTGAACACTGAAACAGGCACCCGGAGAGAACCGGACGCCCGAGTGCTTCAAACCCGGACACCTAAAGGTTTTAGGGATTCTGAAGATCAACAAGACAGCTATCTTCCAGGCAAGTATAGTGGGGTTTGATGCAGAGTGCCGAAATGCCTTGTTGACCTCTGGATTGCTTTCTCAAGGTTGCCTGACGAAACCCGGATAGACCGACCATGTCCGGGTTCGGAGACCAGGAGGAGGAGGATGAGTCGGGGGTCGGCGGGAGAGGGGGAGGAGGTGAGTCCAGGAGAGGGGCGCACGGTGAGAAAGAAGAAGACGAAAGCCCACATATAATGTGACATTTAGTGTTTAATTATCCAGGAGATGCCATGGATCACCCGGACAACGAGTACTACCACTTCCTCAACGTGCCCAGGGACGCATCAGAGGAACAAGTAAGCGCACACCGGTATTACCCAAATTTTTGATTAAATACCGGTATGAAATCGTTTTCCAGATCTCCACTGCGTACAAGCGTCTGACCCGCCTTTATCACCCTGACAAGCACCTGGACCCAGAGGCAAAGAAGAAGGCGGAGGCGCTGTTCGCAAAGCTGAAATTGGCGCACGAAGGTAGGAAAATCGCCATGGGTCGTGTCTAACTTAAACTTGAATTTAATTATTCCCGAATCATGGGAAGCCGAGTGTGGTGTAATAAATTTGAACTTCTTGTTATTGCAGTGCTGAGCGACCCTCACCGCCGCGCCATCTACGACTGCCTGGGTAAGGCCGGTCTGAGGGAGCAAGGATGGCAGGTGGTGCAGAGGACCAAGACGCCAAGGGAAATACGGGAGGAGTACGAGCAGATAGCCAGGTGGGTGGGTTGGATTCACACATGGGCACCACTTTTTTCGTAGGGGGGGTGAAGAATTTTTTTTCATGTGTACATGGGTCAAAAATGGCTATATGGGAGGTGATGTTTTTG
>JAAUYJ010196409.1_pt1 | contig 10223 bp, 11 predicted proteins | sample 7278031 | NCBI WGS metagenome assembly JAAUYJ01 (sample SAMN14350222, study PRJNA611818) | marine sediment metagenome | isolation source: surface marine sediment (1.8m) | place: French Polynesia: Moorea | collected 2018-08 | reverse complement strand
CTACAGGCGAGAGATCCGTCGTCCGGGGTGGGAGCGGAGGATAGGGGAGAGGGAAAGAAAAAAGAAAGGGATCGAAGAAGGCCTCTGATTTGAGAAAGGCGCAGGAGAGGAGGAGGAATGTAGCTTGAGAACTAGGAGAGTGCATACGCTGTTGCGAAGTACAAAAGTTCTCTTTTGAAGTGCTTGAATTTAATTCATCTTTTCTCCTTTTAAACCTCCTTTTTTTGGTCGGGGAGGGGGATTTTATCAACACCTTTTCTTTTCGCGTCAAGAAAGAAACTCCCGGCCTGGACCGGATCTGATTAGCAAAGCAAACTTTTTTCCTTGTGGCCTTTATACTGCATATGTCGCGGGCTGATACTGCCTCAGAACAACTGAGCACAATAATGCCACCTTTTCAATTTGAGAAAGTTTGGCCAGAGAAAGGTCTCGCTCTTTTGAGGTTGACCGAGGAGGAGATAACGAGGGCGGGGGAAATTGTGATCGATCGATCGGCCCATGCATTCGATTCGACAGGAGGGAAAAGGGGAAAACTTTGGCCCCGAGCAAAAAAAGAACTGTTTTCTCCTCGCCTTTCCACATCTAATTCCAGGACAAAAAAAACCTTCCCATCCCTTGTTTTCATTTCGCAGAAAAGTCGTCTTTCTTCATTTGGCCAGATAGTGAAGGCTTTCGTAGGAATTCCGTAAATGATCGTCGTGAGTACTACCTATACGTACAATGAAAAAACTCCCTGATTCTTTACCCTGTGATCCGAGGCCTCCTTTTCTCCCCCTTTCCTTTTGCAACGACTGCTTCCTTCCTCTTTTTTACTACATTATTCGAAATGTCGATCCTTCAGTGCAGTGCACAGACTACTTCGCATACTCTCTCCTCTTTCATCCCCTTTTGTTGTTGATTCCATTAGAGAGCGCGGGGAGGGTGGAGTTCTGAATGGGGAAGAAGAAAGAAAGAAATAGTCGGAAGGAGAAGGTCCCATGCCACCACAAACTTCCACTTGGCCCCCTTTCTTTCGTAACATAGTTGTGCATTGAAAAAAACCTTCTTATATCGCAGAACAAGAAGGGTTAGCGCGCAAGCAAGAGGGGAAGGAACATAAGGAATATCAAGCTATAAAAAACCTTGGGAATTCCCTCGGGACCATTCGTTCCCTTCGTTCGTACTCGTCTGTTTCCTTTCCTTTTCTCGGTCCGCCTCCCTTGGCTTCCAACAGGCAGACCCTCCTCTACTCCCCCTCCTCCTTGCCAGACCAGTGATCCGCCTGGGCGACCTCCACCTGCCCTATCCCAAGGTACTTTACATTTCAAACACCGACCTCCTCCTCCTCTTCCTATACCCCCATCCCTCGCTACTGTACACACAAACACGGTCTGGAGAAATGCCGCAGCGAAGGTATTAAGCCAGAATAGGAAATGAGGGAAGAGGAGGAGGAGGAGGCCCTTCTCGGCGAAGAAAAAGGGATGGGGTGTGCGTAGCAAGCCGGGCCCCCATCTGTGAAAAGGAGAAAACTTTCTCATTTTCTTTAATGAGTAGACGACGACGTGCCCGCTTTGCCCCGAAGGAGGAGGACGGAGAGCGACATTACAGCGCGAAAAAAGGGAAGAAGAAGAATCATAAAAGGAGAGGGAACCGACGGGCCTACCCAACCTGCGTAGCTCCTATATTTTTCGGGTGACGTCTGTGAGCAATTTTCATTGCGCCCGGGTAGGCGCACGATTTTTTCGCTCGGGCCTCTTTGCCTTGGCTGTATAACAAGCCCTTATCGTCTGCGGCCGTCGGCACTTATGATGGAATGCTGCTGAGACGCTTTTGTGCTGTACAGAAAATGCCCATCTTTTATGCGCTCCCATATCGCAGTCAGAAATCGCAAGAGGTCGAACAGGACCTGAAACTGCACAAAGCAATACCGTGAAAAAAGACGCGGAAATACTGTACAGTACAGACAGTACATCAGGGGCTGAGTGAAAAATACTACCGTACTACTACCTACTACTACCTACTACTACTACTACCACGCACAAGGACAACACTTCTCTCTGAACCAAAGACGAACGGACAACCGTCATCACCATGATGAACACCTTGACTGAGAACATCTTGGAGGTTGTCCTCTCCATCGTCCTGTTCGCCCTCTTCTTCTTCCTATACGCGGCGGCCGAGCGCCTCCTCCGCCCGCACATCCTCCGCGATGGAGACTCTACCCCCTCTCCCGGCGCCTCCGTCTGCCGCATGGCCGCCTCCTTCTCCTTCTACATCGCCCTGCCAAACGTGGCCCTGGCCGGGTCGCTCACGGCGCTCTTCGTGCTGGACGACCTCCACTTCGCCGTCTCGGCCGTGCTCGTGGGCACCGTCGCCGCCTCGCTCGCCGTCATCGTCCTGGTCGTGTACGGGATGGTTGGGTCTCGGGCGGACGCGCGGGTGGCGGAGGGGGAGGCCAGGAGGCAGCGGGCCAGGGCGGAGCTGAGGCGGCAGCAGGAGAGGATGAGGGCGGAGGGAGGGGGAGGGGGGTGGCAGACAAATACAACGGGGCTGTCCGTCGTGTATGTGGAGGGGGAGGAGCCGCTGCCGTCGTACGACCAGTTGGATGGAGGCGGCGCTGGAGGGAGTAATAGTGATAGCAGTGGTAGCGTTGACGGAGATTACGGGAGCACCGGCAACACGCCTCCGCCTACACAGCAACAGCAGCAGCAGCAGGCTCATTCGAAGCAGGAGCTTCCTCCGTCCTACTTGGACGTGGTGAGGCTGTGGGGAGACAAGCAGACGGAGAAGGAGAGGAAGAAGGAGAGGAAGGTGGACATCGACAGGGAGTCTCCAAATGATGCTCAAGGAACAACCCGAAATGATACCGCTGAGGAGACGGAGGAGGCCCCGAAGGAGGAAGGAGGGAACCAAGAAGAGGGAACAACGTCGTCGTTATCCAGTAGTAGTTCGAGTGAAGACTGAAGAAAGGAAGAGGGGAGAGTGCGATCTGCCTGCAATGGGAAGAAATTCATTCTGTGGTGCTTTATGAAAATAAATATAAAGAGTATTTGAAGTTCAAAAGACAGTCGATTGCGTAATGAACATGTAGCTTTGCAGCAGCAACACCGTTAATCTCAAAACTGCTAGACAGTTGGACCTTTGTTTTCTTTTTGATTCGCAAAACGCTGTAGCCGATCTACCCCCACGTATCGCATGCACCCTATCCTATCCCACCCTGGCTGACACACAGTCCAGGGCCCACCTACGGATACAGCGCGAGGAGAGTGATTAGTCAGTCCCACAGCCAAGGAAGGATAAGGAATCGAGTGACGGCAGGCGAGCTAGGGCCGCGATCCCTCCCTCACCTCTTCCCTTTCCCAGATAAGTTTCAATTCGTTACCTCTGCTAGTCCTGCCTCGAACGATCGACGTTCCCCTCCCTTCTAATCTCTTATTCTTATATCCACGGTGCAAAGCGGGGAAAAATAGTGGGCGGTGACTGAATATCGAGAGGATCGGCAGCTGGGCCGTCGAGACCTGGAAAGGCGATTTCGCCACCTGCATGTCAGCCTCCTCCTCCTCCACGACTTCCGAAGAAACCTTCGCCATGAACATCTCCTCCCCGGACCTCAGCGAGAGGGATCGCATCTTCTTGCAGAACTTCATGAACGTCTCCGAACGCGTCCTCTTCAGCCACGTCCAGGACGGCGGCGACGAAGACGACGACAGCAATGACACCCTCAACGTGGTTAACTTGGACGTCGACACCAACAGCAGCGGCGGTGGCAACGACTCCTTCGACATTCTGGGCATCACCATCTTCGTCGTCTGCGGACACTTCTTGCTCAAGCTCATCTTTGGCTTCTTCCCCTGTTTCGTCTCCTGCGTTGTCCACGAATCGCACCCGGTCAGGAGCCTAAAGTTCCTCTACCTGCTCTTCTCTAACCTGGTGCTCTACGCTTGCCTGTGGTACGTATTATTAGTAAGAACAAAACAACATCCTCTTGAAACCCGATCCTAGGAGGAGGAAGGGAAGGACAAAGAATCTAATTTCGCTTTCGCAGCCAGCAACAACAGTAAAGACGCTTTTCCGCTTCCCCTTATCTTTTAGCACCTCGTTCGGAGCTCTGGAGGTGGACAAGATCGGGTACACGTCTGCCAACCTCCTCGTGGCTCTGGGTTGCCTCTGCGGCGTGGAGGCCATCGCAGTCTACCTCAAGATAGTGGAGATGGGCCAGAGGCTGAGGGGAGCGGAAGGGGGCAGAGGGTCTTCCTCTCCAGACGACGGTGAATCGCCGCCGGTGTCGCTGGGCCTGCCCACCCCTCCGCCGTCGGCGCCCGAGGAGGACATGCCGCCCACGTACGAGGAGGCGATGGCGCACAAGGCGGAGATGGAGAGGGAGGAGCAGAGGGAAGCTGGTGAAGGAGGAGGGGGGAGGCTGACGAGGGGGGAGGGTGTGAGGATGCAGCCGTCGCTCACCAGCGCCTCTCTGCTGAGATGACATTGCACCACGAAGGAAAACTAATTAAGCAGTAGCGTCATCATGTCAGTGCGATGTGACAGTCGAGTGCTATGATTGGTAGAGTGTGCTACAGATACCGGTCTCCCTGACTGCTGCATATTTTTCTACGCTAAAAAAATATTTTGTCGGTATTTACTCATATGTGAACTAAATGAGAAAAGCCATATTTGAAAAAGGAATGTTTGTTTACCTCAGTCATTTGATACGCAATCTTCTACCGAGATTAAACACAAATGGAAGCAAACGAACATGACAAAAACAAATTGTATTTTATAATTTTTTTGCTTCTGCCTCTAATCACTATCTCTGGAAAGATAAGAATAGTGCCGCAGAAATTAATCGGTAGATTTTGAGATCGCCCGCGCTGGCCAGCCGATCCAGGCTCGATCATACAACAGAGCAAAACAGACACAGAGACCGAAGTTGGCCATCGCTTCGAAATGGGCGGCGAGCACGGCGAAGACGGGTCTGATGCCTCCTCCACCATCTGGGACTGCCTCTCGGCCTCCGGCGGCGAGCCGAGAGACTCCTCCTGCTGGGCAGCAGACCTCACCCTCGCCCTCTCCGTGGCCGGCGCGCTAGGGATAGTCTCGGCCTTCGGGCTCAAGCTCGTCCCCTGGCGCTCTACCTGCCACCCCAGGGAGTACCCGCTGAGGGCGGCCCAGGTGGTCTCCTTCTTCTTCCTGGTGGGCCTGACGCTGTGCGTGGTCGCGGCCACCACCTCGAGCATCAGCCACGGCGGCAGGGACGCGCTCTACGGCACCGCCGTCTTCTGCTTCTGCTTCGTCGCCGCCACAGTGTTCTCCTGCACCACCGGGCGGAAGACGGTCGACAACCGCGGAGCGGACTTGGAGCGGGAGGACGAGGTGGTGGTGGAGGTGTGGAGCACGCACGTCGACAAGCAGAGGAGGAGGAGGCAGAGGAGGGAGGAGGAGGCTCCTCCGCCCACATACGAGGAAATAGTGGGCGCGCAAAATCAAGATTCATGAATAAAAGTGCGAAAAAGGACAACATTGAATTTTGTAAGTTATGAAAAAAGCCCAGTGCCGTCCAAGTTTTGAAAGACAAAGCCGTTTTATTCCTACGCAATTAGAAACGGGGGAATTGGGACAAAAGGAGACGACGTGTCAAGTGATGCCGAGATAAGGCGACAGAATTAAGGGGATCGAGGAGAGTCAAAGGATACGTGCTTGAAGCAAAACATACATACAAAAGAGCACAAACATGGCCTCTGACGTGGTCCTGGACCTGTCCGTGATCCTGGGCGTGTCTGGAGCCATGGGTCTTGCCAGCTGGGCTCTCCTCCGACTGGGCTCGTGGGAGGCAAAGTGTCATCCAGCAAAGTATCCAATGCACGGGGGAGTGCAGGTAATGTTATGACCTGTTCAAAATTGATCTTACAATTTATATTTTTCTCTTCCAGTCCCTCATCTTCTTCTCTATGGTGGGGATAGTTCTGACGGTGGTGTGCTTCACCACCACCGAGGAAATCTCCGGGATCTGGATGGATGTCCTCATCGGCCTCGCGGTCTACTCTTACGGTTTCGCCGCCGCAGTAGTGCTGGCCTTTGCAAGCGAGCCCAAAGAGGAGGAAGGAAGAGGAAGAAGGCCCCGGAACGACGAAAAGGCGGAGGACGGGGTGGTGACGGTGTCTGTCATAGAGGCCAGGCTGCCAACCTACCAAGAGATTGTGGAGGAGGCGGGAAAAAGAGACGAACTGTAAATCGAAGCGTGAAGGATTGGGAGGAGTTATTAATAAAATGATATTACTATTTACCACAGGCTACGGCGCAAAGAATTACTCACATTACTTCATCCCTTGCCCACGAGATTTTCTTCGGAAATATGGAGGAATGTCAGGAAATTCCTTCTCCAGGACTTCCGAGACTTTTTTGCGAAGCCAGTTTATAACTATGGCGGAATCCTCAGAGATCTAGAGAATTCTTTCTTCCGTAAATTCCCTCCAATGATGCCATGGTTCCATCACGATACAAGCTAACGAAAGTCTGCTCGTTGCTAATTTCTCTGCGGCAGATATGGTCAGTTTTCCAAACTCATCAATGATTCGCTGCTTTCCATGCTATAAATTATCAACTCCATCGCAATCTCCTGTTTGCACAGAAGCGAAATTTTCTCTCCCTCCTGAATTCCAATATGTAGTAGTGTTTTAAATAAATTCTCAAAAAAATGTACATTGCTAAAAAGATCCAGGGAAGAAAACTGGGATTAAATTGAATCCTCTCTTTCTCGAAAAAAAGAAAATAGGGGGAGGGGGAAGGAGGCAGGGCATGGGATCGAATAAGGAAACATGAGATGGGGCATCCATCAAATACAACAGAAAAGGAGAGGCTGGAAGGAAGGCGTAGTGTGCTATAGGTATACTGTAGTGACGCAGTGAGCCATGGGAACGTGGTACTGGCGTAGAAATGAATTTAAGACTACTGCAGAAGGATAATATTCCGCATTACAATGTGAGTAAGCTAGACAGGGGTATTGTTGATGTTTTTACTTCTGCAACTTCTTTTTTCTGGTTCTCACGACGTGGAAGAATATCTATCCTCCTTTTCTCCGTTTCAGGTCTGCCCCCTTCCGATCCGCCCCCGAGGCGTCACCGGCAGACGATCAAGGAACCTTTCTGCAATCCAGGCATAACAAAGGCCTCCTCCGCCTATCCCATTTCGGACTGTGCAGTGTGCAGTTTAGCGCCTCTGGAAGGAGGCTGAGACGGCAACAAAAGACGCCAACCATGATGAGGAGGCACGGAAGCACAAAGAGGACTAGGAGCTCCCCCGCGGCCGCCGCCAGCCAACAGCAAAAGGCCGCCGCCAAGCCGCCGCAGCAACTGCAGAACAGGTGAGAGGGGAGGAGGTCTGTTGTTTGGATCCGAGGAGGGAAAAGGAGGCGGAGAAGTAGTGGATCTTTCCGGAGAAAAAAACCCTTTCCCGAACACACAGCCTGAGGAGGGGAAGTCCTCCTTCTTCCTGGCCTTTGATCCCTCTCTTCCCCCTCCTCGATCCTCCTTCTCGAGTTTCGGCAAATGAAAGCGGTGGCCGTCGTCCACTTGTTAGGTACAAAACGGAATATGGCCGCGGGCGATGTTGGTGTGAGAACAATAAACCCGAGTTGGCCCACGCTGAAGGAGAACGAACCCCCGTTCTCTTTGTGCGTCGGACACGGGTTTTCTTCTCCCCCTTTCGCTTCCTTTTTTTTCGTAATATTTATGTGCCTCGCGGCAAATGGACCGAAAGAGGCGAACCGACCGACGGAGGACTTTCTTTCTCGCATGCTAGCTATATGCGCGAGCGGGGGGAGAAAATGCAAGAACAAGGCCCAAAGCAGGGGGGAGGAGGGGGACTGGTTAGCAAGCGAGCCTCTGACGGCGGCGGTCGGCCGCTCCTCGCTGGCAGGAGGCGGAGGCTACGGACGAAGACGGTTCGTCAATCACTGCCATGAGGGAGGGGGAGAAAACAGAGAGAACGAGGAAGGGGGCTTCTTTCTCTTTTCCCTTTCCCCCCCTTGTTCTCGCTCTGTCCGTTCTTCCTCCGCGTCTTTACTTTCTGTCTTGCTTTCCGGCCACCGCTCTTAATATACGCAACGCTTAAGGCAAGGTCGCCAACGCCGAAGAGAAAAAAAATATGCAAAATCTCGATGAAAAAAATAAAAAGATGAATACATGCATTGTTTTAAAGGCCCCCTCTGATGCCCACCAAGTCCTCCCCCGTGGCCATGCCGGCGGCGAACGCGCCCCAACGCGGCGGCGGCGGCGGGCCACGGAACTTCCGCCGCCGAGACGGCCGCGAGGATGAGGACTACGGCGACGTTGACTGGCAGCACCACGCTGCCCTCTTCCGCACTGGGTCTTACCAGCACCCTCCCTCGCCCTCCAGACACTCGCGGTCCTTCTCCGTCAAGGCGACCCCCACCGCCGAGAGAATGCGGAGGGGGAGCGTGGCGGTGACGGCGGAGAGAGAAGGAGGGGGAGGAGGCCTCTCTTCCTCCGTCGGCGGCGGCGGCGGAGACTGTCCCTCTTCCTCCTCTTCTCCGCGCGGCTTCCGACGCCGGGTGGGCGGATCAGTCAGAGTTGTGCGGAGGAGGCCGAGAGAGCCGGAGTTTGATTTCCACGAGCAGGACAGGTGAGGGAGAAAGAAAGAACGTCCTGACCACAGGTGGACAAAAAAACTTTGCTGTTGCTCGGACTGTGGTCTGATCTTTAGGGGCTATCTAGGAAAAGGATGTACAGTATATTATACTTGCCACGGCTTTCTTTGGTTGGCAATGGTCGTAAAACCAGTTGATGCACTGAGCAATCAAGTTGAGTGGCCGGAAAATTGCATTTTGTGGCGTTGTGAACGCTTCAATAAAAACAGACCTTTTTCTCGTGAAAAGTCAATACGTCATTTCAAATTCGAAAGGGGCTGAAGAGAGAAAAAGCTTGAGCTAGCCAGAAAAAAGGTTATGAAAAACATCCGAAGTGCGGTACAGTGTGTAGTAAAGTGCCTGAAAAAATGTCGGCATATTTCACTATTATTACTAGTCTTGCTTTCAACGGCAATTGAGGTAAAGAGGAAAGGGGGAGGAGGGCAAAATGCCACTCGAAATCGATAGGAGAAAGGCAGGAGGCGCTTTTGTCGGAAACAGAAAGGGACAAGACACCCTTTTTTTATTGCCTGCGGTGCGTGGCAAGGTCTCATTCAACCACCGCCGTTGAGAGAGACCGGCGCCTCCTACACTTCTGCAACTAAAGTGTATTCGCTTTTCTCCACTGCAGATTCTTGCCGGTGCCCCCCGTCAACATCTGCCTGGCCTCCCCAGACGCCGACGACGAGGACGACTCGGACAACAACAACAAGATGGACCCATCTTCTTGCCAGGTAAGAGGGCTCTCTTCCTTTTCGGCAGAAATGGGCGAAAAGTGACTCGAAAAGTGTTCTGGTTTAAGCGGTTGGAAGTGAGTCGCCTTTTTGGGCCCTCTTGGGAGAAGCGGCGAAGCCGACTCCCCCTTCTTCGCTTTCGAGCGGCGGAAATGTCATTAAAACCGGAAGAAGAGGAGGAGAGCCCACTTTTCTCGTCGCTGCGACGAAACCGCGATAGCTTTCCCCCCCTCCTACACTCAACGTTTCTCGTTTCTGGTATGGTACGTCGCTGCCCTTACGTCGTCGCCGTAACCTCTATTTCCCTCCTCCAGCCACCCTACTGCCCCTATTCAGGTGCGCTTGACAGGACCCATAATTGTTCCCCATGGGTACTTTTTTGCTCAGCGAGGGACGCCGCTGCGAAGGGGAAAATAGGCCAGAGGGGAGACGGACGGACAGTGCCAAGTACCGTAGAATACGGCACTTCGTTATCGCCTCCTCTCGCTTCGTCCCCCATTCATGCTTCCTTCAGGACAGCACAAAGTGGCACAGTAGACAGTACATCGATGCGTTCTTGTTTTTGGGGAGTGGGAAAAGCCCCCCGTATAGGAGGACAGTACAACTTGTGCGTCGTCCTCGCCTCCTACACGTGATGCATCGGACCGATTTTCGCAAAAAAAGATTCGCTTCGTTATCCACCGTGGGGAAGTCAAAGCGAGAGGCCCACCTCACTATCCAACTTCCTCCGCTCTGGTCAAAGGGGACCCAGACTGTAATTCTGTAAACCTAGGATGGGACAGAAAGGGGGTCTCACTAATGGGATATCTGCGGCGAATTCGGTTTGACGATGGCCCCTATAGCAGTGACATCAACCTGCTTCACTCTAT
>JAAUYJ010138656.1_pt1 | contig 10228 bp, 10 predicted proteins | sample 7278031 | NCBI WGS metagenome assembly JAAUYJ01 (sample SAMN14350222, study PRJNA611818) | marine sediment metagenome | isolation source: surface marine sediment (1.8m) | place: French Polynesia: Moorea | collected 2018-08 | reverse complement strand
CTCCCCCCCCCCCCATCCCATCTCCCGTTACTCATTTTAATCTCTGGACTGGGTACAACGGAGGGGATCAGAACGCCGACTTGGACAAAAGGATCTTTATATCCCTGGGGGGGACCGTTACGCGTTAAGAATTAGGATGACATTGAAAGAATCGTGAAGTTTCTTGCAGAGTTTCTTTTATTTCACGTTCCATCTTTTTTGTAGAATGGTTTGCGATGGAGGCGGGATAATTTAACGCCCTGATAAATAAATAAATATCGTCGTCAATTTCGGACTTTCCGCTCTAGCAAAAAGACCTGAGGTGAGCATTTTGTGTGTTGTGTTTCTTCAAAGACGCTGGATGGATCTTGTTCTCCTATACTTGAGCTGTCTTGAGTTTAGACGGTGTAGGAGGCGGGGGCGGTGAAAGAGTCCTGGGACCTGAAGTCGACCTGGGCGTTGTTGGGCTGAGCGACGTAGGTGGCCTGGGGGGCGCTCTCGGCAAAAGAGATGGGAGCGGCACCAGCATTGCTCTCATCGTAGGTCTCGCCAGGGGCAGCGGGGGTAGGGTCCAGGCACCACTTGGTCTTCAGGGGCTTGTCCACCTGCTGGGGAGAGGAGAACTTAAGATTGCAGGTCTCCTGGGGGATGATGGTGCACTCATGCTCAGGCTTGAGCCTGGGGACAAGCTTGGTCTGGAATCGGCAGGTCTTCTGGGGGTTCAGGTCGCACACCTCCTCAGGAACATCGACAAGAGAGGCAATGGTCTTGTCATGGCACTCCTCGGGGCCCTCCTCAGTAACACAGCCAGCACCGCAGATCTCAACAGGGAGCTTCTCACAGCTGGTATCACCAACAAACTTGCCAGGCTGCTTCTCAACATAACGAGTGGTGCAAGAGGACTCATAAAGGGTCCTGCACTCCTCGGGGCCCTGGCCGTTGCACACCTTCTGGAGAGGCTTGTAGCACTTCTTGACAGTCTCATTGGTGGCCTGCTGCTTGAAGGTAATCTGACAGCTCTTCTCAAAGTTCTCCTCACAGACCTCCTCCTGGGCAGCCTCAAACTGTGTTACATAAGTGTAGTGGCACTTCTCAACATTCTTGTGGGTGCACTCCAGGATGGGGTCCTTCTGGATGGAGGTGACGGTCTCCTCCTTCTCCACGCAGCAGAGGCCGGTGTCAGGGTCAGTCTGGCAGCCGCTGAAGTCAATGCCTCCGGTGACTCCACCGTTGGCGCCGGCACCACCGTCAAACTGGCGGCTCCTCCTGGCGCTGGGGCGGTTGCGGCGGTTGCCTCCGCGCCTCCTGCCGGTGCGGCGCCTGTGGCTGCCGTCGGCGTCGGCGAGGGTGGCGGCCAGGGCTAGGGCCACGGTCAGGATGAGGAAGAACTGCAGCACAAAAAAACTTAGATGTATTAAAAGTACAAGTGGGTGCATGTCGCCGTCAGACTTTGATATCGAAAATTGCCGGGCGAACCGCAAGGAGAAAAGGGCAAAAGAGAGGAGGGAGTGCGGATGCGATGTTGTACCGCATGCAATTATTACTAGCGCTGGGTGGACGCGACTTTGTCGTCATGTGTTCTTGAGATACTTGATCTCACCTTCATGCTGGTTTTGTTATGCTTGTGTTGCCTCGGAAGACAAAGCCTGAATGATGCCGGTGTTGCCGCTGCCACGGACTTTTTATACGTTCGTCCCCGTTTCGTGTTGCCGGCTTTTTTTTCGCCCTCTTCTCTCTCTCTCTCACCCCTTGGACGTATAGCGTAGGTTGGAGTGGTTCGTTCGTACGCACTCTCCGCGTCATACCGGGCGTGCAACGCAAGACAAACGGGCACAAATTATGAGAAGCATCCTTTTTGTTTGACGTAATTGTTGTTGGAACGCCAAAGCAAAGAATAGGCAAGAAAATATTTACAACAGGTAGAGCGCAACACCCTGTATTTTGGTTCTCCTCTGTGCTAAAATTCTCCCAAAATTCTCCCCTCCCTCTCCCCCGTCTTCTTCGTCCAGTCCCGGCAACCAACCCCCTCGCCTCCCCCGTCGTCGTCGCCGCCGCCAGCAACGCTATCAAAGCAAACGAGCCTCCTCCTCCTCCTCCTCCTTCATCCGAAGCCCCCTCGGGCCAATAGTGTACGCCTTCACCCCCGTGAAGTCAAAAGCCATCGCCGCCGCCGCCGCAATGTGTGACACGGATCTCCTGTGTTCTTCTTCCCTCTCTTATTTCTTTGCCCAGCAGCTTTGGAGCTATACACTCCTGCGCAAACCCCCGGCAACGTTGCCCCTCTCTGACGCGTCCGTCCGTTGCGTCATGCGTCAAACCTACTCCTCGTCTCCTACCTTGCGTACCTTCTCTCCGTCCGTCCACCGTGCGCATTTTTGTGCGTACGGTTTTTTCCCTCTTTCTTTCTTTCTCTCTTCCCCCTCCGTTCTGTTCTGCGAACCAGCGGGGGGGAGGGCTCGCCTTTTTCGTTGGCCGGCGACACCCCGGACGATCCGCCGCCGGATTGAGTCGTCCGTTCGTTCGCGTTCGCGTGAGCCGAGGCAGTCTCATCGGGGAAAAATTATGTGCATATTGCGCTTCGGGAAATACCGCAAAGGGGGTCGAGCGATCGGTCGGTCGTAGGCCCCGGGGGGAGGACCGCTACTATGTATACAAAAGAGGAATATGGTTTTTCTTTCTCTCCTCCCAAGATGGCAATATCGCCAATAAGTAAAAAAGTGCCGCTCGAATCCATGCATCCATGCAAAAATGCACCTTCGAGGAAGAAGATGTTCCTCTGTTGCGTGTGTGGCATTCGTATGCAGCAGGGGAAAAATGACGTACGTGAGAAAACGTGCAAATAAGCCGTAATGGACCCTTCCTCCTCCATTCTTCAATTCCGCGCGGTCATTTTTACGTTCGTTTTTTTGCCTTCTTCTCTCTATTTTTTGTCGCGCGGCTTCCTCAATTCTGCTTTTATTTGCTCGTATAAGTGGCGACGCCGCCCAAAGTTAAGTTGTGGCTATGGTTGTAGGGATTCTTAAGGATGATGTTGTACGTGCCGGAATGGGGCATCGGAGAAGCAACGGTCACCCCCCTCCTCAAACCTCACACCAAGAAGCGACGCCCATACATGGCCCCTAACAACGCCTCTTTCATTAGAACCCCCGTTCTCTCTCTCTCTCTCTCTGGCGAAGGGATAAGTCGCAAGTCACCCAAGTGATTTGTGACTCTTGGTCGGGGTGCGTATGAGGCACCGTGGCGACCCGTTGCTCTTCTTTCTTCTTGGTGGCACAGGCGTTCGTTCGTTCGCTTCCTGTCTTGGCTTGGAGGGATAATTGTCCTTTGTTGACTCCTTTTTCTAGGCTTGTTCGCTTGCGGGGTCGCCACTGAACTTACTGTACAACAGCCGAGCCTAGGAATGCCCCTCGTTGGTTCCACGTACGTTCCGGCATTTCCTGCTCGGTTCGGTTTCCCTGTTTTTTTAAAGAATCGGATTCAAAGCAAGAGGCAAAAGGCAAATGTTCAAAATCAATACACTTCGAAACCCAAGTGATTTTGGGTGCAAAAAGTCCCGCTCAAAAAAACCTTTTCGTTGAAGAAGTCAACTACTTGTTTGGACTACAAGTGTTTTCGTGAAGTCTGGACCATGAAATCTCCAAGGAATTCAAGCTTGCGTGGTACATAAGCAACAAAAACGACGAGATACTAGCTAGGCCTTTGTCTGTCCGTCCCGCTGCTTGCTTGTCTTGCGACCTCGCAAAAAAGGAATGTGCAAAATAAGCACTTCTTTTCTTTTGACACCTGTGCTGAGTGCTTCCTGCTCATGATACTTCCTCGACCGTCGCTCACCGCTACACTCCACTCGATGCCCATTTTCATCATCGTGTCTTCTTCGTCTTCGAGTGTCTTTTTTTAGCCCATCCCGGCCCCCATCCTCCTCATAGTGCGTAGACAGCCTCTCAAAGTCAGGCCCACAGGGGGCGGGATCCTACGGGAAGACTTAAGACGTCAGGGGAGGAGCTGTCGACTTGAGGGGAATTCGACAATCGGAGGTACTCAAATGGTACAAAATAAAAGGACATGAAGTCGAAGGCACATCCTGTTAGTTTCCATTGACGATTTCAGAATGGAAATAAAGTCAGCAAGATTGGTGATTCCCTGCCCCTGTCTCTTTTTTGCCTCGTCGCGTCGAGATGCAGAAAAAGCCGCCACCTCTTCATCTTTTCCTTTCTTCCTCGTCTGCGGGGTGCGTACACAAAGTTCAAGACCTCCTCCTTCCCTTTTCTTCCTCTTCATGCACCCCAATCCATCCCTCAAAAATTCGTGTTTCATGCTAAGAGAAAAGAAAGAAGAAATGAAAGATGAGGGCGGCGGCGGTGGCGACCCATCATGATTCTCCTCCACCATGAGGCAGCAACCGCCAGTCATTTCATCTCCATACCCGAGAGAGGCATCGCAACGCGGATATATGGACGGGGATTCGCCACAATGTATCACTTCCCTCCTAGCTTTACAATTAACTTAAGAAACAATCGGCGAATTCCTCGTCCGGTCACGGTGGGGTCGACTGCATCAACCCCTCGATCCCCCCTGGGGCCAGAGGAGAAGCAACGGTTCGCCGACGACGTCCCTCATGCCCATCCTTAGCAGCGACGTTCAATTTTCGCGTGACAAATGGGCGGAGCGAGAGCCCGAAAAGATGAAGATGAGCAGGGCCGCCCTTCCTAGTCCATCCGCCGGCCACGCTCATTTCGTCCTGGCCATTGCCGCTTAAGATGGGCGGTAAAAAAGGGCTGGTTGGCATGAAGAAGGGGTCAATGATGGGAGCAGCAGAAAGATGGGCAATGATAATTTGCGCAGATTTTAGCGGTACTTCCATATTTTTTGCCCATTCTTCCTTCCCATGCCACTTAGACAGCCTTAACCTTGGTGGGAGGCCCTTATTTGGCTTTGTTGTCTTTTTCTCTTGGCACGCTGACAAATTATCCCTCGTTCGTCCTCCTCGCCTTTTTATTTCTACCATTCTTTGTGCGCCAACGGTGCAAACAAGGTGCAAACAAGACCAAGAAATCGGCAAGGCCAGCTTGCGAAAATAAATAAATGTATGTTTTGAAGAAAAAAAACCCGTAGTACTTTTTGAACCGTGTTTTTGAACCAATTATCGAAATAAGCAAAAAATTGCTGGTGAATCTCATACTTTTCACTCTAGTGCCCATAGGCCTACGTATCCCCCGCCTCTTCCGCGAGAGACTTTTGAGTGAATCCTTGGAAGGCGGTTTTTGCGCCAAGAGTTCCGACTCTTCTCGTCGGTGTGGGAGGACGAATTGAGTGTGCTATTCGCCGGAAAAAATACCTGCATCAATCCCACCAAAAAAAGTTCCTCCTTTCCCACGCCCATGCAAAATTGCAAGGGAATGTTTTTTCTCAACTTTTGCACCTTCTTTTCTCTTTTCCTTCTCTTCCAATCCCCTCTTCCTGCCCACATGGTTCCATTTCCGAGTAGTGGCGGCTTTTCGCTACAACCTCAGCCAATGTTGACAAGACTCTTAAAAAAGGAGGGGTTAGATTTCGTACGCGGAAGGAAGGAGTTGAGCAAGCAATTCACAACTGGAATTATAGGCGGAGGGAGAGAAAGAAAGAGGAAAAGAGTTTGCCGGAATTGGGCAAGGACCATCGTGCCGTGCCCGCTTTGCATACGTGGAAAACGGAGACTTGGTTGAGCACTAAAAATGGAAGAAGATTGCTTCTATCTTTCTCCTCTCGCTCATCTTTCTTGCTCTTGGCTTTGGGAATGGCAATTTCGAGTTGCACTTTTCCCTTTCCTTATCCTCCTTTTTTAATTTTCAACGACAGAAAATTGCCCAGATTTAGTTTGACATTGTTGTTACCTCGTTTTTTCTCCTACGTTTTTGCGGCGCTGTTTTAGGAAGATGTTTTCAAAATGCTGCGAAAAGGAGAAATATGGACAATGAGAGTGGGACCGCCAAAAATAGTCGGCTGAGGAAGAAAGAGGAAAACAAACAAATTTTGCTTGAATGCCGGACGTTTCAAGCAAGCACGAACTCCCAGCTTCATCATGACATTTCCTCCTTGAGAGCGCAATTAATTCTCGCCAATTTTTTAAACCTGACGCCGCCGGAGGCGCCTTGAAAGAGGGAGGAGTTATTTTTATCTTCAAGATGCAGAAAGACTTTGTGATAGGGACATCAATATTCATCGTCTTCGTGACTGCGTTTGGATTATCTCCCACTTTATCAGCGGCGACCTTCTCACTTCTTTTTTTGCTGCAAACTATCTCTCCGTGCACAATTGATGGTCACCGACGAAACGACTTAGCATATGGACCCTTGCTGAATCTGAAAATGTACTTATGCAAACCATTTGTGCTTGTTATGACACTCCGTGAAGGAATATACGGTACTGCAAAAAGTTCCTCGTTGCAGGGCAAATAGTTTTTTTGGCAGCTGGTCTTGTGGAGGGAAGCGCATTTCGGGTACATGATGCTAGGGAGAAAACTTTTTCCGAGACAAAAGCGAAGTTTATGCGCGTGACCTAACTGTGACTCTCAGCGAGACTTGGCACCAGCGCCCGGCGAAAGAAAAGAACAAGAAAAAACATTTTTGTAGTGTGAATTTTGATTCGCCGTTGGGTCGGCCATCCGCGGTCTTGTGCCCAAAAATTTGTCCCGCAAAGTGAGGGAAAGGGGAGGAGGGAAGGAATGAAGGGGTTGGGAGGGGAAAAAAGAATTACTGCCTCATCATCATGGACACCCATAAACTTAGTGCCCAAGACCGGGAGAGGCCCTTCCCCATTGTCGCCTATTATGGTCTCCACGGGTCCTCTTCCCGCCCAAAAAATGAACGAGATTCGCCACGTTTCATGGCCACCGATATGCATCTGGGGCCATCCGATTGGGCGCGGGCGGGTGGTGAATCCGATGCCCATCATGGTCTCAGTGGGTGGTCACCGGAGCCCAAGCATAAGGTGGGATGGAGGAAGGGCGGTTTATGGGTCATTGGAGCCCAGCCGTCTTGAATTGCAAACTCAAACTTCGACGAGAGGAAAAAAGACCGTCTCTTCCTGAATAACTCACAGGAGACCGGGCGAAAAACTAGTCTGGCGACGAAGCACAAAAATGGAATTTCATGCATCGCAAAGTGCTTACTTGCAAAGGTACATCCTTCCCCTCTTTCCTTTCTTGCTCCCCTATCCCCTGGAGCGTGCAATCGCGGCGGCGGCGGCTCTGGAGCTTCCGTCGCCAGAACGGTCTGATCATTGGCACCAGATTGAAAGGGAGGAGGAGGGAAACATTATACAGTAGAGAGGGTCGCCCTTTTTTGCGCCCCCTACTGTATTGCAAGCGTGAGTGCGTCTGCTGCTGTCACAAAATCATTATCGCGTACATAATAAATATCCTCTGTCTCCTCCCTCTCCCCCTTCTTCTTGCTCGTCCAAAAAAGCTAACAGAATATATAGACGACGGCACTTCTCCTCGATGTCCGTCCTGACAGCTACTATAGTAGGTGGACAGGGAAAAAAACGAAAACCGTTTTACGCCGGTTCAGAGCTCTTTCTTCTCCCCTGTCAAAAAAGGTTTGATTCTTGTGCATGCATACACACAAAATACAGTATTGTTACAATGCGTAGACAAGAAAGAAAAGGGGAGACGTTCGTACGAATTGTATCGCACACACATCAGACGCTTCTCGGACAAAACCCAGTCGGTCGGTCGGTCGGTCGGAGGGGCGGCAATCATTCACAGTTGGAATGAGACGCGGAGACAATAGTATTCAAAAAGCCAAAGGCAGGAAGGAGGGTCCAAGGAAAAAAGAGGATCGGTTCGATCCGATCAAAGAAAAGAATAAATACGCACAGTACAACAAACGAAAGAGTCGACCTTGGTAGGAATTTTTACAACAGGGAGGGAGGGAACCCCGGTCGCGGTCTGCAATTCACATTCACGCGTTGCAACAAGTCAAATTGGTTGGCTGGCGGCTGGACAGAATTGCTTGAAACTGACCGGTATGGCAGGAAGCAATTGCCAAACATGACGGGGGAAGGACGTCAAAAACCTTTCTTTTTTTGGCACTGACACCCGCGTGAGACAAGGGGTTTATAGCTCTCGCTGTCGGGTAATTCCGAGTGGCCAAATTGGCGAATTCTCTTCCCGCCGCGTCTCCGCGGTTGGCGAGAAAGATGGACTGGCGTCATAAATAAGTGGAGGGAGGGGTGCATCTTCTTCCTTGTCTGTAAAAGGTAGGAGGTACGCGGGCGTCTTGCGCATTGTGTATATTTAAATACAGCAATAGAAGGAGGCGAACGCGTATGTAAGCGTAGACCGAAAATGCATCACTACATGATAATCTTCTTCTCTGTGTTCCTCTCTCTTTGCGAGACCTCCCATCCAGTGCAAAAAAATACCACCACACTCCCACTCGGTCCCGCTTAGTCAGACCCTAATTTTGGGGTGGCTGTCATATGTGCGCGGGTGGGAGGGCGAGGGGCGAAAGTACCACTACTCCAATGTGACATGTGTGCAATGACGATCCGCTATCTCCGACAGAACTAAAATTGACATGATAGCTCTTTCGCTCGGTCGGGACAGCAATTCCAAAATGGGAGGCTTCCGGTCTCTGTCTGCGCCAGTGTGATTGCATGAGCAATGAGTGCTGCCTGTTGCGGATTCAGAAACGGTCAAAAAAGAGGGGGGAAGGAAGGACCACCCAGGTTCGTCCTTGCAAAGCCTCCGAAAATCGCCATCCCAACACGATGGTTTAAAGCGCTCGCCGAACGCTTTTGATTATGAAAGGCCGTAAACATGCAACAGCAGCGCTGTCGTAATCTTGTAAAGTTTATGAACGCAATAAAAATGCAACAGCTGCAAGCGCGGCAAATTTCATCCCTGTCGCCAGGCCCTCTTTGCAGCATAATGGCTCCATAAATCCAAAGGTTCACAAGAGACGAGGAGGAGGAAGAAGAGTCGAGAGAATACGGCTTATCTCTCTTTAAGATAAAACGAGTTGGTGTACTGCTCCTTTTTTCCCCCGTCTGCGTTCAGTCTGTTCCTTCGAGAATGGACTCAAGATTTGAGCGCAATACAGTGAGTACACCCTTTTCTTTTTTTGCTATCCTTTCCCGCCCACGCTCGTCGTCCGACGATGAGAAAGAAGAGGAGACGAGGGAAAATAAAAAGGAGGTATATGTGCTGTGTAAACACCCTCGTCAATGTGGTGCGAATTTCAGTGGAAATCTTTTTTGTGGCTGTGGTGTCTTCTTAATTTTCAGGCATCAGGATCTCCTTTTTTCACCGCCATGCCTCCAAAGATAGCCCTGGGATTTTATTTGCCTATAGTGGCGTTCCATTTTTCCACATTTTGACGGATGAAAATCGGACATATGTCCGTCTTGGATGCATGGGTCATATCTTCGCCGCCATCCTATTTCCTCTTCCCTCCTCTTTTCCCTAGGGGGGCGAGGGAAAAAGAAGGAAGAAGAGCGCAAGTAAGGGAGATTGGAATCTCTTCCGCCTCTATTCAGAGATCGCCCCGCTAAAAAACACGAGGTTTGGATAAGGCCTTCCTCTATTTCCCATCCTTTTCATCGAAAAATATGGAAGGTAAAAATGCGAAGAAAGGAAGGGGAGTCCTTTCCAGTATGCTTTTTCTCTTCTTTTCTCGACCGGGATTATTTTTTTGGGAAAGAAAGAATTGCCGTTTTTGGAAGTGGCCCGCAATGCGAGGTTCCAAAAAACTTTTTTCTCTCTCCTTCGGACGCAGGTGCAAAACGGCAACCGAAACAGAGAAAGAGAAAGACAAAAGATAAAAAAGGCGGAGTTGGAATTGCATTCTGTCACGTGCCTCGAGGAAGAGGAAGAAGGAGGGGCTCTAATTGGCAATCAAATTTGTCGTCGTTCCAACGGGAAGAAGACGTGAGGGAATTTAATTTTCTCCTCTCGGTACCCTCCTCCTTCTTGCCCGTTTATGGAAGTAACGCGATTCCGATAAAGCATGGAGATAAGGACATGGGCACACTTTGGGAGATTTGGACATTGTTGTGACGAGGGGGCACGGCATGCCCAGTTCCCACTAGTTAGCGGTCCCTCCCCAGCAAGAAAAACATAAAAAGACGAAAAATATAAAAAAGGGGACGAAGCCTCCATAACAAACCTCAGCCAAAGTGTTAATGGAAAGGTACAACCTGGAAGTCATTAAATTGGAATATGACTATCTTTCCACCTTGCTTGATTGTTTTTCCCTTTTCCAGGTTT
>JAAUYJ010112566.1_pt1 | contig 10232 bp, 5 predicted proteins | sample 7278031 | NCBI WGS metagenome assembly JAAUYJ01 (sample SAMN14350222, study PRJNA611818) | marine sediment metagenome | isolation source: surface marine sediment (1.8m) | place: French Polynesia: Moorea | collected 2018-08 | reverse complement strand
TGGTAGTAATCTGGGTCTGGTTACTCCTTGTCGGACGAGAAGCCGTGACCGGAGAGTTTCAGTCCGCCGGAGGTGTTCCAAGGATAAAGTAGTCTCAACACTTAACTCCGCAACATCATGTTCAGCCACTTCTTTTCCTCCTTGGCCGCTGCCACCCTCTTTGCGCTAGCAGCGACGTTGGCGTTGGCACAACAGGACTTCATCTCCGCACCCGAGGAGGACTTCGACCTCAGCGCCCTCTCCTTCGACTGCACCGAGCGCACCTACGGCTACTACGCCGACGTGGAGACAGACTGCAGGGTTTTCCACATCTGCCTAGGGGAGGGAGACCTCAAGTGGAGCTTCTTCTGCCCGAACCTGACCAGGTTCAACCAGGTGAGGATTAAAAAATCCGCCACAACTATTGATTTCCCTCTTGATATTTGTTCGATTTTTCAATTTCAGCAATACATGACTTGCGACTGGTACTTCAACGTGGAGTGCGACCTCTCGGACCAGTTCTTTCACCTAAACAACAACTTTGGCGTCGTCCCCGCTCCCAGCGAGGAGCAGCAGCATGAGCAAGATCATTCGGAAGACAGAGAGGACCAAGACCCGCTCGGAAGGAGATACGCTATTGATCTGAAGAAGGGAACTTCTGCTGCGCTGGTTTCGTAGGTGCATCTCTTTATTCACCTCAACTTTTTATATCTTTTTTTCTTCCTTTTTTCGTCGTTGTTAAATAGTCTGTGTTGTATGTGTGTGTATGTGTAGCGGGTATGCATTTTTTACTTTGTTTTTGTAGGTATAGACATACTTCTTTTTTCAATGGTCAATCCTTCTTCTCTTGTCTTCTCGCGGAGGAGATTTTCTTCTAAACCCTTCGTGCTTCCACCCCAGTTTTCAATTTCATCTCCGCCCCGACCCCTCATCTCTTTCCCCTTCGTAAAAAGTGCGTGTTAAAACATTTTTTTTGTTTGTGGGCACGTCCACCCCCGCCTATGCGTTTCTTTAAAATATATGGTATATACACACATAAAACATAGTCATAGCGTTTTACATATACGCCGGGGATTTTTTTGTCGCGTTTTTTCTCCCATTATCCTTTTCTTCATTTCAATCCCAACGCTTTCCCTCTTCGATCTGAATGGCTTTCTGTATGGTATGGTTTTTTCTTTATCATCGGTCGTCACCTCGTCTTCGCCATTTATATACGGCTTTTACTACAGGTAATGTGTAACAAAGACCAGCTGAAGTGTGTACAGTACTTTCTTTAGTCGTAGTATAATAATAGCACGAAACATAAATTCATACGTGTACGGTACGGTTGTTGTAGTATGTATGTATGTGTAGTAAGTGTGTGGTTCAAGTCGGGACACAAAAATGAGAGGGGCAATCATCAATCGATCAAAAGTGCTCGAAGAAAAAAAAAGTTATTTTGCTTTACGTTCATTTGCCGTTTAGTGGCTTTTCGGTTTTTTTTACGGAAGTTAACAGTAAACATGGGCTAGTAGAGCAAAACGGATTCGCCAAAAAACGTCCCATAGGGCAATAATAGTCCACACCTCTTTTCAATTCGATTCTTTTCTCCGCCCGTTTCTTTCTTTTTCGTCATTTTGGCTTTTTAGAAGTGGGGTTTTGTAGGCTCGAGTTTAGGTATATAAGGAAATTGAATGGATCACCTTGTGTGTGGTAGTAATGGTACAAGCAGGGGGGAAAGCTGAGAAATCACTGAAGGAATAATTTGATCTTTTCCCGATTTTCCCCTATTCGAAGGGGTGGCTTCTCTCTTTTCTGTTTGTTTTGCCCCCCTCTCAATCGTTCTCATCAGGTAATACTTTTCGAATTAGTGGGCTGATCTAGTTCAAGGGAATGGAGAAGGAAGGTTTCTTAGTGGGAGGAGGTGGCCTACATAGTTTTCTATTCATACATCGCATCTTACGATTATTACAGGCAGGGGGCGGGGGGAGGGAGGAAAGGGAAGCAAATTGTGCTATATAAATCTGTTTTTCCGCTACGCTTATGGTACAGTACGTACATCACAGGAGCTCCGAACAATCATGTTCTTAAATATTTTTTTCTCTCTCTCATCAGCTCGTGTCTTTCCCCTTTTGACGTTTGGCTTCAAGTTTCCTTTTCCCCTCAATTTTTTCGGAGCTTCCACATTTAAGAACATCTTTTTAATCTATCCACCGGTGGATCAGTTAATTCGGGGGAGAAAGAGAGTGGTTGTTACAATTATATAGCAGTGCTGTTGGCTGCAACTCAGGCTAGCTTTTCCTATCTGCAAAAGGGAAGGGGGGGAGAGGGGACAGAACATCACAGTACCCAGAAGAAGTGAACCATCATATTATGTACTCTTCAAGCTTGGGATATCATTTTTTGAGGGAGTAGGGCTTGGGAGGAGTAGCTTTAGCTGTACGTAGTAGCAGTAGGAATCAAGGACTGAAGGAACCCACAATTTCTTTCAAGTAAACGGACCGTGCATCATGTGTTTGTTTTGTTTTGTTTTAAATTACTCTTTCTTGGCGGCGGAGGCACCCTCCTTTCCCAGGGGCCTGCAAGCGCCCGCCTTTTCTACATTTACAGAGATTGTACAGTATGTATAATAATTGTAGAAGACAACGGCTACGCAGTTAGTGCGACAGAAAAGAACTTGCTATGTATACTGCAAGGGTTCTTGCAGGTTTCTTTTGTTGAGGGAGGGGGGGGGGGGGGGTACGCCGCTACTGCAATTTTTTGAAGAGGTGTGAGTCGGGGGCAGGGAAATGAGGTGCTCTGCTCTTTATGTTTTTTTGCGCAGTGAAAGACGCCGCTGCTTCAGCTGCGGCGGTTTTAAGGTACACTTACGGATAGGGGAGACGAAAAACCTACTTTTGCAAGGGCGGTCGTCGGGCTCTGGAGAGAGACGGAAAAATCGAAAGCGGACGCGCCAAGAAGAACACTTGCTTGTTTTCTTTCTTTCTTTCCATATGTGTATGTGCGGAGAAAGAGGGGGAAGAAAAGATCGGGCTGATGCTGACAAGAAAAAAAAATCACGTGTAAAAGAAGTCGGAGGAAAAAAAAAGATGTGTTGGGGTGGAGGTGGGATTTACTCATGTCGCTTTCTTCCTCTTTCTCAAAACTTTTTTCCCTCAGCGAATATTCCATTGCGCAAGTAACGTAGAAATAGGGGAAATAGCAGGGCAAAGTGGAAAAAAGTAGGGAAAAATATTTTCGGTACAAACATTCCTCCAAAATTACGACAATATTGTACAATGCCCATCCATATTGTTTTCTTAACTTCCTCTCCAAAAAAAGAACGCGTGAAAACCTTTTGAATCCAATTTTGCTTTCTCCTCTCAGAGTTGGCACATCAAGTAGTATTAGTTGCAGAGTAACAAACAAAACGCAGAACATTGAAGTGTAGTACAGTAAAAAAGGAAGTTTACAATCAAGGGGGAGAAAAAGGAGGAGGGCTTGTTGATCGTTTCTTCAACTCTTTTTTTGGTAATTTGCCGGGAGAAAGGTATCCGCATCAAGGGGTTGTTTTTCTGTGTTGTGACTAGGAGAAGCGGGAAGGCTGCGGTGAGGGTGGGATGGGGAGCTAAATCAATGTTGGGCCTTTCTTGTGTCATTTAATTCTTTTTATTTTTTTTTTTTGGGGGGGGGCAGTTGTTGGTTGGGAAAAAAATCTCATTTGAATGTGGCATCAGGTTGGGAGTTTGGTGTGCTTTTGCCTGCCAATACAGTAGGGCGCAAGGGAGGGAGACAGTAATCCGTGTGTTTGGGGGCCGTGGTGGTGCTTCTTCGATTTTCTTTCGGGCCATGGTTTTAAATCAGAATGAATTTTCATATATGTGTAGGTATATGGGGGCAATGAGAGTGCAGGGCTTTTCTTTTTGTCGCGGCGCGCAAGCCGCAACTTGAGGGAAGTTGTTTTGGTTTCTCAGGGAGGGGCAGATGGGGGGAGGGGAAAGTTCTTTTCTTTTCTTGCTGGATTTTTTTTTCGGAAGGTTCGAATTGATTGCTGCAGCAAGATACATAGGGTTTGTACAGTACAAAAATAGAAAACGTCGACTTCGGGAAGGGGGTGTTTGGACGTCAAGATGATATCTACGAAGAAGGAATTTTTTAGTACAACGTATTTAGAACTGTGTGAAGTCCACATTCATACTCTTTTTTTCGGTGCGCGTCCAAGGGGGAGCAGGCGTCTGCCTCGTACAGAAACCGGCAGAAGACCCAAAAGAGAAAAGGGAGAGGGAGGGAGGGTGATTGAAAAGCTAAGTAGCGGCAATCATGAGGGGGAGGGGAAATAACATGAAGAGGGTGCTCATCAGTACAGATAACGGGTCTTTCCAGGGCTCAGAGGGGCGTAGCCGTACGCCGCCGCCGCCGCCGGAGTGGGAAACAGTGCCGCCGCCGCGGCAGCCGCCGCCGGCTGCATGTGCGCCGGCAGAGGATGCGCCGCCGCCTGGGGAGGAGGGGGCGCAAGGACCGCCGCCGCAGGATGGCGGCTGTGGTGCGCTGGAGGGGGAGGCGGCGGAAGCGCCAGTTGTTGGTATCCGGCGGTGGTGGTGACGTACACGGTTGCGGGAGCCGCAGCGGCTGCTGCTGCGGCCGCCGCCGCTGCGTACAGATCCGCCTGGTGTTGGTGGTGCGCGGCGGCTGTGGCGGCCGAGATGGGAGAAGAGTGCGTCCTGTACTGGTGGGCGGCGCTGGCTGCAGCCGCCGCCGCGGCTCTCTGGGCTGCGAACACATCCGAAGGCTGCTGCTGCGCGGCCGCTGTGTGATTGCTGTGCGCTGCAGGCGGGTGAATGTACTCCACCGGCGCTGCCGCGGCTGACACTGCGGCCGGCGGAGATCTGAAGTCCTGCACGGCCGCCGCCGCCGCCGCGGCAGTTGCCACGTTTGCCTGGTGCGCCATGGGCGGTCCCAGCTCCATTCCCCTCTGGATGGACTTTAGGTCTCTCTCTCTGGCCGCCGCATACTCCCTGTCCCTGGCGGAGGAGTGAGACTCTGCCGCCGCCACTGCCGCCGCCAGTTCCCTTTCCCTCTCTCGCTCCCTAAGCAGCTGCTGACCGGCGAAGAGCAGCTCCTGCGATCTCCTCAGCGACGACGTCGACGGATACCTCGCCAGCTCCTTGTGGTCCGGCTGGTGACTCCTGCTGCTTGTTGATGCTGCTGCTGGATCGTAGTTCCTCTCCGACGTTGACGACGACGTCACCTGCGGCTGGAGCTCCTCCTTCAGCGTCGACAACATCCATTCGGACTGAGCCTTGGCTAGCAGTCGGGTCTTCCTTGACTGGGTGGCCGCCGGCGTGGGCTGCGGCTGCGCTTGCAACTGCTGCGCCTGGGGCTGTTGCTGGGCGGCCGGTGCCGCCGCCGGAGCCTCCGTTGACTTTGGCGCGCTAGAGGCGGTGGAGGAGTTGTTGGAGCCCCTCTTTTGCGGAGTCCTCTGGTAGTCCTCGTCACTGTCCGCCACCGTAACACAGGAAGCGGCGTGGCTGCGGGAACCCACCGGAGTCGACTGAGAACTGTAGGAGGCTTCTCCCGAGGCGATCAGGAGGCCGGAAGATCCCCTAGGAGTCACCGGCATGACGCTCGGGCAGTTGCTCAGTTGCCCGCTAGTGACTGTGGCGGACGGCTGCCTGGCGATAGAGGACGAGGGCGCCGCCGTTGCTGCGACTGTGGAAGCTACAGCAGCTGCTGCCGCCGCCGCCGCCGCAGCAGCAGCGGCAGATGAAGAGATTGTGGAGGTAGCTGGTGCCTTCTTTGGGGGCGGCTTCTCGTTCTCCGCCGGCTCGTCGTCCGAATCAGAGATGGTGATGACCTCTGGGACGGGTCTCGGCTGCTGCGGTTGCTGGGCCGTCGTGTGGTGGTGCCGGGCGGTGCTGTGGTGCCGGGACTGGTGCGCGAGTGGAGGGGTGTCCGTTATGGCCAGGTGGGAGGCGGAGGACGCGGCTGCGGACGCCCCTCTCCTGCTGGTCTCTGGCGACCCGAGGAGGAGGTGCTGCTGGCTGTGCAGGGAGTGCTGCTGGTGTGAGAGAGCCTGGTGGTGGTGGCTGTAGTTGTCCGGGACGAAGTAGTGGTCCTTGTTCTCCTTGATCCTCTTCTTTACCGGGCTCAGCTGCGTTGGCTCCTTCTTGACGTAGTTCATTGACGAGGAGCTGGAGTAGGTGCTGCTGCGATGCGCCGGAGGAGGGTTGTTCTTGGTCGACCTCTTGCTTCCAGTGACGTAGGCCGCGGCGGAGGACCTCTGAGAGGCCGCCGCCGCCGCTGCAGCTGCAGCCGCCGCGTTTCTGTCGTACACGAACATTGGCGTAGCCTGCTCTTGCAGAGGCCTGAGCCAGTCATCGGTGGTGAACAGAGGCTGGAGCAGGTTGTCGGCCGCTGCGGCCGCCGCCGCCGAAGGTGCTGCTGCGGCTGCCGCCGCTGCAGTAGCTCCAGGAGGCAACTGTTGCCACGAAGGAACGAGAGCCATCTGTCTGGCTGCGGCCGCCGGCCACCCGGCCTGAACTGCAGCCATGATTTGCCTGCCGTTCTGCTCCACCATTGTAACCGGCACGTACTGCTGGGCTGGCAGCGCTGCAGCCGCCGGGGGTGGAGGCTGAAGCTGTGCCGCGGCCGCCGGCTGCTGCACGACCACGTGCTTGGCCGGCGAGGGCAGCGGCTGGTAGTTGTGCACCGGCAGGAGGGCGGAGGGGACCAGTTGTGTTCCCGGCTGAAGGTGGGCGTCGTAGGCGGTCGACCTCTCCCTCACGGCCAACCCGCGTGACAGCTGGTTGTTGAAGGTGAGGGTGACGTTGCCGTTGGAGCGGGTGGGCATGATGGAGGCCGCCGCCGCCATCAGCTGAGTCTGCAGCGGCTGAGAGGCCGCTGCCGCCGCAGCCGCCGCAGCTGCGCTACTGCTTGTGGACGAGGACCTCTTGCAGACGTCCATCATCCTGGCGGACGACTTGACGATGGAGCAGTGCGCGTAATCCGCCAGGTGGGTCATGCTGATGAATGGGTGGTTGAGCGCCTCCGACGGGGTGATCCTCCTCTCCTGGTCCATGATGAGCATCCTCCGCAGCAAGTCGATGAACTCCCTTCTGTCCACCTTCTCTGCCAGCAAGTCAGCCCTCTCCAAGTCAGTGGGCACGTTGACCTGCCCCATGTCCTCCAGGCAGTTGAAGATGTACTTTCGCGCCTCCTTGCTCTTGATTTTTGTCTCCAGCTCTACCTCCTCCGGCGTGCGCAGTCGCCAAAACGGGTAGGTCTGCTCCCGATCTCTGTAGAAGAACTTTGTGGTCTTGGACGCGTTGTTGAGCATGTGCTCTGGCGGGACCCCCTGCGTCTGGCTGATGTAGCGGATCTGGTCGTACTCTGACGAGCCCGGGTAGAGCGGCCACCCAAGGAAGAGCTCTGCCACCACGCACCCGAGGGACCACATGTCGATGGCCTCGCAGAAGGGCAGGCCCAGGATGATTTCTGGCGCACGGTAGTACCTGCTCTGGAGGTAAGTGTTGCAGACCGCCTTGCTGACGTGGGAGGCCGACCCGAAGTCGATGACCTTGACCCTGTACGGGTGCCTCACAGGGTCAAGCAGCATGATGTTCTCAGGCTTGAGGTCGGCGTGGATCAGGCCCAGCTGCTTCAGCTTCAGGAGAGCTGTCAGAACCTGGGGAGACGAGGCAAACATTAGTAAGTTGTTACACATGTACGTACTAGATAACAATTTGGACAAACCTGTTGCGTAATGGGCCTGATGTATTTGAGAGGCAGCGGCTGGAACTTGTTCTGCTTGAGGAAGTCGTACAGGTTCTGCTCGAGCATCTCAAATACGAGGCAGGTGTGGTTCTTGTGCGTGAAGCACTCGAAGGCGCGGACGAAGTTGAACTCGTCCGCGTTCTCCTGCGAGAGCCTGGAGAGGATGCTGACCTCGATCTGCCCCTGGCGCGCGTAGCTCGGGTGGTTCTTGAGGATCTTGATGGCCACGATTTCGTTTGATCCCTTCTTCCAGCACTTGGCCACCTGGCCGAAGGTGCCGCGCCCGAGAAACTCAAGCACTTCATACTGGTGGTTCAGCGGCGAGTAGAGGACCTCGTGCTGGACCAGCTGGTAGTCCCCGTCGGCGGCGGAGGACCCCGAGGGGCCCCCGCCCACATGCTTGCTGCCGTGGGCGACCGTCTTGACGCCGGGTGGCACCAGGGGAGGCGCCTTCGCTGATGCGGTGGAAGAGGATGCTGCCGAGGGAGATGCGGCTGACGATGCCGCCGCGGAAGTGGACGAGGACACGAAGGAGGTCGAGAGCTGCAGCCCGAGACCATTCGACCTCCGCTTGCTGCTGCTGCTGCTGCTTCCCCCGTGATTGTTGTGCTCTTCCCGCTCCCTCTTTTTGGAGGTCCGGGGGGCGGGGCGCTGGAAGCCGCTGTTGCTGTTGTATGGCGGAGGCTGTTGCGAGGCCAAGGCTGCTGCTGCTGCTGCGGTGGGGTTTGCCGCCACTGACGACGACGAGGACTGGGGAAAATCCGACTGACTACAGTTGACGCTACCGTGACTCAGACCTGAAGGAGGGAAAAAACAGGAAAGAAGGGATTAAAAGTCGGCTCGGGAACGGAACGGCGGGAACAGAAAAGGAAAAAAGCCCAGCAACACAACCCTTTTTCTGTTTTCCCCTTTCCTCTTGCTCCGGAATTCACACTCTGGCGATATTCCGTTGCAGCCTCAATAGCTACCCTCGACTCAGGGTTTCCCGCCCGACTTCCAAGAGCAGTTATTACAGCAATGAATCAGGGCGTGGGGGGCGTTAAAACAACTGAACCTATATAGCAGGAACAGAGAGACAGGGGAGGAGAACTGGAGGAGGGTCTCTTCGAATTTCATGACACCCGAGGCTCAATGCACACACACAGCACAACGTATCACTATCACAATCATTTTAAAACACTCTAAGCTCTCTTCACGAACACTGTCTGTTGTCTTACCTGTCTGAAATTGTCGGACCAACATTCCCACCTCGCGCGGCCGGACCAAACGCTCCTCCCGTCCTCCTCCGCCGCACACACCCGACTACTCTCACTGCACCACAGCCCCGACCACCACTACACCCTCTCCCACAAAGTCGGCGGCGACGGCGGCCGCGACGGGGACGCGCCGCTGGCCGCGGCGGCCGTGGGGTCGTCAGCAGCGGGTCTGCCCCGGCGGCTGAGGCCGCGGGGTGCAGCCACGAGCACCGGAGGGACACCTATCTTCGGGCGTGCAGGGCTGAAACGCAAAAGGTGGAAGAAGAGGCATTAGCAAAGTAGGCACTCAAGGTCACCTTCAATTTGGACAAGCGAACGGGTCTCAAAGGCACAAAACACGTCAAATTGCACGTTACGACCCCGGCGCACGTAACTGTCATGCCTCCCGCGCCACCGGTCGTCCGGTTCGTGCGCCCCGGCTCGGGTTTCTTTGTGGCGCCTCCTTGTGACGTCACGTCTGCTTCTACGCAACGTCGTAAAAGACCTTGGCCCTTGCTCACCTGTCCGCCCCTCACCCCGGGGCCGGGTCTGGTCGTCGCGCAGGGTCTCCGGGCGTCTCCCGTTCGGTCTCCGGGTCTGTGCGTGTTGTCCGGAGGGGGGATCCCGGGGGGCGACTCCGGGACGACGTCGTGCTGATCCGCTCCCCCCGCTAAAAGTCGCCCTTCTTTCCTTTTCCTCCTGCGCTTCTTTTCTGTCTGCTTTTTCGGCTGAGGGAATTCTGTGACCTAAAAAGTGGAAGGAAATCAGCCAAACGGTATTTTGGTTTCAGCGTTTATAACAAGATAATTCAGGGTTTTTCCCCCCGTTTCCTTTTTGTATGTGATGTTTGTAATGTTGCCAATTTTATTGTAGTTACTTTGAAGTCACGTATATCTCTTTACTGATGAAATGCTGTCCCTTATCTGGCCTCTTTTTCTGCACGCGGGAAAAGCGAGCGATTGCGTCTGGCCGCGGGGATCCGTGATCCCCTTGCTGCCCTGAACAGGCCAACTCTGCCCGAATCCCTTTCCTTTCTCATCCTCCAAGGAGAGGTGCAGAACGGAAGAAGAAAGGAGCGCAGGCAAGAAGCAAGCACTACAGGGCGGAGCGAGCGAGCGACGTAACACTAACTTTTATGTTTGATCGCATGTTCTTTTCATCCAGCATTTTTACATAAATTGAAATAATGTGTCTTTTTAACATATTTGTCAAAAAGATACATTATTTCAATTTATGTAAAAATGCTGGATGAAAAGAACATGCGATCAAACATAAAAGTTAGTGTTA
>JAAUYJ010088256.1_pt1 | contig 10234 bp, 8 predicted proteins | sample 7278031 | NCBI WGS metagenome assembly JAAUYJ01 (sample SAMN14350222, study PRJNA611818) | marine sediment metagenome | isolation source: surface marine sediment (1.8m) | place: French Polynesia: Moorea | collected 2018-08 | reverse complement strand
GACGCGAATAGTGGTAGCTATTTAACGAAAATGATCGGAAAAATAGACCGATTCCCTGCTGTCGCAGTAGAACAACCTAAGTCCGACAGGCTGCTAGTAGGTGACGATGAGAGGTACGGTAATTATCGCCTCGAGGTGCGTTTACTGTGACGAGTGGTGATGTATTCAGAGCAGGCCAGGCGGCCACAATGAGATTCCAATGCTTTGTCGGCACTACATAGTTAGTGGGCGCGTCCAGGGCGTGTTCTTTCGGGCCAACACCCAGCATCAGGCGCAGGCACTGGGGCTCACCGGTTGGGTTCGCAATCGATACGATGGCTGTGTCGAGGTGCTTGCCTGTGGCGACGAGCAGCAGCTGTCAATTTTTACAAAATGGCTGGAAATTGGCCCTGAACTCTCAAAAGTGACTAATATCAAGGTATCTGAGCAAAAAATATCAGCTACACCGACCTCGTTTGAGGTGTTGCCAACGGTGTAATCAGATCGACCCCCCACTGTGAGACTGCTCAGATGAATGCCGTTGTGGAGAAGCAAAATCATCGTAAGCTGGATTTGCACGAGATCCTGACCTGGATGGAGCAGGATGCACTCGTTGATGCCGATAACGCGCACATGTTACGTACGGTCGCGATCGGTCCTGAATATGAACACAAGCACCCCCTTCAGGTCATCGCCGAACGCAATTGGAAACATCCGAAAAACGCCAGCTTGCTGTCATTGGAATTGCTGACCGAATGGTTTGCAAATCGCCTCGGGATTCCATACGCACGCATCGATCCGCTAAAAATCGAGGTGTCAGCCGTGACCGAGGTCATGTCATACGCTTACGCTGCACGTTTCAACGTGTTGCCCATAAAGGTCAACGCAACAAGTATCACGGTTGCGACAGCGCAACCGTTCGACAAGGAATGGATCGATGAGCTCAGCCACATTCACAAAAAAGACTTTAAGATCGTCATATCGAATCCGGAAGACATCAGTCACTATCTGCTCGAGTTCTATACGGTATCAAAGTCGGTAACCGGGGCACAGTCTAACGGTCAACCTGCGGCGGGTAACATACAGAACCTCGAGCAACTGATGGAGCTCGGGCGCAGCGGCAAGCTCGATGCCAACGATCAGCATGTGGTCCACATTGTTGACTGGCTGCTGCAATATGCGTTTGATCAACGCGCCAGCGACATCCATCTTGAGCCACGTCGAGAGATGAGCAACGTGCGTTTTCGTATTGACGGTGTCATGCATGATGTTTATCAGATTCCAACCAACGTGATGGCCGCGGTCGCGAGCCGAATCAAAATTCTCGGGCGCATGGATGTGGCTGAGAAGCGCAAACCGCAGGATGGACGTCTGAAAACGCGGACACCGGAAGGACAAGAAGTCGAGTTACGTCTATCGACGATGCCAACCGCGTTTGGCGAAAAGCTGGTGATGCGTATCTTTGATCCTGAGGTGCTGGTCAGGGATTACCGTGAATTGGGTTTCAGCGAACGCGATGACGAACTTTGGAATTGTATGATCAGCCAGCCGAATGGCATCATTCTTGTGACCGGGCCCACGGGTTCCGGTAAAACCACGACACTCTACTCAACGCTGAAACAGTTGGCCAAACCCGAGGTGAACGTCTGTACGGTTGAAGATCCGATCGAATTGGTCGAGCCCAGTTTTAATCAGATGCAAGTGCAAAGAAATATCGATCTTGATTTCTCGACCGGTGTCAGAACCTTGATGCGCCAGGATCCCGATATCATCATGATCGGTGAGATCAGGGACAAGGAGACCGCCGAGATGGCGATTCAGGCGGCGCTTACCGGTCACTTGGTCTTGTCCACCCTCCACACCAATGATGCCGCGTCCGCTGTCACTCGCATGCTGGATATTGGCGTACCGCCCTATTTACTGCAGTCATCGATTCTCGGTGTAATGGCGCAGCGTCTGGTCAGGACCTTGTGTCCGCATTGCAAACAGCCAAGAGATATCAGCGAGCAGGAGTGGAACGCAATGGTCAAGCCCTGGAAATCCAAAAAGCCAGATCGAGTGATGCAACCGGTCGGCTGTCTGGAATGCCGAAATACGGGTTATCTGGGCCGCATCGGGCTCTATGAAATGTTTACCTTTACCAGTAAGTTGCGTAATCTGGTGAACGCGTCCTGCGACATATCGGAATTGCGCCAGCAAACCCTGAGAGATGGTCTTAAGCCGTTGCGTCTCAGCGGTGCCAGCAAGGTCGCTGCAGGAGTGACCACGATCGAGGAAGTGATGCGGGTCGCACCACCCCCTTTGACACAATAGTTCTCATTCGCAAGATCGCCGTGATCGAGTATAATGGCGGCATAAGATTCACGGATGGCCAGTTGACGACAGAGCGGGATCGATTGTGTCACACAGTGTCGGTGTACCTGTCAATAGATATATCGGTATCGCTGACGTTAGGTGATCAGCTTACGAGTTCTCGATCACGTCAGCGCCGAGTCATCGGCGGATAAGACCGGGTTTAGTTGTCATTAAAACTGCCAATGCTCCGTTAAAAGAACTGTTTTTTTTTCCGGAGTGTCTATTTGATATTGGCAAACTGTTGGGTGTAAGGCTATGACCTCGAGTGTGATTAAAGTGTACTCAGCGCGTATGTGTGGATTTTGCCGGGCAGCAGAGCGCTTGTTGAAAAGCAAAGGCGTGACATACGAAGTCATCAAGGTCGATGAAGATCCAGCTGTGTACGAGCACATGAAACAAATTTCAGGTCGGCACACCGTACCACAGATTTTCATCGGTGATCACCATGTGGGTGGGTTTGATGACCTCGCAGCAATAAATCAGAGTGGGGAGCTGGACAAGTTACTCGCCACTATCTGACGACACATAACATTACGAGCGGATTTACAGTAACGCTGATCCTGCAAAGGATCGGCGTTTTTCATAAGTGGGGACCAAGTGGACTATCTTCCGATTTTCTACCAGATCAAACAACGAACCTGTCTGGTCGTTGGCGGCGGCGCGGTAGCAGCACGAAAAGCCAGCCTGCTACGTAAAGCGGGTGCGGATGTGCTCGTGGTCTCGCCACAGTTGTGCGATGAGTTGGAGCAATCGAAATCAATCGGTAAGATCCGGCACCAACAGCGTGGATATCAGTCAGACGATCTTGATGACTGCGTTCTCGTGATCGCGGCGACCGATCAGGCTGACCTCAACGAGCGCATATCGGTCGAAGCCGGCGCACGCCACATACCTGTCAATGTTGTTGACAACCCTGCGCTGTGCAGTTTCATCATGCCATCGATCATTGATCGTTCTCCCGTCCAGATTGCCGTATCCACCGGGGGCGCTTCCCCGGTGCTCGCCAGGTTAATCCGCACGCGCCTGGAAGGATTGATTCCGGCGGCTTATGGCAAGCTGGGTGCATTGGTCGAAGGATTTCGCGACCAGGTCAAAGCCGCATTTCCCCGTGTTGAGCAACGTCGTAACTTTTGGGAAACGATACTTGAAGGCACCGTTGCTGAACTCGTGTTTGCCGGCCACGATAGAGAAGCGCATGATATGTTACAGAAGGCGCTCAACGAGCGTTCTGCCTCGCCCCGACTAATCGGTGAGGTATTCCTCGTCGGAGCCGGTCCGGGGGACCCCGATTTGCTGACCTTTCGTGCCTTACGGCTGATGCAAAAAGCCGATGTGGTCGTTTACGACAGGCTGGTGTCGCCCGCTATTATGGAACTCGTCAGGCGTGACGCCGAGATCATTTACGTGGGTAAGGAGCGTGCAAAACACACGATGAAGCAGGAGAACATCAATCAGCTGTTGGTGCGTCTGGCAAAGCAGGGCAAGCGGGTGTTGCGACTGAAAGGGGGAGACCCCTTCATATTTGGTCGCGGCGGCGAGGAGATCGAAACGCTGGCCGAGGAACAGGTGCCTTTTCAGATCATACCGGGTATTACCGCGGCTATTGGTTGTTCCAGCTATGCTGGTATACCATTAACCCACCGTGACTATGCTCAGTCCTGTGTCTTCGTTACCGGTCATCTTAAGGACGGTAGCGTTGCTCTGAATTGGAAAGCGCTGGCTCACCTCAATCAGACGGTCGTTTTCTATATGGGGCTTCACGGCGCGCCGACCTTATGTAAAGAACTGGTGGCCCATGGCTTACCGGAAACAACACCGGTGGCATTGGTCGAACAGGGAACGACGCCGCAGCAACGCGTATTTACAGCGACCTTGGCCACGCTGCTCGACGTGATCGCCGACAAGGATATAAAACCACCCACGCTAATTATCGTAGGCGATGTGGTTAGTCTTCACGATAAGTTAAAATGGGTCGAAGAACATCACGCAGATGATGTCGAAGGTATCTTTGCCTATACGAATTAATACCAGTCGATGCATCAGAGTCGGCTTCTAAATGCGCAAAAACACGTTTGTCTGCCAACCAATAAATGCAAATAGATTTAATACACACATGATGATTAATTCAAAAACAAAAAATAGGGGTCTCGGGGGCTTGTTGGTTGTTGTCGTTCTACTGCTACCGTTCAGCAAAAGCTGGTCCGAAACGCTTTATGTCAGTGATGAGCTTTCCATTCCAATGCGCACGGGTGCATCTACCAAGCATCGTATTATCTATTTTCCGAAAAGTGGGACACCACTGACGGTCAAGGAAACTAGCGAGGATGGAAATTATCTACACGTACGCAGCCCCGGAGGAAAGGAAGGCTGGGTGGAAAAACAGTATCTGATGAGGCAAACCAGTGCGCGTGATCGCATCGTCGGAATCAACAGAAATCTGGAGAAGACCAGAGCGCAAGCAACTGACCTGAAAAAACAGGTTAGCGAACTTCAAACTCAAAACGAGGAATTGACCGCCCAGCTCAAACAGTCGCAACGCGAGATAAAATCCATGGAGGGCAGCATGGAGAAGCTCAAGCGCATTTCCGCGAACCCGGCTGCTTTGGCCAGAGAAAACAAGACCCTGCAATCGGAGCTGAGCAAATTGACCGCGTCGAACTCGCTGCTCATCGAGGAAAATGCGCAACTCGCCGATGACAGTACCAAGGATTGGTTCATACTCGGCGCTGCCGTTTCCCTGGGCAGTTTACTGTTCGGTCTGCTAATCACGCGCATCAACTGGAAGCGTAAACGTCACAGCTGGGGTGATTTCTAGGTAAAATTCTTCAGCCATGAAGAACGCGAATAGCGCAAATGGTTTCAGTGTGCAAAACCGGTCTGGCGTTATTCGCGTTTTTCGCGCTAATGGTTTAGCTCGCACTAAGATGGCGTGAAATTCATAAGCCGCGAAAAACGCAAAAGGCGCAGGTGTTTTTAGGGTGCAAAACAACAGCGTTTTTCGCGTTCTTCGTGGCTAATAATTTTTTGCCCGCCCCGTGACAGGGATGGCGCAAGCATACTAAAAATCTATTCCGGCATAGAGTTTCTCTTTCTTAGCCAACCACTTGTAACGTAGAGAATATACCCAGAAACGGGTATAGTATGCCCCCCTGCGCACGGGCTAAAATCGGCTGGCGCAATCGCGGAATCCATTCACCAGCTTATCTGATTGATTGGGCTGGCATTTTCAATACTGACACGTCCCTCTGGAGGCAAAAGATGTCGGATATAGTTGCAACCAATCAGACGATTCTGGTTGTCGGCGGTGGCATCAGTGGCATGACAGCCGCGCTCGAAGCTGCCGAAGTCGGCAAGCAGGTAATACTGATTGAAAAAAGGCCATTTATTGGCGGTCGAGTGACCCAGCTCTATAAGTATTTCCCCAAACTGTGTTTTCCTACCTGCGGTCTAGAAATTAACCAGCGTCGCATGAATGCGAACAAGAACATCACCGTCCTGACTTTATCCGAGGTCACGGACTTGCAGGGCGAAGCGGGCAACTATACGGCAACCGTCAAAATCAGTCCTCGTTACGTGAATTCAAATTGCACGGCCTGTGGCGCTTGCGCTGATGCTGTTGAAGCCGAGTTCGAAAACGAATTCAACTACAACATGGACAAACATAAAGGTGCTTATCTGCCCTATAACATGGCACAACCGCAGCGTTTTGTGATCGATCCTCGCATGATCGGCACCGACGATGCACAAAAAGCCAAAGATGCCTGTAAGTTTGACGCCATCGACCTGGAGATGCAGGAAGAAACCGTGGAATTGAAAGCGGGTGCCGTGGTATGGGCAACGGGTTGGCGTCCCTACGATGCCGGCAAGATTCAGCCGTACGGCTATGACCGAATTGACAACGTCATTACCAGCGTTGAATTCGAGCGTATGATGGACCCGTTTGGTCCTACCGGTGGCAAACTGGTGCGCCCATCCGATGGTAAAGAGGCCAAGAATGTAGCGTTTATCCAGTGCGCGGGTTCACGCGATGTTAACCATCTGAAACACTGTTCCCGTATCTGCTGCATGGCCTCGCTTAAACAGAGTACTTACGTTTCCGAAAAATACGGTGACGACGCCGACGTGTCCATTTATTACATCGATATTCGCGCGATTGACCGCTTCGATGACTTTTATCAACGGGTGCAGGATGACCCCAAGGTCAAATTCATCAAGTCCAAGGTTGCCAACATTGTAGAGAACAAGGACAACGGCAATCCAACTCTGCATGGTGTCGATACCGAAGGCTACAATCGCTACGCCAATGAGCACGATCTTGTGGTCCTGGCCATTGGCATGGAGCCTAGCGTTGATAAAGACACATTCCCGATCGAATTAAATGTGAACGACGAAGGCTTTATCGAGCAGGACGGGGCCAACGGTGGCGTCTTTGCAGCCGGCTGTTCATCCGATGCGCTGGACGTCAACCGTGCGGTACAGAGTGCAACAGCATCCGCATTGCGTGCCATCCAGGTCGTTAATCGCGTAGCTCAGGCGGAGGGTTAAACCATGGCAGATGAAATGAAGATTGGCGCATATATATGTAACGGTTGTGGTCTGGGTGAACGCCTTGATTCTAAACAACTTGAAATGACCGCAACACGTGACGGAAAAGCGGCTTTGTGTAAGCAACACGACTTCCTCTGTTCTGAGGCAGGCGTGAAAATGATTCAGGACGACATCGATAACGAAGGCGTCAACCACGTTGTGATTGCTGCCTGCTCACGTCGTGCCAAGACCGATGCCTTCAATTTTGACAACGTGGCGTTGTCACGCGCTAACTTGCGTGAAGGGGTTATCTGGGTGCGTCCAGACACGGATGACATGCAGGAAACCACTCAGGAAATGGCGGACGATTATATCCGCATGGCCTGTGCTGAAGCCAAGTATATGAAGATCCCTCAGCCCAGTGGCGAGCAAAGCGTCAATAAAAATATATTGATTGCTGGTGGAGGTGTCACCGGCATGACAGCTGCACTGGAAGCTTCGAAAGCGGGTTATCCATGTACTATCGTGGAAAAGTCTGGTGCTCTGGGTGGCGCGACAGCGCAACTGTATAAAAAGATTCCGACCAAAGCACCCTACACCGACCCCGAGGACACCGGCGTCGATGAGATGATCGCTGCGATTGAAGCCGACAGCAACATTACCGTCTATCTCAATTCAATCCTGACCAATACTGCCGGCGCACCGGGTCGCTTCAAAGCTGACATCAGCACCGAGAGCGGTGGCACTGAAACTAAAGAGTTTGGCGCTATTGTACAGGCCTCGGGTTTTACGCCCTACGATGCAAACCAGCTGCCAGAATTCGCCTACGGTAAGAACAAAGATGTTGTCACTCAGATGGAACTCGAGGCATTGGCCAAGCAGGCCAATGGCGGTGCGATCAAGCGCCCATCTGATGGTAAGGAAGTATCGAGTGTACTGTTCATCCAGTGTGCCGGGCAGCGCAGCAAGAAAGAAGGTCACCTGGAGCATTGCTCCGGCTACTGCTGCAGTGCCAGTATTAAACAGGCTATGTACTTCAAAGACCAGAATCCCGCCATCGATACCACCGTGCTCTTTACTGACATTCGCACACCGGGCGCCGGCGGTGAAAATTTCTACCGCAGTGGGCAGAACAAAGGTGTGACCTTCACCAAGGGGATTGCCTCTGAAGTGGTTGATGGCGCTAACCCGACCGTCAAGTTCAAGGATCTTATTCTGGACGAGGATGTAGACCTCGAAGTTGATATGGTGGTGCTTGCCACTGGTATGGTCGCGAACGCGGGGCAGCCGACACGCGCTGAATTAACCGCCATGGCTGACGAAGACAAAGCGTCAGAGGCGGCTGAACAAGAGGTTGAAATCAGGGTTGATGTCGAGTCGATTTTGAATCTTGACTACCGTCAGGGCAAGGACGTACCGCATATGGCGAATGGTTTTGCTGATTCACACTTCATCTGTTTTCCATATGAGACACAGCGTACTGGAATATACACAGCGGGCCCAACTCGCCGCCCAATGGATACGCGGCAGGCGATGGACGATGCCATGGGCGCAGCGATGAAAGCGATCGCTGCCGCTGAAAACGCCGGTCTGGGCAAAGCTGCGCATCCACGTGTAGCTGACCTGAGTTTCCCGGCTTTCCGTAAGGAAGGGTGTACCCAGTGTAAACGTTGTACCGTTGAATGCCCTTTCGGTGCGATCAACGAGGATGAAAAGGGGTATCCGATGTTCAACGAGTCTCGTTGCCGACGTTGTGGTACCTGCATGGGTGCCTGCCCGGTACGTGTGATCTCGTTCGAGAATTACTCGATCGATACCGTCGGCCAACAGCTGAAAGCGGTTGATATACCCGATGAGTTTGATGAAAAACCACGTATTCTGGTACTTGCCTGTGAAAACGATGCGTATCCAGCGCTCGATATGGCAGCTCAGAACAGACTGGAATACAGCGCATTTACACGTATTATTCCTGTTCGCTGTCTGGGTTCCGTTAGTTTGAGCTGGATCACCGACTCCATGAACAGTGGTTATGACGGCATTATCCTGATGGGGTGTCCGAGTGGTGACGATTATCAGTGTCACTTTGTAAAAGGGTCCTTGATGGCGCAGGAGCGTATGAGCAAAGTGGGTGATACGTTAGAGTCATTGAGTCTCGAGCAGGAACGCGTTCAGACTTATGAGATTTCGATTACCGATATTCATAAGGTTCCGCAAATAATTAATGATATGGCTGACACGATTGAAAAGATCGGTATGAGCCCGTTTAAATTCTAGGAGTGCTTCCATGAGTGATTTAAATACAGGCATGGTTGAAAAATACCGCAATAACTTCCTCAAGGAAGTTGAAGCCAATGTCGAAGAAGGCGAATGGGTGAAGATGTGCATGCAGTGCGGGGTCTGCTCGGGTTCATGTCCGCTGGGACCGCATTGGGATCATCCGCCGCAGGAACTGTTCATGATGATTCGTGCCGGCAAGCGTGATGAAGTGCTGGAGTCGACGTCCATGTGGATGTGCACGTCGTGCTACAACTGCATCGTGCGCTGTCCACGTGAATTACCGATTACCCATATCATGCATGGCCTGGCGCACTATGCGACCCGTTTGGGCATCGAACCGAAAAACCAACCGACGCGTAAGTTCGCGCAGTTGTTCTGGGATAATCTGGTCAAGACTGGCCGCGTGAATGAACTCAAGCTCGGTATTAGCCTGTATTTCATGAACGGCTTTGGCGAGGGCATCAAAACATCACTCGGTATGTCCGGCATCGGTATGGGTATGCTCAAGACCAAGCGTATGAGCCCGATGGAAATGCTGGGCGGGCACGGTGTCAAGGACAAGAAAGGTTTTCACGCGATGCTGAAGAAAGCCGAGGAAATTGAAGCGGCTCGCATCGGTAAATAGAGGCAGGTATAAAATACTATGGCTACTAAAGAATATTCGTTTTATCCGGGCTGTTCATCACAGGAAGGCGCATCGTCCTCCAACTATCTGACATCCGTGCAGAGCATGTGTGATGTGCTCGATATCAAACTCAACACCATCCCTGACTGGAACTGCTGTTCGGCGTCGATTGGCTACTGTGGCGGTGGTGAACTGCCGCGGTTGGCATTGTCAGCGCGCAACATCGCATTGTCAGAAGAGCACAATGCCGGACAGGATATCGTTGCGACCTGTGCTGCTTGCTGGCTGGCGACCAAGGAGACCCAGGAGCGCCTGGACCAGGATTCAGGGCTGATGGAAGAAACCAACCAGGTGTTGGCTGAAGCGGGTCTCAAGCTGGAAAACAAATCCAAGATACGCCACATGGTCGAGGTGCTGATCGAGGACTTCGGTTTCGACGAGCTCGGCAAGCATGTGAAAAAACCACTAGAG
>JAAUYJ010007424.1_pt1 | contig 10234 bp, 7 predicted proteins | sample 7278031 | NCBI WGS metagenome assembly JAAUYJ01 (sample SAMN14350222, study PRJNA611818) | marine sediment metagenome | isolation source: surface marine sediment (1.8m) | place: French Polynesia: Moorea | collected 2018-08 | reverse complement strand
TGATCGAAGAGGTTTAAATGAATATAGACTTTAAAGTCGGCTTTTATAGTAAAATTGAATTTTGACTAAATTAATAAAGCTTTGATCTACAACTAAAGTAAATAGCTAATAACTGATTGCTGATTGCTGACTGCTGAATGCTTACCTATCAATTAAAAATTTAACCACTGTATTACCATCTTTGGTGCTGGCAATAAAATCATTACCAATAAACCTAACATTAATAATCCCAAAAAATCCCGTTTATTATCTAGTTCACTAACATCATTAAGAGCAGGTTCATCAACAAGAGGCAGTAAAAATAAAAAGATTGCTAAAAATAAAAATTCCTTATTTATGAAAGCTAATAACAATAACAAAAAACGGGAAATTTGACCAATAACCATGCCAGTACGTTGCCCAAACATGGCGTGTACTATATGACCACCATCAAGTTGTCCAATAGGCATTAAATTATATGCAGTAACCACTAAACCTATATAACCCGCTACTGCGACTGGATGTAAATCTATACCTTTGTTATAAGTTAATTCCGCACCTAATGCTAATTTACTTAATATAGCTAATAAAAAAGAAAAAGTCGGATTGAATGAATCTATAGATAATATTCCTGAATCTTCAGAAAGAGGCACAATACTAGAGTTAGATAAACCCCAAATTAATAGCGGTATTGTTACTACTAATCCAGCTATAGGACCTGCTATACTAACATCAAATAAAGATTTGCGATTAGGTACGGGACTTTGCATCCGAATAAATGCACCGAAAGTTCCTAAGAAAAACGGTATTGGAATAAAATATGGTAAAGTTGTACGAATTTTGTATAATTGAGCTGTTATATAATGACCGAATTCATGGCACCCTAAAATTAAAAGCAGAGCAATAGCATAAGGTAAACCCTGAATTAATAAATTAGGGTCATATTTTATGGCATCTTCAGAAATACCAACTATTTCTTTCGCCCCTACTAATGTAGTAGTAAATAAAGTGATTAGTAATAATCCTAAAGCCAACATTATAGGTCTTTTATATTCTTCAGACTCTTGAGTTTTATTCTTACTACAAAGTGGGTTAGGAACTAGAGCAAAAAAAGGTTTACCTTGAAAGCTATTTTGAAATACTACTAGGAAGCGATCGCCAAATTTTCCTTCTACATTTTCTCGTACTGTTTGATAAGCTTTTTCTGGGTTAGAACGTAACTGACCTCGACAAATAACTGCTTGAGCTCTATACTCTAAATTCCTTAGATAGTAAACTGTCCAAGGAAAACAATTTCGTAGGCTGGTTTCTTCTGTTTTGTCTATTGCTAGTTTTGGTGGAGTTTGGTTGATAGTTTGAGTAGGGTCGATTTCTGGTTGACTCTGGGAGTTACTATTTTCTATTTTTGATTTATCTGATTGACTAGGAGTATAACGTCCCTGTTGTACCAATAACCAGTACAGATAAGGACACAAAACAAAAGGGATGATAATTAATGCAGGTGGTAGTTGCTTTTGACCATAGATTAACATCCAACTCGTCCATATTAAAGCAGGTGTCATCATTACTAGCCATAATATCCAGATAGGAGTGCGAGTAATTTTGCTGACACTGCTCTGTAATATGAAGTATGTAATAACTCCTAATAGAATTAATAAAAAGACCATAATAGTTTACTAAGTTCTGTCTATTTCTAATTAAGTAAAAATACTGCCTTGACACAACAGCCTTTTGTCTCCAAACCTCCCCAATTTGTCCTGGAAAATATTTTCGCTTTTTCGCCAAACCGAGATACTTTGGGAGGAACTTCTTATTTTATTGTAGAGAATCAGACGAACATTCTGATTGATTGTCCTGCCGATAATGAAACCAACTTAAAATTTCTCATGGAACACGGAGGAGTAAAGTGGTTGTATATTACCCATCGTAGTGCTATTGGCAAGGCAAAGGAAATTCAAGCAGCTTTCAAATGTGAGATTCTGATTCAAGAACAAGAAGCTTATTTATTGCCTGGACTAAAAGTAACGACTTTTGAGCATGAGTTTAATTTGAGTCCAAATACTAAAATTTTCTGGACTCCTGGCCATACTCCTGGTTCATCTTGTCTATATTATTCGGGGAATGGAGGGGTATTATTTACAGGTCGTCATTTATTGCCGAATCCTCAAGGGAAACCTGTTCCATTGCGTATTGCGAAGACTTTTCATTGGCCTAGACAGCTTAAAAGTGTTAAATTATTGATTGACCAATTTTCTTCGGAAACTTTACATTATATTTGCCCTGGTGCTAATACTGGTGCTTTGAAGGGTAAGCGAGTAATTGAGTCAGCTTATGATAAGTTGGCATCTTTGGATTTAGATACTTATTCTCAACAGAAAAGAGGGAGTAGGGAGTAGTGGAAAAGTGTAGTAGTAGACTGACAAAGTTAAAACTGTGCATTAGTTTTTTTCGTATATTTCTTAATTATGGCAAGATTTGACCATTTTCTATTTTTTTCTAATGTATGCAATATTTAAGGTGTTTTAGTACAGCAGGGTGTCTTAAACGGTTCAAAGCAATCTCTGGGAAAGTATAGATATTTAATAATCTGCCGTAACGGATCATTCCATAAGTATCCTAGTAGTTCAGTAGGGTGTGTTAGACGGCTCAAATCAATCTCTGTGAAAGATATTTAACAATCCTAGAACTTAGGCAAAGACTATCTATATAGCGTTTAAAACTATAACGTTATAGTTTTAAACGCTATATCTATAATTATAGTACCTCTGCGTAAGTCCTGAATCCGTCGCAGGGCACTATTCTATAAGTATAGTAAATAATGTTCTACAGAAATATAGTAGTGGACCGAAACACCTTAAATGGTGCGTTAGATGGGGTAGGGACGTTTTGCTGACGCAAAGCTCCGAAGTATGCTGCGCGACATGAAACGCATTTTTGCCTGTGCAACGTCCGTACGGGAGGGTGGGAAGTGTGGGGAGGGTGGGGAGAAAAAGACACCTAGAAACAAAAATAATAGTTCACAGTTTTAGCTGTGTCAGTCTAGTAGGTTGTGTTAGACGGCTCAAATCAATATCTGTGAAAGATATTTAACAATCCTAGGAATTAGGCAAAGACTATGTATATAGCGTTTAAAACTATAACGTTATAGTTTTTGTACTCTATATCTATAATTATAGTACCTCTGCATAAGTCCTGAATCCGTCGCAGGGCACCATTCCATAAGTATAGTAAATGTTCTACATAAATATAGTAGTGGACCGAAACACCTTAAATGGTGCGTTAGATGGGGTAGGGACGTTGCATAAGTCCGTACGGGAGGGTGGGAAGTGTGGGGAGGGTGAGGAGAAAAAGACACCTAGAAACAAGAATCTATTGCACAGTTTTAGCTGTGTCAGTCTAGTAATATGTAATATTCAAACAATGTAAAATATCTTCGTTGATTTGTACTAAGTAGCTAGTAAATATATATCGACTAGGTATCTAAAATATTTTGGTAGTCCTGCAAAGTAATGCTAGATGGGGACGAGGAACTGCTAGTACGGGAGTGAGTAATTTTTGGTCTTCAGAAAATATTTACAACTTTATATTTTCCTTTAGGTAGCTTCGGCAAAATGTAGAATATTTCTGATGATAGAATTTTTATCTGGTGAGAGTAAATTAACCCTGCTAGTATCGGAGCAAGATGTTCCTAGTACCTATACTCCAAATAAAGTCATAATCCACTACTTATATTTTTCTCAAAGTAGGAGTTATAGGTAGTTTGTCAAGGAAGTGTGGGGATACAGATAAAGTAGGATGAAAATTATACCTGTATCTTTATCTTGTTTTTCCCTCCAAAAATGCGCTCAAGCTTTATATCTCAGTGCTTTTAGATTAGATTTGCCAGCCCTGCTTACTTATCCGACACATTACGCACTCTGCACAACCCAACTATATTAACTTAATAATATTCATGTTGACATAAATTACTGCGACGCTTTTATTTGAAAATAAAATTTTTTTGAGGACTTAGTTCCCTGAGTTGGTAAAATTAAGACTTAAGTATCTGAAAACTAAAAATTACAATACCCTATGACAACTGTCAATTCTTATCCCAATGCCCCAGATTTATCCACTGAAGACTATTTAGTTATTGGTCTAGCAACCTGCTTTATCAAAGAAGATGGGGAAGTCTCTCAAGTAAAAATTGTTGAACCAATACCCTCCGCAGCTCTCGAAGCTATTGTTAAAGGAATACCAACTTCATACAAAATGGCTTGTGGGACAACTTTGGGCAAAGTATTATCTGGAAACAGACCCCTACTACCTAAAGATTTTCCTCCAGAAGCTCAATTCTCTGATAATTTTGCTGAGAGAGCGATCGCTGCTACTCGCACATATAAAATTCATCCTGAAGTTAAATCTTTGGTTCCTTTAGGAAGTAGTCGTGATGATTTGAACCATTCTCTAGAACGTAAGCGGATATTAAATGCCGAAAATATTGTCAGTTCAGAAGACAATGTGAAGCAGCACGAATATACTCACAAAGTTCTTTAATATTAGCAAGCATTCAGCCATGAGTTATCAAACATTACATTAGCTATTGCTTTTAGTTTGAGACAAAGGCTTTATTAATTAATTAACTTGAAAATTAAGGCTTATTAAAAGTCGGCTGGAAAATATATACTTAATATATATCTATTTCAAACCTCTCTTTAAGGTTATATTCATTACCCACATTTTTATTAATATAAAATTGACAAATAGACAAGTTCTGTGTAAGTCTGGATTCCGCTTTTTTGGGAGAAAAAATGTATGGAAAAATATATTGTTTTGATAAATTAAGTAGTTTTCCTTAGCTACTATGATTCTTTCTCCTTTATTCACTCCTCCACACAAGGGTTTCAAGACTTATGGGTAAACAATAACTTTAAGGTTAGGGTGTTATTGCTGATAGTTAGTTGAAAATTAATAGCTGAATGCTTACTTTAAATCTTTACGTTAATTCTATAGTTTAAACTAGCAAAAATTGGCGTTGCTGAATAAATGTTGGCGTTGCTGAATAAATGTATGATATTCAGGAGGTCGGAGTCGTAGAGACGATTTCCTACGGAATGCTCCTCAGATCGCGAATCGTCCGTAGTCGTAGGGAAGATTCGCGAATCGTCCGTACAGGAGTCAGAAGGTAAAAAATAGTTTTTTTCTCAAGAAAGGTGGTTTAATAGATATAATTGGTGGTTAATTAAGAACTCTTCAATAATCTGAAAAATATGAGTTTCATACTGTGTTTCAGCAACGCCCAAAAATTATAGTTATCTAAATATTAGGTGTTTAGTTATGGTAAAACTTTATGGTGTTGCTCGTAGTCGAGCATCAATTATTCATTGGTATCTTGAAGAAATAGGAGCTACTTATGAATTTATCACTCTTGATATGCAGTCAGAAGAACATCTCAAAGCAGATTTTTTAGAAATTAATCCGATGGGAAAAGTACCTGCTATTGTGGATGAAGAATTTAAGCTTTGGGAGTCCGGTGCTATTTTATTATATCTGGCTGAAAAATATGGCAAAATACCTGATTCTTTAGAAAAGAAAGCTGAAATTTTTCAGTGGGTATTGTTTGCTAATGCTACTCTCGGAACAGGAATTTTTGTAGAAGCAAGTCGCGAAAAAGAAACTCCCCGTTTATTAAATCCATTGAATAAAATTTTTGAGAATCAAGCTTATTTAATGGGTGAAGAATTAAATGTTGCTGATGTAGCAGTAGGTTCAATTTTGGCTTATATTCCTATGATGTTAAAGCTGGATTTAAGTTCCTATCCTGGTGTTTTGGAATATATTAAACGGATGTCTCAAAGACCTGCTTTTCAAAATACAATTGCCAATCGTTATTAATATTTAAATGTAAGGTTTAAGGTAAGTATTCAGCCGTTAACTATGAGTTAGTAACTTATTATTTTGGCAGTAGGAATTAGTCTCCAAGGAGAATTAAAGTTATTAAGAAAAAGATGATCATCTAACCTTAGTAGTTATTTTGTTCTTTCAAAAGTTATTAGCATTTAGTATTCCCCAGTCAAAGCTGAATCCTGACTGCTAGTATCTGAATACTTACATATTAAGCATTCACCAGTCAGTTTTCGATTGTCATTTATTAGCTTCAAGTTAAGGGAGTATTTACATACTGAGTGAAAATTAAAAATATGGGAAAAGGAGATTTGCTAATTATATAACAATCCTGAATAGGTGATAATATTTTGTCATAGGAATTTTGTTTCCAAACCAAAGCCAAAATGGGATTTGAAAACCCAACCCCTACAGTTTTTTTGAGCGCCAACCATTGAGAATTAATATAGCAATTATCAGACTATCTTGAAATTCCCAAAGCCAAGAATTGTTTGAAATGAATTGCTAAATTTGTCGTTCATTCTTATTGCTGAATGTTAACTGTAAAGTATTCAGGTAAGCATTATAAATAAAACAAAAATAAAGCTAAATAAAAAGTCTAGAGAAATAAATTATCTCTAGATGAAAAAACTTAGTAGCTATCAACTTCCAAATGATAATTTCAGCATATTGCTAATAATCTAAGAATTTAGAATGGAAGCTAATAGCTATATTTAGAAATTTGACTTTTATCTGAAACCTACTGCTGCTTGCCATACAAAAGCTAGCAACAAGAAGAAAACAGGAATTACTGGTAAAACATCAACTAACGGATCAAAAACTGAGTAAGCTTCTGGCAGTTTTGCCAATAACATTGCTAATTCCATAACATTAACCTACCTTTTTTCCACAAAAAAAATTTTATGATATTAAGTATATCTTAAGATGAGACATTAGCATTAAAATTTATCTCTGCAAATTTACAGCACTTCCCGTGGTTATAAGTTACACAAATAACAGGCAAGATGCCTATGCTACAATACAAGCTGCCTATGCTACAATAATTTTACTATTTAAATTATAAACCTGTATTTTGATTGCCTTTCTTCAGTGACTCTAACCAAATAGGAAGCAAAATCCAAACAACTACTAGAATTAAAGCAACTACACCAAATTGTGCAACCCAACCTACTAATTTTTCTAAAGGTACAACTTGTCCGACAAAAAAGGATAAACTTACCATTGTTAATGCCCAAATAGTTGCTCCAGCAAAATTACATAATAAGAATTTCCAATAAGGCATTTGAGCAATTCCGGCTAAAGGTCCAGCAAAAATTCGTAATAAAGTAATAAACCTACCAAAGAATACTGCTTTAGCGGCATTTTTACTAAACTGATTTTTCACATCAACCAGTTTTGTTTCTTGAATCTGAAATATTTTACCTAACTGCAACATAAATGGCCAACCACCATACTTGCCAATCCAATATCCACAACTATCGCCAAATATAGCTCCCATAATTGCACAACCCAACACATACCAATACATTAGCTCTCCACTACCAGCAAGAAATCCACCTACAAGCGTTACAGTTTCTCCTGGTAAGGGAATACCTGCATTTTCTAAGGCTATTCCTAAGAAAACAGCTAAATAACCATATTTATGGGCAATAAATTGAATTGTTTCTAATGATACAAATTCTAATGACATTCTACGCTAACCTTTAAGCTTACTGAATAAAATTTATCATTTTTTTATATTTTACACTCAGGTGCTTTACAATCAAGGGAACTTATTTATGACTTAAATCATCTTGATATTTAAGAAATAGATAAGGGAGATGGGAAGTATTTTTCAACTTTTTTCTAATTGCCTCTAATTAAATTGATGCCTAATTTATACTAAAAAATTTATAGAGTTTTTCATTAAATATAGACTACAACTATCTGGTTTGTAACTTATAAAAAATTAAGTATACCGATCTTAATTTATGTAGTTTACCTTTATGAAAACCTCTAAAATATTGGCAAATATACTAAATCGGTTCTATATGGGTTCTATATAGGAATTCCCATACTGGTTAAGTACAAAATTATAGGTTTGATAGCAAGAAAAAAAGAATGCTACGAATAATAATGGGCATTAAAATATTTTGCGTCAGATCGATAATTTGCTCGACAGAGAATATTCATTCTGATAAGTGATATTTAAGTAGGTAGCTATAAATAAACATTAAAATCAGGTATCCCAAAATGAAGCTAGAAAGTAGTTTAATAGAATTTTTCAGTGTTTTGAATCTTTAATTCCTATTTCACAAAAAATTCAATTAACCTAGTTAAAATAATATACTTTAACTTCTGATTCTAGGGAACAAATTAACTATGTTATAGTTATAGCAAAAATTTATCAAACTGTTATTAGGCTATAGTTCATTAATTGATAATTGATAATGGATAATTGATAATTACAAGAAGGTTAAAACCGTTACGGAATTGAATATAAGGAAATATTATTTCTTCTCTTGGTCGATTGGATATGGCGAGGTCTCCAAAGCAATTCCATCCTAAGGTCATGCTCCGCTTTCCGACCGCTTTTTTCCCTTAAAAGGGGAGGCTTTAAACCAGAATTATTTAATGATTAATGATTAATAATTAATTATTAATTATTAATCATTCGGTCATACCATTTTTAAAAAGAATGTGAGGCATAATAAGCAGTATTAAAAGACTAAAACGGAAATATTGATTTGAGGAAAAAGATTAAATTACGAAATAAAAAATGGCATCAAACCTATTTATTCTTACTCCTGTAACTTGCCTTTCATATCGGAAACAGCCGTTTTGCTTGACAACATGAAAAGCAAAGCTTTGCGCCAGCAAAATTAGACGGTTTCTTGAGCTTACTTATAAGATTATAAGAAATAGCCTAGCTATTTGTAGGAAACATTTCTGAATTTGGTAGAACAGACAAGTAAATATTATAAGTGTATCTTACGAGGCTGAAAAACATTATATAAGAAATAAATGCTTCATCCTTAAGTTTTTATCTACACACAAGTAAGCATTAATTGTATAGTATAAAAAAATTTAACTGGATATAACCAACTTTGCCAAGTTTACATTTTCCCCATTTTAATCCTCAATTTGCACAAAAAAATATGAGGAAATATATACCTCTAAATTCAGTATAATTTCCGGAATTGAATCAAAATTTTTGGATTTTTGATCGTGAGGCTATAGAAATTATTTTCCATGGCACCAATTTTTTTTAGAATCAACTAAAAAAACTAAACTTCTTATTTTTGAATTAATGGTGAGACATAATGAGAACTGTTGATGTTAATGAACATATTATTTTAATTCCGCAACACCCTTTAAACTTAGCCGGAGCAAATTCTATGAAACAGGAATTTATATCTCTTCTAGGAAAACAATGCAATCTTTGGATTATTGATATGGCAAATGTTGAATTTATTGATAGTTTTGGTTTAAGTGCATTAATTGTTGGTTTAAAAACTGCTCGTGAGCATGGTTATCGTTTAGTAATTTGTAACCTAAATCCCACAGTTAAGCTGACTTTTGAGATTACTCAATTAGATAGAGTTTTTGAAATTTTCAATAATCTTGATGAAATTTTTTCGGACTCTGATTTACAATTAGCAACAGCTTAGTTAATTATTGATTAGATAATCGGCTCAGATGCTAATTTCAATAGCAATTGAGCTGATTTTTACGCCTTGTAATTAATAAGTATTTCCTAGAAATTCAAAATTATCAAAACACTATTCTCAATGCAGAAGTTTATACTTTCTCTGAAAGATAAATTGGTCTTCATCTTAAAGACTGTTTGTCAAATAAGTATTAATAAACTTGTTGAGCGACTAAATCTTAAAGGTTGAATAAGGTCAGGGATTAAATCACTCCGCAGGTGCATGGGTATCAATATTCATACTCCTAAAGTTATGGTGAAAAATAATTTTTTCTTAGCCTATTCCCTATTCCCTATTCCTTATTCTCTATCTTCATTTTTTATATTTCTTTTACAAACAATCTCTTAAAGCATATTTGGTAAAATCAAGCATTACCAAATGTGGGCATTTCCACAGAAGAACCAGATTGACCAGAACCAAAAGCAGGTAAGTCAAGACCATTAGCTCGGCGGTTTCTAACTGCTAGACGATAACTCACACTTTGTAGCTCTGCATGAAGTTGACGGTTTTCCTTCTGCAACATTTCAACTTTTTCTAGCACTTCTGCAAGTCGCTCGGAAAATTTCTGACGATACACTTCTGGTAGTTCTTGTACTACTTGTTCTAACATTTGGGAGCGGTCTGTTAATTCTTGTACAGAATGACGTAAATTATATATTTCTGCATCTCTTTCAGAAATTTGT
>JAAUYJ010110000.1_pt1 | contig 10237 bp, 8 predicted proteins | sample 7278031 | NCBI WGS metagenome assembly JAAUYJ01 (sample SAMN14350222, study PRJNA611818) | marine sediment metagenome | isolation source: surface marine sediment (1.8m) | place: French Polynesia: Moorea | collected 2018-08 | reverse complement strand
TTGTAACATATCAGTAAATTATTAAGTCGTGAAACACAAAAATTCATCCCTCAACTTGTAGAAGTTGGGGTATTCTTTTTGTGTTTCTGGTTTTTCTTTTATTGGGATAAAATAAAATAAAATATATTCTGGTCTTCTACTCTTTTTGTCACAGGGTTACAAGCCTGTTGAAACCTTTAGTAGAATTTTGCGATCGCCTGATGGAAGTAGCTCTCCCAAAAAAGAGACTATCCGACAAACACAGGATTAGAGGTGGTATCAATATTCCCGGAGCCAACATAGGTAAAGAGATCGTCATAGTCAAAGATACCTCCTAAATCCCCGTCACTTTGAAAGTGACCAAATCCCTCTATGAGATCAGTATAGAGTTCATGGGCGTAACTATGATTTCCTAGAAAACTGAATTGCCCTGGTTGAAATAAATCGTTAGGGTTAATATACAAATCCAAGTCCCCTAGCCTATCATCAAAGCCTAGAGTTTCACTGGTGTGTAATACAGCCACTTGACGTGCATCATTAGCATCTAATCTTTCCTGCAAAGGGACCCCAGAAGACTCATAGGAAGGTCCCGCCGGATCTAATCCAACAATTGCCCCAATGGAACTTCCGGTTATATCTTCATAGATATCACCAGCCACTCCACTTACATGGGCCCCTAAACTGTGTCCAATCAGTTGAGTGGTATTAGGGTTAGCACCCAATGCAGCTAAGAGGTTACCCAGTTCAAATCCAACATCAAAAACGTCATCAACAGCGTTGGAATAGAAGAGAGTGTCTGCTTCCGATGACCAGTCGGTTAAAATAACATTGGAGGAAGAGTCTCGTTGTTTAATCGCTTGAGCCATTTCTGCCACCCAGTCGGCGGTACTACTACTTTGATAACCGTGAGTAATTACATAGGTATCCCAGGAAGCATTAAAATTATTACTCCCGGAAAGATAAAAATTAACTTCTGCCATGACTTTTTATTTCCCTCAAAATGACTCTAGCTTTTATCATAGTTATTATCGTCACTCAACCTTACTATTTTTAATAGTTTCAGTAACAATTTTAGAGATTCAAAAGAACTCTAGTATCAAAATGGAGGTAAATTAGAATTAGACCTAGAAATATCCTCAACTATGGTTTCCTTAACCTCTGCTTAACAAGAAGTCTATGATTGGTTAGTGACTTCATTAATAAAAATCATTAAAATCATTTTTGAGTCTGTATAACTGAGATTTGGAGCAGCTAGATTTGTCATCTTTAGAGAAATAAACATCATTTCAAGTTTCCATAAATACTGTGGAGGTATAAAGAATTTTGGTGGTAATCTGGAGCAATAATTAGTGAATTTTTGTAAGATAATTAAGGAAATAAAAGGATATTTGACGAGATAAATTTCTAAGAGCATAAAATATTATGGACAATAATCACCAGAAAATAAATAACTACAAAAAAGGTTTACAAGCCATGTTTATAATAGAATTTGCTTCTTAATTTATGCGTCTGCTCTTAAGAAATTATAACTAAAGAAGATGAGTTTTTTTAGATGGAACTCTCCCAACTAAACCAATCTTTGTTATTTAACAAAAGTCACTGTATTTGGTGGTTGACTAAAAAATCAACACCTGTGGGTGGGAGTCTAGTAACTCCTTCCTCCCTCCTCACAGACCACAGGAATAATTATCATGATCGTTGATTCTCAATAAGTCTTCTAGTGGCTGACAATTTTTTAAGCGATCGCAACGGCTGAAACGGTTTTTTACTCAAGGTTTCAACAGGCTTGTCACCCCGCGAGGCTATTTTGTCTTGTGCCATAAGAATTAAGCTGATTTTTCAACCCCTTCAATGCAGAATCGTTCTACAGAAGCCAATAAATCACGAGAAATACCCACTAAATTCTGTAATGAACCGGCAACCCGTTGTGACTCTTGGGAGGTTTCTTGCGCTGTTAACTCGACAGATTGCATAACCTGACTCACCGCCTTAGAATTCTCCTGTTGTTGAATGGTATCCCCAGTAATCGATCGCACTAAAGTATTAATGTGATTGGATACCTCAATAATATCTTCTAGCGAGCGTTTCGCTTGTTCCGACTTATCGGTTACGTCAATTACCTGTTGTATCCCTTCTTCCATTGCTGTCATAACCGAACCAGTCTCACTTTGAATTTGTAAGACAATTTGCTCAATTTCCTTCAAAGATTTGGCTGAACGATCGGCTAACTGACGAACTTCATCAGCAACGATCGCAAATCCTCGTCCCGCTTCACCCGCCCTAGCTGCTTGAATTGACGCATTGAGAGCCAATAAATTCGTTCTCGAAGCAATTTGAGAAATTAATGCCACAATCTTCGAGATTTCTTGAGACGCTTCTGCTAAGCGTTTCACCTTACGAGTGGTTTCCGACACTGTTTCACGAATCTGTAAAATACCCGTCACCGTTCTTTCCACCGCTTCCCCTCCTTTCAACGCCGTTACCGAGGAGGTATGGGCGACTTCTTCGGCTTCACGGGCGTTTTCTGCCACCCGTTGAATCGATTCAGTCATAACCTGTACCGAATTTAACGTAACTGCCAATTCTTCTGCCATGCGTAGCGCATCACGGGAATTATTACGAGCAAACAATTCACTATCCGTCGAACTCTTATTAACCTGTTTGGCTGTTCGTTTTACCTGAGCCACAATTTCTCGTAAATTATGGATGGTCAAGTTAAAGGCATCAGCCACCGCCCCTAGTACGTCTGCGGTTACCTCCGCTTCCACCGTTAAGTCTCCTCTGGCAGCCCCTTCCACATCATCTAGGAGACGAATTACTTGCCGTTGTAGTTCTTCTCTAGCTTGTTCCATTTCGGCTGCTCGTTGTTGCGCCTCAGTTGTTGTGGTTAAGATAACACGGGATAATTCATTGAAACGATGGGATAACTGTCCTAACTCATCTTCAGAATAAACCGTTGCTTTAACGTTGTAATCTCCAGAGTACATGGAATCAAACTGGGTTTGGAGATCCTCAATAGTGCGTTTAACTTGATAAGCACTGAGCAAACCAAAACAGAGGCTTCCAGCAAACGCTGTTAACCCCCCCGTTAAAGCGATTAAAAAGATGGGACTACCAGAGCCTGATTTTTGCTTATCTTCTTGCTCTGGGGTGCTTGAAGCATCTTGATTTTCCTGATCCGATGTTTCCACCTCCTCAGCCACAGGTTTCCCCTCAACTTTCGCTGTTTTTTCAACTTTAGGAGACATTAACCAAGCCAAACCACTCACCAACAAAATTGCTAGAAAAGAAGCCACTCCCGTACTGCCGGCAGCGATCCAAGGTTTTAATTGTAGAGGTGCATTGGTAAAGCGACTAAGATAACCCAGGTTGGCATCAACGCTCACCTTAGAAAACTGAGTGTTTCCACTGGAAATAGAGGTATTACTCATCTCATCAGACTTCACCCAATTGACGGTTTCTGGCCCTTGATCGGACAATAGATCGCCGGTTTGTAAACCTAAACTACTACCAAGATCCTCGCTTGCTTGGGTAAACAGATCAGAATCAGGCAACTGATCGTTCATCTCAGTAAAATCAAACTGGGATAAATCTTCTAACGCCTCTTCTTGGAAAGCATCAAATTCATTTAGGATCTGATTCTCTTCTTTTTGTCGACCGGATGACATCATCATCGGAGTCGCGTGAATGGTAGGATCATCTTGATCTGCATAATCAGACCAATCACTAGAAGATTCCTCTGGATTACCCTTATCTACTGCCGATGCCTCACTGTCTTGTTTTCGAGCAATCTCAGTACCATGATTAGTTAAAGAAGGTTCACCAAGGTTAGAGGAAACGACAAATGTATGCTCCTCATCGAAACCTCCAGTATGATTGGCCTCTGTTTTTAAGTCTTCATCATCACCAAAAGAAAACTCAGATAATTCGTCTTCGTCAAAATCTGCCCAACCTTCTTCTTCAGCAGCGGCCATATCATTTTTCTGTTGCAAGGGATTGACTTCATTGAGGGTAGCAAAGGGGTCCATGTCCATCTCAAAGGTGGTTTCTCCCCCTTGCTCTTCATGAACAGGATTACCTTGAGAAGACTCTTGCCCAATGGTTGGTTCCCCTAAATCATTATCATCAAAAATAGCACTATCCCAGTCTAGTCCATCAAGATCAAAATCCCCATCTTCCCAGTCGTCTGAGGGTTGTTCATGATCATCCCATGCTTGTTCTATCTCAGGCTCGTGATCTGTGGCGGTTTCTGCCTGGGAAACACCATGACTCACATAATTAGCCCCTGACTGAGTCAGCAGGTGCTTTGCTTGTTCTAACCCTTGATGAGCACAATCAATTAAATCTTTACGATCACTCCGCCCTAATACGGATTCATATTGTTGACAAGCGGTTTCATATCTTCCCAAGCTGAAATAGATATGACCCCGTAAGAGTAGCACATCAGGATCTTCAGGGAATGCTTCGGCCATGGGTTCCATCAATGTAGCCGCCTCTTCATAATTCCCCTGTCCGTAAGCGACATAAGCCTCATTATACAATTTTGCGTAGTCTGTCCCTGATGCCATGGTCTTTCTCCTATAGGTTAAATCTTGTCAGTTATTGGCTTTGAGTTAAGCTTTATGAGTTAGTTATATGTATATAGATGAATCGGGGCATGATTCCCTTAAGTTGCCCATCGGGCTGACCTTAAAATGGCGACTTGGTCTAACAAACGTAAGACTTGGGTGGCATTTTCCTCTGCCACCCATTCTCCCTGCACATAAGGGGCAATATGATCAGCTACATTATTAGGAGCTTGTAATTTTTCAATGTCTAGCCATTCCATATCCCCTAGTTGATCGATAGCTAACCCTAAAATAGTTTCTTGTTCTTCTACGGCGATAACAGGGATTTCTGGGCGATCAGTTCTGAGGGGAACTGTATTCCCTAAAAATTGTCCTAAATCCGCCACCCAAATCACTTGTCCCCTGAGATTCAGCGTTCCTAAGAGGAGGGGGGAGGCATTGGGAATAGGAGTAATTCGTTCTGGACTTTGCTGCATAACCTCTCGAATGGCAATGGCGGGAAGGGCAAATTCTTCTTGTGAGGGCAAATGAAAACGCAAGTATAGTTCTCCTTCAGGGGTTTGTAAGGCGTGAATATCAGGAGAAATGTCTTGAGGGGTATCTGGGCTTAAATCTAAATTGCCAACCATAGTTTTAATCCTAAATCTGAATAATTGTGCCGTTATTTTCGTAGGAGTTGTTGAATGGTTCCGATGAGTTCAATGTCTTCAAAGGGTTTAGCAATATAGGCATCCGCTCCTTGTTTCATGCCCCAATAACGATCAAATTCTTCTCCTTTAGAAGAACACATGACTACGGGAACATTGTGCATATTAGGATGGGTTTTGATGCGACGACACACTTCATAACCATTCATTTTGGGCATAACAATATCTAAAACAACGATATCAGGACTGGATTTTTCAATACTTTCGAGTGCTTCAATGCCATTTCCTGCTACGGTAACTTGCCAACCATTTTCTTTAAGAAGGCTAGACATCATTTGTTGTTGGACTGGACTATCTTCTACCAGTAAAACTGCTCTCATAACGTTTTCTCTAGGGACTGGGTTGATAAAACATAGGTTTGAATCGACTAATCTAATGCCTAAAAGATGACATGAATATAGGACAAAGTTGAAACTTGACTCGATTATTTAGGCAGGGCTAAATAATTCATGGATAAATCATTTTTTCTCCCAGGTGTACATACTTAATTTGCCCAAATTTCCTCAGAAAACAACAACACGATGGGAAAAATTTTCTTGAGGAGTATCTAGCTTGGTTCGGAGTTGATGGGGTGGATCGTATATTTTTCTAAAAGTAATAATAACTCTTGTGCTCCAAAGGGTTTGGTTAGGTAATCAGTGGCTCCCATCATTCGAGCGCGAATGCGATCCATAAATCCCTCTTTTCCTGTGAGCATGATAATGGGTGTGTATTGAAACATCTTTGAGTGTCTCAACATGGCGCAAATCTCATAACCATCTAATTTGGGCATAGCAATATCACATAAAATGACATCTGGATTGAGTTCAAAGATTTCACTTAAACCAGAAAGGGGATCGCTAATTAAGGAGCTTTGATAACAATTTTCAGTTAAAATCTTTTCTACCGTTTGTCTGATGGTTCGATCATCGTCAATACAAACGATATGAGGTTGCTCTTGGCTGATTGAAGTTTCCCAAATCTTTTTTATCCTTGAGCCAGAGGGAGAAACTTTCATAACTGGATGCAACCATCCTCGCTCAATATAAGGATAAATTCCCTTGGCTAAAGTGCCTAAATTTCGCTGTAAACGACGAGAAAGTTGTCTGAGAGACGTTTTGCCATCAGCCCAACGCAATAACTGTTCATAAGCTTTTTGCGGTAGGGTTTGTTGTAATGGTTTTTCATCGCCAATCATTAATGATTGTTGAGGACTTTGAAGATAAGGATGTAATTGTTTCCATTGTTGCACTTCCTTGATCATTTCTGTGATTAAGGAACCAATTGGTAAACTAGTCAATAAAGGATCTAAGGCCAAACCCATTTCAAAAATAAACGCTCCCTGACTTAAACTCAATAAGTCAAATAAGGTTTCCTTGACCATGTGTTCGATGATCATTTTGCCCTGCTCAGGGGTTAGACGATGATCTTTGATTAATTGCCATAAATAAGTATATTCAATTTCGTTATGACTAATGGCTTGAAGCTTTTCTAATTCTTGTGGAATGATCTCGATATGATAACGATATAAATAATCTCGTAAACGACGACAACGATTATTGTCACTGTGAATGGTGTAAACAATCTGTCCATTCACAAAAAAAACTAACCAAAACGAACCCGCGCCCTGCAAGGGCATGGGTTCAGAAACAGACGGATGGGAGGGCGTCTGACAAGGTCTATTGTTCCCTACTGGGGTTTGATAAGCTTCAATTAATAGTTCTCCTGTTCGTTGACCAAGTTCCAATAGTTGCAGGATGCTGCGTATATCAATTTCACTGAGAGTTCCCTGCATAATTATTCTTTTGTTTTTTTGACTCCCTCCCGTCCAGCTAAAGCTTTTTCCGAGAGGTGCTTGTTTCGACTCGTCTGAACTAGATAATGCCCGTTATGATTATACAACAACTCTATTTTATTATTGACAGGTAAAAATTCTCAGGAAAGGGAAATAGTTGAGGCTTAGCTAAGCTCATGCTTTCAACTTTACATGATATAATAACTCTTGATTGTCTCTGAAACTATGAGAAAACCTCAGCAAGAGAAATCCGCAATTGTCAATCATTAATTATCCATTGATAATGGATTCAATCAATGTCATTGAGGCAACCTTTTGAAGAAAAGGAACACAACAGTTAAGTCATCTTTGCTTATACTTGACTTTATGTCCCTCGACATTATCTCCATGTCAACCATTTAGGTAACAGCAATATCGAGAGGATCGTGGCTCGTGCTATATCTTGCAGAAGTCAAAAAACAAACGAGAGGTTTTATTAGTGGCTCTCGAACAACAGAACTTAAGCTTTTAGCTTGTCAACATAATGATCAAACTTGGAGTCCTGTCCCTGGTGAGGAGGTTGTCGAGTGCGATGAAATGGATCAAGTAGGAGAAGGAAGCCTTGTGATGGTCAATTTGGGCAATAATCGCCAAATTCAAGGAGAACCATCGGCTGCTGCCCCGGAATTAGTCAGACAACTACAAAAATTGTCCCGTCTCTCTGAAAAATTAAAAACACAGCAAGAAGAGACTGAACAATGGAAACAGTCTTTAACCTATCAAAGTCAAGAGTTAACTCGCCGTGAGGCGGAAATGGAAGCCCGTCTTGAACAACTAGAGGAAGTAGAAAAAGAACTCTCCCAAATTGAACGCCGTCGCCAAGAAGCTGATTCAGCTTGGGATAGAGTTGAACAAACGCAACAAAAACTCCAAGATTTTCAACGTCGGTTTGGTTCGATCATAGACTTGTCTTCCCAAGAATCTGAAAAAATTGAACAGTTGATGCGTCGCATTGTCCAAAGTTCAGTGGGTTTAGACTGTTTACAGAAACCCATTGATGGTGCTGTGAAAGCTTTATCCCAACAAGAAAAAATTCTTAATAGCTTTTGGCAACAACTCGACGGACTAAAAACCCAGCTAAACAAGCAGAATCGAGAGGTTCAACAACAGGGAGAAATCTTAGAAAATCGTTTTCAAGCTTTAGAAGAAACTCGAATTTCCCTTGAAGCAGCCAAAATTCAATGGGAAGTTCAACAAAATATCTTCAATAATAAACAAGAACGCTTTACGAAAATAAATAGTGATTTACAGGTAATTCAAGAGTTACAGCAAACTCTTGAACAAGTGGTCAATGGTAATGGGAATCTTGCTTCAGAAACCAAAGTTGATCGAGTTTTTTTGGAAAATATGCCCCTAGGTGAGTTGGAAGCAATGGTTAAGAGCTTACAAGGGGATTTAGATAAGTTAGTCCGTTTTGTCAACGATCAAGAAGAAGAATTAACCCTTCAATGTCAAACAGTTCAAGAATTACAGAAGAAATTAACACAAGCAGGGGATTTTGAGCGTCTTAACCTAGAAAATGAGTTAGCAGAAGAACAAGAAAGAAAAGAGTTTTTAGATGAAACTCTAGTAGGTCAACGACGAAATCTCAAAGAAAGACAAGAGGTGTTATTGCAACATTTACGAGTGTTGCGCCGCCGTCAGGGGATAGTCGACTTTGATGGCAACCTCCCCACTGTCAATCTAGATCCTATGGTGACTCGGTTAGACGAATGGGAAACCAATACCAATCAGGAAAGAGAAACACTAGAAACGGAACTTCAGCATTTACACAATAGTGTTCAACAAATCCAAGAGATGATTCTCAAACTGGATGGGGAACAAACCGAAAACACAAAACAACTCGAAACAGAACAAGAAAGCTGGCATCAAGCGAAATTAGAGGCTGCCCAACTTCAAGCCCGTCTTGATATCTATGAAAGGGAGTTAAAACCCCTGCAACAGCAGGTTGATGAAACGAAGCATCAGTTAACTATTTTAGAAGAGTGGTTAGATCCGTCTTAAACAGGAGAGTGTCAATCCCATATCTACTTAACCAGAGACTAATCAACCCTAAAGTGAGCCAGAGGAGACAACAAGTTCGAGTCAAAGTTAAGGCTTTTTCAATGGTTTCACAGGTAATGGGGTTAATCGGATTGCCTAATAAGGGTTTTTCTTTAATAATGCCCTGATAAGAATTTTCCCCCCCTAGTTGAACTTCTAATATAGCCGCATAAACACATTCACTCCAACCTGAGTTGGGGCTAGGATCTTGAGGGGCATCTCGATAACAAATGGATAATACCCTCCTTGGTTTTCTTGATAGAATAGCCAAGGTTATAACTGTTAAACGACAAGGAATCCAAGTTAAAACATCTTCAAATTTTGCACTAAACCAGCCAATATCTTTGAAGGGTTCTTGTTGATAACCGACAGTAGAATCAAGGGTACTCGCTGCCTTATAAGCTAAAGCAAAAGCAACACTTCCTACCCCAGGAAAAAATGCACCAGTGATTGCATAAAACAAGGGAGCACTAACTCCATCTGTGGCATTTTCTGAGACGGTTTCTAGGATAGCTCGCCAGATTTCTTCTGGGGAGAGATTAGCCGTGTCACGCCCCACATATTGGCTGAGTTTATCTCTAGCAAGGTCAATGTTTCCCTCCTTTAACGGGGTAAGCACGTCAAGAGCAGCTAATCTTAAACTTCGTCCGGCAAAACAACTGGCCAAGGTAATAATCTCTAGGGAAATGCCGACAAAACTAACAAAATGATATTTAATTAAACTGATACTCCAGCCTAAAAATGCACTACTAAGAATTAATCCGACTCCGAGGATGACTCCCAGACAACGACGTACCCATTTTCCCTGACAGATGGAAAGGACAAAATTACAGTACCTTGAGATGAACCATCCCATCACTTGTACTGGGTGTAACCATCCCCAAGGATCGCCAATAATATAGTCAACCAAAGCAGCCAAGAGCAGAACAATGATAGGGGCATTGATATCCAAATTAGCTATTTATCCTCAGTATCTTTAGTCTCATTTTTTGGAGTAGGAGTTGTTAATTTTTTCAACATTTTCTTCCCAGTTTTGCCCATCAAAGGATTTAATTTTAACCGAATGTCGGGCAGAATTCCCTAACGTTCTACAACTTAGGGATGAATGCCCGACCAATAAATAGACC
>JAAUYJ010079791.1_pt1 | contig 10245 bp, 6 predicted proteins | sample 7278031 | NCBI WGS metagenome assembly JAAUYJ01 (sample SAMN14350222, study PRJNA611818) | marine sediment metagenome | isolation source: surface marine sediment (1.8m) | place: French Polynesia: Moorea | collected 2018-08 | reverse complement strand
AAACTATAGCGTTATAGTTTCTCACAACTACCTCTGGTCTTTTTATCTAATTCTTGCCTCAGTCAAATCTAACTTTTAAATGCATGTGTTTGAGATCTGACCCCTGAAATTCACACATACTATAGCGCTATAGTTTTTCACAACTACCTCTGGTCTTGTTTTCTAATTCCTGTCCTAGTGGTTTGTCAATTTTCAAATGATGGGTTCAGACAAGACAAGGAAGACAAGGGAGGAAAGTAGACAACGGAGAAAATTTAATAGCTTATCTCTCAAATCAATCTTGACAGACCACTAGTCAAATGTAACTTTTAAATGCATGAGTTTGAGATATGACCCCTGAAATTGAAACTCAACTGAACATAAACTATAACGCTATAGTTTCTCACAACTACCTCTGGTCTTGTTTTCTAATTCCTGTCCTAGTCAAATCTAATACCAATTCACTTTAAAGATGTCACAAATAGTTTCAAACTTTAAATATGAAATAATTTCCTGAAGTTACTGTATAGTCAAAGTTTTGAGCCTTAAAAATATAGGTTTTGACTTTTGACTTTTGACTTTTGACTTCCGTGAAATGGTATAACTTTTAAATGCATGAGTTTGAGATATGACCCCTGAAATTGAAACTCAACTGAACATAAACTATAGCGCTATAGTTTCTCACAACTACTTCTGGTCTTGTTTTCTAATTCCTGTCCCAGTCAAATCTAACTCTTAACTTTTGACTTTGAGATATAACCCCTCAAATTATATTAATTTTGTTGAGAACTCTTCGTAATACTCCATTAATAAACCTATGCCCATCTTCACCACTGTAACGCTTGGCTAGTTCTACTGCTTGACTAATCGCCACTTGTTCTTGAATTCCAATAAACATCATTTCTGCTACTGCAATTCTGAGTATATCTAAATCGATTCTGGGTAAACGTTCTATTTGCCAATCTACTATTGATTCTCTGAGTAATTTATCAATCTCCTCTTTATTAACATTTACTTTTGTCAAAATTTCCATTGTATAACTGCGAACTTCTAATTGATTAGTAAGTTGAATAATTTCTGGTAATTCAACGGCAGTACCAATACGATTGATTGCTGTTTGGCCTAACTCCATAGCTTCATGGACCATTGCTCTGGCACTTTCAATATCAGTAGTCCCGATCTGACTACTCAGAAGGCGATCGCTACCCCTCTGTAGTTCTCCTGCTGCAGTTTCTAATATATCTTGGGCCTCTGTTCTTAAGGTCTGAACTGCTGCTAATACAACTTCTTGAAGTTGCTTTTTTTCTAAACTCCCTGAATTTGTTGGTAATTGACTTAGACCAAGCAAGGCTAGTTCGCGAGCTGTAGAACGGGGTGCTTTTTTCATAATTTTGTATAGTATTCTAGTCTAATCTGTTCAATCCTCTTCTGCGGAAAATTGTTGATATTGTTCTCTGTCTGGAAGTGCTGGTTTAAGTTCATTGTTCGAGATTTTTTCTTGATCAACTCCTGTTGATGGAATAGGATTTACTATCCCACCAGATATTAAAACTTTAAAAGCGTCTTCGACTGACAAAGAAACATTAATCACATCTTTTTCTGGTACTATGGCGTACCAACCAGATGTTGGATTTGGAGTTGTAGGAATAAACAGACTTAACATTGAATCTCCTAGATGAGATTTAATTTCGTCACCTATAGTCCCAGTGACAAAAGCTATAGTCCAAATTCCTCGACGTGGGTATTCTACAAGTACAACACGGCGAAATCTCTCGTTAGAATCTCTGAGGAGTGTTTCTAATATTTGTTTTAGAGTGCCATAAACTGAGCCAGCAAATGGAATCGCTTGTAATATTTTCTCTCCTAAATCTAACAGCCATTTTCCAGCAATGTTTCTGGCCATCAGCCCTATTATTAGGATACTTAGCAATGGTACTGCTAGTCCTACTAAGAAGTTTAGTAGACCTACCAAAATTGGATGTAAACCATCGAAGGGATTAATTTGCTTTGGAATCTTGGTGAGAAAATCAATTACCCACCGAGCAATAGTTATGGTAAGCCAAATTGTAGTAGCTAATGGTATTACTACTAATAGACCAGCAATTAGGTCGTTTTTTAAGTCCTGCCTTATGCGTTGGAACACCGATCACCCACTTCCTCATAACTGGCTAGATATTTTTTACTCCAGCCGAAAATCAAATTTATTTACTATATTTTATATCTAAGGTTTCAGATTAACTATTTTTGATTCTGAATACTGAATTATTTACCAAAAAATTGGATTTAAAGCCTCGCCCATAAGTGGGCGTATTTTATAATCAGAAAAGCAGAAAGGTATTCAACCGCTTAAAAAACTAGCTACTTAAGTGTAGTGTTTGCACCTTAAAAACTGGCGTTGGTGAATGGGTAATGCTTTTGTCTCAAATATCTATGAAAAAACTATAGTTGTACGGTTCATAAATATTGAAGAGCATTACCTAATCACCAACCCCAGAATTTGACTCAGGAGAAAGGTCAATGAATACGATCTATATAGTATAAATACCTAGCCAGTTACCGATTTTTATACTACTTTTAATCTTACAAGTTGACCTGCGGAATGTAAGTTACAAATAATCAGGAGAATTGAAAAACCTTACATAAAATACCCCTTTGGGTCTACAGAGAATATCAATGGTAATAAATGTATTTAAGCTATTCATTCTAACTCCTGAATCCTCAAAAAAACCCTAATTATTTGTAGGAAACATTTATCACGCTTGGTATTACTGATTACTTAATAACTGAAATTTTGAATAAGTATAGCATTATTTTTGGGAATTGATATTACAGTCAAATCTTCTGGAAAACTACCAGGGAAAACTATTAAAATATTTATCCTCCTCCTAAAGCCAAATACCAAATATAAAAAGTTTTGCGAAATATTTTTGGTTAACGGATTAGAGGTTAAGCAAAAATTTGCTCAATATATCTATTAAAAGCAACTAAGAGCAATTTGATAAATATTTGCTACGAGTCATTATCTAAAGTTCTTAATGTTACCTTTTTACTATAAAATTTTGCCAAATTATTTTTTCACCCTTCTTGGTATAATATCCTTCAAAACATTACTGAATCTTACTAATAATTTCAAGGTGATCTAGATAATAACTTAAGCATTCTTGTGAGGAAAAGAATATATAAAACAGGTAAGCATTCAACTGTCAGTTATCGTTAACTGCAGTTACCTTCGTTAAAGTTTTAACTATTTCTTGATTTGCTTGAGCATACTCATCTGCCAGACTCAGATTTTTACTTCCTACTATATTTTCAATCTGCCAATCAATCCATAGAATAGAATTAACCAATAATTCCTGATACTTTTGAGCAGAATAAATTCTCAAATATTCATCAGAATCTTTACTTCTTCCTTTGAGAACTGATAACTGAAATGACTTCTGCTATAATTCTCCTAAAGGTACTTCAATTAAATCCTGAATAGTAGTAAGTCTTAATCTTTCCAATTCTCGAATCCATTCTGATTCCGAATAAAATTTTTCTTGATACTTTTCAGCTAATTCGGACTCAACAGATAAATTTGTTTTTTGCCACATATTTAAAATCGCACTACGACGTTTTATAGACATAATTAATTCTAGAGTTGCAACTGCTGCTCTGATTTCTAAAGATGTTCTGAGAAGATTCTTTTCTGGCTTTTCGTCTAAATAAAATAGATGTTTGACTTTAGCTAGTTGAGCTGGATATTCTAAATAACTATCTTGCAGATTTGCCATTAAATCATCTGATTTATTAATTTCATTTTCTGACATATTTTCCACAGAAATAATTTGCTGCCATAAAAATCTATTGTCAGATAAACTCAACTGTAAATCTCTTGCCTCCATTGCATCTTTCACATCTTGACGATAATTAGGACAATGTAAGTAAATACGCAGTAATAAAGACTCAGCTTCTGCTAATAAACTCTGTTCTACAGGTGGAGATAAAACCCCTGGTGAATTATTCTTTTTGCCCTTAGTAAAGTTTCTGTTTTTTTGCTGATTAGATTTTAATTGTTTCCTTACTAATAACGGTGGTGATAAAAATTCATCCTCAGCTAACAGCTTTTTCCAATTAATAAAAACTTGAGTTAATAAATTTTCAGAAATTAATGAAATTCTCCGAGCATCTCCCTGACTCAAAATTTCTGCACAATATTGAAGATAATAAGTAAGCTGATTATCATTAGTTATCTTCGTTAAAATTTTAACTATTTCTTGATTTGCTTGAGCATACTCATCTGCCAGACTCAGATTTTTACTTCCTACTATATTTTCAATCTGCCAATCAATCCATAGAGTAGAATTAACCAATAATTCCTGATACTTTTGAGCAGAATAAATTCTCAAATATTCATCAGCATCTTTCCCATCAGGAATATTCAGAACCCTCAGTTTAACTTCCCCACTATAAGCAAGTTTTTCTATTTCTGCAATTACTCGGTCAGTAGCTTGAATACCTGCTCGGTCAGCATCAAAATTTAAGATAATTTGTTTAGATTCCGTATAACGTAAAAGTTGTCTAATTTGAATTGAACTTAACGCCGTACCAAGAGAAGCAACAACATTATTAATTCCCGAAGCATGAAGAGCTATTGCGTCAAAATATCCCTCTACAACCACAGCTTTATCTTGTTTAGCAATAGTAGTTTTTGCCTTATCCAAAGCAAATAAAATTTTCCCCTTATCAAATAATTCCGTCTCAGGAGAATTCAAATATTTAGGTTGTTCATCAGTCAAAGTTCTCCCACCAAAACCAATAACTCTACCTTGAACATCATTAATAGGAATCATCAAGCGATCGCGAAATCTATCGTAATAACCAGTACCAGATTTTCTCGGCAAAATTAATCCCGCTTTTTCGACTAATTCCACAGGAAAACCTTTTTGTTCTACCAGATAACCATAAATAGTTTCCCAACCATTAGGAGCATAACCTAGTTGAAATTTTTGAATAGTTTCTTCTGAAATTTGACGTGAATTTTTTAAATATTCTAAAGCAATTTTTCCCTGGGGTTGTCTTAAAGCGTGTTGATAAAAACTATTTGCCATTGCCAAGATTTCATAAAGTTTTTCCCGCAGAGAAATTTGCCGTTGAAACTCTTGTCTATGTTCAGGTAATTCTGTTTTAATTTGTATTTGATGACGCCTAGCTAAATCTAATACCACATCACTAAAAGAAGACTTCCCAATTTCCATTAAAAACTTCAAAGAATTACCACCTGCACCACAACCAAAACAATAGTACATTTGTTTAGTGGTACTAACAGTAAAGCTAGGAGTTTTTTCTTCATGGAAAGGACATAATCCTACATAATCTTTCCCCCGTTTCTTTAAGACAATATGTTCTGAAATAACATCATAAATATCAGCTCTTTGCTTAACTTCTGCAATAGTATCTTGATGAAAACGGAAATTATTCATAGAATTTATCAAATAATTGTAAGCATTTCTTGGAGAATGCAGAACTAATAGCCGTCAGCTATTACAAAGCAACTGCGTTATCAGCTATGAACTATGAGTTATTAATTAATTATCCACTGAAGAATAAATTAGTTTCCAAGGAAAATTAAAAGTTATGTTTGCGTAGCATTCCGAAAGAAATGAAATTAGTCATCAGTTGACCTTAGTAAATTATTACGTTCAAAAGATGAATGCGAGCCCATTCCGCAGGAAATGCCAGCTAGCTGAATACTTATAAATAATTTAACCTAAATTTTGGAGTCAGCTAAGTACGAGTATCGAAAATATTCATAGCAATCCGTTGAATATTTGTGGTCAAATAATATACTTTATGTTTTATTTATATAGCAATCAAGAATAATTTATCAGATATTTAAGAACAATTAATATCGATCAAAATCCTTTTATATTTTGACTCCTGACTCCTGACTTCCCCTCCTGGGTGGGGTTAGGGGTGGGTCGACTCCTAATTACCACTAAAATATTACAACTGAAATATGATTGCTATATATGATTTCTATCACCTAGCTATAGCAAAAATTTAAAACTAAAATTACGATGACAATACTTAACCATCACAGACAAATTGTTTTACCGAAAAATTCAGGTTTCAAGCCTCTCATTTCAAGGAGAAAAAAATTTCCTTTTAACCAATATTTCTATTACAGAAGAGGTAATTATTAATTATTAATTGTTTTCCTAGGTCATGCTACGCAAACGGCTGTCGCCGACATAAAAATTATTAATTATTGAATATATAAATCTATCTAAAAGCACTTCGAAATCAGCCATAGGGGTTGGTGATTAGGCAATCCTCTTCAATATTTATGAACCGTACAACTATAGTTTTTTCATAGATATTTGAGGCAAGCATTCAGCTATTGGCAGTCAGCTCTCAGCTTTTTATTTTCGCTAAAGTAACCAAAAAGCCTCGCCCATAAGTGGGCGAGGCTTTAAACCCAATTTTTTGGTAAATTTTTGAATAAACAGATATTGTCTGATTATTCAGACTAAAATTATGACTAAAATTATGACAAAAAATCAGGTCTCAAGCCTCCCCTTTTAACGAGATCACAAGAATAAACTTCAGTATTTCAAGCCGGATTTGACATCTCCAGGGGTTGAAACACCCTGGATTCTGTGGTTAGTCCACCGCAAATGGGATAAATCCACATTTGCTTAAAGCCTGTCAACAGACTTCTAAACTCCTCGGCGTAAATCAAAGATTTAGCTGTGAGCTTACTTTTTTATAGCTTTCACGAGTGGTTTTACTCAAAATGTTGGAGCAATAAATCGCTGCTCTAGCTGCCTACTTGCTTTCAGCCGACGTAGGAAATCAAATCCCCGACTCCAGTCCACCGGAATCTCACCGCACTAGCTAAAGGTCATGGCGACAAACCTTGTTCTTACTTACTATTCCTAAGTATAGCAGATTTTTACTACGGGTTAAAACCCGCGTGTCGTTATTCAACCAGCCGTTAAAACGAGCTGGCTAACTTCCTCCCGTTATTTTTTAGGTTTCAGCGCTCAGTATTGTTAACGCAGTTCCTCCACAAGAGGCCAACTCATAACTCAATTATAATTAGGGCTTACTGATTAAATCTCAAAGCCTTTATATATAAAAACTTTAGCCTTTGCGTGTGGTCTAAAAGTGCAAGCTTTTTGCTCCCTGAAGCCGAAAATGTGAGGATTTTGAGTAGACAAGGGCGGAAAAACTAAGGGACAATTGTTCCGACTCCATACTCTGTAATTACCCATTCCTGCTGACTCCTAACTCCTACCCTCACCCATAATACTTTTTCAGCAAACCCTAATTAATCACAAAATAGCGTATCTTTTGTTTCATTACCTGTAATAGGATTTCTACCTTGAGCAACTTTGCATAGCTCTTTTTGAGTATCTTCTCGCAAAAAAGCATCAGTAAAATCTGCCCCATCAATAATTGCACCACGAAATTGAGTATGGAAAGCAAAAGCACCTTCCAAAATAGCATTAGTCAAATTTGCTTTGTTAAAAATAGCATTATCCAAAGTAGAATAACTAAGATTTGCTCCCTCTAAATTAGCTCCTTCTAAATGAGCGCCAAACAAACTAACTCCACTCAAATTTGCATTCCTAAAGTCACTTTTACGCAGAATTGATTTAGTAAATGAATCATTAGTTAAGTCTCGACCAGAAAAATCAACACCTACCAAGATTTGTTTGTTATACTCATCAGCTAGAGTTGGTATTGCGTTGGTAAAGGTCATAGTAGTTATTGTCCCAATACCAATGATATATACTATTAATGAAAAGACGAAACTGACTAAAATTTGGAAAGTTTTCTGTTGTCTGAAATTCATACTACTTCTGGCTAATTTACTCTAAGCAGTTCATAATTTAGAATAAACCAAAATGAGCCTTTCTTCATCTAGTCAATCTACTTATATTTCCCAAAAAATTGACAAAGGTATTTTGGGAGAAGAGTTAGTGGCAAAATGGTTAAATCAACAAGGTTGGCAAATACTCCATCGAAGATGGCAATGTCGCTGGGGAGAATTAGATATTATCGCCATGAAAACTTCTCCCTTCAGGGATAGCTCTGGTCAAAATTTTTCAAATCTTCCTCTTTTAGCATTTGTGGAAGTAAAAACCCGTAGTCGAGGTAACTGGGATGAAGATGGTCTACTAGCAGTTACAGAATCAAAGCAAGCCAAACTATGGCAAACTGCAGAAATGTTTTTGAGCGATCGCCCAGAATTAGCAGATTATTCTTGTAGATTTGATGTAGCCTTAGTAAGGTGCAATTATACTCATAAAAATTCTCCCTTCCCGATCGCCTCATCACCAGAAGAGCAACTATCTGAATTAACTGTTGAGATAGGAAATTCTATTGAGTTAGCAGATTATCAACTAACTTTACAAAATTATATTCCTTCTGCTTTTATTGCTCATTTAGACTAAATACTTAAATTGTGAAGAATCAATTAAGTATATATTACTGTTATTGTACCCATACTAATATTAATTATAGTATTCATAGATGTATAGGTACAAACAAATTAGAGCCTGATTCAAGATTAACCCAAAGTTTCTGGGCAATATCCCAAACCCTTGACAAATTGGGTACGAAATGCTTCTATTTCATCTTGATTGGGCTCTCCATGGGAAACCACCGCTACCTGATAACGTCTCATAACACTTAAGGGTGATTGTCCAGTTTCCAAACCCCATAGTGCCATTCTGACGCGGATATCAGGATCGTAAGGTATTCCCAATTCATTCATAAAAGCCCTAAAATCTCCATGTTGTTGAGGAGTCAAGTAATGACTCATTTTGATTTTTACAACCCAACCATCAATTTGATGAATTACTGTCATAAACTGAAGCGGTAGTTGATGGGCAGTATTTAAGTATTCAACTACTCTGAGACACAGGCTAGTATTTGCTAAAAAGTAAAGGTATTCCATATCAATTCAAACTCTTACCGCTTACAACTGTCGATTTTTCCCCGGTTTAACCTCTAAAATTTATTTTCTACTACAGAGCAAATATTAAAGGTGCTGGGAAACAGTCATAGGAAGCGGGGCGGATATTGCCGCTTCCCTATAAACAAATTAGGTATATGTTCTACAATGTTTAGGAGTGTAAAACAGCCATAGAATCTATTGTCTTTAATTTACTCCAGGTATATATGCCTGGTATTATCCAACTATGTCTATGCTTATATATTCACTCTTATGTATTGCAAATAACTAGGGGATAAGTACCCTAATTTATATGGGGTATTTTACCCAATTACCCGTTATTTATTCAGTAATATGACCGATGTAGATTGGTCCCTAGAGGCTTATGACTATCAACTTCCTGAAGAGCTAATTGCTCAAAATCCAGTTTTACCTAGAGATAGCTCTCGCTTAATGGTTGTAGAGTCACTGACAAACCGTCATTGTATTTTCAGAGATTTACTAGATTTACTCCAACCAGGAGATTTACTGGTTCTGAATAATACTCGTGTAATTCCTGCTCGACTTTATGGCCGCAAAACGAGTGGTGCTCAGGTAGAAATCTTGCTATTGAAACCAATGACAAGTGATACTTGGTTAGCTTTGGTAAAGCCTGGTAAACGTTTTATCAATGGGGCAACAATTGAATTTGAACCTAATTCATCCTTTGCTTGTGATTATAAGTTGCAAGCCACAGTATTAGCAACTGATCGAGAAACTGGTGGACGTGTTTTAAAATTTCATTTGCCTCAAGGAGTTTCTTTAATCAACTTGTTAGACCAATTTGGTCATGTGCCTTTTCCTCCTTATGTTACAGATTCACAGGCTTTCACTGAACAATATCAAACTGTGTATAACAAGATAGCAGGAGCGATCGCTGCTCCTACTGCTGGTTTACATTTTACTGATGAATTACTTGAAAAACTAGAACAACGGAATATTGGAAAAGCTTTTATAACTTTGCACGTTGGTATTGGCACATTTCGTCCAGTTGAGGTTAAAGATATTACTACCCATAATATACACTCCGAATGGGTTGAGGTCTCATCTTTGACTGTAGATAAAATCAACCAAACAAAGGCCAAAGGTGGACGAATTATTGCAGTGGGAACGACAGTAGTTAGAGCTATTGAAGGAGCGGCACTAGCTAATGATAATTATGGCGATAAATCTTTAATTAGACCATTTTGTGATTATACTAATATATATATTTATCCTGGTTATAAGTGGCGGGTGGTAGATGGTTTAATTACTAATTTTCATCTGCCACGTTCTAGTTT
>JAAUYJ010065161.1_pt1 | contig 10248 bp, 8 predicted proteins | sample 7278031 | NCBI WGS metagenome assembly JAAUYJ01 (sample SAMN14350222, study PRJNA611818) | marine sediment metagenome | isolation source: surface marine sediment (1.8m) | place: French Polynesia: Moorea | collected 2018-08 | reverse complement strand
ATTTTTAATACTCAACTTTATCAGTTTTCTCTACCCAGTCTTGAAAAGCATTCCAGGCTTCTTGTTGCATCAGTTGAATCATCGGCAGATGACGTTGAGCCAGTGGTAATTTTAATTCATCATAGATGAACTGGTCGTCAAATCCAATTTGGGCAGCATCTGCCTTAGTATTGGCATAGTAAACTTTTTCTACTCTTGCCCAGTAAATAGCTCCGAGACACATGGGACATGGTTCGCAGCTAGTATAGAGTTCGCATCCCTGCAATTGAAAAGTCTGTAAAACTCGACAGGCTTCACGGATAGCTACAATTTCAGCATGAGCTGTCGGATCATTAGTTGAAGTTACCTGATTCTGTCCTTGAGCGATAATTTTTCCTTCTTTAACGATGATTGCTCCAAATGGACCTCCTATTCCTAAGCGAACACTTTCTTGAGATAAGGCGATCGCTTTGTTCATCAATTGACAGTTTAACTTATCCATAATTTATTAGCTTACATATACTCGCTTTTCTCACAAATTGAGTTGAAAGCATAATTTATCACTTAAAAATTGATGATTTTTTCTAATAATATCAAATCACTAAATGTTTGCTACACATAAAGCATCTACTTTGTTTTCTAAGTCAGCTTTCTATGATATAAGTAAAGATTATGATTTAGCCTTAGTTTATGGCGATCGCCGATAAGAACTCATATATAATGATCGCATAATCGGAAAAAGCTCCCTTGAGACCAACTTGCGTTCATAATTGGGAACAAATTAAGAAGCGTTCTCTTCGAGATCGGCTTTTTGTGAGAAAAGCGGGTATAGTCCTGCTGGAATTAGGAGTAAGTTTTCTCAACCATAGCCTCGTATTTAACAACATAGATTTTCTGTCCAATTGAGGCAAAGGTTTGAGGCTTATCTAGCAAAATTTTTCCGTTGTTATCCCAACATCTTATTGACAAAATCGGGAAGGAGAGTGATAAGCTTATCCGTAAAATTATCTTCTTATAAGCAAGTATGAATTGGCGATGGGGAAGACAGCGAAAGCTTCCCAGACGAAATTTTCTCTTGACCCTTGTTTTTTGGATAGTATCAGTTATCTCCTCATTAAGTAAAAAAGCTAAAGGGCAGCAAGGGAATAGAGCTAGCACAAAACCCCCAAACTTTAAAATTGTAAAGATTGCCCCAATTAGTCACTTCCAATTAAGTCCAGCCAGTCCCCTATTTCAATTTGTTGATGATACTGTTCCCCGACAATGGTGGTATGCAACACCGGTCAAGGAAGGACAGGGAAAAACCCTCGCTGCTCAAATCACCCAAACCCAAACAGATCTCTCGATTTTAGACTCCCTCAACCAAATGCCAACTAATAAACTCTTAGCTAACAGTTGGCCAGATTCTACCGATGCGATTGATTTAAAGGCATTAGGGAACGACCGACCACAAGTCTATTCTGTCTTCTACACTGTCGTAGCCTTTCAAAAATCCCGATTGTTGCGGCTCTGCCACGGAACTGCCGGACTGAATGTGACTGCACGAATCTGGCTCGCTGGAGTCCCCGTCGAGCATGGAGAACTGATCCGAGTGAGCAAGGGAATCTATCCAGTCTTGGTAGAAGCTTATCACGGGCATCGAACCCGCTGGTTGCCTTGGAATTTTGCCCGTTTAGCAACCCGATTTACCCAAGTCACCGAACAAGAAGTGGAAGAAGTCTATCAATGGCATCAGGAACTATGGCAAGACTCGCCCCAAATGAGTAAAGCTGAGGAAGCTCAACTTCTTGCTGCCGTTGAAATAGAACCCAAAACCATTCGTGGGCAAGCAGGATTTTTTCGAGTGGGTCAAAGTCTTAATGGAAGGTGGTGGTTGCTCTCCCCGGCTGGCAAGCCCTTCTATCATCGAGGCTGTACGGGATTGAATGCGGGGGGTTGGGGAGGAAGGCGGGCTAATCTTCCTACTGTATCTCAAGCAACTGCCAAACAATGGGTTGCCTTTCTCCAAGAGTGGGGGTTCAATGCGATGGGAGCCTGGACAACTTCTGAGTTCTTCGACCTAGGAATGCCCTTTACCGAAATTATTGAAACCTACCATGAAGAACCCTGGCTTGTGCCTAAGTTTCCCGATGTTTGGGATCGAAGGTGGAGCGAGAATGTAGATGCTAAATGCAAAAAGCTCTGTACTCCTCTCAAGAATAATCCCATGTTGCTCGGCTATTTTCTTGATAACGAGCGGGGGTTTATGGAAATGGTAGGGCACAATCAAACTATTATTGCCCGTACCCCTACTTATCGGTCAGCGGAATTTATAGAAGACGGTATCTTCCGCTTACCGGCTGAACCTAAGTTAAACCCATCGGGAATTGGCTTGCTTCAGTTTAGCCTCAGTCAGAACCAGGGAGTTCCTGCACAGGAAAAGGCGTGGAATTTTGTTCTCAAACGCTATGGTTCTTTAGAGGCTATTAGCCAAGCCTGGCAAGTTCCTATTCCTTCCCAAGAAGCTATTAAAAGACTAACTCAACAAGGAGAAATCCTGATTTCTAAGGCTTATTTGGAAGCTCAACATGATTTTGTCAAGCTTTGGGTCGAACAATACTATCGAGTTTGTACTGAGAAAATTCGCAAGTACGACCCCAATCACCTGCTGCTGGGAGGGCGTTGGGGCGTTACGCCAGGACCGGCTGTCCTAGAAATCGAAAAGCAATGGGCGGATGTGGTTTCCCGCAACAACTACCGAGCTAACTTCTATGAGCTTTTTGATGATTTTTATCAGCAAGTCCAGAGGCCTATCCTCAATGGTGAGTTTAGTGGCTGGACCGATTCTTTCTCCCTATTTCGGAATCCGATTGAACCGCCAGGAGGTTATGAGCCGTATACCCGCAGAGCCATTAGACACACACAGGCCCTAGAGCGAATTTTTTCTCACCCAGGAGTCGTAGGATACACTAAATATCGCTGGCACGGCAAAGGGGATAAATTGTGGGACAACGGTCCGCAAATGCAGGTAATCGAGCCACTCCGACGGGCTAATGCCAAAGCGGTTTCAATTGCTACTGCTTGGGATAGACCAGTTACTGCTTCTACTAGCCCACTACACGGACAAATTTTCCTCACACTTCTGGCTGGAGCAGTTCAAGAACAAGTGCTGACCCCCGTTCAAGTAGGTGTTCCTTCCAGTCTCAGGCTGTCTGGGCAAAACGTTTCCATCGGTTTAGTTTGTCGTCATGGCAACTGGGATAGGACAGTCTATGGGGATGGAATTCGAGGAGAAATTCTTCTCCAGATCACCGAAGAGGATCGAATCTATCTCAAGCTAAAGCTCAAACAATTTTCTACCTTCCTCATTCAATTAACGGCCTCAGCCCAATACACTCTTAATTTGAGCCGCAATCGCACTAAATTGGAAGGTAAATTTCAAGGCCAGTACAATAATCGCTCTGTAGAAGGTCGAGCATTAGGCTACGTTCACCGTCCAGTCCCTACTGTACGTTGTTAATGTACTAGTATTCTTGGCACAAAATAGACAATCGGGCAAAAAAATTTGTCGCGCTCGTTTTCTCACCGAAGGTGCGCGGAGCGACCCCATCCCCTAAAGGGGCATGGGTATTCCCACTCGCACTATAAAATCCATGATACTTTAAATTTCAAAGCTAAATCCTTGTTGTTTAAGTTGTTGATACTTGGCTTCATCAAACTGGTACAATCTTGCTGCTCGGTGAGCCACATCGGTTTGCATCTCATCTAATTCCAGCAGCAGATTCATTTTGAGGATTTTTTTGCGAAAATTCCGTTTATCCAGCTTTTTTCCTAACACTGTTTCATAAAGCTTTTGTATTTGAGAGAGGGTAAACTTTTTGGGCAATAATTCAAACCCAATCGGTTCATAGCGGATCTTGCCTCGTAAACGATTAAGAGCCGTCTGAAAAATTTCTAAGTGATCAAATACCAGATCTGGCAAATTATCAATGGCAAACCAAGCAGCATCAGCAGCATCGGTAGTCGCTTTTAGGTGATATTCGCCAAGATTTACTAAGGCATAGTAAGCGACAGTGATAATACGCTCGCGAGGATCTCGATTGAGATCGCCGAAGGTATAAAGTTGCTCTAAAAAAACATTTTGAATACCCGTTTCTTCTCGTAGTTCTCGCCAAGCAGCCTGTTCCAGAGTTTCATCCAGATGGACAAAGCCTCCAGGTAATGCCCATTGACCCTGAAAGGGAGGCAGTTTCCGTTGAATGAGAATCACCTTTAAGCTATCTTGATCGTCTAAACCAAAGACGACACAATCGACAGTAAGAGCAGGGCGAGGAAATTTGTAAGTATAAGACATGGGCAAAAAAAACTACGGTTATAAAACTCACTCGGAAAACTCTAGTTGATGATTTAGCATTGTAATCTGTTGGTTTTTAACATCTGTCCTCCTATCTCAACATTGTACAAAACCTTCAAGCAGGCAACTGGAGAGAGGCAGACAGACAAACAGCTATTGTGATGTATGAGGCAATTAATTATCAAGAAACAGGTAGGTTAATAGTTACAGATATTCAAAACTTTCCTGAAGAAGTCCTCCGTTCTATCAATCAACTTTGGTTAAATCACAGCGATAATCAATTCGGTTTCAGCGTCCAAAGCAGAATATACATCGACCAATTAGGAGCTGGAAATGATTTTAATGAGACAATCTGGAGACAATTTGGTACAGAGGTTGGTTGGCGCAATCAAATGGACTGGTTGCCTTATGACCAACTACAGTTTACGCTACAAGATAATCAAGAAGGACATCTGCCAAGGCTCGTTATATGGAACGACAATGATGAACAATACTTCAAAAATCTTTTTCATACTCTTCTTTGGCGCGTTAATCACCTCAACATATAATACAAATTACATTAAAGAGCTAAAGTAAGACAAAGCATCAAACCCAAAACACCCTCCTAATTGTAGTCACTAATCAAAATAGACATTACACAAAATACAGATAAAGTGGAATTACTTCTTTAATACTTACAACAAGTAGTTGACTATAAAACAACCAGATATAAACTAGACAATGTTTTTACAATCCAAGACGTAATTACATTGGCTATTTGGCTTTTGGTGACACCTAATATTATTTTTTCCAAGTCGGAACATAACAGAATCAGTTACAACGATCGCAAAAAAGCAAGATCGTTTATTTTTCCATCTCTTGACATAGTGTAAAATTAACACTACTGTTAACTTAGTGTACAAAATACACAATAAAGACATGAAGAGTCTGTTTGAACTAGCAGTTGGCTCGATTCAAGGTCGAGAACATCTGCGATTAGCTAAAAACAATCAAGATGCTTATCACATCTTGACTAATGAGCAATATACTATTGCCGTTATTTGTGATGGCTGTAGTAGTGGTCAACATAGTGAAGTGGGGGCTCAAATCGGTGTGAGGGTAATAGTGGAGATGCTTGCTAGAGCTTTATCCAACCAGTTAATCCCAGAAAATCAAAGTATACCCCGTAATCTATTAGCGCAAGTCCAACAAGACTTACTCAGCCAAATTGGGAGCTTAATCAAGGCAATGGGCGGAAATTGGTTACAGACACTGAAAGATTATTTTCTCTTCACTATTGTTGGCGTTGTGATTACTGCTACTGACCTCTTAGTTTTTTCTTTAGGAGATGGAGTAATCATTATTAATGGTCAAGAACTCGATATCGGTTCTTGGACTAATAACGCTCCTCCCTATTTAGCTTATGGACTTAGTTCGGAAGCTTCCAGTCAGGATTATTTATTTCAGGTGCATTCGTTACCGCCTCTTGAAGAAGTAAAATCGATTTTGATTGGGACTGATGGTGTGAGAGAGCTAATTAAAGTGGCTCAACAACAGTTACCTGGTAAACAGGAGTTAGTAGGTTCCATCGACCAGTTTTGGCAACAGGATAGCTATTTTACTAATCCAGACCAAGTTCGTCGTCGTTTATCTCTAATTAATCGGGAGGTAACTAAGTTCGACAGTCAAAGACAACAACTTCACAAACAAGTGGGGTTGTTAGCCGATGACACCACTTTAGTGGTACTCCGGCGCAAAAGCTCATTTTAGCGATGGAATCTCAATCTACAATCCCAATTTAGTAGCAATGAATGTTTATGTTAAAGGAAAAAGGATTCATTTAAAACCAAGTCAAGCTATAGGCAAGGGTGGGGAGGCGGAGGTGTTTAACCTTGGTGGAGACAAAGCACTTAAGTTGTTTAAGTCTCCGAATCATCCCGACTACCAAAAATTCCCTCAGCAACAACAAGCAGCCAAAGTTCGTTTGGCACAACATCAGCATAAGTTACGTCAGTTTCCCGCCCATTTACCCAGTCGGGTAAATGGGCCTCAAGACTTAGTTACAGACCGCTCTGGTCAAACTATTCTCGGCTATACGATGCAACTGCTAACGGGAACAGAGGTTCTCAACAAGTATAGCCAGGGGAGCTTTCGCCGAGTTGGTATTTCCAATCAAACGGTGGTGCAAATCTTCCAGGACTTACACAATACAGTTGCTCAATTGCACTTGACTCAAGTAGTAATTGGGGATTTCAATGATTTGAATGTTCTTGTAAAGGGAACAAAAGCCTATTTAATTGATGCTGATTCCTTTCAGTATGGTTCTTTCCCTTGCCCAGTCTTCACCGCTAGGTTTGTCGATCCCCTGCTGTGCGACCCTCAAGGGAGTCAACTAAGCTTACAAAAGCCCCATTCAATAGACTCTGACTGGTACGCCTATAGTGTCATGTTGATGCAATGTCTGCTCTTAGTTTCTCCCTATGGTGGTGTTTATCGACCTCAAGATCCGTCTCGGCGTATTCCTCAAGATGCGCGACCTTTAAAGCGGATTACAGTATTTCATCCCGAGGTAAAATACCCCAAACCTGCGATTCCTTATCAGGTTTTACCAGATGATTTGCTGCATTACTTTACCCAGGTATTTGAGCAAGATTTAAGGCAGGAATTTCCCCGCCATCTTTTAGACAATTTGCACTGGCAGACTTGTAGTAATTGTGGTCGAGAATACGCTCGCTCTAGCTGTCCTGATTGTGTTCCTGTTGTGACAATTACCTTCGTGCAGGGTAAGGTAAGGGCAAAACCGATTTTTGCCACATCAGGTGTGATTCTAGCAGCTAACTGTTCGGGCTTATCTTTGCAATGGCTTTACTACGAACAAGGCAACTACAAACGAGAAGATGATTCTATTATCTTAAGTGGCGAACTAGACCCTTACCTCCGCTTTGAATTTCAAGGTCAAGCTACCTTAATTGGGAAACAAGAACGAGTAATTACCTTCAAGCCGAATCACTCGCCTAGTCATCTGGCTATTGATAGCTATAACCAAATTGCTCAGTTTGCTACCAATCAATCTAGCCTTTACTGGCTTCATAACGGTCAGTTACTACGAGATGGCACATTAGGAGCAGAATATATTGGTGATGTCTTAGCAGGACAAACTCAATTCTGGGTTGGCTCTCATTTTGGCTTCGGTTTTTACAGTGCTAGTAATCTTCATGTCGCTTTTGTCTTTGATGTTCAACATCGAGGCATTAATGACCAAGTGCAACTCCCTCGTTGGTCGGGTCAACTTCTCGATGCTACTTGTATCTTTAGTACTCAGCTTTGCTGGTTTTTCTGGGCTACTCAAGAGCAAGGTAAAATTTTTCATCACTGTGCGGTGATTCAACCAGATGGGGCAATAGTAGCCACTACTCAAGAACAACTGAATGAAACTTTTTGGCTAACGAATTTATACGGCAAATGTGCTGTGGGTAATTTTCTGTTAGCTGCTACAGATGAAGGACTTGTCCGCGTCGAACCTCAAAACGGTCAAATTGTCATTACTAAGAAGTTTCCTGATACTGAACCTTTTGTTGATTCTAGTTGTCGCTTAATAGCAGATCCTCAAGGACTATATGTCATCAAACAACAAGAAATTTATCTACTGCAAATCAGTTAACTCAATAATTCAATAGATTGAAAAAAGATTCTCTCCCGTCATGAATTAGTACAAAAATATCTTGCGCTATAGTTTCTGATTTTCGCTTTTGTACGAAAAATTTTCGAGATAAATACCTATTACCTTTCTTAATATGATGAAACAAACTACTACCCAATTACCAATTCCGCCTCACTTTGACCCTAAAAAATTAGAAACAGTGTGGCGAGTACCCTACCAACAAAGAGCAGAAGAAGCCAAAGACTGGGCAAAACAGCATCATCTCCAACCTGCTGCCAAGGATAAAACTCGTATTTGTTTGATGGCAATTGACGTTCAGAACACCTTTTGTCTGCCTGAGTTTGAATTGTTTGTCGCGGGTAGTTCTGGTAGGGGTGCTATTGATGACAATGTACGTTTGTGTGAATTTATCTACCGCAATTTAGGCTTAATTACGGAAATTGCCCCGACGATGGATACCCATACCGCAGTCCAAATCTTTCATCCCGTGTTTTGGATTAACCAGCGTGGAGAACACCCCATTCCTGCTGCTACTACAATTACTCTCCCAGAAGTTCAGCAGGGGGTTTGGCAAGTAAATCCTGCTATAGCTTATAGCCTGGCTAATGGGAATTATCTGGCTTTACAAAAACACGCTTTACACTATGTTCAAAAACTTACTGATGATGGCAAATATCCCCTCACTATTTGGCCCTATCATGCTCTGCTAGGGGGAATTGGTCATGCTTTAGTTTCTGGCGTAGAAGAAGCCCTATTTTTCCACAATTTAGCCCGTAATAGCCAAACTCGCTTTGAAATCAAAGGCGGTAATCCCTTGACCGAAAACTATTCCGTGCTACGTCCAGAAGTTCTCGAAGGAGCTGATGGTCGTCCCATTGCCCAGAAAAATACCCGCTTTATTCAAAAATTACTGGAGTTCGATGTGGTGATTATTGCGGGTCAAGCCAAAAGCCATTGCGTTGCCTGGACTATTGACGATCTTTTAGGAGAAATTCAAGCTCAAGACCCCAAACTAGCTCAGAAAGTTTATCTCTTAGAAGATTGCACTTCTCCTGTGGTGATTTCTGGGGTAGTTGACTTTACAGATCAAGCCAATGCTGCTTTCCAACGTTTTGCTGATGCAGGGATGCATCTGGTTAAATCAACCCAACCCATTGATACCTGGTCTGGTATTTCTCTCTAAATTTAACTATCCATAATTTTAATTTCTGAAACATTGACTATGAATAATAATTCCACTCCCAACCTCAATAATTTATTCCAAGCTGCCCAAGATGAAGGCTTACTCTCTCAAGCTTCTATGCAAGCTCTCAACGTCATCGATCTTGGAGCTCAAATTCAAGCTGGTTTAGGTGTCAACGTAGATGATGTTACTGCCAGTGAAGTGGTACTGGTAACTATTATGCCTGACGATTCTGGTTCGATTCGTTTTAGTGGTAATACCCAAGCAGTTCGTGGAGGACATAACTCTGTATTAGATGCCCTGAGCGATTCTCCTCAACAGGACAATATCCTGATTCACACTCGCTATCTCAATGGCTCTGTATTATTTCCTTACCTTCCTCTCTCCCAAGCTATCAGGATGGATACCAAAAATTACAATCCTAATCTGGGAACTCCTTTGTACGATCAAACTTTGGTTTTGCTGGGTACAGTCTTAGCTAAATCCCAAGAGTTTGGGGATAATGGCGTTCCTGTCCGAACCATTACTCTGATTATTACCGATGGTAGCGATGAAGGTTCTCGTCGCGCTAATGCCCATGACGTTGCTGCTGTGGTTCAAGATATGTTGAGAGCCGAAAACCACATTATTGCTGCCATGGGTATTGATGATGGCTCTACTAACTTTCGCCAAGTTTTTAAAGCCATGGGCATTAGAGACGAATGGATTCTCACTCCTGGTAATAGCGAATCAGAAATTCGTCAGGCTTTTCAAGTTTTTTCTCAGTCTGTTATCCAAGTAAGTCAAGCTGCTAATAGTTTTAATCAATCCTTTCTAGGAGGTTTTGGGACTCCTTGACAGAATTAATTTGAAATCAATAAGTAACATTATCGGCGATCGCACTGTGATAAATTGTCAACAATGAGGGGAATTTATCATAATTACTCATGTCTAAATGATTACTGGTTTGGTAGTACTAAATATGTAAGGAAACTCTTATAATTTGATATTCAAGTATTACTTTTAATTGTAAATATAAAAATTAATTTACTTATTGATTTTTTGATTATACCGAACTTACTGTGTAAAATTAATAAAAAAAATTTGGCTCTTCCGATTTGGTCATGCCAAACT
>JAAUYJ010112427.1_pt1 | contig 10249 bp, 12 predicted proteins | sample 7278031 | NCBI WGS metagenome assembly JAAUYJ01 (sample SAMN14350222, study PRJNA611818) | marine sediment metagenome | isolation source: surface marine sediment (1.8m) | place: French Polynesia: Moorea | collected 2018-08 | reverse complement strand
TGGATCAGCTGATCAATCAAAGAATAGTGAGCCTCTCGAACGCCAGGTGGCGCATGGTCGTTTTTTATAGCATAAAAATGTAAACAAATCCGATTGACCACTCTAAGTAACATCCCTACTTTGTGCCTTTGTCTTCGTGCAGGTCCCCCCCATCTCGCCCTTGTTGAGGGCGCTACAAGGTCAGGCGCTTCAGGAGAACCAAGACAGCCAACAAGGGGAGGAGGAGACAGAGGGGGTGGAAGACGAGTCCTTCGCCGCCGCCGCCGCCGCCGCCGCCGCCTCCGAGTGCGAGGACGCGGAGGTGGACAGCGACTCTGCCGCCATGGGCCGCTCCCGGTGCCGCGTGCCCTACTGCCGCACCGCCTTCGTGGCCGTTCGGGACAGGCAGCCCGGGCGCCAGTACCCGTCCGTCTTCGCCTTCCCGCGCCAGGGCAGGGACCAGGCCAGGCTCAGGGCGTGGCTCGAATTCTGCTGCCTGCGGGACCTGAGGGAGGCGCGGTCCTTCGACGGAGTCTGCCAGGAGCACTTTGACCCGGATGACGTTGTTCTCCCCGGCCCTGGGGGCTTGCAGGGCGGGCGGAAGCGCCTTCGGGCGGGGGCGGTGCCCACCTTGAACGAGCCCACCAAGGCGCAGAAGTACATCGTGCGAAGGGTGAGGGACAAGTACTGGAAAAAGATGAAGAGGCAGGGGAACTCGGAGCAGGGGGAGGATGGCGAAGTCGAGGTCATTCCGCAGACCGAAGATGACGAAAGCTGCGACGAGGAGGGCCCAGAGCAAACCCAACTGCTGATAAGCAAACTGCAACCTATCGTCAAAGGTGAGGTGGCTTTCTCCTACGAAATTATTTCAAGATAGCACGCTGACTTTCGTATATTCTCTGTTTTCCAGTGCGCGATTGCTTATCCGGGATCTCCCTGCAGCCGGTGGTGGACGGACTGGACTGGAGCGAGTGCGGGGTCCTGCGGGAGCTGGGCGAGTACCGCAGGCAGGGGGCCTACACCGACGTGGCCTTCCTGTGCGGAGACGACATGGAGAGGGTCGATGCTCACCGGGCGGCGCTGGAGTGCCGCTCCCCCTTCCTGTCGGGGCTGATAAGGTCGGCCTTCTGCGAGTCCTGCTGCAACGTGGCCGAGGAGGACTCCGTGATCAAGGTGATGGTGCCGGACGTGGGAAAGACTGCGCTGGAGAAACTCCTCGAGCTACTCTACACTGGAAAGTGAGGAATAGAGAGAACCATCGCGATTTCTTTTTTGTACTCAAGTTATAATATGTACTCAACCGGAGTCGTACTGCTACAGATTCACTACGCAAAATAGATCTTTAACGGAAATTGTACTTTTTGTTTCCTAAGGGTCGTTTTCAAGAACGAGTCCGAGTTCGCCGACATGGCGGCGGCCGCTCGCCTCCTGGAGGTCCACCTGCCAGAAGAAGTGCTGGCCAGTCTAAGCGAGGTGCAGGAGGAGGAGAATGCTGTAGTAGAGGAGGAGGGCAGTCGTGGGAAAGGAGAGGAAGACGTAGGATCTCCGGCAGTTCGCGAGGAAGACAAGTACAAAGCCTCGAAAGAAAAGAAGGAGAAGAGACAAGGGGATGACGCTGCGAAGAAGAACGGCGCAGAAAGCGGAGGAGAGATTGGAGAGGCCCTCGAAAACGAAGAAGAGACGATACCGGCGAAGGATCAGGAGGGGAAATCTAAGAAGAGAGAAGAAGTCGGAGAATCCGAAGTCGGAGAAAAAACAAGCCTTTCTCCGGAGGAGGAGAAAGAAGAAGAGACCCAAGAGCAGAGATTAACGGAGCGAGAGGAGAAAGCCACTTCCAAAGAAGAGAAGGATGCCGGGGAAATGTCAAGCCAGCAAAAAAAGATTTCGCGAAAAGAGAAGAGCGAAGCCGCAGAGGATTCGGGTGTCGGCGGGAAGAAGGAACAAGATCAGGAAGGGGAGGCCGGCGGCGGTGGGAATGTCAAGGGTGAAGGAGATTCCCCTCAGCCGCCGTCGCTTCGCACCTCGCCCAGGAAGAGGAGACTGAAGGAGGAGGACGAAGAGGAGGAGGGCGGAGGGAGAGATGCAAAGAAGGTGAAGCAAGAGGAGGTGGAGGAACCGCGGGGAAAGAGGCTTCGAAGTGCTAAGAAGTAAATCCATGTGTCGGAGTTGGGTATCATCCCCAAAAAGCTGTGTACCACGTACTACCTCTGTGGTTTTGAGAGTCCCGGTGTCTTCCGCTTTCGCACCCTTTTAAAGCTTTTACTCGGGCAAATGCGTAAAAACCGATATTTTGATAGTTTTCATGTCTGCTTTTCACTTTCAGCTCCCCCCCCGCCTATGTAACTAATATTGTACCGACAGTATCCGATTACGAGTTTTTTCCGCAATACAAATAGTGTTATTACAAAAAATAATATAATGTATACTGACACGGTTCTTAATCACGAAGCGACTAGGTAAATGTCGTAGATATCTTCTGTTAAAACTTCGTGTGGAACGCTTTATAGAACGGCCCCACAGTAAACAACACAGCACTTCCATTGATACATGAAAAAACCGCAACTTGTGCAAGAATGACCACTTAGGTCGAGAACAATGCCCTCCTGACGGAGGCGGAGTGCCTCCTGGTGAAGTAGACGGCTCGGTCGAGGTTCCCCCCGCCGACTTGCAGGAACTGGTGGGAAGAAACTCCCGGGGGTTTCGCCAGTTCTTTGCTGCCTGGAGGAGGCGGGGCCTTTTCTTCGGACGAAGACACTGCTGATTCTGCAGCCCTCTTCGGACTGAGCTTGCACCTGACCACGCCGTCCGTTGACAGCTTTGCCATCCATGGGAGGGAATGGCTTGGGACCAGGGCGGAGCGGGGTAAACGGGTCCGTTTGCGAGAAACCTTGCTGTCCTTCTTCCTGTTGGGTGGTAAAAGCTCAGTTCATTATGACTGCTTTGTAATAAGGCTATAAAAAATTTGCTGTGAGGACAATTTGCCCATTCTTTAAGAAAATCACAAACCTTAGGTCTTCGTCAGATGCTATCTTTGGAGGGGGCGACTCCGCTCCGCCGTTCTCCTCCTCCTCCTCCTCGATGTTGACGACGACGTCGCTGGCGGACGGCGCGTTGCAGCGCGGGGCGCCGCCTCGTCCTCCGAGCTGAGGGGGGACGGACAGGTTCCCGCGGGCGTCGGAGAGACGGCGCCGGTTGGGGCGGCCGCTGTCGAGGATGCTGCGGAAACACAGGTACGATGGATTTTGCGCGTGGGAGATTAATATCTCTTGCGTCATGTCGTATCGTCAGAGCGTCGTTCTATATCCAGCCAGAAATTCGACAGTACGTTCGTCACTCGTTACCATGACGGAAGGATGGTAAAAATATTGCAGAGGGCTCAGTTTGAAAATCTGGATTATACCTTGAGGGGGGCCCTTCATCCATGATGGCCCCGGCGGACCCCGTGACGGCCCTGACGCATCGGATGATCCCCAGGGCGGCCGCGATCCTCCTCAGGCGCACGACGAGGGCCCGGCGGAAGTCGCTGGACATGGCGCAGTACACCAAGGAGGCGCAGCTGGCGTTCACAGTCAGCAGGAAGAGGGAGGTGCGGTTCAGCACCTGGATGGAATTTGCATGATCGAATTATGCTAATGCTCCGCCGTGCCGGTTTTTTTACTCACCAGCACCCAGAATGGCATGGCCACGCACCCCTGCTCCTGCGCCGAGAGGTAGTCTCTGTTCGCCACGAGCTCCTCCGTTACCACCACGACCCTGTCAGGAAGAAAGCAAAGGGGATTTGTCATTTTCCGCCTTGTTATCCTAATTGACGTGCCCGGTACCGATAGTGCGCCAGGCAAGAATTCTTTTGCTACAGCCGGAAACGGCGGAATACCTCAAGGAATTGCAGCAGAAGAAAAGCACGGTGAGCACCAACAGCATCCTGGCCGTTGTCTCCTCCGCCTTGGTGGCCTGCTGCTGCGCCGTGGTGGAGCCGCCGTCGCAGTTCCTGTTGTTGTTGTTGTCGTTCTGCGACACCGGCTGGCTGCCGCCCACGGCGTTGGCGTTGTTTATTCCTACCGTGGCCGCCGACCCCCCCGCGGCGGACGTCCCCCCCAGCCTCCTGCCGGCCGCCACCGACGCCTGCCGCCGCCTGCGCATCAGGCTGATGGTGTGGGCGTTCCAGCCGGCCAGCGCGATGACCGGCAGTAGCACGGTCAGCCCGTAGGTGGCCGCGTGTTTGTACCAGAAGACGTAGGAGCGCCTCGTGCGGAACTCGGTGATCTGTAGCTCGTGGCGTTGACCGATTGTCTGCAAAAGAAACCAGAGGAAGTTCCATACGTAAAAAATGCGATCTGTAAAAAAATACGGGGAAAGATCTTGTGTTCCTAACGCTAGACCTGTACTGTTGCGTACTTTAGGTAGAGTGGGGATTTTTCCTCCTTGCCAAAGTGCGCCGCGATTGGACCTAAGTCCTAATTTGCATTTGATGTTACTAATGGATTATCCATACCAAAATAAGTGGCAGGGCCAATGGTTGTTGCACAGACAAAAATTCTTTTCCGTTGGTTGGTTCATGTGTTTCATCGAATTCCTTTACAGTACGGCTGTATCATCTTCCACAGATCGGCTTTCGAGACAAAGACAGAGTGGCCCAAGAGTACATCCTACGAAAATTAACGTAATGTCATTTAATTCTTTGCGGTAGTCAGAACTCCTGATGAAACAGACAAAGCGTATGACAGTCGTGGGTGCAACATCATGCGACGGTCGTGACGGTCTTTCCAAGAGAGGAAAGCGCTTCAGGATGGAGGCTTTTAGTGCCTCAGTCCTTACGTGTCTTTTACCACAGTGAACAATTATTTGAAGTCCCTTTTCTACGTACGACAGTACAGCAATGGCTAGTTTTACGGAATTTTTTGTACCCTACACTGCAGTAACAGGAGAAAAAGTATAGTAGCCCCGCCATGGTACTACTCTTTACTCGATTCGCTGAGTGGGCGAGGGAAGTACGATGGAGAAAAAAATCCGCGTCATTGCAGTAAAAAAAGAAGTGCACCTCATCTCCCAAGAAGGACTTTCATTCTGACGATTGCGCCCTCTCCCAAGGTGTACGGATCAAAGACAACTTTCTCCTCTTTTTTTGCAAAAAGTATCATTATTCCGTCGTCTCCAGTCCGCGCGACGAAGGCCGCGGAAATAAGAACCTCAGGCTCGTTCGCATCCATCGCTCACCTCCCCCCTAAATCGTAGGTCATAGACGGCCGCGTCGATCTACACAAACAGTACAGCTATTTTCTCTTTGGTGGAAAAAGTACAAATTAGGGCTTTCGCGTCACTTTCCGCATTCCCCCTTCCGCTAATCCTCTTACAACTAGTATTTGCAAAGATATTTTTGGCGCTGTTGTTTGTTTTTTCTCGGTTGTTGGAGATGCCGTCGTACCTTTTGCACGGAAGGCCGGCCAGAACTCATTGCAATTTTCTCAATTTTTATACTGCACCTCCCAAAAGCTGGGATGGTGTTGTCCGTAGTCACGCATTATTCACTTTTAACTTACCTCAATCTTGTGCGTCTCGTTGAAGGTCTGCACCGTCCTGACCGGGAACCAGCGCACCTCGGACTCGAAGAAGAGCGGCACCACGAAGAGCATCGCCGCCAGCAGGCAGAGCGAGATCTGGGCCAGGGCGCGCGCCCAAGGGCGGGTGGCGGACAGAGACGCGTTGCGGTAGGCGATCTGGAAATGAAGCATTCAATTTAATCTTTCCCTTAAAAATGTGTGTTTGTGTCAAACTACCGGGTGCCTGATGGCCGCGTGCCTCTCTCTTGCCATGAGCACGGTGACCCAGGTCGAGGCGTAGAGCAGCGCCGGCCGCACCGGGAAGAGGAAGCGGGAGAAGGCGTAGTCGAAGGGCGCCCACCCGCGGAAGGAAGACTTGTAGACCTCCAGGGCGAGGGAGTCGGCGATGTACAGGGTGTAGACGGCCAGGAGCCCGGCAAGGAGGCAGTTGAAGCCGCTGACGCGCAGGCGCCGGCTGTCCAGGAGGACGAAGCAGGCGAAGGCGTTGGCGCACGCGCCGCACGCGCCAACAGCGCTCTGGGCGATCTGAGGAAGAGTAGTATACCATGACGTGGTTTTCCCTACTATGTTCTCAATTTGTTGTGAAATTATTATTGACGCTGCTGCTTCTGGTGCTACAGAGGGCTGGGGTGAAGACATTAATTTTACTGTTGTGCTCCTCACCTGGTCTAGGTAGAATCCGACCTGCCGCACCACCTGCAGCTGCTCCCTGGTGGCCCCGTTGGTCCCCGGGCAGCTCCCGTCCCAGGCCGAAGACGCCTCCGTGGGGTCCAGGCCAGGCACGTCGGAGCCAATGCCGGTGAGGGGGGCGGAAGTCCAGAAGTCGTCGCCAATGTATCTGTTAGCAAGAAATAGGTGCAAAAATAGTTTTAGAATACTGCACACGTAACTGAATTATTATTTTTGAGCTCGCCTTGAAAGTAATGAATGGCACAGTATTGTGGCTCTTTTGGGCGTGCTTGGAGGACAATGCGACCGGAATCACATTGGAACGTAGTATTCTACTAGCACAGTACATTGCACAGAGTACGTGTCAAACTGAGATTTCTCACGATCGAAGTATCACACTACCGTAGTACGCACTGTACGACGGCCGTGGTTCTCTCAATTTCCGGTATAAGATATTAGAGTCCCAAAATGAGCTGTCAAAGATCTTAATACAGGTTTCAGACATTTTGTGTCGTACACGTGCAGCGCGAAATACAGAAGTGCTGACTTTTTTTCCTGTCTGGGGGTGCCGCACAAGGTGTTAATTGATCCATTTAAGGAAGAACGCTGGGCAAAAAAGAGTCACAATAGAAGAAGACGGGGAAAAGAGGAAAGATACCTCCTTCGACCTTTAGAAAATAGGCGTAAAAAAGGGAGCTCACCTGAAGGTGGTGTCGGGGTCCCTGCGCAGCACCGACCTGATGATCTCGGAGAAGTTTGCGTGGTCGATGGGGACGAGGCCAACAGGGTCCTCGTCCTCCTCGGCGCCGCCGAATCCGCCGCCGCCGCCGCCGCCGCCCAGACCGGCGGCCGTGTCGTTGAGCAGGTAAGAAATGGAGGTCCACACGATCTATACTCGAGAAAAGAATGAAGATTTATTGGAAAGAAATTCTTTGGTCCTCATCTCCTCCTCGATCCCTACCTGGTCTGTGTAGTCGCTGCCGTTGGAGAGGAGCCCCTCCAGGGCGGGGACTGAAAGAGACAGGCGGGGTCGGAAATTCAATTTCGCTCGGTAAAACAAGTAAGTTTTGAAGGGTGTCCTTTTTTTGCAGTAGAAGAAGGAAACGAGTACGTGCGGCTTGTAACATGTACTCAGGCAACAACATACTAAGGACGCTTTGATGTGCTGGCTACTGAATTAGTTGGTGATCGCATTTTCGTACTGTGTAAAGGGGGGCTTAAGAGAAAATAGAACAGGAAGAGGCGGGAGATTGGGCTCCGGGCTTTCTTTTCCTCCTCCGGGAGAAGCCGATTTTGCGGCGAAGGGTACGTTCGGGGAATGGGGAGGAGAAGCTTTTGCCGGAAAACGGGGATTGGAAAGAAGATTCCCAATCGTCCTCTGAAAGGGCTTTCCTCCACTGCGGGCTAGTGGACTACTGTGTAGTGGGCTGCATTTAGAAAAAAGCAGAGGGCAATGTTGCAATGGGCAATGGGAAATTGTTGAGGTTATCCAAACGGTACATTTGCAAAGCCACCTCTAAGGAGAAAAGCCCTTGGGATGCTTTGGGATGCCCTGGAGATACTTCAGTAATGGACGAAATAGAACTCTATCGATCGAAGAAGGGAGGGAAAACCACCATACCCCTCGTTGAAAATCCCTTTCCCACCTCCCCGGCCTGTCTGGCCACAGAAGACTGCCGAAGAAAATTTGGTTTTCTTAATTAGAAAGTTGGAGAATACCCTGTCTACCCAAGGCCTCCTCTGAAGCCCTGCCCCACTAGCACGTATGTCGAGCGTGGTAGTGTGTTGCGCAACAAAGGCATTCCGGCACATAGCGATAGTGGCACTCAACAATTAGTCCAACTCCAAGTTGATGCTGTTTTTAGCCTCCCTTTGATGACAAGAGACTTTTCATCTCGGGTTGTTTCTTCTCCTTCCCCGTAAACAGTTGCACACATCGTATTCGTATGGTGCCCTCAATTGCACTTTGCTGTGTGTTTTGCAGTACTGCGAGGTGTTTTTCCAAGGGGGGGGTGAGTGCTTAATCGTTTGAGTGCCGCCGCCAGCCAGGGAGGTGGGAGGATACCAAGGTGGTTGCGCAACTAAATCAACGCGAGGCGAGGGGGGCATACCCTTTCCAAGAAACCATCGCCGTGCCTGCCACTGTTGTTAAGGCATGTACGAAAGAGTTCCCCCTGTCATACCGACCAAACTCAAAACTCGCGTGCTTTTGACGTCACCTGACTGACCGCAAGGCAAGAAAATGTGTGGAGCTCTTTAAAAAGTAGACTAGAAAAGTTTTCCACGTGGTCGTTTTTCTCAAAAGTCGAGTGCACTTGGAGGATGAATGCGTCGTCGAAGACCCATTTGTGCCACTCTCAACGAAAGTGATGCACCTTTTCTCTTTGCCCTCTCATTTCTTTCTTTAAATCAACTGTCGCTGAGAAAATGGTCGATCGGCCTTCGGCAGCCTTTAAAGGCCTTTCGATCCATGTCATCAGAGCTTGCCGTTGGAAAATAAAATATAACCCTCCCTAGTCCTGGTAGGACCTGATGATTCCCCATGTTTTAATTAAAGACCCGGCCAATGACGACAACGTTTGAAACCCTGCGTGCAGGGAAGGTGTATGAACGGGATCGAAGAAACATGGGGGAAGTTGGAAATATCTGAAATCCCCAAAGGGGGCCGGGACAATGGTTTTTCTCAGCATCGAAAACGGTAGGTAAGGCCTTTCACGTAGTACGCCCGATGTTCCACACTTACCGTTGCTCTCTCTCCACCAGGTGACCATGCTGACTTCGTACCCACCTTCAGTGTCACACACAGGCCCACCCAAGACACACTTGCTAATCCTCTTTTCTCTTCTCCGCCCCTTTTCTCCTTCCCCTCCCTTCGGATTAGTGGCCTTCTTCCACCTCTCCCTCGCCCAACTTTTCTCCTTCCCCCTTTGACAAAACCGCCGGCAGAAGGATGTCTCTCAGTCTCAGGCGCGGAGAAAAAAAAAGATCTGATCTCTCTCCGCGATCCTCCTCCTCCTGAGACCTCCCCCGGCGGAGTGAGGAAGGATGGGGAGGGGGGAAAGACTTTTGGGAGCGTGGAGAGAAACGGGGAGAGAGAGCCAGAGAAGGACAGGAAGCGAAAGGGCGGCGACAGATTGTGGGGAGGAGAGGGAAACAGAGAATCGGGCTAGGAGAAGGAGTTTTTTCCTCAACTTTTCTCGTTCTAAAGCTTACTTTTTTTTCTAAAATGTGTAGCATTGTTAAAAGCGCTGGTGACTTTTCATAACAAGAATCTTGGACGATCTGGAAGACGAGAAAAGGGCGAAGTTTGAGGTCGCGCACTTTGTGTATACTCTTCAGACATGACCACAATACAGGCTTTTTTTACTCGCTTTTGTTTTAATGAATTTCTGTGGCAAGACATGTACAGTACGTTACACCGTGAGTGTAAACTGGCGAAGGTTGCATTGAGCACGAAACGGTCACCCCCGTGCGAGGGTTGTACGTAGTACAGTACAGATGGCGGATAGATGGATTCGTACAAAAATAGTGTGTAGCTCTGCACACGCGAAAAGCAATGTAAATGTGCAAAAAATTTGAGTATCCCAAAATCTGAAAAAACTACGTGTTTGGGGGGGTGGGATGTTTGACAGGGGCAAAATATCGTACCACATGGACTCCCGGTATTGGAAAAGGTCGCTATCACAAAAAGGATGGAGAAAAATTGTTCTTTTTGAGTCTCTTTTCTGCCACGACCACCGAAAAAAAATACAGCCTTCACTTCCTCGATCCCCAGTATTTTGATTGCGCGACCCTCCCCACCCAGTCCTAATCTCAGTACAGTATACAAGAGTGAATTTTTTTTGGCATGGTTCGTCCCGAGGAGTGAAGGATCACTCCCCGAAGAGTGTAGCATCACTCCTCTCTTTCAGACGTCGGCCACCGGCGCGTAGCCGTTGCCGTTCGCCGCCGCCGCGGCCGCCGCCCCGTTGCCGTTGCTGGAGGCCGCCGCCGCGGCCGACTTGGCGTCCCCGCCGCTCTTCTCCGGCCCGCCGCTGCCTGGC
>JAAUYJ010035188.1_pt1 | contig 10251 bp, 6 predicted proteins | sample 7278031 | NCBI WGS metagenome assembly JAAUYJ01 (sample SAMN14350222, study PRJNA611818) | marine sediment metagenome | isolation source: surface marine sediment (1.8m) | place: French Polynesia: Moorea | collected 2018-08 | reverse complement strand
GCCGATCGCGGCGGCCAGGCGCGCGAGCTCGCCGTCGTCGTCCGGCAGCACGCCGGTGGCCGGCATGACCGCGACGCCGGCCTCCTCGGCCAGCGCGCGGGCCTCGACCTTGCTGCCCAGGCGGCGCATGACCGCGGGCGGCGGGCCGACGAAGGCGATCCCCGCCGCCGCGCAGGCCTCTGCCAGATCCGGGTTCTCCGACAGAAAGCCGTAGCCCGGGTGCAGGGCGTCGACCCGGGCCTGGCGGGCGACCCGCATCACTTCGGGGATGCTCAGATAGGCCTGCACGGGCTCGAGGCCCTCGCCCACCAGATAGGCCTCGTCGGCCTTGAAGCGGTGCAGGGCGAAGCGGTCCTCGTGGGAATAGACCGCCACCGTGCGGATGCCGAGCTCGCTGGCCGCGCGCAGGACGCGGATCGCGATCTCGCTGCGATTGGCCACCAGGATCCGACGAAACTTCCGCTGCGCCGCCATTACGTGTCGTCCATGTCGCTGAGCTGTCCCGGCCCGTTATTGCGCTGCAACCTACAACGGGATTGCGGCCCAGGCTATTCCCGCGCCCACCGAAAATGCCACGAAATGGCCTCGCGAGCTTTTGATTGGTCTGCGTCCGGCCCGCCGCCATGATGGACCAGCCGGACAATCGACGAAGGAAATGGAACCATGGATGCCGCCGCGCTGCGCCAGATGCAGGCCCCCTTCAAGGATCGCTACAAGGACGAGCCGGAGGCCGCCGTCATCACGCTGAGGGCTTCCGGGCAGCTAGACGGCGCCAAGCTCACCTGCAAGGTCGACACCGGCCGCGCCCTGGTCGAGGCGGGCCTGCACCCGGCCACCGGCGGCGACGGCCTCAGCGCCTGTTCTGGCGACATGCTGCTCGAGGCCCTGGCGGCCTGCGCCGGCGTGACCTTGAACGCGGTGGCGACCGCGCTCGAGATACCGGTCCGCGGCGGCACGGTGACGGCGGAGGGTGACCTCGACTTCCGCGGCACGCTCGGCGTCGACAAGGAGGCCCCGGTCGGCTTCCGCGACATTCGCCTCAGCTTCGAGCTCGACAGCGACGCCGACGCCGAGCAGCTGGCCACCCTGATGAAGCTCACCGAGCGATTCTGCGTGGTCTACCAGACCCTGAAGAACGCCCCGCCGATCCTGGTAGAGCAGCGGAGCGTGTGATCCGGCGCCCGTGCCCCCGCCGGCACGACCACCACACCTGATTGCGGAAAACTCTCGGACCCACTATTTCGGGTAGTGCGCCATCACCCCGAAGCTACTGCATGAATAAACTAGTGGCATTAACCTATTGGAAACCATAGATTGCTTTGCTCGACGTCGAGGATCGGGGAAAAAGTGGGGGCGAAAGCACCATGCCACGTGAATTCCGGGACGCGAACGGGGCTCATATGAAGGCCCTGAAAACTCGGATCAGAAACTTGTGGCAAGAGATCCACAAAGAGGGCAGGACATCGAAGCGGCTGGACGAGCTGGTCGTCCTCAGCAGCGAGTACGCCCGTTACCTGGAAGAGTACAACCGTCAGGTCCGCTCCGCGGTGACCGTGACCTCGGAACGCTTCCGTCTCGACAAGCGCTCCGGCTGGGGTTCCGACGGCGCGATCCGCCCGGACCTGTTGCACTAAGCCACGACTGGGGCAAGAGTGCACGGCCTACGGTTTCACAGCGCCGGGGCCGACCACCCATGACCGCTCCTCCGATCGAGCTGCGCAGCGACACCAAGACCCGACCGTCCGAAGGCATGCGCCGGGCCATGGCGGCCGCCGAGGTCGGCGACGATCACGTCCACGAGGATCCGACCTGTAACCGGCTGTGCGACATGGTGGCCGAGCTGCTGGGCCAGGAAGCCGCGCTGTTCCTGCCGTCGGGCACCATGTGCAACGAGATCGCCTACAAGATCCATTGCCGGTCGGGCGACGAGATCATCCTCGACTGCAGCGCGCACCCGCTGCATTTCGAGGCCGGCGCGCCGGCGGCGTTGGCCGGCGCCATGTTGCGAACGGTGGAAGGCCGACGCGGCGTCTTCGGCGCTGACGACGTCGAAGCCGCGGTGCGTTCACGCGACCAGTATTCACCGCGCTCACGCGTCGTCTCGGTCGAGCAGACCTCGAACCTGGGCGGCGGTACGGTCTGGCCGCGCGAAGCGCTGCGCGACGTCGCCGCCGCCGCGAAGCGGCACGGACTCGTGCTGCACATGGACGGTGCGCGATTGATGAATGCCGTCGTCGCCTCGGGCGTTGCGGCCGCGGACTTCGCCGCCGACTGCGACTCGCTCTGGATCGACCTGACCAAGGGCCTGGGCTGCCCGGTGGGGGCTGTGCTGGCAGGACCGCGCGGTTTGATCGACGAGGCGATCCGCTGGCGCCAGATGTTCGGCGGCGCCATGCGCCAGGCCGGCATTGTCGCGGCGGCAGGTATCTATGCCCTGGAGAACAACGTCGAGCGGCTCGCCGAAGACCATGCCAACGCCCGGCGCTTTGCGGAGATGATTGCCGAGCTTCCCGGCGTCGCGGTCGAACCCGAGACTGTCGAAACGAACCTGGTCTTCTTCGACCTGACCCACCCGGAGGCCGACGCCTCGGATTTCTCCGCCCGCCTGGCCGCCCGGGGCCTGCGCATCGGCGCCATGAGTGCACACCGGATGCGCGCGGTCACACACCTCGATGTCAGCGCGGCAGAGGTGGAGGCCGCCGCAAACGTGCTCGCGGAAACGCTCTCAGAGGTCGTCTGATCGGTGGCATGCGCGGATAGCGCGGCGCCGGGACATTGAAATCCGGCAGCTGTGTCAAGTTTGTGACCGCATCGCCGGTCCCTCGGCCGATCCTCGCCTCGTGCCCGACATAGAGCGTGCAAACCTGCGAATTCGCGCGACCTGTTTCCTTTCAAAAAGCGCGCCGTTCTTTCGCTAAGACGCGCCCAACCAGACTTGCGACTCCATGTCGTCGCGTTGCGCGTCACGTGCGTTTCGACAGCTTACCATCCGAGAGCACGGCTCGGCGTCCGCTTGTCACGAACAAACAACGCAATCATCCTGATTTCATGAGCTTTCCCAAAACTCAGAACATTCTTCGGAGGCAGACATGGACAGACTCGACGAACTGCAGGGGCACTCACGCACTTCCTTAGCCAATGCCGGGTTCATCCGGTCTCACAAACGAGGACTCCCCGTCGCGATGCCCAGCGGCGGCACGAGACGCGAGGCCACGGTTGCGACGCCGGCGCCCGAGGCCGCGCGCGACGGCCAGCTCGCCCGAATCGATTCGCCTTTCAAGGAGTTGGAGATTCATTTCGATGGACACGAGGGCGTCTTCTGGCAATGGATGCGCCCCGAAGGCCGGCCCAGCTACACCCTCGGTTTACTGCGTGAGATGCGCCGCGCGCTCGGCAAGGTCGAAGCGATGTTCGCGCAAGATCCCGACCCGGCGGAGCCGCCGGTGAAGTACGTTGTGCTCGCCTCGCGCATGCCCGGCATCTTCAACATGGGTGGCGACCTGCCCCTCTTCGTCGAATTGATCCACGCGCGCGACCGCGATGCCTTGAGGCGCTACGCCCATGCCTGCATCGACGTGCAGTATCCCCGGGCCGTCAACATGGGGCTGCCCTATATCTCGATATCCCTGGTCCAGGGCGACGCACTGGGCGGCGGCTTCGAGGCCGCGCTGGCCGACGACATCATCATCGCCGAGCGCAGCGCCAAGTTCGGCCTGCCCGAGATTCTGTTCAACCTGTTCCCGGGCATGGGCGCCTACAGCTTCCTGTCGCGCCGGCTCGACGCAGTGACGGCTGAGCGTCTGATCCTCAGCGGGCGGATCTACAGCGCAGAAGAGCTGCACGAGATGGGTGTGGTCGACGAGATCGCCGAAGACGGCATGGGAGAGGAGGCGGTCTACGACTTCATCGGCCGGAGCCAGCGCTCGTTCTACGCGCGCCGGTCCATATACCAAGCCAGAAGGCTCGCGCGTCCCGTGTCGCGCGACGAGTTGATCGCGATCACGGACATGTGGGTCGACACCGCTTTGACGCTCGATCGCGCTTCGCTGCGCAAAATGGAACGCCTGGCCGCGGCGCAGGACCGGAGGAGCCAGCGCTAACAGGCCCGCCGGCGCGGGAACGGTCTACGAAGGCTGGCGCGTACGGCCGCGCTGGCTGAGGTAGTCGGCGATCGCCGAGCGGAAATCGGCGAACTCCTGCTCCAGCGACCGGAGCTTGGATTCGGCTTCCCGTTGCAGCTGGAGATGGCCGACATCGCAAATGTCGCCGCACAATCGGTGGATCCGCATTGCGCCGATGTTGGCGGCGCTGCTGCGCAGGGCATGGGCGTTGTCGCGCAGCTCGCGCATGTCTTCGGCATGCCAAGCCGAACGCATCGATTCCAAAACCTGTTCCGTATCGACGATGTAGTGATCCAGCACTTCGACCAGGAAGTCGCTGCCCGGATCGAGTTTGTGCAGGTCGTTCAAGGCGCGGAAGTCGATGACCGGTTCATTGTCGCCGGCGAACTTGGGGTGAGCGCTGATATCGGTGACGTCCCCGCCGCTTTGGCCGAGCTTCGCCGCGGCCTGATCGGCCTCGTCGCCGACGCAATCATAGATCGACTCCAACAGCTTCGCGGCTTCGACCGGCTTGGTGATGTAGCCGTCCATGCCGGCCTCGCCGCAGGCCTTTCGGGTCTCGGTCGTCGCGTCGGCGGTCAGCGCGATGATCGGCAGATGCGCTTCGTCCATGTGCGCGAAGCGGTAAAGTTTTGTGACGTCGAGGCCGCTGGTCCCGGGCATGTTGACGTCCATCAGCACGGCGTCGAAGCGCTCGGCTTCCATGATATCGAGCGCCTGGTCGCCGGTCTGCGCGAGCTCGACCTCGTGGCCGGCGCGCTCGAGGATCCTCGCGGTAACCATGCGGTTCACCACGTTGTCCTCGGCCACGAGGATACGCAGCTTGCGGCGCTGCCCGCTTTGCGCGGCGCGCAACCGCGCATCGACTCCCGGCTCGGTGCGCGCCGGATCGAAAGCTTGCGCGCAATGCAGCGCGTGGAGCAAAGCCTCTCGGTCGAGCGGCAGCGACAGCGCCGCGAGGAAGTTCTGCCGCTCGTCCTGCAGCAGCCGTGGCAGGTCTTCCCGCTGCGCCATCAGGATGAAGCTGTAGACGCCGCCGGGATCCATCGCGCGCAAGCCGGCGGCCAACTCGCCCGGCGCTGCGCTCGAGGCGCGCGCGTCGATCAGGACGAGGTGATGGTGGATCCCCTGCTTTCGGTCCCAAGCCAGCAGCTCTCGGGCCCGGATCGCGTCGGACGCCTCGGCGATCTGCAGATAGCTGTCGGCAAGCTCGCGGTGCAGGTCCTGGGACGCTTCCCGGTCCGGGGCGACCACGATGAGTCGGCCGGGGCTAAGCCGCATCTCCGCGTCGGCCGTCCCCTCGCCGGATGCGGAACGCTCAAAGCCCAAGGAGACCCAGAACACGCTGCCCTCGCCCGGCTCGCTGGAGAAGCCGATCTCGCCCTCTAGGATGTCGGTCAGCTGCTTCGAGATCGACAGGCCGAGTCCGGTGCCGCCGTAGCGCCGGTTGGTCGCGTCGTCGGCCTTGGAGAAGCTGTCGAAGATGCGGTTGTGGACTTCGGGCGGGATGCCGATCCCGGTATCGCTCACGGCGAAGCGAAGCCTGGGCCGGCCGTCCTGCTGGCCCCGCAGCTCGACCGAGAGCATGACGTGGCCGCGCTCGGTGAACTTGATGGCGTTGGCCAGGAGGTTGGTGACGATCTGGCGCAGATGCTGCAGTCCGCCGTGCAGACGGTAGGGCACCTCCGGCGAGATGTGCGCCAGCAGCCGCAGGCCGCCGCTCTCGGCCTGCGGGCGCAGGATCGAGAGGATATCGGCCATCTCGGCGTGCAGGTCGAAGTCGACCGCGTCCACCGACATCTTGCCCGCCTCGATCTTGGAGACGTCGAGGATGTCCTCGATCAGCGAGAGCAACGCGCGGCCCGAGGTGCCCACCGTGCGGGTCATGTCGCGCTGCTCGCGGTCGAGGGTCGTGTCCTGCAGGAGGTCGCTGATGCCGATGATCGCATTCAGCGGCGTGCGCAGCTCGTGGCTCATGTTGGCGAGAAAGCGGCTCTTGGCCTGATTGGCCTCCTCGGCCTGCGCCTTGGCCAAGGTGAGCTTGCGGATCAGGGTCGAGACGTAGGCGGGCAGGATCACCAGGGCGGCCAGCAGGCCGACCGCGAGATAGGGCTCGGCCTGCCAATAGTCCGTCGTCAGGGTGACCAACAAGAAGCCGAGGAAGGATGCCGCCGCCGAGGCCGCGATGTAGGCCACGCCGTAACGGAACCCGTTGCCGAAGGTGATCCAGAGATAGATCAGGTAGAGCGCGCTGGCCGCCTCGCCACCCCAGTGCATGAGCACCGAGAGCGTGGTGAAGTCGGTCACCATGGCGCAGAGACGCCGGGGCACCGACTTTTGCGGCCAGACGACGATCAGCACGAAATAGATCAGCGAGAGGAGCAGATAGCCGCATCCGAAGTACGCGCCATAGCGATAGGCGGGGACCGTGACGTCGCTGCTCAGGCTCAGGACCAGGAAGTAGCAGGCGAGGAAGGCGACGATGACGATCCGGATGATCGCCTGCTCGTGCTCGCTGTCGGGGCGATTCCTGAGTCGCTCCAGAACTTTCGGCGGATCGAGCTTATCGCGGTCGGGCTCTCTGTTCGACGTCATGTCTTTGCGCGCCAGATCCCAGTGCGGACGCTATTCTCCCGGCCCTGTCGCCACTGCGCGACAGTGCCACGGCATCGCCCCGGCGCCGGTCGCAGCGCACGGCAAGCCTGCCGTCGAGGTCGCCAGCAAAGCGTAAATGGCCTTGCCTTATCTGCGCCTTATCCGCCCGCCTGGCCCGCTTGGCTGGCCCGATGAACGGTCCGTTCGGCCGGGAACACCACGGTGACCGTCGTGCCCTCCGCCTCCTGGCTCTCGATATCCAGTCGTCCGCCGTGAAGCTCGGCCAAGTCGCAGGCCAGCGGCAGGCCCAGCCCGGTGCCCGAGTATCGGCTCTGCACCGAGCTCTCGAGCCGGCCGAACTTGGCCAAAGCGACCGCCAGTTCGTCGTCGGCCATGCCGATGCCGGTATCCGTCACACGGAACCGGATCTCGTCGTCATCTGTCGTCGTGACCGCCAGCCGCACCAAGCCGCCTTCCGGCGTGAACTTGATGGCGTTCGACAGGACGTTGAGCAGGATCTGGTGCAGGCGAGTCTCGTCGGCGCGCAGAGCCGGCAGATCTGGCGCGCAGTCCGCCTCGATGCGCACGCCCCCGTCCACGGCCTGACCGCGCACCATGGCCGTCACCTTCTCGACCAGGGCCTGCGGCTCGACCACAACTTCGACCAACTCCAGTCGCCCCGACTCGATGCTCGAGACGTCCAGCATGTCGCTGATGATGCCGAGCAGGTGCTCGGCGCTGGCGCGAATGTCCTCGGCGTATTCGAGGTACTTCTCGTTGCCGACCGGGCCCAGCATCTCGGCCTTCATGACGTCGGCGAAGCCGATCACCGCGTTCAATGGCGTGCGCAGCTCGTGGCTCATGCGTGCCAGGAACTCGCTCTTGGTGCGGTTGCCCGCCTCGGCCTCTTCCTTGGCGGTCTTGAGCGCGTTCTCCACCGCCTGGCGTTCGGTCACGTCGACCGAGACTGTGACGACATTGGCCACGCGACCGCTCGAATCGAACAGCGGCGCCTTGGTGGTGAGGAAGAAGCGCTTGTCGCCCTCGGGGCTGCTGTGGCTCTCTTCCGAAGCCGGGATCGTCTCACCGCTGGTGAAGATCCTCTGATCCATCTCCAGATGGCGCACCGCGTAGGCGTCGCCGAAGAGGTCCGCGATCGGCAGGCCGACCGCCGCTTCCGGGTCCGTGCTGAAGAAAGCGCCCTGATAGTTGTTGACGAAGACGCAGCAACCGCTCCGGTCTGTGACGCAGATCATGGCCGGCACGGAGTTGGTGACCAGGCGCAGCTTCTCCTCGCTCTCGCGAAGTTCCTCCTTGCGCAGCTGGTTGGTCGTGCGCAGCTTCTGCTCCAGCACCGAGGCGCGCCGCTTGATGATCTGCTGTTGCCGGCGCAGGGTCAGAAGGTTGTGGGCCCGGGTCCGGAACTCGTAGTGGTCGAGCGGGCTGAGCAGGAAATCCGTCGCCCCCGCCTCGAGCGCCTTGTAGCGGAAGTCCCGGTCCTCGTAGACCGTCACCACGATGATCGGCACGTCGGCGCAGAGCGGGCGGCTGCGCAGCTCGCGGATGAAGGCCGCGCCGTCCATGGCGGGCATCTTGTAGTCCGTGATCACCAGGTCGGGCGTGTTGTCGCCGATCCACTCCAACGCCGCGCCCGGATCGGCGAAGCTCTGGACGACCGTCTCCTCGTCCAGCGATGCCGCGAGCTTCGCCAGGATGTCGCGATTCGTAACCCGATCGTCGACGATCACGATGACCGGCATGTCTCTCCCCAGGCCGCTGACCGGGCCTATGGCAGGTGTCTGCCGCGTCGATCTAACTGCGCTCTGGCGTCTGCTGTGTCCCAATTTTGCCGTCCGCTTCGCAAAGAACTGCCGTCCCTTCCGATAACGCCCATGTTCTGGCCAAGGGCGCACAAATGTAAACGCTTAAGACCGAAGTCCAGCGCAGCCAGGGCTATAGTGCCTAGTCGACCCACTCCGCTCGGTTACATCCGAGTCTCCGTCACTCTACAGAGCATCGGCGGGCCTCGCCAGCGGACTCTTGGCTCAGGACTTGGCGGCCGAGACCCGGACGGCAGAACGCCCGCCGAGGCTGGCCGTCGGCGGGCGCACTTGTCTGGAGCGGATGAAGGGAATCGAACCCTCGACACGAAGCTTGGGAAGCTTCTGCTCTACCACTGAGCTACATCCGCACGGGATGGGACGAAGCCTAGGCCGCTTCTCGCACCCGCGCAAGCGCCGGCCGGATTAGGCGATGCCGAAGCCGTGAGCGGGAGGGCATAGGGTGTTCACGGCCTTGTGCGGCTGACAAGCTGGGAGCCGCCCTGTAGTCTCCCGCGCGAATTCGAGCAGTCGATGCATACGAGGGTGAGCGAGGAATGAGACGCCTGACAGGGATCTTGAGCCTCTGCGCCATCTGCCTGGCCGGCGCGCCGCAGGCGGCGGCGGAGCCGGCCTGGCCGGAGGTCGTCGAGCGGGCCCGGGGCCAGACCGCCTACTGGAACGCCTGGGGCGGCGATGAGCGGATCAACGCCTACCTGGCTTGGGTCGGCGAGCGGGTCCGGGACGACTACGGTATCACCCTGCGTCATGTGAAGCTGGCCGACACCGCCGAGGCCGTGTCGCGCGTGCTGGCCGAGAAGGCGGCCGGCCGGGAGCAGGACGGCTCGATCGATCTGATTTGGATCAACGGCGAGAACTTCGCCACCATGAAGAAGAGCGGACTGCTGCACGGCCCCTTCACGGAGCTGCTGCCCAACTACCGGCTGGTCGACTTCGACGGCAAGCCCACCACGCTGATCGATTTCACGGTCCCGGTCGACGGTCTGGAAGCGCCCTGGGGCATGGCCAAGATCAACTTCATCTACGACTCCGCCCGCGTCCAGGAGCTGCCGCGCAGCATCCCGGACTTCGTCGGCTGGGCCGAGGCGCATCCCGGCCGCTTCACCTATCCCGCGCCGCCCGACTTCGTCGGCTCGACCTTCCTCAAGCAGGCCCTCGTCGAGTTGACACCGGACCGCGACGTGCTGCAGGCGCCGGTGGCCGACGACCAGCAACTCGAAGAGGTGACGGGCCCGCTCTGGCGCTTTCTCGAGGCCTTGGCACCGCACCTCTGGCGTGGCGGCAAGATCTATCCGGCGAGCGCGCCGGCGCAGCGCCAGCTGCTCGACGACGGCGAGCTCGACATGACGATCTCGTTCTACCCCACCGAAGCCGCCTCCCTGGTCGCCAACGACCTGCTGCCGGAGAGCGCGCGCAGCTTCGTGCTCGACGGCGGCACGATCGGCAACACCCACTTCGTCGCGATCCCCTTCAACGCGAGCGCCAAGGAGGCCGCCATGGTGGTGGCCAACTTCCTGATGAGCCCCGAGGCCCAGGCGCACAAGCAGAACATCGAAGTCTGGGGCGACCAGACGGTCTTGAGCCTCGACAAGCTGTCGCCCGAAGACCGGCGGCGCTTCGACGCGCTGCCCCGGGGCGAGGCGAGCCTGCCGCCCGACGCGCTGGGGCCGACACTGCTCGAGCCGCATCCCTCG
>JAAUYJ010183768.1_pt1 | contig 10252 bp, 15 predicted proteins | sample 7278031 | NCBI WGS metagenome assembly JAAUYJ01 (sample SAMN14350222, study PRJNA611818) | marine sediment metagenome | isolation source: surface marine sediment (1.8m) | place: French Polynesia: Moorea | collected 2018-08 | reverse complement strand
GTAGTTTGAGAGTGAAGAGAAATATTACTTTTGGATTATTTTTTCGATCCTTAAACAAATTATTTCCAGTATGTATTATTTTGTTTAGGCTGACAGCTTTTTTGGCAATTGTGAGAATCCATTTTTCTTTTTTTTAGCTATTTTAACCATAATCAAACTTATTTTTAATAACCGTAAATCTGGATACAAACTATTATTTTATCCCTGGTTTTTATTCTATTATTATTGATTTTATATTGAGAAAAACCTATGAATATTCTAAAAAAAATGATGAGGGATGAATTATGAGGAAAGTATAGCAGTTGAAGCCAAGACCAGGACATTTTCTCTTAACACCCTATGCCCTATTTCCAAGGATTCTGGATATAGATATAATTGTGTTGTTTAACAGAAATTATTTTGAAATAATTAGTAGCCAAAATAATAGTAACCAGTGATTAATGATTAATAACTAATGAGCAACTAACAATTAACCACTAACCACTAACAATCTATTACTTAAAACTTCTATAAGCAGGAAATATTTTATGTCCCATAGCAACCAACAACAATCCTAATAAACCTTTGATCAGAGGGGGAGTTAAAATAAAAAAACATACCAGAGCCATTAACCCTGATAACCAAGCAACAAGTTGATGAATTTCATCCCGCTCGTGAATACTCAAAATAATCATTCCCAGACATATTGATAAAACAAGTAAACTCCCCGCTAACATTTTCATCCCTCCTCACAAAATTAATTTGTTTCATTCGCTATCCAACATAGCTCTAGCCAGAAACGAAAATCTTGTTCTTTGATTTTGGAACGTGGATCTCTTACTAAATGATTGGCATTTAAAAAAACCACTTCTACCAATCCCAGATTCTCTGCTGCATCCTTAAAAAGGTCTTGTAATGCTAGCAAGCGACTGCCAATTTTGTCTGGATAATAAATACCTAAATAGTAAGAATGTTTATTAGTCCGATCGGCATTCAATTTGAGAATTTTTACCAAACAATGGCGTAGTAATCGACCCGCTACAGGGTAATAATTGTTGATAATGTTGATATATTCTTGAGCTAATTGTTCGCGACTAATCATCAATCTAAGTGATATAGTATAGGCAACATATAGTTACTAAAAACCCAGTCAAATATTACATTGACACTATTTTAGCTTTATTAGGAATAATCCTAATTGGACGAACTACAACGCCTTAATTCATGAGTAATATTATTACAGAAAATCAAGTTTTTTTATCAGAAATATTTGATTATATTGGACTTGATTTGGCTATATTTTCTTTGAATGTTTATAACACTTACTAGTTACTAGTTGCTACTTTTGATCCAGGGCAGTAGTTTCCCTCACTGGCTGTTGGGGAACAAGTAGGGCTACTTGCTGCTTCTGATTTTGTTGCCAGACAAACTATTTTGATACAAGGTTCTGGAAGTTGTTGGCATTTGTGTTTGAATACTTCTACTTCAGCATTACACCCATTTTCTACAAGTTCTTGAGGTGTAGTTGCTGCCCCAGGAATGGGGCAAAAATCATCTATCTGAGAACAAAACTCAGGTGGATAGTCAGTAATTTTAACTGTTCTGCGATTTTTGAGATTTAACTCATAGTCTTGAGCAAAAATAAACTCAGTATAATCTGCAATGTTATCTAAGCCGATAATATTGAGCCAGATTTCAATAGCGAACCAAACCCCAGTTTTACAAACAACTTTTTTCCACATTTTTTTGTCCCCAGTCATTGGTTTTATATGTTGGGTCATTAGTCAAGGGTCATTAGTAACTAAAGACAAAGAACGAGTAACCAATGACAGTTTATTTAGACCAAATAGGCTTCTTGATGGGTTTTAATTGTACAATCGGATTTAGGATATGCCACACAAAGTAAAACGTATCCTTTAGCGATTTGATCGTCATCTAAGAAGCTTTGATCTTCTTGGTCGATTTCTCCTTCCACAATTCTGCCCACGCAACTAGAACAAGCCCCAGAACGACAGGAAGAAGGCAATTCAATATCTTGTTCTTCTGCTGCATCAAAGATATAAGTATCTTCTGGAACTTCAATAGTTACATCTATTTCGGGGGGTTTTTTGCGTTTGCCTTTGATTAGACGAACTTTGTAAGTAGCAGTCATAGTTTTGTTCTCCTCTTTAATAGTTGAGTGACATCCTCCCACAGCATAAATGCGTGCGGGCTTCCTACACTCACGAGTAGGCATTCCTGCACCGCGCCACTTATCTAGAATCATGAGAGCTATCATAATTCCCCGACAGACCGACTTTACAGGCAATTTCTTTCCCCCAGAGTCCCTGGGTACTAAAGTATTCGAGAATACGAGTATTCCTTTGTAAGTTTGGAATTTTACGGATTTAACTTTGATAATTGATTAACTACAAGGCACAGCTTCAGGGGTGCAGTCTGCGACAGAAAAAGATTTGCCACAACCACAGCTATCGGTAGCATTAGGATTTTCAAAAGTAAATCCAGCCATTGTTAAGCTTTCTACGAAATCAATGACAATACCGTTTAAGAAAGGTGCGCTTTTACGATCAAGATAGATTTTTACCTTATCTTGTTCGTAAACTAGATCGTCAGCTTCAGGGCGATCTACAATATCTAACGCATATTCAAAACCGCTACAGCCACCATCGACTGCTGCTACACGAACCCCTTTTTCAGTAGTAGTTTCATCCCCCTTAGCACGGATAAAACTACGAAGTCTAAAAGCTGCTTTTTCCGTTAAATAGACGGTCATGAAAATTCTCCTTTTGCTTAATAGAAGTTACCGCAGGTGCAGGAAGCCCCGAGAGCTTGGCTAGTAGTTATACCAAGTTGCCCTCAAAGAAATAATGTTGAATGCAACTCCGTATTAGTAGGGGTGCAAGGCTTACACCCTTACATTGCAAGGCTTACGCCTGTATAGTTATTAGTGGTTATCCCAATTCTGCAATCAATTGCTACAAATCTTTGCTCCCTCCTCCCCCTCCTCAGCCATCTGTAGCAATCCTAAATAAAATTGGTATTAGTTAGATCGTAGTTATTTGTCTAGGAGTAAATACTCTTTTACTTCCTCTGCTTTCTCTACTTTGTTACCGCACACGGGACAATCAGGGTCTTTGTAGAGACGAAGTTTGTTAAACTCTACATTGGCTAAATCCATATTGAGTAACTGTCCCAACAGAGGTTGACCCAATCCCGTAATGAGTTTGATTGCTTCTAACGCGCTCAAACAGGCGAGAGTGCCAGAAACCGCACCCAGTACCCCAAAAGCACGGCGATCCCAATCAGGTTTTTCAGGGAACAGACAAGAGAGACAGGGAGTTTTGCCAGGGACAATGGTTGTTACATAAGCCTCCATGCTATTCATGGCAGCTTCGATCATTGGCTTCTTCCAACGCACACAAGCAGCATTGAGTAAATCTCTTTCAGGAAAATTGTGAGCGCAACTGAGGGCAATATCGGAACGTTGGACTAGAGAATCTACATTGTCCACAGTAACATATTCTGCGATCGCTTCAACTTCCACATCGGGATTAATCTGGGCGAGAGTTTCTTGAGCTTTAATAACTCTAGGTTTACCCACCCAGTCATCAGTCATCAAAATCTGACGATTCATATCGTCGAGACGCAATCCGCCACCTCGGACTAGAATCAACTTACCAATACCAGCCACCGCCAGGTAAAGAGCTACAGTACCGCCTAAACCTCCCACTCCAGAAACTAGAGCAGTGGTATTTTTTAGAGCTTTCTGTCCTTCTTCTCCCAAATCAGGAAGCTGAATTTGTCGGCTATAGCGTTCTAGTTCCTTTGGTGTTAGCATAATTGTCCTCTGTTGTTTATTTATTTGTTATTCGTTGTTTGTTACTTGTCCTTTGTCATCTGTCCTCCGTATTAAAACAATGAGGTGCTGACTAACGACTAACGACTAACAACTAACGACAATCATTTTTCCTCAGCTTTTTGAGCTAGCTCGTCTAAAGAAACAAAGTTTTTGGGTTTGCTTTGAAAAACTTTAAATAACTTAGTTTCCAGAGGACTAGATGTTAAGAAAACTTGATAAGCTTCCTCTAAAGCCAGACGATACTTATCTAGTTTTTCTGCTTCAGTAACATCGGGGAAAGCTGCATCTACTTCTTTAATTAGTAGAGAAAACTGTTTCAAAATATGAAGGCGATTGATGTTAACAAAATCGCGGTCATATTCGATGTCGAAAAATTGTAAGTAATCTTCCGCATCTACGAGGTTTTCAAATGCTGTTAAAGTTTTTGGGGTAGTATCAGTCACGGTCATTACAATTGTTTCTCCCATGATTTTAGTTGTTTTTTGAGTTCAGCCAACTGACGATAGATTTCGTGGGTTTTAGTTGCTTCCTCGATCAATTTTTCGTAATCCGCAGGCAAACCTTCCGCTAGGTCATGCAAGTCCATCTTCATTTGACCTGCTTTACTGTTGAGACGTTTAACTTTTTTCTTTAATTCTGCAACAGCTTCGGGGGTTGGGGATTGTGTTGAAGTCTGAACCATCTTACTTAAGATTGTCTCTCAATGGATAATTTTTTACTGTTCACTGCTAACCAATTTAAGCATCCGCAGCATCAGGAAATTGCTCAATGTTTTTAATGCCTAAATTTACTAACCTTTCACCTTGAGCAGCTAATTTTTTGAGAGAAGGATAGCCAAAGCGTTGAGCATCCCGTAAAGTGCGAGACAATACCATCAAGCGTCCAGTCCAGACAAGTGCCCAACCAAAGCCCTCATGAGAAAGATCGGTAACAACTTGACATAGTTTACCAGTTTCTTTTTCAATACAAGATGCGATTGCTCTATAGAAACAAATAATTCTTAACTGAGTAGCGGGATCTACATCTCCGTCAACAGAAATCTTGCTTTTCTTTTCTTTGCTAACCACAAAATTAGCCAGCACTAATTCATCTTTCCAACTGCGATAAACACCATAATGATCTTGAGCGCGTACTTGCAGCACTAACTCTTTAAGAAAGGTACTATCTTCAACAATGCTAGTAGTTTCAGGTGTAGTAGTTATAGTCATAATTGTTGGTGGTTAGTAGTTAGTAGTTAGTAGGAGCGTGGTTAATTACTTATTACTTATTACTTATTACTTGCTACTTATTCATCCTCATCGTCAAAATCGAAGCTGGTAGCATTTTTGCCCAAAGCTTTACGCAACCAGGGGGGAGGATCGCCTAACGTTTTCACCAAAACGTTAAGCACATCAGTAATTTCATCATCTTTATTTTCCGCTTTTAGTGGGGTAATTTTGTTTTTTAAGAGACGAGATGCAGCACTGCCTCCGATCGCGGAAACATAGACGATCGTACAATCGGCAACTGCATTAATTTTGGGAACTAATTTGTCTTCGTTACCATCTTCTTTAAGGTCGCCACCAAATTCAACAGTGTTGAGAAAGTTATAACCTTCAGAAGAAACATCATAAATATCAACTTTTTTTGCCCAACCAAAGTGAGCATTAATATGAACGTTATCTTGAGTAGCAAAGGCAACCTTCATAGTTTGAAATCTCCTAAATTAAAAACCTCAGTTGTAAGTTGTAAGTTGGAGAGTTGGTCAAGCTCAAAAACTATACCACAAAATCTAAATATCGACTAGCTTTATTAACAGCAATGCCAATATTATTTTCAGCAGATTCAATTAGTTCCTGTAAAGACATAAATCTCAAGCTTTTATAGCCCCAAATTAGTGCATACAAGACTAGAACCCCACCGCAGGAAACCACCGCAGAACTAAATTCTTTATTTCTTAAATGAACAAAAGTTTCTGTGTTATGCCCTGTTATTTTCTCAATAATTGACCCAATAGCATTATAAAAGGCATTGGTTAAAAGTTGATTCAGAGGTTCAAAATTGAGATTTTTTGGCGCATTTTTGGCTTTTTCTGGAGAATTAATTAATTGATTAACCAGTAATTCATCAGACCAGTCACGATATTTACCAAAAGTATCTGCTAGACGAATTTGCTTAATTAATTCTTGTAGAAAAGGATGCTGAAATTTACTCAGATTTGGTGGTTTTTCTCTAGTTAAAACTTGACTCATTGTCCTGCTCTCCTACCTGATAAACAACATACAACTAGTGATTAATCCTTAATGACCCAAGTCAATAAAAATATTGCCTAGATCGAATAAAAATTGCATCGTACCCCGATAACCTACTAAACAACGAGAACCATTACCCAGGCGATCATATATGGGATAACCCATACGATAAAGGGGAATATTTAGTTTTTCGGTCAGGGGTTTGGCTTGAGAATTAGTAATAATTAAATCTGAACCAACCGCTAAATCTTCTAAGTCTTCCAAATCCCCAATAGTTACCTGATCAATCCCTAATTTTTCAAGCACAGGGGACTTAGTAGTAGTGACAGCAGCTTGAATTTCTGCACCCATTTCTTGGAGCAAGCAACTAGTTTGATAGAGTAAATCAGGTTCTAGTGCCAAGGAAACCTTTTTACCACCAAGATAAAAATGGGTATCTAATATAGCATCTTGTAGTTGACGACGCTGACGTAGGTATTTTTGGGGGATTTTGGGGTTAAATTGCCAATCGCCGTCATTGTTGTAGTTAGCAATTTGTGCTAGCAGCCATAAAAACTTGTCTATTGCTCCTAAACCTGCCAAACTGGGTAAGATTTTATAGTTAGTGCCAAATCTTTGTTGTAGGATTTCCGCAGCAGGACCCATACTTTCCCCAATCGCAATGGTGAAAAGCGATCGCTCTAGTTGTTGTAGCTGTTCTAAGGAAGTACCACCAGGAGTTTTGCTATTATAATCATCATCTAAGTGTCCGTCTATTGAACCAGATAAATCAGGTATCACTAGCGGTTTTAAGCCAAATGCTTGGACTATTTCTTTGATTTCTTCTACATCCCCAGGTCCAAGCAGTGAACCAGCTAAAATCGTTACCTGCTGTTGTGATGTTTTTGGCAACGTCTCTACAGGTGTGCCGTAATCGGTAGAAACAATTGACTCTACCGCAGCAGCAAAACCATCTTGCAACGCACCTTTATAATCGGGAGTAGAAGCAAAGATAATCGGTAGAGAATCTAATTCAGGATGACGCTTACGAATCGATTTAAGAATGCCGTCCATATCATCCCCCCGCGTCTCTGTTAACCCTGTAGTTAACAAACCAATCATATCGGGTCCCGCTTTCTCTACTAAAGTTAAAATGGCTTGTTCGATATTTTCTTCACCACCCAAAATCGTCGAAACCTCAGTCATGGCAGTAGTTGCTAAGGGAATTGCCTCGCGGAAATGCCTTACTAACAAAACTTTAGCAAACGCAGTACAACCCTGAGAACCATGAAACAAAGGTACGATTCCTTTTAATCCCAAGAAAGCTAAGGCTGCACCTAAAGGAGGACTCTGTTTGAGGGGATTAACAGCTACAGATTTTTTCTTGTTGGTAATGATAGTAGTCATGGCTTTTTGAGGGATGAAAGATCAGGAGGGAGTTATGAGGGATGAGAAAGCAGAGGAAGCAGGGGGGAAACATTTACCACCAACTACTAACTACTAACTACTAACTGTTTCCCAAGGTGCTGGTTGTCGAACCTGTTGCCAAATGGGACTGTGAAGGGCGCGATCGAATTCTTTTGCCATTTCGATCAGTCCGACATATCCTGCATAGGGGTTATGACGTTCTTGGTTAATATCGAGGAAGGGAATTCGGGCTTTGAGGGCTGTATATTGGTTCCGTCCCCCTGCTACGAGCATATCCGCTTTAGTCTTTTCAATTACTCGTAATATCTCCTGAGCGTTACCTTTAGCGAGTGCGATTCCGTCTTTGCCCAATAACTTTTTGATTTTGGCTTTATCTTCTTCTGTACTCTTTTTAGTGCTAGTTGCAGCAACTTCCATGCCTAAATCTTGAGCAGCAGACATAACCGACCAACTTTTTACCCCTCCTGTATATAGCACCATCCGTTTACCTTTGAGTCTGGCACGATAAGGAGCTAGGGCAATATCGAGTTTAGCAGTTTCTTCCGCAATGACTGTTTCTACTCGTTGCTTTAAAGCTTCGTCGCCTAGTTTCTCAGCAATATTCCGCAGACAACGGTTCATATCCTCAATGCCGTAGAAAGACTCTTCTATATAAGGTATGCCATAACGTTCCTCCATTTTTCGCCCCATGTTAATTAGGGCTTTGGAGCAGATCATGACATTGAGTTTGGCACGATGAGCGTAGCGAATTTCCTCAAAAGTGGCATCCCCTGTAATCTTGGAAAGGACGCGAATACCAACTTTTTCAAATAGAGGTAATACGCCCCAAAGTTCTCCTGCAATGTTGTATTCCCCAATCAGATTGATATCATAGGGGGTAGTATATTCAGGTTCAGCAGTACCAACAACATAATCTAAGAGAGATTCTCCAGCTAACCTATTGCCCAGATTTTTGCTACCGACAAAACCAGGAGCATTAACGGGAATAATGGGCGTAGAGAATTTCTCACTAGCTGCTTCGCAAACTGCATCCAAGTCATCTCCAATAAGGGCAGTAACGCAGGTAGAATACACAAAGACAGCAGGAGGATGATAGCGTTTGATAACTTGGGCGATCGCTTTATAGAGTCTTTTTTCTCCGCCAAATATGATGTCATTTTCACTAATATCCGTAGTAAAACCCATTTTATAGGTAGTAGCACCAGAAGAAAGGCTACCGCGACTACCCCAAGAATTGCCAGCACAGGCGATCGGTCCATGAACCAAATGAGCAGCATCGGTAATTGGGACAAGGGCGATCGAAGCTCCATCAAAGGCACAACCACCTTGGGCTGCTCCTGGTTTAGCTTGTTGTGTACAAGCTTGATTTTTACCTTTTTCTTTTTTGTGATTGTGTTCGCAACCTGGTTCGTTGAGGAGGTCTGCGATTTTGCCTTTGGTGAGTTTCATAGTTTTTTGTTATAGATTAGGGGACAATAAGCGTTCGCTCCTTGGGGTTTCTATTGATAGTTGCGTTGTCAGAGGATAATATGATCCCCCCTTGATCCCCCCTTAATAAGCGGGGAGAAGAACGCAAAGAATAAAATGATAAAGAGCTTGTGCAAAACTCGGTATAAATACTGTAGAGACGGGTTCCGACGAAGTCTCTAGTGACAAATATATTTTGTAATATCTTCTCCACACTCCCCTTCTAAATAACTCAGGGCGCGGAGACGCAGACTAACAACTTCGTTATAAAGAGGATTAATTTTGCACAGAGCGGGAATATGAAAGGTTTTTCCGAAAATGGTCACATCGCGCTCAAAGGGACAGGTGCAGGGAATTAAATTGCAAAGAAAATGAGCAAATTTGTGGTTAGTGACTTCGATGTTATCTATGCAGCTACGTAGGGGATAGAAAAGATCGAAATGGGATTTTTTCGCAGTAATCAGAGAGTTGAGATGATTCTGAGTTGGGATAGACATCAAACTTGCCTCAGTTTTCTGTAACTAGTTCTAGTTCTTTTCCCAGACAACCTACGACCTGATTAGTTTCCAAAAAATGAACGGAATATATATAAGCAGTTTGCAAATATGTCCCGATGGAAATGATGTATCCTTCATCTCCTTTATTGGCTAAGGTTTCACCAATTCTTTTGCCAGGGAAAGTGCCATCATTGCGAATCTTTTTGCGGACTCTAACTTTACAATCGAGATCGAAATCTGGTTCTCGATCGAGTTCTACTTCACCTAGTTTCATAATTTTCCTCGTTTTCGGTAGAATTGTCCGTAGGGGTTTGGCATTGCCAAACCCTACAGATCTTATTTATTAACGAACTAAATCGAAAGAAATATCAGTTTTTGCAGGGATAATAGTTTGGCGATCAAGTTCATCTAGGATAGTGTTAACAATCCAGTTATGGAGGTTAAGAGCGCCTCGATAACCCAGAGTTTCATAGCGGTGCATATGGTGGCGATCGAAGATGGGATAGCCGATGCGTACTAACGGAGTATGAGTATCGCGCCAGAGGTACTTACCGTAGGAGTTACCGATGATTAAATCTACAGGTTCGGTAAAGATTAAACTACGTAAGTGCCAAAGGTCTTTTTTACCCCAGATAGTAGCTCCTTTACCATAAGGACTAGCATCTAAAACAGCTTGAAGTTCTGCTTCAAAGTCTTCATTACTGTTAGTAACAACAATGTGAGTAGGTTCTGCACCTAATTCTAATAAGAAGTTAACTAAACCAAATACGTGATCAGGATCGCCATAAAGAGCAATACGCTTACCATGAATC
>JAAUYJ010092969.1_pt1 | contig 10255 bp, 18 predicted proteins | sample 7278031 | NCBI WGS metagenome assembly JAAUYJ01 (sample SAMN14350222, study PRJNA611818) | marine sediment metagenome | isolation source: surface marine sediment (1.8m) | place: French Polynesia: Moorea | collected 2018-08 | reverse complement strand
TTCAGCAACCTGTTGCTGGCCTCGGTCAAGCTCTGCCTTGCCTTTCTAGCCCTCTAACGCACCTTAGCGCAACTCCCTGCGCAGCGCAACTCCCTGCGCTCTCTCTCAGTTAAGCCCCTTTTTATGGTCCTCTGACCGGGCACCACCACTGTCATTTCTATAGCGCAGCCTCCAGCGCGCTCATTTATTTCTATAGCGCCGCCTCCAGCGCTCTCATTTCTATAGCGCCGCCTCCAGCGCGCTCTCGTTTCTATAGCGCCGCCTCCAGCGCGCTCATTTCTATACCGCCACTCTCATTTCTACTACCGCCACTCTCATTTCTATGGTGCCCTTTCCTTGTTGTCCCATTTCCGCCTCCTGCCTGGGTACCCGGGTGCCCAGGCAATCGTGACAACTAGATAAATCCCATACTCTTCTAGCTTCCTTTCACAAAGAGTCAGTAGTGGGAGCTCTTCTTGGACAGGTGCGGCGGCGGAAGTTGGACTCCTCCTCCGGTGGCTTCTCCTCCGCCGGCCTGAGAGAGGAGTCGGAGGGTTGGAGCCGGAGCAATTGTCCGGGCCGCATTTCCTCTTTGCTGCAGCCCGTTGGCCCCGCTCCCATCCTCCGGGTGGTAGGCACCGTCCCCGTCGTGGGGGTGGCGGTAGCTGTTTGCTTTGTGGAAATAATGCACAGGGACTAGGGAGCCATCATGAGGGCTACTCTCAAAGAGGACCCCAAAGCATTGCTAAAAGTTGTAGTGTCCCAAGCACTGTTCGTCATCGGAATGGCAGTCTGCAGAAGCACCCGGCTGGCCTCAAACCACCTGCTGTTTGGCTGGGGCTGCAGCTCTCTTCCAGTTATGTCCTCCGGGTGGTGGGTACGGTAGCTGTAAGTCTTCCCTGCATCCTGGTTGCCTTCTTTTCCGGATGGGCAAGCCAGGTGTTTTCTCTTTGCTTCTTTTCTTTTTGCTTTTGTTGGCGGCCTATGCTCCGTCTCTCCTCCTCGCCACAGCTTCTTCCGCTGGCGCTCCGGCCTCACTTGTACTCCATCCTGGAGCCGTTGGCGTAGAGGCGGATTGATGAATGCCTGGACTGCTCCTTCCCTCTGGGGCCGGCAGAGTCTGCCTCTGCATCCAGGGCGGCTGCGGCGGAGGCTGGCCTTTTCTGGTGGCCCTTTTCCGCTTTCGGGGCCGTGTAGCTCCTGGCCCGCTCGGCCGCCCAGATGGTGGAGGCCGCGGCAGGCAGATGGAGTTCTATCTCTGGCGGCATCCCCAGGATCACCAGCTCCCTTGCGGGATCACCAACCCCGTTGCTGAGCTCCTGGGGAAGGAGGCGGTCGTGGGGAGAGGGGACTGTGATGGCGGGGTGCCCCTGGGAGGCTGATGTCAGTCGTGCAGGTCGGACCCATCGTTCAGGTTGGGGCCACGGGCAGCGGCATACGGGGGAGCGGCTGGCTTTGCGGGGTCGGCCTGGTAGGGCAGGGGCAGGGTCTTGACCCCAGTGTCACCCTGCCCGGTCCCAAGCACGGCCACCCCGTGTCACCATGCTCCGTCCCGAGCACAGGCGCCCCTCCGTTGCCGGGCCTCCATGGCCACTGTAGCCGCAGTGATCACCCTGTCCCAGGTGATCATCCAGCCCCTCATTCCCGCCCCCTGTCAGGTATCAGGTAGTTGTACCTGACAAGAACGGGCTGCTTTTCCCGCCCCCTGTCGGGTATCTGCTAGGTGTACCTGACAAGGATGGGCTGCTTCTTTTTGGAGGCAAGGTCAAGGTATTACCCTAGTTGTAGATGGATCCTAGGGCTTTCCCTTCCTCTGGATGGGGATTGCCAACCGCTCCTACTGTTACTGGTTCACCAGTCCAACAGTCCGCGTGTTCTTCCTGGTAGTCGGGTAGCGGGGCGTCTTGCGCTTGCGGTTGCTGCTGTTTTGGTGGTGGCGACAGCGATGGCAGAGTCTGTCGTCTCCCTCTTCTTGCCGGCAGTGGCGGCGCTCCGTCGCTGCTGCTGTCGGCGCTGAGCTGCCGCGGGCGACATTGCTGGCGCCTCTTTTCGTCCCATTGGCGGGCGTCCTCTTCTTCTTGCTGTTGTTCCTCTTGGCGCTGATCTCCTCTCGTCTCTCTCCGCAGCGCGTCTTCGGCGCTTTGTTGTCTTCACTGCTTGTCGAGCCTAGCCTCTGCCGGTCCAACTGCCGGGGGTCGCAATCCTGTTGACGTTGTTCCCGATGCTCGGCTGCTTGCAGCTCTGCCCCTCCTTCCAGTTCTCGATGCTCCTGAAGGCGTGGCGTTGCCGCTCTCGGCGTTCGGCCCTGATGTTGGTTAGCTTACTGCAACTCTTGTAGGGTGACTTCAACTTCATAGCCCGGTGTTTTCCTATGACACAGACATGGCAGGGCTACAGTGAGAATGGCAGAATGTCTTTGGCTATCATGTAATGGAGCTACTGCATTTATTCAGTGGTGTTTTGGTGTTTTAGGGCAGTTTCGTGCCCTTCCATGCAGTTGTAGTTGGTTGTAGTAAGTCACTTTATTTGCCCCTCTTGATCTGTGGGCAGTGGCATCTTTATTGGTTACCACCAGGCTGTTGGCCTGTCAGGAGGTGATTGTCGGTTGACCCAGACCCCAGCACCCCTGCCAAAAGGGCAACAGACTCTTTCCATGCAAGGTCACAGATCCACTTGGATATGAGCGGGGCATTCTTGGTCTGTTCACAGTCCAGCTCCGAAAGGCTTATCCATGGGCAATCAACTGTCTTGCTTCAAGAAATAGTCTCCGCCTCCAGGATCACTAACTACAATGTCCCCATCTTCTTGGCCATGATCCTGGCATCTGCAGTAACAGTCACAGGCTTTGTACTGTCTTTTATCCATTAAGACGTTTATGACGTGTGGCACACGCCGCGCAGTGGAAATCAGCTGAAGCAACTCATGTCCCATGAATGCTGCCTCGTCGTACAGACCAGGGTTGAAGGCCAGGACGTGGAGGTGGATGTCGGCGCCAGGATCGGCGCCCGCCAGGAATACATGTCCGTACAGATCTACCCAAACCGCAAGAAGATCTTTGGCTCCTTGTCTCAAACTGGTTCGGTGGGTGGCCATCCTGCAGCCACTGCCGGACCAGTTTGGGCTTGGGGTCTCCCTCCTGAGTTGCTCGCGGTTGCTGGGCGGCCAGCAGCCGCCGAGTGGCTGGTTGCTAGCGTCCGACTTCTATACGGGTGCCAGCTCCAACCGGCTGGAGGGGCCGCCGATGCCTATGACAATTTCCCCTTGTTCCTCGGCCAACAAACCAGATAAGTTTTGCCTCGATATGAGCCTGCCGGCAGTAAGCTTAGGGATGGCCATAGTAACCATGGGCACGGTGATACAGCTTCAGCCTCCTAGTATACTTGGGATCCAAGGGAGGGGCTGTTTCCATGCTTCCTCCCAGCTGTCGTAGGTTTGACTGCTGGCCCCTTTTGTCCCCACTTCAACGGTGTCCACAGCCATTCATAGCTGGCCAGTCATGTGGATCCTTTTCCCAAAATGCTTGCTATCTTCTTACAGTTCCCAGAGTTCCCTCTCTAGCCTTGTCACATGGCTCACACCGGATTGATCAATAGCAGAATCCAGTATCTTCTCCATGCTAGGATTAGTGACAGCTCTCCAGGCAGCATCTTCTCTGGATGGGTAAGCTCTCCCGGTTACCTACATCTTGCTGCTGTGTGTTCCTCGGTGGTCTTGGCCAATTTTGGTTGAAGCCTACACTCTCAGCCTCGGTGACATTCGAGTGGGGATGAGGATGTTACACTAGAGGTGTCTATGGCCTGGAAGCTGCCTAGCAGGGCAGCTCCAGGACAGTGTTGCCAAGCGCTTTAACCCTTTATTCACTGAACTAAATAAAGATCAGAAATCCTTTTGATTTATAGTAAGCAGATGAGAATAATAATTTACAGGAATGCCTTTTTTAGGGTAAACAACTATTTGTTGAGAAAACAGCTAAGTTTTGTTAGGGTTTAAAGTAGATAAGTATGTTTGGCAACACTGTATATGAAAATCCAAGAGCATTCTTCCTTTAATGGCCACATTGGGTCCTTTGGAGCTCCTGGCAAGAGGCCTCTGAGGTACAGGGGTGTCCGTAGATGTTCAGACCCTTCTTGCTTCTAATAGTATAGGTGTTGTTGGCATTGGGCATCTCGTGTTGACCTTGCTGTTTCTCCTTTTGCCTATCCCTGTTGATTCTTCTGTGGGATCATGGGGTCTCTTGTTCGGTTACTCCTTCTAAGGGTCTCAAGGGTCTCTTCTGTTTGGTTGACAATCAGGTGTTCCTTCCATTGACCCTGACGCTCCTTTGTGCATGTCCTATATTGACACCCCTTTGCCCCACTATTTCATATGGTGTGTATCTTGTGCTTAGGAATGGGGCTTTTATCACCTTGCCAATTCTTGGCTCTATAGCAGCAATAATTCTTCCAGCTTCACCCCTCTGCTAATTCATCTGGCTTCATCACTCTGCCAATTCTTGGCTTAATAGTGGCAACTGCTGCTAGTTCTTCTCTAGCTTCACCACTCTGCTAATTCCTCTGGTTTCATCACTCTGTCAATTCTTGGCTTAATAGTGGCAACTGCTGCTAGTTCTTCAGTGTCCGCCACTTTGCTAATTCTTAGCTTTGAAGTGACTGGGGTGAATCCTATGAAGGTTCTGTTGTTATGCTCCAGTCAGGAGTCTTTCTTGAGTCATCATGCAGCTTGCAGTCGTCTCCGTATTACCAGTCATGATGTCTTCACATGTGGTTTCATCTTGACCATTTTGCCATTGGCAGTGTTTCCCTGGCTGTGCCTATGCTGGCAAGCTATCTCTGCAGGCTGCGGTTTGACTACCTTGCCGACGGCGGTGTTTCCCCGGCTGCGCCTCGGCTGTGCCTATGCTGGCACGCTATCTTTGCAGGCTGCGGTTTGACCACCTTGCCGTCGGCAAAGCTTCTCCGGCTGTGCTTCGTCTACACCATCTTTTTGTTGGCAATCTCAGCTTCGGTGCAGCAGTCAAATCGTCACAATGGTCAGCGCCTCGTTGCAATGTTTTTCCAACTGCACCGAGCTCAGTAGTGGCGGTAGTGGCATCAGTGCAGTAGAAAATTCATCACAATGGTCAGTGCCTCGTTGCAACGTTTCCTCAACTGCACTGAGCCCAGGCGTCAGTTCAGCAGGAAAATCACCACAATGGTCAACGCCTCGTTGCAATGTTTTCCCCGCTGTGGCTGCGCCTATTAGTGGCGGTCGTGGTGGCGGTGCGTTAGGCAAATCACAATGGTCAAGCAGCAATTGGGGTTTTACTTTACACTGGGCTTTCTCTGCCCGCCCCCTGCCAGACTTAAGGTCCAGCAGGGGCCTTACCCTGTAATTCTGCCAAACCTTATCTTACTGGGCAACATCTGTTCGCCCCCTGTCGCCCCCTGTTGGGCTAAGGTTTTGCACCTTTGGGGTTTTGCTGGGCCACCTTGCCCGCCCCCTGCCAGACTAAGGTCTGGCACATTAGGAGGCCCAGGCAGCGGTTCGAGCCCAGGCAACAGTCCCCGTCTACGTAGGTCTGACAGGGTGTTATCGCAGTCACCCGGCTGGGGCATCTTTCCTCTTTGTCACGGGTACCCATAACGGGGAGGTGGGCTTGGCATCTCTCCTCTTTGCCACGGTTACCCGTAACGGGTAAGGTGGGCTTGGCATCTCTCCTCTTGGCCACGGTTACCGGTAACGGATAAGGTGGGCTTTGCATCTCTCTAAGAAGAGAAGGAGAGAAACAGATAAGTTGAATTACTACTCTTATCTCCTGATCTGATACAGTGAGGAGAAACAGATAAGTTGATGTCTTTCAAACTAAAATATTTGTTTCTTTTGAAGGGGGATGGTAATTTTAGATTTAAATTTAGCCCTGGTTGCTGTAGTTCTTTCCTCCCGGTGGGAGGGACTTCCAAGTGGTTGCAGGCCGGAAAGAAGAAGTTGCATCCCAATGATGATGGCCCCACGGCTGAGCTGTTCCGTTGCCTCCTAATTCTCCCAGGCACAACCCAATTGGTCTATGTCGGGGGACCGAACAGCGTAGCGCCTTTGTCTCCGGGGCCTTCGCGGTTGCAGCCTTTGTCGTCATCCTGAGCACTGACTCCAACTGACCAGGCACTCTGCCGCTGGTCAAAGCGGACCCATCTGGTCGTCACAAAAGGCTGCAAAGCCGGATGTGCTGGGTCCTGCCCAGGGCCTTTGTCGGCTTTGCTTCCAGTCAAGGGCAGACTGAGACGACGTCCGCATCAATTGCTAAGGCACTTTGACAACGGCTGGCAAAACTGGTTACCGGAGACGGAGGTGTGGCAACACAGAGCAACTCCGCCGGCAGCAGCTAGGCGTCACAGGTCACTGCTGCTGCTTCCATCTTCCAACGTCCATCCCCCTCTCCCTGCCTAGGCAGGGAGGAAGGGCTGCATCTGCTCCTCTCTCTACCAGCGGGGAATGTCTGGTTATCACAGCACGGAACACACGGCGCCATGCCTGAATGAAGGATGCTGATGCTGCCTTTCATATGCCACATATATGTGTGTCCAGTTGCTAACCCACACTTAACAGTTGTTGGAAATGCACTGTGTCTCTGGGTGATTTCCTCATATATTCAGCACTTGGAGAACAACCATGATTGGCACTTTCTTTTCTTAGAGCTTGTTAGGTACAATGCACACAAATATTCTGGAGTGGGCTTAGAGGTTCCCTGTACCTCCCCTTCACACTATTCTCAGCACCCCAGGATGCCATGGCATGGGGAGATGCCAGCTGACAATTCTCCCCCACTTGTAGTTTCACTTCCTCTATGGCAGGGACAGTCCCTCAGCTGATGAGAGGTTTTGTAGGGGGTTTCTTCTTTCAGTCTCTCAGCTAGTTTGAAAGGTTTTGTGGGGGAGCTTCTTTCTCCCTTTTCCCCATTCCCCACCTCCTCCTGCACTCAGCTGACCAGTCATCCCTACTATTTCCTCTTCCTTGTCCACTATGCACTCTCCTTTCTCTTCCTCCCTCTTGGCACTCAGCTGACTGGCACACTCAGCTAATACAGCTAGCCAATGCTGCCAATTCAAGGGACAGCCTGCTTTGCCCTGAGAGAGGGAATCCTCTTTCTTCTCTCCCCCCTTTTCTGGCACAGCTGATTAGCCCACTCAGTCAACACAGTCAGCCAATGCTGCCAATTCAAGGGGCAGCCTGCTTTGCTATGAGAGAGGGAGTCCCTTTTCTTCCCTTCTCCCCTTTCTGGCACAGCTGATTAGCCCACTCAGCTAACACAGCCAGCCAATGCTGCCGCTCGGCCGGCGGCCAGTTTTTCCATGAGGACATGAAATCAGCTGGCAGGCTGGATGGGCTTCCTCCTCCTCTGCCCACTCAGCCTCTTCCACCTGGCAGCAGAGAAGTGAGGTGGAATGGCCGTGGGGCAGATAAAGAGAAGGAGTTTGGCTTCCCCTCCAGCTGGCAGGAGAGAGATAGGTGGAATGGCCATTGGGCAGGGTGAGAGGAAGAGCTTGGCTTGGGTAGAGGAATCCAAGATGGCTGACAGAGTCTTGTCCCCCTTGTTTTCTGTTCTTTTTGTTGAGCAGGAATTTAGCACCTTGTCCTGTTTGGCTTGTTTTGGGGGTATCTTTTCCTCTACCTGTAGAGAGGCACAACTCACTAGGTCCTGTCTCCTTTGTTAGTTCCTGTTTTGACTGCTGAGCACACAGAAAGAGGGTTTGGTTATCCCTCTTGTCTTCCCGCCCCCCGAGGCAGATAAACAGGTAGCGGCAGAAGCGTAGGTACGTTTCGGCGCTGCCACCATATGAAGCAGGCCACGCTTGGGCCTGGGTTTTGGTAGCGTATAAAATGAGAACTCGGGGGCGTAGACAACAACGGACCTCCTTGTGTGTGATCTCAGCCAAGACTGATTATATTTCTTCCCTTCGGGAGAGAGGTTGCGAGATACTTCCATTGATACATAGCACAGACTACTAAAGGGTGAGTAGTCCAACTGAGGATAGCGCCGCCGCCTGCTTCATATCCTCCGGAGGCACGAAGAGCCGGCCTTGAGCAGCGGCTAGCTCTTCCGTCACTGTCCTCCTACGTGACAATAGATATACCTAGATACAGCAATATCTTTGGCGTACAGTATATGACAAGTATCCTTCCCCATCCCGAACATTCTGACAATCCCTTACAGTCTGGCTGACACAAAGATTATAAATTAGTGCATATCCATAATAGATCCATGTTCCACAATCTGATCTAGTCTGATAACTCCAGTGATGTCTTGCAAAGACTTAGCTTTTCTTCTTGGGACAAGGCCATGTTCCTTAGCTTCTTCCTCTTCAAACTGTGTGGTTTCCTTCTCCGTAGGGCCGCAGTGTGGGGTGCAGGACGCTGCCCTCGTTCTTGGCCTCCAGCTCCTCCCTGTAGCGGACCCCTGCCTACCCAAGGTGGATGTGGGACACAGTGGCGCGTCAGCTGGGATTCTTGGTGGCCAAGGCGATGGTCTCCACAAAGGCGTCCTGCGCCACCTCGCTGTTGATCGGCGCCGTTGATGCAGGTGGTCTCCCCGGCCTGGGTGTCGTGGGAGCCCCTAATCTTGTCTTGTACACGTGGGCCTCGATAAAGGCCGCCCCCAGGAGATCAATCTTTGCCGATGACGTCAGTCCACTGCTGGGCGATCCGCGTGTTGTCGGGGATGTACTGGCGGTGATGGCCGGGGACGGCCCTCACCTCCGTCTTGTAGCAGGGGCCTCCTCTTGACGGCGGCGATCCGCGTGTTGTCGGGGATGTACTGGGGGTGATGGCCGGGGACGGCCCTCGCCTCCGTCTTGTAGCAGGGGCCTCCTCTTGACGGCATCCATGTATGAGTCGATGGGGCGGATGGATGCTGTTCTCGTTGACGACGTGGCCCAGGTAGGTGGTCTCATCAGCAAAGAAGTTGCACTTCTTCACCGTCAGCTTCAGCCCGGCGTCGCGGTACGCAGTGACGATGGTGCCGACCTTACGGATGTGGGCCTCCGCCTCCGTGCTATGGGTGACACAGTTGTCAAGGAAGCTGATGACAATTGAGTCCGGGATGTCCCTCAACACCTGGTCCACCGATCGGCCGTATGTCGCTGGCCCATTGGTGATGCCAAAGCCAAGCCGCGCTGATGACAACTGAGTCAGTAGCGAGGACAGCGGCGACGGCGGCCCAGTTCCGTCAGGCCTGGTCCCAGGGTCTTTAGGGAGGTTGCTCCCGGCAGCCTCTGCCTCGCAGTCGTAGATGGGGATGGCCTCGGTCCCACCCAAGCCGTGTAGACCACCAACCCCAGGGTGGCGAGGGAGAAGCCAGCGCCGGCCCGGTTCTGTCGGCCCTGGTCCTAGAGTTCTTGGGAGTTCGCTCCTGGTGTTCTCTGCTTTGGTCGCCACCTTAGTGAGGACCGCCTCGATAGTGGTGCCGATCGGGGTTACCCCGGTTGCTTGGGGGAGCTGGGGAAGGGCGTCGGCAGCGGCTATCTAGGAGCGATCGCCCTGCCCGGCCGGACCCAAGGAACTCGGCTATGGGCCAGCCCCTGCTGGCGATCATTGTGGAGTTGTCAAGCCTGTACATATAAAGTGCCTAGGGAGAATGGTTGGTTAGGGTTAAATTAAGTGCAATTAAATCCCATTCAATCCCAGCTGTGGGACTGTCGTCCGTCAGTGCTTGGTGGCCTATCCAAAAGGATCCTAGGGCCTCTGACGTCCTGAGGTTTTTAAGCCTTAAGCACGGAGACGTATGGAAGCTCCATGACAGCTGGCGTTGCTTGTGCTGCAACTCCGCCTCCGCGGCTCAGACCCCTTCTGTTGCTGTCGGTGCCGTTCTGCTGGTCCTCCAGGGCACCAGCGGCGGTTACTGCCGTCCAGATGATCATCAAAGGTCATCTTGAAGATAGCAACAGGGGAGCTTGTAGTTGGCTCTGAAAAAAAGACTTTGGTTTTATTTTATCTCCTTAATATTTAACTTGCTTATTTTGCGATAAACAAGACCCCTTTCGGTACTTTGTCTCTCTTTTGCTGCTTGACCCCTACATTGTGATTTGTCTTTACAACATTTACCCTTTTGGTATGTGTTGTTTATCTCTCTCTCTTTTTGGGCGGCCTTTCCTATGTACTGGGCTCTATTCTCTCGTTAGAACGTCCTTGCCCTTTCAGCAACCTGTTGCTGGCCTCGGTCAAGCTCTGCCTTGCCTTTCTAGCCCTCTAACGCACCTTAGCGCAACTCCCTGCGCAGCGCAACTCCCTGCGCTCTCTCTCAGTT
>JAAUYJ010064460.1_pt1 | contig 10255 bp, 6 predicted proteins | sample 7278031 | NCBI WGS metagenome assembly JAAUYJ01 (sample SAMN14350222, study PRJNA611818) | marine sediment metagenome | isolation source: surface marine sediment (1.8m) | place: French Polynesia: Moorea | collected 2018-08 | reverse complement strand
TTTGCCAGAAAGAGGTGTGAAAAAAACAAAACTTTTGCCGAGAGAGAGGTGTGAAAAGGACAAAACTTTTGCCAGAAAGAGATGTGAAAAGGACAAAACTTTTACTAAGAGAGAGGTGTGAAAAGGACAAAACTTGCCAGAAAAAGGTATGAAAAGGAGATGAGATAATTAGCTATTATTTCTTTCATAACCTTTCTTCCAATCAAAATACACACTTCTTTTGGTAAATCTAAATTTATAAAAAAACTAGGTAAGTATCAAAACTATATTATTTACTATGTTTCCCGCCGCAGGTCATTGAAAGGGTCCCTTTCTTGTTTTTTTTGGAAAACATACACTAGCCCGCAAAACGAGCTTTTACCAGTGCTTTATCACTCATTCTCGAAAAGGTATTTCTTTTTGACGCATCTATATAGTAGTACCGTACTGCAGACGAAATTGTGGAGTTAAATGTTATTTCCCACAAAAATCCGTTGTATATACATATATACGCCTCACTCACCTCTCTGTCCCTCCTCCACGGGCCTCTCCGGCCACCATCCCACCTTCGTTCGGTCAGAGCCTTTTTTCACTTTTTCGATCCACGACCACGACTGACTCCGCTGGACGGGAGGGGAAGGAGAGGAGGGGCCTCGATCCGAGCGGGGAAGAAAGGGGGGGGGAGAAGAGAGAGGAGGTCTTAATAAAACGATCGTCCTCCTCCTTTTCACCTGAGGAGGCCCGCCGGTCTCTTCCCTCGCCTTACGTGATGTACGAATTCAGTTTGCTCTTTTTGCTATCGCAGTGAAAAACACTCGCGCAGGCAGCTTTGAATCAATCTTCAAAATCAGAGAAAGTCCATCAGCACCGGCAGTTTTTGTCACGGTATTTCTATCACACTTGTTCCCCTGCCGCTCGGCGGCAATCAAATATCGAGAGGTATGAGAAAAGGTGGTTGGAGGGAGGGAGGGGAGGGCCCCTCTTCCTCCTGAGAGCCTCCAAGGCCCCTTGCGAGGCCCCGAGGCCACCTCAGAGGGAGGACCCCCAGACGGAGAGAGGCCGGGAGGGAAGGACCTCCACCACCAATAGAGACGGACTGGCACCAAACAACAGAGGGGGGAGGGGGGAGGGAGCATGGAGAAAAAAGGGGGACACGGAAAGCAGGCAGGCAAAGACCTCCCTCCTGCCGTGGCTGGATGGAAGGGAGGAGGGGGAGAAAGGACGAATGTTAATTATTTTTCCAGTTCCCTTCGGCCGGTACGGACAAAAAAGGTCTGGGCAATATATATGTAAGGCTTCCCAGCTTGAGCCTTACGAAGCAGCCAAGAGTTTTTTTCGCCGCCCTGTAAGAATGCAATAAACAACGCTGCCGCACAAACCCAAGGACCGGAAAGGAGGATTTAGCGAGAGGCTAAAATTTAAATTTGCGATTTGCCACTACACTATTATAACCTTACCTGCTGCATATAGGACAGGGGATGATTCTTTAACAAGTAATGGTGGAATTTCCAGCGGAGAGGTGTGCTAGCCAGCCAGCCCGCGTGTGCAGAGGAACAAGTGGTCTGAACTGTGTACAGTAGTGTGCAGTGCCATGGAGAAGGAGAGGCCCTCTCTCTCTCAACACCAAACGGGCATATAAAGTGGAGAGGAGGGGGGGGGGAGATCCCTTTCCGCCGCACTGCGGAGGGAGAGGAAGGAGGCCTTGGTGGCGAGACCGCTCTCTGCATGGAGAGCGAGAGAGGCGTGGCCGCCGCTGCAAGAAAAGCGTTGTTTCGAGCTGAATGTAAAGTAAAGTATACGCGGGCGATATCTCCCAGCACAGAGATTGAGAGTGCGGAAACTGCATGGGGAGGATAAAGTAAAAGACTGCAGCGTCTCCGCAGTTCCTACAGCCCTTTTGTAGCACTTCATTCGCAGAAAAGGAACAAAAAATTGTATTTAAGCACTACTTGACAGAGAAGCGCATGGTTCTGACATAACAACGGGATGTTTAGTGGTCCCTCCACACATCACATTTACTTAATCAGTGTTGCCAAGTACTCTGAACAAAATATCGCAAGGATTTTTCTCAAAAATCGCAAATTACTACATAAGGGGCCAAAAAAAGTCGCAATCTTGCGATTTTTACTAAATAAAAATTCGAAAAAAATATTGCAAGGGACCCCAAAAATCGCACGTTTTGCGATATATCGCAAGCGTTGGCAACACTGATTACAGGGGAGAGCACAGTGGAGAGCTAGAGCAACGCTAAAATGCCCCAGCTGAAATTCACTTGAAGACTTGAAGACATCGCCCAACGTGGGTTTGATGGGAAGATTGGCTACTTATCGTAAAATTTGTTTTTTTCTTAGCTGTATCACTCATTTTAAAACCTTTTATTTTTTTAAAACCATACATATAAATGCTCAAAAGACAAAAAAATGAGTTAAACCCTTTCTTGTGTCTCTGTAAAAGGGTCAAGTTCGCAACAGCGCTTGCTTTGATACTTTCGACTTTACTTTTCGTGTTTTCGTCGGAAAAAATCTGGCAAAACTCAGACGAAGCCGGGCGGCAGTGTGACCAGACTTTGCGGTTTTCCGCAAAACCTGCGGATTTTGGAAATCCCTTGCGGATTTTTAAACCCTAATTGCGGAATCCGCAAATTTGCGGTTTTTCAAAAAAATTGAGATTTACTACATAAGATGTTAAATTTTTTGCTCTTTTTTGTCAAAAATTTGACAATTTTGATAAACCTTGTAGATCTCTGCGGATTTTGCGGATTTTTTCTCGAAATCTTGCGCGATTTCGCTCAAACCCTCTGGTCACACTGCCGGGCGGCTAAAACAGCGTCTCCACTCTCCAACGTTGTCGCCGAAGTGAATCTCGCCCAAGTCGCCGACGTCGCGCACTCTTTGGACCTCGCTTCGTTTGACCAGCCCCCCCAGCAGCCCCCGCCATGGCGGACGCAGCCGCCAGGTCGCTGCAGTACGAGTACAAGGCCAACTCGAACCTGGTCCTCCAGGCCGACACCAGGTTCATCGAGAAGAGGGGCCGCGATGAGGCCACTGGCGAGGTCATCTCGCTGGTGGGCAAGCTGCAGGGCTCCAAGATGGGCGACAGGGCCATCAGGACCAAGCCGCAGGAGGAGAAGAAGCGCGAGCAAGAGGAGGCGGAGAGGAAGAGGAGGCAGAGGGGCGCCAAGGAGGCGGGACAGGGAAAGAACAAGCGTCGTCGCAGGGACGAGCAGGAGAGGGACTTCCTCTCCGGGCAGAGGAGCGTGCTGACGGAGGACGTGGACGCCATGTCACAGGTGTACAAGCCCAAGACGGCCGAGACCAGGCAGACCTACGAAGTGCTGCTCAGCTTCATCCAGGACGCTCTGGGCGACCAGCCCAGGGACGTGCTGCAGGGGGCCGTAGACGAGGTGCTGAGGACGCTCAAGGACCAGAACATGAAGGACGCCGACAAGAAGCGGGACACCCAGGAGCTGCTGGGGACGAGTCTGGCCGAGGAGCGCTTCGCAGTCCTGGTCAACCTGGGCAAGAAGATCACCGACTACGGGTTCGACGCCGGGGACAAGGCAGACAACTCTGATGCCATCGACGAGACCTACGGCATCAACGTGCAGTTCCAGGAGTCGGACGAGGAGGAGGACGACAAGGATGATGATGACGACGATGACGACGACGATGAGGAGGACGCCAACGACGAGGACGAGGAGGCCAGGCGCCGCCACGCCATCAAGGCTGCCGGAATGGGCGGTGGAGACTCTGGTGATCGTAGGGGCGACAAGAGGAAAGAGACTCTCCACCCGCTGGAGATCGACGCTCACTGGATGCAAAGGAAGCTGTCCAAATACTTCTCCGACGCGAACACCTCCCAGCAAAAGTCCAAGGAGGTCATGGCCATCCTGGAGTCCGCCGCCGACAGCCGCGAGTGCGAGAACAAGCTGGTGCTCTTGCTCGGCTACGACTGCTTCGACTTCATCAAGGTGCTGATGCAGAACAAGAGAACCATCATCTTCTGCATCAAGCTGCTCAAGTGCCGGACGGAGGAGGAGAAGGACGAGATCAAGGCCGTCATGAAGAAGAGCCGCGAGCTGTCCGGGGTGCTCGACATCCTGGAGGGCAACGTGGATGAGTCTGGCGACGCCGCCGGGGGACTCCCAGGCTCCTCCATGTCCAACGGCGGCAAGCACTCCAAGGACGAGGAGGACGAGGACGCCGGACCGAGCGGGCCCGAGACCCTCAACCTGGAGGACCTGGCCTTCGACAACGGCTCCCACTTCATGGCCAACAAGCGCTGCCAGCTGCCGGAGGGATCCTTCCGCAAGCAGGAGAAGGGCTACGAGGAGGTCCACGTTCCCGCGCTCAAGCCAAAGCCCATCGGTGCGGGAGAGGAGAACGTGGCCATTGAGAAGCTCCCGGCCTACGCGCAGCCGGCTTTTGAAGGCTTCAAGTCGCTCAACCGAATCCAGAGCCAGTTGTCCAACGTCTGCCTCCACAGCGACGAGAACCTCCTCCTCTGCGCCCCCACCGGCGCCGGCAAGACCAACGTTGCCCTCCTCACCGTGCTGCGCGAGATTGGCAAGCACGTGGACTCTGACGGACTCATCAAGGCCGACCAGTTCAAGGTGGTATACGTGGCCCCCATGAAGTCGCTCGTCCAGGAGATGGTGGGAAACTTCTCCAAGCGCCTGGCATCGTACAACATCAAGGTGGGGGAGCTGACGGGGGACAGCCAGATGAGCAAGGAGCAGATCGCAGAGACTCAGATCATCGTGTGCACGCCGGAGAAGTGGGACATCATCACGCGCAAGGGGGTGGAGAGAACCTTCACCCAGCTGGTCAGGCTCATCATCTTCGACGAGATCCACCTGCTGCACGACGACCGAGGCCCGGTCCTGGAGGCCCTCATCGCCAGGGTCCTCAGGCAGGTAGACACCCTGCAGGAGAACATCAGGCTGGTCGGGCTCTCGGCCACGCTGCCCAACTACGAGGACGTGGCCACCTTCCTCAGGGTGGATAAGAAGACAGGGCTGCACTACTTCGACAACAGCTACCGCCCCGTGTCTCTCGAGCAGCAGTTCGTCGGCATCACAGAGAAGAAGGCGCTGAAGCGGCACCAGGTCATGATGGAGGTGGTCTTCAAGAAGGTAATGGCGAGGGCTGGAAGAAGCCAGGTCCTGGTCTTCGTGCATAGCCGCAAGGAGACTGCAAAGACTGCCAGAGCCCTCAAGGACATGTTCCTGGAAAAGGACGCTCTCGGACTCTTCCTCAAGGAGGGGAGCGCCTCCACAGAGGTGCTTAAGACGGAGGCAGACCAGGTCAAGAACGACGACCTGAGGGACCTGCTGCCCTTTGGCTTCGCCATCCACCACGCGGGGATGAACAGAGTAGACAGGACGCTGGTGGAGGACCTCTTCGCCGACCGGCACATCCAGGTGCTGGTCTCCACCTCAACTCTGGCCTGGGGAGTCAACCTCCCCGCTCATACCGTCATCATCAAGGGCACCCAGATCTACAGCCCGGAGAAGGGACGTTGGGTCGAGCTGGGGGCCCTGGACGTGCTGCAGATGCTGGGAAGAGCCGGACGCCCGCAGTACGACACCAAGGGGGAGGGCATCCTCATCACCAACCACTCAGAGCTGCAGTATTACCTATCGCTGCTCAACCAGCAGCTGCCGGTCGAGTCCCAGATGATAAGCAAGCTGGCAGACATGCTGAACGCCGAGCTGGTGCTTGGTACGGTGAGGAACGTGCGCGACGCGGTGGGCTGGCTGGGCTACACCTACCTCTTCGTGCGCATGATGAAGAACCCCAGCCTGTACGGGGTGGACCCCTCAGCCGTCAGAGACGACCCCAAGCTGGAACAAAGGCGCGCCAGCCTCATCCACAGCGCCGCCGTCCTGCTGGAGAAGTCCAGCTTGCTCAAGTACGACCGCAAGACCGGCATCATGCAGTCCACCGAGCTTGGCCGCATCGCTGCCCACTACTACTGCACCCATGAGACCATGCAGACCTTCATGCAGCTCATGAAGCCCTCCCTCACCGAGATTGAGCTGTTCAGAATCTTTTCCTTGTCGGGCGAGTTCCGCCACATCTCCATCCGCGAGGAGGAGAAGCTGGAGCTGCAGAAGCTGGTTGAGCGGGTGCCCATCCCCATCAAGGAGAGCATCGAGGAGCCCTCCGCCAAGGTCAACGTCCTCCTCCAGGCCTACATCTCGCAGCTCAAGTTCGACGGCTTCGCCCTCATGTCCGACATGACCTTCGTCACCCAGTCCGCCGCCAGGCTGGTCAGGGCTATGTACGAGATCGTCCTGGTCCACGGCTGGGCGCAGCTGGCAGAGAAGACCCTGGCTCTGTGCAAGATGGTGGACAGGCGCATGTGGCAGTCAATGTCGCCGCTCAGGCAGTTCAAAAAGATCCCCTCCGACGTGGTGGCCAAGATCGAGAAGAAAAACTTCTCCTTCGAGAACTTCTACCACCTCGGTCCGAACGAGATAGGAGAGCTGATACGGATGCCCAAGCTGGGCAAGGCCATCCACCGCTACGTCAACCAGTTCCCCAAGCTGGAGCTGGCCACGCACATCCAGCCGGTGACCAGGTCCACCCTCAGCATCGAGCTCACCGTGCAGGCCGACTTCCAGTGGGACGAGAAGGTGCACGGCCACAGCGAGGGCTTCTGGCTCATGGTGGAGGACGTCAACTCTGAGATCATCCTTCATCACGAGTTCTTCCTGCTCAAAAAAAAGTACGCGGCGGACGAGCACGTGCTCAAGATGTACGTGCCCATTTTCGAGCCGCTGCCGCCGCAGTACTTCATCAGGGCAGTGTCAGACAGGTGGATCGGGTCGGAGACCGTACTGCCTATCTCCTTCAGGTATGGTTCCTTCAACTCTCGTATACGTACCGGCGATTCAAAATTTAAATGTGAGATGTCAATTATTAGTTTAAACTTTTAAGGGAAACTTTATTTCACGAATTCGAGAGCTAAAATGTTTCGCTTTCTCACCCACCAGGCACTTGATCCTGCCCGAGGCCAACGCTCCCCCGACGGAGCTGCTGGACCTGCAGCCTCTGCCCGTCACCGCCCTGCGCAACAAGCAGTTCGAGTCCCTCTACCCGAAGGAGATCTCCCAGTTCAACCCCATTCAGACGCAGACCTTCAACATCCTCTACAACTCTGACGAGAACGTCTTCATCGGGTGCCCGCCGTCATCCGGCAAGCTCATGTGCGCCGAGTTCGCCATCCTGCGCCTCTTCGGCAAGGACCCCGGCGGCAAGTGCGTCTACGTCACTCCCGTGGACACCCTGGCCGCCATCGTCTACAAGAGGTGGCACGCAAAGTTCGCCGGCACAGACTTCAAGCTGGCGCTGCTGACGGGCGAGACCTCGGCAGACCTCAAGCTGCTAGCCAGGGCCAACATCGTGGTGTCCACGCCGGAGAAGTGGGACATCATCTCGCGCCGATGGAAGCAGAGGAAAAGCGTGCAGAGCGTGGACCTCTTCATCTGCGACGAGACCCACCTGGTGGGCGGAAACCAGGGCCCGGTGTTGGAGGTCATCTGCTCCAGGATGAGGTACATCTCAGAGCAGATGGTCAAGAACCAGGCGCAGCAGGGGGCTGGCCCCAGGGCCCCTGGCATCAGGATCGTGGCCATCGGCGCCTCCATCTCCAACGCTCGCGACGTGGCCAACTGGCTCGGGTGCGGGCCCAACGCCACCTTCAACTTCCACCCGAACGTGAGGCCCGTCCCGCTCGACATACATATCCAGGGCATCAACATCTCCCACAACGCCTCGCGCCTCCTAGCCATGGGAAGATACGTGTACAACGCCGTGACCAAGCACGGCGGCCGGAGGTCCACCGTCGTCTTCGTCCCTTCGCGCAAGCAGACCAGGGTCACCGCCATCGACCTCCTCACCTACGTCGGAGCGGAGAGGAACTCCCCGGGCTTCCTCCTGGCCGACCTGGAGGACATCCAGACCTTCGTGGACAAGGTCTCGGACAAGACGCTGAAGGAGACCCTCTGCCAGGGCGTGGCCTACCTGCACGAGGGGCTCAGCACCACCGACAAAGACATCGTGCTTTCGCTGTTCGAGTCCGGCGCCATCCAGGTTCTGGTGGCCGCGCAGTCGCTCTGCTGGGCTGTAGACGTAGAGTGCTACCTCTGCGTCATCATGGATACACAGTTCTACAACGGGAAGCTACACTGTTACCAGGTACAATTTTCTTTTTTTTTTACATTTTATCATCACTTCTTATTCGGTAAACAAAAGCGTGTTCTTCAATTTCAATTTTCTGGCATCACAATTCATTTTCTCTCCCTCAGGACTACCCTCTGACCGACGTGATGCGCATGATGGGCATGGCGTGCCGCCCGGGGCAGGACGCCGACGCCAAGTGCGTCCTCCTGTGCAACTCCACCAAGAAGGACGTCTTCAAGAAGTTCCTCTTCGAGCCTCTCCCGGTGGAGAGCCACCTTGACCACTTCATGCACGACCACTTCAACGCCGAGATCGTCACCAAGACCATCGAGAACAAGCAGGACGCCGTAGACTACCTCACCTGGACCTTCCTCTACCGCAGGCTCACGCACAACCCCAACTACTACGGCCTCCAGGGGGTCTCATACAGGCACCTCTCAGACCACCTCTCGGAGCTGGTGGAGAACACTCTGGGAGAGCTAGAGCACTCAAGGTTAGTCTCGTCAGACTTGTTGAACTGAATTTTAATGAACTGAACGAAAAAAATTTTGAACGGCGAACGTTGAACGGCAAAAATAAAAATAAAAACTCAGTTCAAGTTGAACGCAAAAAAGTTTTTGTGTTTAGACTGACTTACTTTCTTAAACGGAAGCAAGTGTGAGTCCTTTAAAATAGTTCCATTAAAGACCTATCACGATTAAAACCATGTGACTCTCCACCAGGTGCATCTCCGTTGAGAACGACATGGACTGCTCGCCGCTGAACCTTGGCATGATCGCCGCCTACTACTACATTAACTACACCACCATCGAGCTCTTCTCCATGTCCTTGAACAGCAAGACCAAGCTGCGCGGCCTGATCGAGATCGTGGCGGCCGCCTCCGAGTTCGAGGACATCCCCGTGCGCTACGGCGAGGAGGCCATCCTGAGGTCGCTCGTCGCCAGGCTCCCGCAGAAGATCGTCAGCAAGAAGTTCAACGACCCTCACACCAAGGCCAACGTCCTCCTCCAGGCTCACCTCTCGCGCATTCAGCTGTCGGCCGAGCTGCAGAGGGACGCAGAGGCAGTCGTCACCAGGTGAGAAAGGTTTTGCTTTATTAAATCACTTTTCCAGTATTTCATGGCTAATTTTGTCTTTCATCTCAGGGCCGTCCGCCTGATCCAGGCCTGCGTGGACGTCCTCTCCTCCAACGGGTGGCTAGTACCCGCCATCAACGCAATGGAGTTCAGCCAAATGCTTACGCAGGTGAAAAATAATTTTGAATTAAAAGTTTGAAAGTCAACAAAGTAGGAAAATATGTTTTTGAATTAAATATTTTCCTTTTCAACCAATTCAGGCCATGTGGAACAAGGACAAGCTGTTGAAGCAGCTCCCGCACATGACCCAGGAGACCCTTGAGCGGTGCGACTCTGCCGAGGTGACCACGGTCTTCGACATCATGGAGCTGGAGGACGAGGACCGGGACGGGCTGCTCAAGGTCACCGACGCCCAGATGGCCGACGTCGCCCGCTTCTGCAACCGCTACCCCAACATCGAGCTCAGACACGAGGTGCTGGACTCTGATTCCATCCACGCCGGCGGAAACGTGGTGGTGGAGGTCAAGCTGGAGAGGGAGGACGAGGCCGCGGGCGTGGGTCCAGTCGTAGCCCCCTTCTTCCCCACAAAGAGGGAGGAGGGATGGTGGGTGGTCATCGGCGACCACAGGTCCAACACCCTGCTCAGCATCAAGAGGCTGACGCTGCAGCAGAGGGCAAAGTTCAGGCTGGACTTTGTGGCCCCCAGGGAGGGATCCTACTCCTACACGCTGTACTTCATGTCCGACTCCTACCTGGGCTGCGACCAGGAGTACAAGTTCAAGGTGGAGGTGGGGGCGCCGGGGTCGGAAGAATCCGAATAGAGTATCAAGACGCAATGTGCACTCCCATAAAATACATGTTTTTCCTCCGCGTGTTGTACTGTGCACCCCTCGTAATGTATGTAAAATAAAGATAGTTTCACGATCACGCTGTTCTCCGGGCCACCAATTCTATTTGTATCCCGGAACGTCGAATAATTTTTCGCGTACACGGACAACGATTTACCGCATT
>JAAUYJ010162108.1_pt1 | contig 10257 bp, 15 predicted proteins | sample 7278031 | NCBI WGS metagenome assembly JAAUYJ01 (sample SAMN14350222, study PRJNA611818) | marine sediment metagenome | isolation source: surface marine sediment (1.8m) | place: French Polynesia: Moorea | collected 2018-08 | reverse complement strand
CCCGACTCCGAGTCCGACCACGAGGCAGACACCCAAGCGGCGATCGTCGTCCGTCGATCGTCGATCGTGCGCCCGCGTCTTTGTGTCCCCCTCCCCTCGCCTCCCCTTTCGGCCGTTGCCTTTCTTTCTTCCTTCCTTTCATTCTTCCCTGGAGAGCAGAGGCAGAGGGAGAAAGAGGCACCAGCGAAAAGAGAAAAGAGAAAGCCTTGGCCTCCGACGCCAGCCGACACTGAGTACACATACACACTCGGATCAACAACTGCGCACACGAGCAACACACACACACACAAGGAACAAAACAAACTCATCGTCCTCAAGGTCGAGCGACTAGCGAGCGAGTGGCCCGCCGAGCGCCGAGCGCCGACGCCAACCACAACAGCAGCAACAACAACCTCGACTCTTCCGCCAAGATGAAGTACGTGCTGGTGACGGGCGGCGTCATCAGCGGGATCGGCAAGGGCGTGGTGGCCTCCTCGGTGGGCGTCATCCTCAAGCAGTGCAAGGTGCCCGTCACCTCCATCAAGATCGACCCCTACATCAACATCGACGCGGGGACCTTCTCCCCCTACGAGCACGGGGAGGTGTACGTCCTGGACGACGGCGGGGAGGTGGACCTCGACCTGGGGAACTACGAGAGGTAAAGGGTTTTTTAAAAAGCGTCATGACAAAGCACCCAAATAAATTTCTCTTTCTCAGGTTCCTTGACGTGACCCTTCACCGCGATAACAACATCACCACGGGCAAGATCTACAAGGAGGTGATCGACAAGGAGCGTCGCGGGGACTACCTGGGCAAGACGGTGCAGGTCGTCCCGCACATCACCGACGCCATCCAGGCATGGGTCGAGAGGGTGGCCGAGGTACCCGTCACGCCAGGGTTCGGAGCCAGCAGCGCGCAGGTATACGACGCAGCCTTTTCAAATGGGTCGTGGGAAAATACTTTTTTCGCGCAGTACCGTACCTTTTTTTTGTCTTACGAAGAATATCTGCGTAGGCAGTCCGGCAGAAATCGACACAGGTTGCATTTTTTTTCTACGGTTAAAAAGAGCAGGCAGCAAGGTTGTAAAACAAGATATCAATCTGAACTCTTTTTTTAGCTAAGCCAACTTGGCGGGGACGACTACGCTGGTGGCGGCGTCCGTCCTGAGGTGTGCATCATCGAGCTTGGCGGGACGATTGGCGACATCGAGGGGATGCCCTTCGTCGAGGCCTTTAGGCAGTTCCAGTTCAGGGTAGGGCGGGACAACTTCTGCTCCATACACGTCTCCCTCGTGCCGCAGCCAAAGGCCACCGGGGAGCACAAGACCAAGCCCACGCAGGTGTAGTTTCATTTTCAGCTATTTGGCTAAGGATTAATTAATATTGTTGAACGTCGAATATCAGGTAGAACAAATCGGCGCTGGTATTTCGGAGAAAGACTATTTTCCCTCATAATGACCCTGTTTCAGGCCAGCGTCCGCGAGCTCCGCGGCCTTGGCATCTCCCCCGACCTGATCGTCTGCCGCAGCGAGAAGCCGGTGGACGACTCGGTCAAGGCCAAGATCTCCAACTTTTGCCACGTCGAGCCGGACCAGGTCATCAACATCAGCGACTGCCCCACCATCTACCACGTCCCGCTTGCTCTCAGGCACCAGGGGCTGGTCAAGCTCCTCTCCAGGAGGCTAAACCTCCCCATGCCCATGGACAGGAAGTTCCTTAGCGAGTGGAAGGGGCTGGCGAACAGGGCAGAGCATCTGAGAAAAGTACGACCGATATTTAATTTCTTTTTGGGGAATCAGGTGTATCCATACTTAAAATTATCTTTTAGGAGGTGTCGATCGCTCTTGTGGGAAAGTACACCAAGCTCGAGGATGCCTACGCCTCGGTGATCAAGGCCCTGAACCACGCGGCTCTGGCTGTCAACCACCGCCTGCGCCTCACCTATGTCGCGGCCGGTGACCTTGAGCAGGATGCGTTTGAAAGCAATCGAACGGCCTACCACGAGGCCTGGCGACGACTGTGCGAGTGCCAGGGCGTCCTGGTCCCGGGAGGATTCGGGCACCGAGGCGTGGAGGGGAAGATAGCGGCCGCGCACTGGGCCAGGACCAACGGGAAGCCCTTCCTCGGCGTCTGCCTGGGCATGCAGTGCGCAGTCATTGAGTTTGCGCGCTCGGCACTCAAGGGGTGCGAGGACGCCAATTCCACAGAGTTCGCCCCTTCCACCGGCGCCCCCGTCGTGGTGGACATGCCGGAGCACAACCAGGGGGACATGGGCGCAACCATGAGGCTGGGCAGGAGGAAGACAATCTTCAAGACGAGAGAGTCCATACTCAGGAAGCTGTACGGGGACGCAGTGAGTTCTGATTGGATGTCACACATGTCGCTCCTGAAAGCTATCCAATTAGCCAGATTAACCTATTGAATCCATATTTCAATTCACTTCAAAAAAGTTTTTTTCTCAAATCCGTTGTCAAGATGTTTATTTTTTCTCCAAAATATTCTCCAGGACTTTGTGGAGGAGCGCCACCGCCACCGTTACGAGGTGAACACTGACTACGTCGCCCGCCTGGAGGAGAAGGGGCTCAAGTTCGTCGGGCACGACACCGAGAACGTCAGGATGGAGGTGAAAAAAAAAAAAAAGTTCTTGGAAAAGGAACATATTCTTCCCGCAGATAATGGAGCTCGACCAGTCCGTCCACCCTTACTACGTGGCCGTCCAGTACCACCCGGAGTACATCTCCCGCCCAATGAAGCCGTCAGAGCCATATCTAGGGCTCATACTCGCCGCCACCGGAAAGCTCAATCACTTCCTCGCGCAGGTGAGACCATACTTAACTTTCAACGGTCTGCGTGTACACTGTACAGTAAATTTTGCTGTCGATTTTCTCCCGACTTTTTTGTCTTTGTTTCTGCCACTTTTTTCCTATGTCAATCAAGTTACACTACTAATTGTTTCATATAATCAGGGCTGCCAGATGAGCCCTCGCGACGGCCCCTCCGCAGACTCAGACGATGAGGACCTGGCAGAGCTGTGTCGCAGCTTCCAGGTAAGGTTCTGCTTCAATCTTTGATGCTGTAGTAAAAGTGGTGGGGAGACTGTAGCGATGACGACAGTGATCGACAATAGTGGTAATAAGGCCCTCCAAAATGGCTGGGTATGTAAGAAAGTGTCAAACTTCCAGGCCGGCTTCCAGCAGAGGGGCGCTTCCCAGTCTCCTAGCAAGGGATCCGAGGAGGCGGAGGCGGAGGACGCCCACTGTAGCAGCAACTGAACTTTATTTTACCGACAACAATCCAGGCTGCCGCGGACGGGAATACGATAACATAACTTTATACAAGTTCGAATGATATGAAATGGAAAGCCACAAAAGAACAAATCTCATGAAAACGGATCTGCTACCGAAACGAACGTATATTTTTGTCTCCTCATGTTGTGTAAAAGTGCCAAAACGCTTTTAGTTTAATAAAAAAAAATACCTTCCTTTCCATACGATACGCCGGAACAATCAAAATCCTGCAAATCAAAAGAGCTTGTGTGATGGATTTGTTTCGCCATTTCTTTCGTAATTTTGCTGTTGTGTTGCATGTTTTCAATCCGAATGAAGTGGAGAAAAGATGCTCAGCCGCCGACTTTGACGCTGATCTTTGAGGTGGCCGCAGCAGCGGGCTGAGTGTCGTCAATCTCCACAGTGGTGCAGGACTTTGCTGTCTTATCCCAAGAGAAGCCGCCGCATGCCGTAGTGCGCCCGCACTTGAGGGCGCACTGGATCAGGGTGTCCACCTAAAATAACATTTTGAACTAAAGTGCCCTACTTTTCCCAGTTTTCCGACTTGAGTTATGTACCCCCGTTTGGACGGTGCTGCTGGTGACATGCCCGTCGTCGACGTCCTCCCCCTTAAACTTGTGGATGGTCACCGTCGCGCCGACGAGAGGCGGAGGGGACACGAGGAGGGCGAACAGGAGCCCCAGGAGGAGCAAGAAGTGGTAGTTCATTGTGGCTCGCAATTATTGGACTGGCAGAACAATCACGGTTGGAGGAAGGAAGCTCGCTGGCTGGAAGTAAGTGCCACGGAAAATGAATGTGCGCTGGATCGTGACCAAATCAAAGGTGACAGCATACAAAATTACGATTAATTCCGTTTTCAATGTCTAATTAAAAAATAAAAAGCGTGAATACGTCAGACAGCCTTAATTTTGAAATCTATTGTATCTTGGACGTCTTTTGCCAGGCTTTTATTTGTCTCTTTTTTAAAATCAATGCAGGGCCCAGAACAATGGCAAAATTGGAGTTTGTAGGAGCGACTCCGCGCAGCTCCATCGAAGTATGGAGAATAGACACGCACTTCAGAGAATCAAGATCACGAATTCTTGTCACGCAACAATTTCTGTAGGGGGGACTGTCCGTCGGCACTTAGGTCCGTCTCGCTGCCGCGGTTTTGTGACTGACGTTGCTGCTGTTGCTGCTGTCGTCCGCCGAGGAGGGCCTGGGACGCGCCGGACCAGGAGGGTCCGGAGAACAAGGAGTACGATGGGCCTTGCATAGGGAGCTGGTTGTCGAGTCCGGGGAGGGACAAACCCGGCTGTTGCCTATTGAGATGCTGTTTTTCTTGGTGTTGTTGTTGTTGCTGCTGCTGTGCACCACTGAGGAGGTTGAGCAGTTGGCTGTTCTCCTGCATCCCCATTAGGCCGCCGAAGCCGCGGTCGCCGCCCAAAGGAAAAAGAGGCTGCGGAGATCTGCGCTGTTGCTGCTGGTGGAAGGACGGAGGAGGAAAGTCGGAGGAACTGGCCCCAGCAACGATGGTAGCGTCGGAGAAGCGCCCGCTTCCCCAGACGCCGCCTGCGCCGCCAGGGTCAAGTACACCAGGCGCCTGCGCCGCCCTTCCTCGCCCCGCGGCAGCGACGCCGACCCCTCCAGGGTGGCCGAGGGGCAGACGACCAAGTCCTTCCGCCGGTCTGCTTTGGTGTTGTGCGAAGATTGGAGGGGGTGGAACGCTGAAGTCTACCGTCTGAGGCGGCCCTGAGGAGGGCGAGGGCGGCATGGCACCCAAAGCTGAGGACGACGGCGACTGGAAAAAAGACTGTGCTCTCCCGCCGCCGCCGGCCTGGAATCTTGGAGGCACTTCAAACGCCGCCACCGCCGCCCCCCCGCTGGGCCGTCGACCACTCTGGAAAGTTGCTTCACCCCCTCCCCTCTTCGAAGGTATCACTCCTACCCCTCCGCCACCGCCGCCACCGCTGTCCTGGGACATGTTGCTTCCGGAATCCTGCGAGCTTCCCCCCTGCGGCGCCGGGCTGGGAGTCTTGAAGGACACCTGCTTTGCCCCTGAGGCAGCAAAGGCGGTTGCGGCGCCAGAGGTCTGCTGGTCAGTCGGTCCTCCCCCCACGGCGGCTCTGTTCGCCTGTCTCATGATGGCAGCCATGGCCACGTTCGTCCTCTTTTTCGGACCCTTATCGGACTTCTTTGAGTCCTCTTGCTCTTCCTTGAGGATGCCACCTGAACTCCTTTCAGTCCTTTCGACTTCTTCGTCTCTCTCGTTTTCCTCCTCCTCCTCGCTGGACGAGAGAATATCCCAGCTTTCCAGCTCTCGTATCAGCTCCTCCTTCAGCTTGTGCTCCACTGCCTCGAAGGAAAATTTAGAAGAAGAGGAGTCGAGGTCCTTGCAGTCCTTGCAGGCGATCATCTTCTTTCCCTTGAACTCCTTGGAAGCCAAAAACATCCCCAGCGAAACCATCCTGGAGGCCCTGACGAACCTCTGATCCTCAGGGGGGAAGGACTCTGGAGAGCAAGAAACCTCCTTGAACCTGTACCGCTTCAGGCAAGGCAAAAGCGGCAGGTAGGCCTGGAGGTCGTAGTCTTCCGGCAGCGGGTAGTCTTCGAAGCGTCCAATGGAGTCCTGGTGATCGCACGATAGCTCCGACAGCTCGTTGAGCATCCTGCACAGGCCTGGCCAGATCTGGAGCCTCCGAAGGAAGCCCCTCTCCTCGATGGAGCGAGGGTTGAGGGTGATCCACTCCAGGATTAGCTTGGTGGCCGGCAGGGCAAAGTAGTCGAGCAGCGCCTCTCCCTGCTTCAGGGTGTAGACGGGAAGGACGAGAGAGTTGAGGAGACCAGCCACAAACTCGCTAGCCAACCCGTATATGTGCTGTTCGTCGCGGCTTACGGATGCCTCTGCGCCCTCATCTTGGTCCTTGTGCATGAGGAAGAGAGTGACGGCAACGATCTGCACGAGCGTCCACTTGCTCAGAGACTCTGAGGCTACCAAAGAAGTAAGCGACTCGTTCATCTTGTTGCAGAGTCTGGCGGCCCTTTTCAGGTGCTGTGCGTGGTGCAGCAGCGCCAGAAACCTCAGCGCGCACTCGACGAAGGTCTTCTCGTTGAGCTTCTCCGGAGGGTCTCCCTTCTCTTCGGCCAAGCGAGACAGCATCTTGCTAAGGTTGGTGGCAGCCGCTGGGAACGGGTACTTGAGCGCCAGAGCCCGCACGTAGAAGTAGACTGCGCCCAGCCTCTCGCCGCGGTTGGCGTCCAACAGTGCCAGCTGGTTGTAAGCCTGGCCCGAACCTGGGGCTACTCTGACTGCCTGACGGTAGAATGCTTCAGCCTGGCGGGGCTGGGAGCGGTAGCGCGCAAGATCTCCAAGGTGCACCAGACAGTGCTGAACGAGGTACACGCAGTTGTTAACGTGGGGCTCCTTGCGCAGATCTTTGTCTCCCTTTTTCTCCCCGCTAGCGTCGCCGTTCAATGCAGGGGTGAGGCCATAAGCTGGTCCAGCGCACATGAAGGGCAGGTCCAGTCGGAAGGCCTCCCTCAGCTCCTGCAGCAGCATGAGATAAAAGCCACTGGCTGTCTCCAGGAACCACGACAGCGTGACCTGAGCTTCTTGTGCCTGCTTCTGCTTGAGCGCCGAACGGTCCCTTGCCGCCGACTGAAGGTGAGTGATGTAGTTCTTGAAGCAGTAGTTCCACAGATCCACCTCTGCCTTCTTGTCCAGCGCGTAGTCCAGATCGAGCAAGAGGAGTCTTTGGAAGAGCGACTGCAGCTCCTGATGGCTTGCCCAGGCCTCGCCGTCGTGGAAAAGGTCCCTCTTTCTCCCCACGTAGTCCTTGAGGGCCTCCACCCTCTGGTAGAGCTGAGGAGCCAACTGAGCCTGGTCCCCCACCCTCCCCGTCGGGGCGGAAGGGGTCTTTTTCGATGCAGCCATCATAATCTAAAATCACAGTCTTGTTTCTTTTGCTTGAACACACACGCTGAATGTCCGCCCATTCCACCGCACTCCCGTTTTCTTATTCGTCGTCGTCGTTGGCTAGCTGCCTGGCGGCGTTGGCGCCGGCAGAGACAGCGTTGGCCAGGTCCTCCTCCTGGAGGCGCTCCCGGATCAGCTCGGCAATGGCACGCTGGGTGCGGCGCTCAAGCTTGGCCAGCTTTGGGGCGATGTCGCGCTTCAGGTCCCAGTCAGGCTTCCTTGGCGCCAGGTTCGAGAAGTCCTTTTTTTAAAAAAGGATCGTTATTTCCAACATTATATTTCTCAATAAATTATTAGAAAGCGTACCAGTTTGTCGATTTGAATCCCCTCGTTCTCCTTTTCCAGCTCTTCCTTGACGTGCTCGGTTACTTCTCCCGGGGAGGCGTCTTTCAGTTCTCCCTCCTTCAGATCCTCGTCGAGGGGGCGGTAGCTTCTGAAGACCGGCCTGTAAATAAATTCGAAGAAAACAACAATTAGATTGATTGGCTCAATCAAAATAGTTTTTTGTTCCACTACAACAGCTAAAAATGAGACGAGCAAGGCTTAGTTGAAATGTCGACGCCAAAGAGAAATGTCGCCTTGGTCGAGGATAAGGACGAAGAAAAAGAGAGAGAAATTTTGACCTTGGAATAAAAGGTGCTAAGCAATAAAAAACTATCGGCTCGAAAAACAATTCCAAATTATTATTTTCCATCCCCTTGCTCGTCCCATTGCGATATTCAAAAAAATTCTATCATACCATTGACATAAAAGGAGAGGAACTTCGTCTGCTAGAATGAAAGAAAACTATATATCGCCAAGTGAAATGACGCCTGCAACAAACACACAATGCCATACAGAATGACGACGAGGGGGCGGGAGAGAAGGGAGGGCTAAGGGGGGAAGTAAATCTCAAATTCTTATCTCGCAAAAAGATTTCGTTTCATTGAGTCTCCTTTCTATGACTGGGCTGAATGAGGGACCGAAACTGCACTGGAGTGCGAAGCAAACAGCTCCGTTCAATGAAAAAAGGAACTAGTGCCTACGATAATTCTGAATTATTATCTACCAAGCTTTGTTTCAAAGCAAACAAATTTTTGTCCTGCAATGGAGAACCACCACCACCCGCCTCCGCTGAACGCGACGCTGCCTAGGGGGAGCAGTGGAACCCCAAAGTCACCCAAGACGAAGGAGTTCTTCTTCGGGACCCTGGAGAGGATCACGGCCCGCCAGCCCTCCGTCAAGAGGGACAAGAGAGAGGCCAAAAGTCTCAAGAAGGAGTCCTTCAGGTGAGGGAGGGAAAGAAGGAGAGTCGACAAGTGTAACGTGATCCCTCTTTCAACAACAACATGCACACGACAAGACACATCCTTTCTCACGAGTCACCTCGATCTTCGGAAGAAATTTTTTTCCAACATCGTCCTTTATACAGAGTGAGGGACCTTGACAAGACAAAGTCCTTCGAGAACTTTCGCCCGGACGAGTTCACTTTCCGGGAGGACGAGGAGAGGAAGTACATCGACCCGAAATCCCTACAGGTGCTAGGGGAAATATTCACATTGCATTTATTTTTTTCGAAAGGGTAGAAACTAGTAAGTAGCAATTGAATTCATTTTTGAAATCTCGACTATGAAAAGGAGCCTGAGGTGAAGGAGGTCGTCTCCAACCTAACGAAATGGGTGAACCAGGTGCTGGACGACAGCTCAACCCGGATAAGTGTGCAGAACCTGGAGACGGACCTCTTCGACGGCCTGGTTCTCAAGGTGCTGGTGCAGAAGCTGTCCGGGCAGCCGGTGGTGATGCCGGCCGGGGAGTTTGTTCAGTCGGAGGAGAGGCAGAGGATCAACCTGGGGGCGGTGTTGAGAAGGATAGAGGACATCATACGGGTGCCGGAAGAGGAGAGGGGAAAGAAGTAGGCAGTGTTCAATGTCACGGGCACGATAAGTCTCCAATCAAAAGTTTGTTCCAGATGGGACGTGGACACCATCTTCGAAAAGAACCTCCTGTCCGTCCTCCACCTCCTCCTGGCCATAGCGGACCACTTCTCCGGCGACGGGAAGGTGCTGATCGACCTGCCAAACAGCCTGGAGGTCAACGTGATCAAGGTCAAGCCAACGCCGGAGAAAATAGACAAGGAGTTCGCGCAAGAGACGCTTATAAAGTAAGTGCAGGAAACAAAAATTCGCGATCCGCGTAAAAACAACCGGTGATACTTTTCTTTAGTCGGCCCCTGGCCAAGTCTCGAGACGGCTTCGACACCCTAATCGATCACGCGCCGGAGAAGCTCAACTACGTCAAGAGGTCCCTAGTCGAGTTTGCAAACTCCCACCTGGGTATCGTCATAAAATTCAGTTAAATAAATCCAGAAGACAAAGAAAGTCCGAAAGAGATACATTCCAGGCAAAATCAACCACTTCGTCCAGGACCTTGAGAGCGATTTCTCCGACGGCGTCAACCTGATCCTGCTGATCGGCCTCCTGGAGGGTTTTTTCGTCCCCTACTACTGCTACGACCGGAGCCCTGAAACGTCAGAGGCGCGACTGAGGAACACCGAGCTGGCCTTCGAGTTCCTGGAGTCGTCCGGCGTGCGGCCGCGGGACCGCCCCTCGGACGTGGCCAGGGGAGACCTCAAGGCCGTGCTCAGGATCCTGTACTGCCTGTTCGTCAAGGACAAGGGCGAGCAGGGGCAGGAGATGATGCTGGAGGTCAACGGAGGGGACATCCGAGAAGGGGAGGAGGAAGCGGGAGGGGCAAACGGAATGTTGTAAAACACAGTTACAGTCAATATTCCCTCATGCTATGATGAATATACGAAAACCTAGTGGTTGGTACATGTCATATATCAAGACCCAAACTTGTTACTCGTCTCCTTGCGTTGCATGCATTGTCAGGGGCCGGGGCCGGTGGTACGTTGGGCACACACATGGGCACCACTTTTTTCGTAGAGGGGGTGAAGAATTTTGTTTCATGTGTACATGGGTCAAAAATGGCTATAGGGGAGGTGATGTTTTTGGCTGCAATAGCCTGGGTGAAGAGGGGGGCAAGGGGGGAATTTTTT
>JAAUYJ010041724.1_pt1 | contig 10260 bp, 12 predicted proteins | sample 7278031 | NCBI WGS metagenome assembly JAAUYJ01 (sample SAMN14350222, study PRJNA611818) | marine sediment metagenome | isolation source: surface marine sediment (1.8m) | place: French Polynesia: Moorea | collected 2018-08 | reverse complement strand
TCTTCCCTCGTCCCTGTACCCACCCAACCCAAACGGGCATTTTCCCCCCTTCCCTGCCATAGAAAGAAAGAGAGAGAGAATGAAGGGAATGTTACGTCGTATGTGAGGAGGAGGAGGAGGAAGAGGCATTATATGCCCACCTTCCATCCTCCTCCTCCTCCCATACGACGTAACATTCCCTTCATTCTCTTTCTCTCTCTTTCTATGGCAGGGAAGGGGAAAATGCCCGGTTGGGTTGGGTGGGTATAGGGACGAGGGAAGAAGGCCCTTCGGGAGAGCCCCCCTTCCCTCCTCCTGCTGGCATGGCACACAGCTTTGACAGCGCCGCCGTAGGGGTGACTCAGTCTCTTGGGCAGAGGCGAGGCTGAGAAAGGCTCCCTCCCCCACGTATACATGAGAGAGAGAGAGAGAGGAGGAGAGAGATAGAACGAGGCTGATGGTATCGATCCGAAGGGAAAGAAGGAGGAGGAGGAGGAAGCCCAACCCATTTCTGCGGCGGCGGAGGAGGCTCCTGCCCACATCTTCCTCCTCTCTTATCCTCTCTTGTTCTGCCCGTGACACCGCGGAAAGAGAGGATTTTGCGGCGGCGGTCCTGACACCATGAGTAGCATCGGCAGTCGGCACTCTTCCTCCTCCTCCTCCTGCGTCGTTCACCACCGGGGGCAAGGAGGAGGGGCAGACAACATGGCCTCGTCCTCGTCCTCGTCCTCCTCGAGGCAGAAGCACAGGCTGACGGTGGCAGACGTGTACGACGTCGCCGCAGACATCGGTGAGGTTTTTTTTTAAAAAAAAACAAGAATTAATCATTTGGATTTTTTCGACATTTTTTTTCGTTTTCCAGGCAAGGAGTTCGAGCTGGTGATCGACAGCCACGGCCCTGACCACGTGAGCGGCCTTATGCAGAAGGTGATCTCTGCCCTGGAGCACCTGGAGCGGTTCGCTGCCGATTCCGACGCGGAGGAGGACGCGCTTGAGCAGCTCAGGAGGACGGTGTCGCACCTGGAGAGGGAGGAGGCCAAGAGGAACGAGGAGAGGCAGAGGGTGGCCACGGTAAGAGAGAGGCGGTCAATGGATGGGGGGAAAGAAAGGAAAATTGCATGTTTCCTTCCTTTTGCAGGAGCTGGAGCAAGTGGAGGAGCATTACAAGCAGGAGACGAGGGATTTGCTGTCGACCGTAAAGAGACTGCAAGATGAAAACAGGTCAGGAATGCGCCAACAATGGTTGCTAAAGACGGAGACTTTATACGTTTGTCGAATCCCGTTTCCAGGAAGCTGTCCTCTTCCCTGGCGGCCGCCACCGAGCGGGACAGCGCATTCTCGGAGGAAGGTAAAGAAGACGGTGCTTCCCCACACAAAAACGAAATCCTGCATGCGTACTTTTTCCAGCCCGCAACAACCCCGCTGTTTCAGAGAGCTACTTCGAGGTGGAACTGGTGAACCGGCTACAGTCGGCGGTGGAGAAGCAGCGCGCCCAGATCAAGAAGCTGGACCAGTCCGTGCTCGACTACCGCACCCAGAACGACGAGCTTAGGGCCCTGAGCGACAGGACGGCGTCCTGCAACAGGGACCTGAGGAGGAAGTGCAGGGCCGTGCAGGGCCAGCTCCACGAGATGATTGACGAGAGGGCGGAGATGACGGCAAAGGTGAGATACATTTTTAAAAAGCCATTTGTTGGAATTTATGGTTGACCCATAATTTTCTGTAGAACTTTGCATTTGAATAAAATAAATAGTGCTGAATTCTGGTATGAGTCGTCACTGCAGCTGCAAGTTGATTTCTAGAAGAAGAAAAAAACATGCCGCTGACGGAGCTCTGGTGATGAGGATGCTTAAACTGATTCTGTCCCGTCCACATTCCAGCCCCACGACAGCCACCGCGAGGTGCAGTTCCTTGCCCGTCGCCTTGGCAGCGCCGAGAAGGAGTGCGAGGACCTCAACCTGGTCTCCTCGTCCAAGGAGCAGGAGGAGCAGGAGAGGGACCGGCCAAAGTTCACCCTGCCCGAGCTGAAGGACATCCTGCAGGAGAGGAACAGCCTGAAGGCCCGGGTCAGCGACCTGGAGGACGAGCTGGCCGTGTACAGGCCGAGGACCGCGGCCAACACGTGAGTCGGTCGAAGCCGCCAATGGTCAAATGAGGCAGTTTTCTTCAAAGAACAGATTCCAAGCACACAATATTGCGCATCGCATACCTGCACAGCATTCTTCTGATTTGTTCATATCAAAAAATTGCGCACTGCTACCCAAACGGAAGTACGAATGATGCGGGAACAAAATTGACGAAAATATTTCGAATTCAAAAAGATATTTTCATTTCAAGCAATAGTATGCGGGAAATACAAAGGATCTCACACATTTGAACTTTCCTTTTCCCAGGTATTCCAGCGTGAACTCTCCCCGCCACGGGTACCGCGTTCGCATGAGCGGCGGCGCGGGGGCGGCCAACTGCGACTGCAGCTACCACTCCTCTGGCGGCGACGGCGGCGGCAGGAGGAACCTCGGTTCGGTGGAGAGCGACGAGGGGGCGAACCCGGCCAAGGAGGCCAAGGAAGGAGAGGACGGAGATGACGACGAGGACGAGGATGCTTCCAACGACAGTGACCTTCCCGTGCACGGCCCGATGCCGGAGGAGCCCGAGGACGCGCCGTGGAGGAGGAGGGAGGAGTCGGGAATCAGGAAACTGTGAGTAGAACGGACAAAAAGAAGCACTTGGTGTTGTTCTTGATAGACATGGCAAAAGGAACAGACGGTGCACGCATGGGTACCCACAAATAACGACAATGATTTGAATTCCTTCTTTCCTTTTTCTGTCCGGAATGAAATTGGGTAAAAGCTACAAAGGCATGTCCTTGTCCGCAGTGTCTCTTCCGACCCTTGCTTGCTGATGCTGCTCTCATGTGTACTACACACCTTTGATGAAAGAAGATTTTCCCACTTAAATTTCCATCTTGCCACGTCTGTTCCTTTAAATTTTATCCTCTTATGCAAAACGTCGCCTTTTCTGGAAGGAACACCCACTCAAGGAAAGTTTTTGGTTGGGCCCCTTAAGAGCCTTCTCCTTCTCCTCGGATTCATTGTTATTCAAAACTCTCCCTCCCTCTTTTCTTCATCACCTGAGCCTAGGGGAAGATACATGGCCTGCGAAAACCACGTAAAGTTTATCCTCCCTGCTCTACCCACGCCACCACCACCAGGATAGGAGTGCAGATAGGGGAGAAAGCCAGCACAAGGATAAAACCGCCACACGCACTAGACTTTCCCCAATAACAGTATAGACCATTTTCTCTTCCCCGATCCCCCCTCCCCTCCCCTCCGCGGCCTTATCCAGATTTTCCTTCATCACGAGCCGCGTCAGCACCGTGTCGCAAAACATCGTGGCCTCGGCGGAGCAGGAGCTCCTCACCACGTCGCCGGCATCAAGGATTGTCGCCAGGGACCCGCCGGCCATACAATGAACAGCACATCCCATCCCGCACAGTTAGTTTTCTCTCCGCGTTCGTCCGCAGAGTGCCAGTGTTCGCTTCTCAGTGGAGTCTTCCTCATCATATGCTAGTTTTTTATAAAGTCTTTTTTTTGGTCCACGTCACTCTCGTCTGTCTGGCATGTAGTACTGTACCGTAGATTGTCGATGTAGAATAGTAGATTTTCCTTTCTTTGCTTTTAATTAGACTTGGTCACTTGGCCATAGTGCCTGTACAAAGTTATTTGTGCGTAGACGCCTGCACCAATTTTTATCCCTGAGTATATTTCTAGGCTACGAGCATGCCTCGGTAATAAACCCAATTGTTTACCCTTGGGCCGCTCCCCCTCCCCCCTTACCTGTCGTGCACTGTACGTATAGTGTACAGTGTACCCCTCACCTGGACTTGATTGCTTGGTACACATCAGGACAGTCGACAGCAACAGACATGGAGGGACGGAGGGGGGGAACACAGACTCGGACGAACCCCCACCTCTAAAGATAGCAACATTTTTATTTCCCCTCCAGAGTATTTGGATAGTGGCCCTACCAAAGGTTGGGATCTGAATGTCTTTATTCGACAGATTTGTACATAAATACTTTCGTCCAACAAAATCGTTTTTGCTCGTGTGCGCCGCGAATATTTTTTTGTTGGTCGCCACTGAATGTTCCATCGCAGGCATCAGCCGCAGCTACATAGCATTTCTTTTCTTTAAATCGTGGCTACTGTGTTCGTTTCCTATATAACTTTTAACTAAAAAAAATCAAAAATTTAATTCTCTTCAATTTTTTGTCCAGATTTCGCCGCGTCTTCGGGCTGCAGACCTCTCCTGTCGGCGGCCTCAGCTCCTCCCTCTCCACCCCTTCCTTCCGCCACCTGCAGCAGATGCAGCAGCAGGAGCAGCAGCAGGACGGAGAAGGGCAGGACGGCGGCGGCAGGGGCATGAAGAAGTCTGTCACCAGGTTCACCTTCCTGCCCAGCAGCAACAGCAGGTCAGAAGACAGAGAGGAGGAGGAGGAAGAGGTGGCGGAGGAGGCAAAGGATTGATTGAGGAGCCAAGAAGAGTGCTTCCACCATATCATGGAAAAGCCAAAAACGTTACAATTTAATGAACGACCTACGTCTATTTCCCCCATGCATACTCTCAGTAAAGTGATAATTTTCTCCGAAGAGCCCCGCTATTTTTCAGACAACAGGCACCGTCCTGTGCCTCCGAAAAAAAAAAAGGTTGTTGTTGTTCTCCTGAATGAGTATACCGACGAGATCTGAGATTGTTCCTAGTCCCTGCCCACCACGACCATTACTTCTAGCATGAATAACAAATCCCACAGTCCTAACCCAAATCAATCATATCTCATCGAGGAATGTTGATTGTCAATAGCGTAACTTACGAAATAAAGGAATACAAGAAGTTGAAAACCCTGAATTTTCGCATTCAAAATCGTTCACAATGTATTCGTCACGAGCGAGTTTGGAAAAATACGCGGCCTTCAATCCTGACCGAATGGCTTTTTTGTTGGGAGGGAAATGAAAGTGCTTCCGTCCATCACGGTCAACCTGTCTGCACGGAGGCCAAGGGTGGGAATGCCTGCTGCTTGCTGACGACCAGCTTCTGGTGCTGATGCGAGATGTATCCCTTGATCTTGCCCTCAAAGATCAGGTTGGCCAGGATGCACTGGGTCTCGTCGGAGTCGATGTCCTCCACCTGCATCTTCTGCAGCGCCACCAGGAAGGCCTGGATCGGCATCTGGTGGGTCTTCAGCAGGAGGTGGACCTTCTTGAAGAGATTTCTGCAATGGGAAAGAGCACCGATTTTTAAAAAGGGAAAAAGTTAAGCTTTTCATATGGTGAAATGAAGTGCCAGATTAAAATCAAATTATTATTTTTTATTTTTTTCGTTCGGGAAATTCATTAGTGTAAATTTTGACAGAAAATAAAAATGGCCGATCGAAATTCTGTCGATGGAAGTCGCATTTTCGCCAACGATCGCGTGGTCCTAGGCTGCGCCTGGGCTCAGGGGGGCAGGGACTACATGCAAGATGCCTTCAACATCACCCTGAGCAGCAGGACGGCGGACAGCCACCTCGACTTCTTTGGTGTCTTCGACGGCCACGGGCCGAACGGTGAGAACATCTCCAAGTTCGTGGCGTACAAGCTGTGCGACGCCGCCGTGCAGCAGTACAACAAGACGAAGCAGACCTTTCCGCAGGCCATCGAGACGGCGTGCCTGCTGCTAGATGAGGAGATGCGGAGCACGGCCATGCTGATGGACGAAGACGGCGTGGTGCTGGGCGGGAGCACATGCTGCGTCGTCTGGGTCAAGAAGAAGGAGATCTTCAGCTGCAACCTGGGGGACTCCAGGTTCATCCTCGCCTACAACGGCAAGGCCGTGGCCGTGACGGAGGACCACAAGCCCAACGTGCACACAGAGCGTGTCAGGATCTACCAGGCAGGCGGCCACGTGGACGACATGAGGGTCAACGGCATCCTGGGGGTGGCCCGGTCCTTTGGCGACTACATGTTCAAGACCCAGAGGAACCGGGGCCCGCACCAGCAGCTCGTCTCCAGCCTCCCCGACATCCGCACGGTCGAGATCGACGAGCACATCAACTTCCTTGTGCTTGCCTCCGACGGGATATGGGACATGATGAGCAACCAGGGGACGGTCGACTTCATCGTGAACCGCATGCGGAACGGCGTCGCCCTTAACGAGATCTGCGAGCAGGTGATCGACAACTGCAGGATCCCCATCGACCCCGTCACCGGCATGGGGGCGGACAACATGACGATCATAATAGCCGTTTTGAGAGACCAATGACGACGTCCCCGTTAAACGCGCGATTGTTTTTGGAAGTTTGTACGTACACCGCATGTATCGCAATTGAAGCTACTCAAATGCCAACAACACTCCGGCACCATCAGCCCACCTGTACGTGATGATTTTGAGCCTTTCGAGGATGAGGAAGATTCCACAGCCGATGAAGAACTTCTCGTTTTCCTCCATGGCGGCGTTGAGGCCAAGGAGGTTCCCTTGCTTGACGGACTTCACGACGCCGCTGAACTGCCTCAGGTCGTACCTGCAAGCAACGGAATATAAGTAACTGGCTGCAAGAAAGCGTTTAGATTTGCTACTCACTTTTCCAGAACTGCCTGGCTGGGCATGTGGCCGAGCGACATCTTCACCGGGATGAGGTAGATGAGGATGGACCTCTTGTTGGTCTTGGACTCCCTGTGACAGTGCTCGAAGGCGTAACTCAGGTATCGCTCGGCGGCGGGGAAGTCATTGTCGAACATGAACTTGCGCCCCACGTAATACTTGTAGGTGATTTGCTGGGCAAGTGGATACCTGTCAGAAGCAATTAGTGAAGTGGGGCAATAGAACAACAGATACATAATCGAAACTATTCGATACCTGTCTTTCAGCGGGGAAGATTCGATTGCCCGGATGAGAGGCTTGCAGAGGTGCAACTTGTTCACTCGGAAGTAGATCTTGAAAAGCTGATTGACGATGTTCAGCATGCCTGAAGAGAAATAAGGTGAAGTATGGCTCACAAATTGATATCGTGGGGATATTTTACCCCATCGCTTAGTGACATCCTCCCCGCTCTTGCTGTCGAGCGCGCAGGTTCTGAAGCAGGACATCATGTGCTCGGCGGCCTTCTCCAGTGTGGCTCCCGGCTTGGATCCCTTGGATTCTGCCTGCAGCTGCCGGTCGGCCTTGGCTGCCAGCTTCCGCAAGTCCAGGCAGATGGCGTACATCATGGGCAGCGGCCAGTTGTCGTCCTTTTGTGAGGAGAGCAGCTTGACGAAGTTTTGCACTGGAAAATGGAAATTTAAGAGTAACGTATAGGATGAGCTGCTCTACTTTACACACAAAATTGTAAGAAAGATATTTCTTTACCCAGCGTCACTTGGTGCTCGTAGGCAGCTACGAAGTCCGCGTTTGCATACTGGTAGCAGGCCCTGAGGTGGTCAGAGACGATGTCGTCTATGGGCTCCTCCAGCACCCGCTCCACCTCCCGCGAAGGGTCCTCCTCCGCGCGCAGCCGAGGGCTCATGCTGTGAGGGTCCTCGAAGGAGAGGAGTCGGGCCAGGGCGTCGCCGTCGTAGTCGTCCCAGGCGGAGGACACCTGGCCCAGGTAGCCGTTCAGCGACAGCATCGTGGACCTTTCGAAAAATATAAAACAGAAAAACATTCATTGTCTTGTTAAAACTCACAGAACACGACGACGGCGAAATCACATTTATTGATCGACTGTGAAGAGAATCATGTTTGTTCTTCAAGCGACAAAGCTGTCAAACTTAAGCCTTCCACACTCGTCAAAAAAAACCTAAGGAACAATACTTTTTGACGAGACAGACAGACGCCCGGTTCGTGCATCACAAAAGGGGTAAAAATCAACGCTATCGAGGGGCACCACAGCCTTCTTAAGAAACAATATATCAAAAGCGGCTTTAGTTTAGTTGTGTAGGCCCTTACAGTCCGGATATCTTGAGGTTAGGTCGACCGTTTTGTTTTGAAATTGTATGTAACGTAAGCCAAATTCTTCTGACTGGTCATTGACGAAAAGAAAAGACTTTCCACGTTCATTTCAGCAGTTTGATTCGTCTTGATTGGCCACCACCTCGTCCGCCAGCCTCTTGGCCTTCTGGAAGAGCTTGCTCTCCTCCAGCTTTGCCGAGCAGGTCCTGTAAGGGACGCTGCCGATCTTGTAGTCGAACATGCTGGCCAGGGTCTTGACCGACAGTTCCTCCTCCTCCGTCCGTATGAGGGGAGATTCAGGCGGGGGAGGGGGCAGCGGGGCGGTGACGACAGAGGGCGAGGAAGGCTCGGAGGAGGCGCTGACTTGTGGCGGAGGCTGCTCCACAATGCTGACGGCGGGGGTCGTCATCTGCTTCTGTATGATATCGGGCAGTCTGCTGTTGGTGCGCACCTGGAGGGGAACGTTGGACATGCTCTGGACGATGTCGTCCGTGTCCTTGTCATCCGGAGACTGGTCTCCGCCGCGGTCTCCTCCTCCGACCACGGTGACGGGCGCGTCCGGCACCTTCAGTTCGAGCTCCATGTCGCACTCGCAGTCAGGGTTGAACAGGGAGGAGTTGACGGGCTGGAGCATACTGGATGAGCCGGAGTTCATCACCAGCGGGTTCCTCGCCTCCGCCTCCGCCGGCGGCAAAGACACGTTTGGGTTGGTGGCCTCCACCGCGGTAACGTCGCTCCTCTTCCTCTCTCCAAACTGGGACATTTCTTCAAAGCACCTGCAGTCTTCCTCCTGCTCCTTTTTGTCCACACGCGGCCTCCGGAAGAGCTCCGATCCCCTGCCCTCCTTCTCCGGGAAGAGGAACTTGCTGAACTCCTCGCTGGGGCTCCAAGACTTTGGCCTCTGCGACGAGACGACTGGCTCCGAGTTTGGCCTGTTGAAGAAAGTGGCCAGGGCCTTGATGTCCACCCGCACCTTGACTGGAGGGGAAGAGAGGGGAGACCTGCCTCTGTCCGCGCCTCCGCCGTCCGCCTCTTCCACGTCGTCGAAGTCGACGTCTTCCGGGGACTCCCCCTCGTTCAGTACAGGCGAGGGCACGAGGCTGCTCTCGGACTTGGACCTGAAGAGCCCTCCCAGGTAGGTGTGCCGGTGTCTGATGGCGCCCAGGATGCCTTCGTACACCTCCAGCTGCTTGAGGAAGCTCTTGTTTGGCTTGACGATGCCCCTCTTGCCTCGCACCATCTTGAGGCTGTCCTGGAGGCTCAGCCCGTACTCCTTCATGACGAAGGAAATGGTGACGGTGGCGGAGCGGCTGATGCCCATCTTGCAGTGCACCAGCACTTTCCCGCCGGTCTCCTTGGCGCCCCGGATAAAGCGGTAGGTGCGGTCCAGGTACTTGAGCAGCTCGGTGGCCTCCTCGTCGTACTCGCGCACGTTTTTGTAGGTAAAGACGGCGGGGAAGAAGTTGTCAATCTCCCTCGTGACGTTGAGGATGTGGGTGATGCCATTTTGCTGCAGCTCCTCCAGGTTGGACGCATTCCACTCGGAGCCGAGGTAGAGGTAGTCCGTGATCTTGGATGCCGGGTCCATCTGGCCCAGTATGACCAGGATCTCCTTGTCGATGAAAGACTTGAACTTCTCCAGGCTCTCCCCCACGTCAGACTCCAGCTGGGCGCGGATGCTCTTGGAGGTGATGGAGTCGAGATCGGCAGACTTCATGATCTTGCGCAGCAGGCTCTTGATGACCACCTCCGGACTCTCCCTTTCTGCTCCTTTGTCCGCCGCCTCTCCCCAGGACAGCCTGTCCGGAGAGGGCGGCCTCTTGACGAGGAGATCGGCCATGGCATGCCACTCGTTGATGCAGGACTGCGGCGAAGTCACCGGGTAGGAGAGGTCCCACTCGGAGATGGAGAGGCTCCTCTCGGAGTGCCTCTTGTGGCCATCGCCGAAGCCGGCCTGGACGGAGGAGGAGGAAGTGGAGGAGTCCGGGGTGGGCGAGAGTCTCCCAACGATCATGTGCAGCGCCTGGATGACGGTCCACAGCGCCTGCACCGAGGCGGGCTTGAATATGAGGTGCCGCCCGGGCTGGCGGAGGCTGAAGCCACCGTCTCCGTCCAGAGAAACGTGGACGTTCCACGTCAGCCTGGCCACCAGCCCCACCGTCGTCTCCAGCTCGCCCTTGGTGGACGAAGATCCCGGCCTGGGGAAGCGGTCGATGCCGATGAGGCAAAAGTCCTCCCTGGCCCCTCCACCCGAATCCCCGTCGCTTGAAGTCAAATTCGGCACGGTGCCGCCGGAGATGGTGCTCCTCTTTCGCGCCGA
>JAAUYJ010006043.1_pt1 | contig 10262 bp, 11 predicted proteins | sample 7278031 | NCBI WGS metagenome assembly JAAUYJ01 (sample SAMN14350222, study PRJNA611818) | marine sediment metagenome | isolation source: surface marine sediment (1.8m) | place: French Polynesia: Moorea | collected 2018-08 | reverse complement strand
TTTAGGAAGAGGAAATAAACTTCTTAGAGTAGAATGATAAGCTAAACGACCTATTAGAACATTTTTCAGAGCAGTTTGTCTAGGAATTAATTGATGTTGTTGAAAAATCATGCCTGTCCTTTGACGATGTTTTCGTAATATTTTAGGGTTATGTAAATCACCTAATCCTTCAGCAATTATTTCTCCACTTGTAGGATAAGTAAGAAAGTTTATACAACGTAAAAGTGTAGATTTTCCAGCTCCAGAAGACCCTAAAATTACTGTGAATTCCCCTTTAGTAAATTCAACGGAAATGTTATTTAAAGCAACTGTTCTATCTTTGTAAGTTACTGCTAAATTTTTTAGAGAAATCATAATTATTAATTGTTGAAATGGCTAATCAATTTTCCTAGAGTTTACTTTTAATATTAATATTTGGGTAAGCATTCAGCTATTAGCGGTCAGCAATCAGCTTTTAAATGTAAATTTTCAAAACACATTTGCTGTGAATGGCTCAGGTATTCAAAATGTACTTTGAACCATACTTGAGCATGGGAATTTAGTCTTTCAATACTGCGATTTTACTTCATTTAGTATGAAGCTAATGGCTGATAACTTACGGCTGAATGCTTACATCTTTGGTCAAGTATATTTTGTGAATTTTTTGTCTAAATATCCTCAATTATATATAGAAGGCATTTTGGTTATCTATAGGGCTTGCTGATTAAATATAAAAGCATTTACAGATAAAGGTTTTAGCCTTTTTAGGTCTGGAAAAAGCACCTATTTTTCAGCTCTTTATGCTCAAAAAAGAGCGCATTTTGGGCAAGAGTTGAGCAACAAAATTACTCCCCTACTCCCCCGCTCCTTAAAAAATACTTTTTCAGCAAACTCTATATAGACATCTCCAAAAAAGAGGGAGTAATGAGTAGGGAGTAGGGGAAAACAATTAAGAATTAAGAATTAAGAATTACCTCTTCTTTTTTCGGTAGTGGTGCATTGTAATGTTTTCGGCAATGGTACACTGAGTATTTCACCCACCATTCACCATTACTATACAGGACTACCCTTTTTTCTACTCAAATATCAGCCTTTATACCTTAATCTTTCGGTAAATATCGGGGTATTTTTGTACCTTTTTCCCCTAGTCTATTTCTCGCTCTCCTTGACTCCTTTAGAAAGATACACTCAGGAATTATATATTAAAAAATGGTAAGCATTTCCTGCAGAATGCGGAGCAAACAGCCATTAGCTTTCAGCTCTCAGCTTTCAGAAATAATACCTCCCCTTTAAAATTAATATAGAGCAAACTTTTAGACTTTTGTAGTAAGTTTCTGGCTTAATAATATTCCTGAAGAAAATGGTTGAAATAAAGCTTTTATTCCACATCAAGAGCAATAGCTGGTTGCTGAAAGCTGAATCCTTACAAAAAATGTAAGGATTCCTATCATGTCTCTTTGAATAACCACAATAAAAAATTTAAGGAGTAGGGAGCTGAAAGAAATTTACAAAATATTCTTGCGCTTGAGAGAAGAACATTTTTATTATGGTTAATTAATTAGACTTAATATCAGATTAGCTGTCAGTAATAAGACCCTGCTTTTGTAGTCAGGATTTATTCTGGGTTAATTAAAATTATCCTCTTAAGGACTGGAGTTTAAATAAAGTTTTTATGTAAAATGAAAAGCAATAGCTAATGGCTAACTGCTGTTTTGCTGCGCGACATCTTTGCGGAGTATTCCACAGGAAATGCTTACTGAAATATTCAAAATAAGTTAGAACTTTTAAACATTAACATGAATGAAGTGAAAATTCAAAAGCAATACGATCAACTTGCTCATATTTACGATTTACGTTGGCGTAATTATATAATTAATACTCTTACTTTTTTGAATAATTGGGAGCAAATTGAACCACAAGCAAGGATTCTAGATGTTGCTTGTGGAACTGGCGAATTTGAAAAATTTTTGCTCAAAAAAAATCCGAAACAAAAAATTGTAGGAGTTGATATATCTGAAAAGATGTTAGATTTAGCTAGAAAAAAACATGACGCTTTTTCTAATGTCAAGTTTCAACAAGCTTCAGTTCATTCACTACCTTTTGACAGTCATTCTTTTGATGTAGTTGTATGTGCTAATTCTTTTCATTTCTTTGACAAACCTGAAGTAGCTTTAAGAGAAATGAAACGGGTACTTAAATCTGATGGTAAATTAATAATTATTGATTGGAATAAAGATTATTTTGTCTGTAGAATTTGTGACTGGTTATTAAAACTTTTCGACCCTACTCATCAACAATGTTATACTCAAGCAGAATTACATCAGTTATTAATATCCGCTGAATTTAAAATACATTCTGCAACTAAATTTCGTTTAGGAATTATTTGGGGAATGATGGCTGTAAAAGCTATTAGATAATTAGATAATTTGGCGTTGCTGAATCAAGGTATGAAAATAAAAACTCAACAATCTAGAATACTTACTATTTAATAGTGAGCGCGATCGCTAATAAATATAAATCATACCCACGCATCAGGAACGCCGATAATTTGAATAACTTTTCCTGTGGTGATCAGACAACAACATAAGCTATTCGCAATGACAAGTTCAGATTATATCTCTGAGCGATCGCTAAACTTGACAAAATTCAAAATCTGTGTTAAAGAATAATCAACTAAAATCTCACAACCACAGCAAAAAAAATGGAACCACAAACCATAAACCTACCAGAACCTTTAGCAAGTGCTTTATTATCCTATATGCGCGATCGCCAAGACTCTCCACTCCCAATATAGTTATACAAGCAGCACTAGAAGAATTTCTAACTCAACGTGGTTATTTATCCCCGCCAAAAAAACATCTACAAATAACACCAGCATCAAGAGGTAGTGGCTACCACAAAACATCAATTAACCACAATTCAGTTATTGCCAACATTCCCACTCAAGAACAACAATGAGAGCTGTTATTGGTGACACTGGCCCCCTTTATGCTGGGATTGATCCAGATGACCAATATCATCAACAAACCCAAGCAGATTTAAACCAACTCCAACAAGAAAACTTAGGAGTTATTGTTACTTATTCGACTCTTTTAGCAGGGTATACTTTAGTTTTATATCCTCTGGGAAATGAAACTGCGAGAATATTTTTACAGCAAATTTTTGCCGGAGTAGAATTAATTAATTCTACAGTTGATGACTACTTAGCAACAACAGAATTAGTTGAAAATTTTCCTGACCAACGAATTACTTTATTTGATGCTTTAACAGCAATTATTTCTAATCGCCTGGGTTTACCAATATGGAGTTATGACTATCATTTTGATGTAATGTTAGTATCTGTTTGGCGCTAATAATTTAGCGATCGCTCCCCAATCCATGTAGGGAAGTTCTATGGAACTTCCCTGCTGTTGTCTGCTAATGTTACTCCAACCAACTCAACAAATCTTCCAAACTATTGAAATCTAAAAAATCTTCCCCTAAATTATCTAAATCTGCAACAGATAAATCTTCAATTTGACTAATTATTGCCTCTGGAATTTCTTCAAAATGCTTTTTAACTAAACTAAACGTATTATTAATTGCGCTCTTCCTTTTTGTTGGCCTTTTTGTTAATCTCTTTGCTCCTCTTGTTCTGCTGCATAAGTTATCCGTCCCCTCTCATCTTGCATTGCTATGACTCGACGCTCAACTATATCTAACTCTTGCGGTGTCATGTTAATTTTATTGGCAATATTTAAAGCCTTTTCTATTTCTGAAACTTCTCCTAAATTTTCCGGAATCTTATCTAAACGGCTAGCATCTTTCAGAAAATAAATCCACTTATCACTTAAACTATTTAACTCAGACAAATTTTTCTTAAACCTGGGTAATTATACAAAAAATAGTCGTAATTCTTTTTCCAAAAATTCCAACTTTTTCGTTTCTTCTTGAAATACAAACTTATTAATTAAGTAGGTAGGCAAAAAAAGTTATAAAATGCCATATACGCGCATCTGAGGAAAACTTAAATTTTATAACACAGAGCGTTTTATATTTAATTATGCCTAGCTACTTACATTCTCAGTATTTTCAAACAAAATAAAGTCCGTAATTGTTACCGCTATAGCTGGATTTAGAAGGAGACAATCTTCTAATAAAGCGATCGCTCAACTTTGGGGACGGGCAAAAATTAAGGTGTCCCTGAATACTGGGATGATTTCGGATGACACGGGGACAAACCAGACACGGGGATTATGGTTTCTGCTCGGGCGACAAAATCATCCCGCAATTATCCAATGCCAAAATTAAGCAGTTGATGTTAGAAATTACTAATGGGGAAACACCAGAAAAAGTTGATGCTGCGACTAATGTGGCTTTGGGTTATCGGTCTAATTTAATCTTGCCAACAACAAAGTCAAATCATCATCAGTACGACCCGTAACCTTAGGCGATCGCAAAAATTCCTCTAACTGTGTCGTTGCCTCTTGTGCGTCAGTAACCACAGTCATAAACTTAAACAACGGAGCAAAAAAGGGACTATGAGGCACTCCCATCGGCATCTTCAACGCCAGCATTTGCAAGCCATCCGAAAAAATTGCCAGATGAGTCGGTCTTCCCTGCCAAACCTTCACCTGGGCAGTTTCTACACCATTATCCGAAATCAAAAAAGTTGTTTCATTAATATGTTCTCCACTTTGAGGCGCAGTCAGTGGGAAAACATTTTCCTCCCCATCCCCCACCACTGCAGCACCATCTCCCACCTGAGCAGCAATAACCAACTCCAGTGTCGCCACTACCAAAATCAAAGTCGCAGCCAACTGTCGCGCCTCCACCTCTCTAACCGCCGACTCAGCCATAACTGCTGTTCTCGCAGCTCTCAAAGCATCAACCATTCTATCCTGCCAACCTCCACCATCTTCCGGCAGAGATTTTTGTTGAGAAATAGTTTCCACCGCAGCATCCACAGCCACCCTAGCACCCACTTCCCCCAAGTTAGCCGAGCCAGCACCATCAGCAACGGCTGCAACTAAAATACCTCCAGGTAGAGTTTGCCAATGATTTGCATCCTGACAGGGTTGCCCCCGTTTTTCGTGACTACTACCTGCTACGGATGCTGAAATAACCCGCCAATGACTTTGCTCTTCTATCGACATAATCTAATTTATAATAACTTTTCCTCTTTTTCGGCTCCTGGGATACCAGTGCAGGATGGCGGTAATATGTTACCAGTGACAAAATACTCAAAGCCTTACCAATCAAAAATTCTGACTTATGACTTATGGCTTATAACTTATGACTTCCGCGTAGCGGTACTAGGTGGGAGTCTGCTGGGCAGAAATAATATTTTTATTCCTAATTACTTCTTCCTTCTTCCTTCAAAATTAAACCGTCCCCCAACCAGGAGGTGGCAGCGCTACTTGTTCGTCAACTTTGGAGTGGGAAACTTGCTGCATACTAGCAGACAGCCAGATAAACATCTCCCGAAAGTCAAGTCCTCTCAATTTTAGGGGCGTTCTCTGAACAATTTCCCCTAGCCTATCCATATTTGCTCCCTCGACGCCCACGGCAAAAAAGGCAACGTGCTTGTTATTTTCTTCTTGTTCAATTCTATTAGCTGCTTCCTTGACAACTTTTTCTGATTCTCCTTGGGGTTCACCATCTGTAATTAAAAATACCCAAGGTCGATAGTAAGTTATACCATTGTTGCGATATTCTAACTTACGGACTGCAATCATATCTAGGGCTTTGTTGATTGCTGTACCCATATAGGTTTGTCCTTGGGCTGTTAAGACAGGGTTTTCAAATTGGTCTGCAGTAATAAATTCTTGCACAACTTTCACCTGGTTGTCAAAGGAAATAATGGCAACTTCTACTCGTTTTTTGGCTAAGTCGTCGGTAATTAAATTATCTCTAAAGGTTTCTAACCCGTCATTTAAAGCTTGAATGGGTGAGCCTGTCATTGATGCTGAGGTGTCCAATAATAGTACACAGGGGCAACGAGGTTCAGGATTTTCTGCAAATTCTACTGCTTCGTCAAGTCTCATGGTAGTTTGTTTTGGCCTTGATTTGGCGATGATGTTTCTACTGCTTCATAAAACCGATATAAAACGTCATAAGTGCGACATTTTAATGTTTACTTCCTGCTTCCATCGGAACTGTCGGCAGCACTCCGTCCACAGGAATTCACGGGTCTTGCCCGACCGCATTTGTTAAATTCATACTTGTGACATAGTATATGATAAGACACTCTCAGCTCAATCTAATATCCTAAAATAAAAATTGCCCATCAAAGCAATATTGCCGAAAACAAATTATCTAGGAAAATCCAAATTTACTTAAGACTGCATCCTAAACCTGACAACCAATATCCATTTTCATCTAGTCATTATCATATTAAATGGTTTTTCTAGGGCTAAAGAATCAGAAAAATGTTTCTTCACTTCCAGCCCTATTATTATACCAATTCAATTCAATTCAATTAAATTAAATTATCTGACAAATTATTCCACATTGCTCCATATGAAGTTATTGTCAGTTACTAAAACTTACCCAAGAATTAATAATTAAATAATTAAATAATTGACGCCTTGAAGCCTCCCCTTCCAAGGGGAAAAAAGCGGTCGATATTCGGAGCTTCCCGTAGGGTGGGATGGCGTTTGCTGCAAAGCTTCCCTAAACCCGTTTGCGACAGCATTCCGCCAGGAAAGCGTCCCGGAGGGAGTTGTGCTGAACGCTAAACATCATCTCCAATCGACCAAGAGAATAAATTTTTTCGGCCTTGGTCAATCCTCTCCCTTATAAGGAGAGGTAATTATCCATTATCCATTATCCATTATCCATTAATGAAGGAGATCGCCCAAACATTTTCAGTTTCTAGACTAGTTTTTATCCCTGTCTCTAAAAATACTTTTGAATTGATTAATGGAATAATTTTGACTTTTTTTATGCGTTTGAATTCAGCAATAACTTTTCACCTAATTCTTCTTCCTCCTCTTCACCCCATTTTTCAAGCCAATCTCCATCTACATTTTCTACATATAAATTGACATGATTAACTCCCCAAGTTAGTCGGTCTTCTTGTAATTGTTGAGCTGCTTGGAAAGCTTGCAAAACTTTTTCTAAACGTTCTTGATTTGACAGAGTTGCGCTAGTTGTTACCATGTATCCTGCCTACTATTAAAAATGTGTAGTATTGTTCACGAACTAAGACTCAAATAGGAATAATTAAAATTCCTACCTAAAACAAAATTTAATATATTTTGCCTCCTTTAAATGTTTACTGTTATGCAGAACTAAATTTACTAATTGAATAACTGACCGATCTTCTCCAGGGTTATAACTAACAAAAATACCCCTTCTAATTTTCCATTGCTGTAGTGTATTTTTCCATTCTTGATACTTATAATTACACAGTTCACCCGACATAGTAGTGAGTTGAACACATAGAGGCTTACCTGTGCTACTACTCACAATTACATCTGTTGCCATAGACAAATCCGCAATATAACGATGAACAACAAAGCCGTCACGACTTTTAATCTGACGAGCGATAGATTCGATTAGTTCAGCATCTTCTTGATTAAATTCCCCCGATCTTAACTTTTGTTTCCATATATAAAATTTATGATCATTTTCATTAAACCATTTTGGAAAAAGATATTCGTACCAGTATCTTACTGGAGAAGGAAGATGCTTCAAAAACAATTGTTTTTCTTCATTTGTTAACGATTTTAATTTTAACCAAAACTCTCCATCCTTAATTAATTCTAACAAAAATCCTACTAAAACGCCTTTCTGCCTCAGCAAGCCGGGCCTAATATCCTTAATCCAGCGCCTGACTTCATCTAACCTCTGGGCTAAAGCAGGTTCAGTTGACCAGGCAAGATTACTAAGTTGTTTCAGCTTAGGCTCGATTTCCCTTGCTTGCAATCATCCTCCTACATAAGCTCACCCATTCTAATCGACGAAAACGTTTTATATAATAACTGATATTGTAGCGTTTAATTATCATTTTTAGGTATTGATTACCAGAGAATAATAACTGAGAAAATTCTTTCCAAAGGGATAGAGAGTAATATCGTCTCATCAGTTGACTAATTTCCTTCAAAATGGTATCGGGGCAAAATCTTAAAGTCAGCTTAATGAAAATAAAGATTCTTAGTATCATTCTAAGTCCACAATAGTTATTAGCAGTAACTACAAATACAAAAAATATAATGTCACAACCAACTATTGAATCAATCCTCCAAGAAAAACGTTTATTTTCACCACCCCCAGAATTTTCTCAAACAGCTCATATTAAAAGCATAGAAGAATACAAACAAATATACGAAAAAGCTAAAGCAGACCCAGAAAAATTTTGGGCAGAACTGGCCGAACAAGAATTACACTGGTTTCAAAAATGGGACAAAGTGCTAGATTGGCAACCACCTTTTGCTAAATGGTTCCTTAACGGGAAAATAAATATTTCTTATAATTGCCTCGACCGTCACCTGACTACATGGCGACGTAACAAAGCAGCCCTGATTTGGGAAGGGGAACCAGGCGACTCTCGCACTCTTACCTACGCTCAACTGCATCGAGAAGTTTGTCAGATGGCAAATGTATTTAAACAGTTGGGAGTGAAAAAAGGCGATCGCGTCGGTATATATATGCCCATGATACCTGAAGCAGCGATCGCTATGTTGGCCTGTGCAAGAATTGGCGCACCCCATACGGTGGTCTTTGGTGGATTTAGCGCCGAAGCTCTCAAAGACCGTCTTGTTGATGCTGAAGCGAAATTAGTCGTCACTGCAGATGGCGGTTGGCGCAAAGATGCTATAGTACCCCTAAAAGAGCAAGTAGACAAAGCACTAATAGCAGGTGCCCCCAGTGTTGAAAATGTCTTAGTTGTTAAACGTACAGCCCAAGACATTCAAATGGAAGCAGGGCGCGACCATTGGTGGCACGACTTCCAAAAAGATGCTTCCGGCGACTGTCCAGCCGAACCGATGGATAGCGAAGATATGCTATTTATTCTCTACACAAGCGGTACCACTGGGAAACCCAAAGGAGTAGTACACACTACTGGTGGCTATAACCTCTACTCCCATATTACCAACAAATGGGCGTTTGACCTCCAAGATACAGACGTATATTGGTGTACTGCTGATGTTGGTTGGATTACTGGTCACAGCTATATTGTCTACGGTCCCCTTTCTAATGGTGCAACTAGCCTGATGTATGAGGGCGCACCCAGACCTTCTAATCCTGGGTGTTTGTGGGATGTGGTAGAAAAATATGGCGTTACTATTTTTTACACCGCACCCACTGCTATCCGCGCATTAATGAAAATGGGAGAAGATTACCCCAACTCCAGAAATCTCACTTCCCTCCGCTTATTGGGAACAGTGGGAGAACCAATTAATCCCGAAGCTTGGATGTGGTATCATCGCATTATTGGTGGTGATCGTTGCCCAATAGTTGATACTTGGTGGCAAACTGAAACTGGTGGATTTATGATTACTCCCCTACCTGGTGCCACTCCAACTAAACCTGGTTCGGCAACTTTACCTTTCCCTGGCATTATTGCTGATATTGTGAATCAGGAAGGGGAGTCTGTGGATGGTAATAATGGTGGTTATTTGGTGGTTAAGCATCCTTGGCCCGGAATGATGCGGACTGTTTATGGTGATGACGATCGCTTCCGTCGGACTTATTGGGAATATTTGCGCCCGAAGAGTGGGGAGTATATTTATTTTGCTGGTGATGGTGCCCACAGAGATAATGATGGTTATTTTTGGGTAATGGGTCGCGTTGATGATGTGATTAATGTTGCAGGTCATCGTCTAGGTACAATGGAAATTGAGTCGGCTTTGGTTTCTCATCCTGCTGTAGCTGAGGCTGCAGTTGTGGGCAAGCCAGATGAGGTTAAGGGTGAGGATATTGTGGCTTTTGTGACTTTGGAGGGCGATCGCGAATCTAGTGAAGCTTTGGAGAAGGAGTTGAAGCAGCACGTCGTGCAGGAAATTGGAGCGATTGCTCGTCCTGGTGATATTCGCTTTACTGAAGATTTGCCGAAGACTCGTTCTGGTAAGATTATGCGACGCTTGTTGCGTTCTCTAGCTGCTGGTCAGGAAATTGCCGGGGATACTTCAACTTTGCAAGACCGGAGTGTGTTGGATAAGTTACGCGGTGGAGCTTAATAAAATAGGCGTTGCTGAATACTGGGATGATTTCGTCTGACACGGGGACACACCAGACACACCAGACACACTAGACATGGGGATTATGGTTTCTGCTCGGGCGATAAAATCATCCCC
>JAAUYJ010046494.1_pt1 | contig 10263 bp, 5 predicted proteins | sample 7278031 | NCBI WGS metagenome assembly JAAUYJ01 (sample SAMN14350222, study PRJNA611818) | marine sediment metagenome | isolation source: surface marine sediment (1.8m) | place: French Polynesia: Moorea | collected 2018-08 | reverse complement strand
TTGTCGCCTACCCATGGGGATGGCTTGCTCACCATCTATGCTACAGCATGTGACCAGATTCATCTTGAATCCAGAGAGAAAACTTCCTAATGGTAATTGCATACTAGAACCTCTGAGTGACTCAATTTTTATTTATATGGATGACCTCATGATCTTGGCTGATTCCAAGGAGGAAATGCACCAAACCATGAGCAAGTTACTGGATAGACTGGCAACTATAGGGTTTAAGGTCAGTATCAAGAAAGCAACATTTTATGTTGACATTACCAAAAAGAGGATTGACCTTTTAGGGGAAGAATGTGACAGCCTTGGCAGAGTAATTGCCAACAAAAAGTGTGAACTGTCTGAGAAATATCCCAGACCGGAAACAAAAAACCAGTTGCAAAAACTGCTTGGTTTTTACACCTTCTTAAGCTCACATATACAAAACTTTCAGACCATAGTTACCCCCATGACTGACATGTTATCTATGCAATCCGGACGTCTTAATTGGAATCCCCAACTTGAAGAGGCATACCAAACCCTAAAAAAGGCTGTTGCCCAAAATATCAAACTGTACCATATTTCATATTCTCATCCTCTCTTCCTCCAGTGTGACTCCAGTGACACTGCTGCTGGTTGTTGCCTTCTGCAGTATATAGATGGCATCAGGATAATAAATTTCCACAGTACAAAGTACACCAAGGCCATTAGGGAAAAGTACAGCATAGTAGCCAAGGAAGCCATTTCCCTCTGCTTAGGTCTAAGCAAATTCAGAAGGGAATTGAGTTCAGTGAGACAACGAGCCATAATTACTGACTCATCTGCGGTCATTTACATATTGTCTGGAGCCAGAGCAGGCAATAGTAAGCTAGGAAGATTGAGTTTGAATATACAAACCCTACCTTTTAAAATCATATTAAAGCACCGTTCTGGTCAAGACAATGTGCTGCCAGACAGCTTAAGCAGATTTTTCCATAATACCCGCCCCCACCTGCGTCTCAATAATGTAAATGAAGTGGACAGAGACCGGCTCCACCTGCCTACATTTGCAGATGGGGAGGTGGTTACACTTGAGCAGTTGAATGTCTTTGTCAACCAAAATGAAGACTGCATTTTTCCATTTTTGGCCAACAAAAATGGCATAAAAAAGGTTGAGGAATTTGAGCTCATACAGGAAATGCATGACATCCCTACTGACATTGAACAGACATTGGCTCTTGATAATTCCCTAGAAGGCCAAGCCTTTGCCCAACTGATGGAGCCCCTAATAAAGCAGCCATTGGATTCCATAGAAACCATATCAATGGCATCCAAGGAAGTAACCTGGGAAAATATTATCAAAGCTCAAAGAGAGGATGCAGCCTGTCTAAAACAAATTAGGCAGGTAGAAAGAGGTCATGATGTAGCAAATCTGTACAGAATTGAACATGGCATGCTAGTTAGGAAGCGGTACCCAGAAAAGCAATGGAACCACCCAGGCAATAGTTTAGCTGTCATCCCCTCAACTAATTCAGAAATGGTGACAAATATCATAGCAACTTTGCACTATGGTCATCATGGCTACAAGAAAATGCTGGTCACTATCCGCCGGCTATTTTACATATCCGGGATTAAAAAACTGGTTCTGGAATTTGTCCGCGGATGCCATATATGCTCTATCCTGCGTCTAAGAACCATGAAACGGGATGAAAATGACCATCTCTTCATTCCCGACCATCCCATGCAAATTATTGACATTGACTTTATTTACATGACAAAGATTAGGGGTTACCAATACATATTAAGTATGATTGACAGATACTCTAAAAAGGCCTTTGCAGTAGCTTGCACTTCCATGAAATCCAGTGCAGTCATTAAAGCCCTTGACAACCTATTCATGAATCATGGAATTCCAGAAATGGTCACTGGTGACAACCAAGCCAGCTTGCTGCGCAGTACAGAAGTGATGAACTATTGTAGATCTGTGAATTGTAGGATAAAAACATCCATCCCTTTTAATTCAAGGTCCAATGCATTGGTAGAGAGCCAAAATGGGGCCCTGAGATATACTCTAAAAGCCCTCTGTTTCCAACATGATACCACAGACTGGGTCAGGTTGTTGGGATTATGTGTTTATCTGATGAATACCTCTCCCAACACTGGTCTGCCCCAGCCCCTGACACCTGATATGGTTCATTTTGGTAGAGACATTGTCAAATTCCCCTTTCAAGCTCATAAAGTCTCAGGTCATGTTTTGCCCGAGGAGTATGTGACTGAAAAGCTTACAGTGCATCAAGCCAACCACAAGGCCATTGCAGCCTATAACAAATGGAGATTTAAATATTCTCCCAGGGACAGTCAAAATAGGCAAGGGACCTACAACCCCTTCTCCCCTGGCAAATATTGCTATTTTAGACGACTTAATTTGGGAGTCAAACCTGGTACTGGACCAAAATATGTGAACACCCTGTACAAAATAGAAAAGGTGTATTATTCCCTAATCACCTTAAGGGATGTTTTCAAAGTGACGGCCCCTCCATATACCATCACCACCACAATGTACTTTCTTAAACCATTTAGTGAGAGGCCTCCCCACTTATTCAAACATGTCCAACCAGACCAGGAGAAAATAGGTGGTCCTCTACTGGCGAAAGACCTGCCAGATGGGAATGAGGACATCATTAAAATCCCTGCAGTATATGACCCTAATCCTCCCCCAAAGCCAAAACCAATCACTACCAAACCTGTCCTACAGGATGATAGTTCTGAGGATGAACCCTCAGCCAGGGAGGATACTGATTCTGAGTCTGACAATGAAAATCCAGTCAGAAGTACCCCTCTTGTGACTCCCCAGAGAGGGGATACTAAGATTGATACTGGCACTTCAAAGCCAGTTAGTCAGACCAACATTTTGCCAGATCACCCTCCACCTCCACCCAAACCAGAGAAAAACCTGACAGCTTGGCTAAAACAAGCAATTGCCCTGCCCGGCAGGCGCACTAGGTCAGGCCAAAAATTATGACCTCTCCAGTTTAGCTCCACTTTTTCACTTGGTATTTTGTGGGATATTATTGGGCAATTACCTAGGAATACATATTGGGGGGACGTTGTGTGTGCCCAGTGTGAGTTTTCCTATCTCTTCCAGCGAAGTCAATCCAAGGTAGGTTGGACTTCCACCTCAGCACACCTCTCCACTCAAGGTAGGTGACCACCACTATTTATTTCTAGCATATTTCTTTTTCCATTATACCACTATATCATGTTCAGTTAAGTAAGGCAGTACCCATTCCCATGCCCTACTTTCCACATATCATGACCCCTTTCCCTTTTCTTGGAATTTCCTTGCAATTCTAGTGAAAACAGGCAGGCAGGGGCAGGATACAAGCAGTGACTTTCTCCACAAAGCACTTTCCCTTTCATAAGGTTGTGCCCCTTTCTTCTCTTCTACTGGGGGGGCAGGAGGGATGAGAGCTTTCTCCTCCCTTCCCCCAAAATAGGCAGGAGAGCCCAGGTAGTATTCTCCATTTCCACCCACTTGCTTAGGTTATCAAGCAGGGAGGGAGAGAGAGCTTTCTCCTGCTTGTCCTGTTCCTAGGTGGGCCCTGCCTATTGAGCTTTCTCCTGCTTTCCCCTGCCTGTCCTGTGCCTAGTTCTGTCTGTGGGAAGGAGATCCTGCTTGTCCTAAAATTAGACTGAGCAGCTCAGTTGAGGATACAGAAAGAGGGGGGTGAGTATTTCCCCCTCCCCTTTTTCACTCAGTCCCAAGCACTCTCCCACAAAGGAAAGTGAACAATTCTGTGAGAGCCACAAGACCAATCAAGAAAGAAGAGCATCCCAGTGAAAGATCGAACCTCCAAAACACAAGCAGCATCTGCTATAACGGTCAGTCATAATGTCACCTTAGCATGACACATGAAATATGTGATCAAACCCTTCTAAGCAAGCTACATACTCTTTTTTTAGAGAAACACAAATCTTTAAAGGCTCAAATACCTAACAGAGAACACATAAGCCCAGAACCATTGGTACTGTCTGATCCAGGTTGGGCCCTAAACCACCGCGTTTGGGTTCCACCTGGGACATGTCCTCCCTTTGGTTGTGGCACTCTAGAATAAGGACCAACATACAAATATTTATTACTAACTCAATAAACAAAGTAGATGTTTGTTAGGCAGGCCGTAGGTGGAATAAGGTTTAACCCCTTTTGGGTTAGGTTACCCAAGAGGATTGCAGCCCTCCACATTCACCCTTTTAAAATTGGACTATAAGTTGGCACTGGAGCCCTTTCGAGGGAAGTGCCAGATCTTAGGACCAATGCAAAGCAAGTTAGGGAAACAAAACATCTGAGTTAAGGCCTAGGAAACCTCTATCTAGTAGTGTGGAATAAGGTTTACCCCCTTGGTCAAGCCTGTAGAAGGCTCAAGGGCTGCAGCCCTCCACAATTCAACCTTTAAACCAGACTGGTGTCCCTAGACCCTTGAGCCCTTTCGAGGGAAGAGGTCTTACTGAACAACCAGTGCAAAGCAAGGCAGAGAGAAAAAATATGTTGGACAGAGCATGACACTGTCTAAACATTTTGGTAGGCAAATAGAAAAATATTGGCTAGTGCCTTCAATGGAGAGATGGCGTGCTGCGTCAGAACTTTGTTGGCACAAAGCCTACCCCATAGAAAAATCATAGGCAGCTGTCTGTCTTTAGAAAGTGGGTGTGCTTCACCCTAATCATTGACATTCAAGTTTGCCAAACCATAGAATTATGGGCTCGTGTCTGTCTTTAGAAAGGGGGTGTGCTTCACCCTAATCATTGACATTCAAACTTGCCAAACCATAGACTCATAGGCTGGTGACCAACATTAGAAAGCGGGTGTGCTGCACCCAAATCAGTGTTGGCACCAGCCACCCAATAGAATTATAGGCTGCAGACTTTCAGTGGGGCTGAGGTTGCGCTGCAACCTCACCTGAATTCTGCACCTACACTAACAAAATATTCCCTTAGAGGAATGAACAACTGACCAACAATACCACCAGACCAAGAAACAACTCAAACACACACCTAATTGGGCCTTTACTGATGAAAAATACTCCCTCTTTCACTTTCAAAAACAAAGAAGTAATTGTGACATGGTGAACTGACCACTTGTGTTTGGAACCTTCCAGATGGCAGACCATCTCATCATCAATCCTCTCCGTTTCCACCTCTCGTCCAAGATGTTGACGCCGGTCTTCAACCGGTACCTGCCTGGTCCAAAGCTGGGAGAGGGCGGATTTGGGATGGTTTTCCAAGCCCAGCACCGGACAACACAACAACAAGTGGCTATCAAGTTCATAGCCAAGGACAAAATTACCACCATGAGGAACCCTGAGTCTGCCAATGGAGAGGAGGTCTCTGCTGAACTCTACCTACTTAGGGCAACCAGGAACATCTCTGGGGTCATCAACCTGGTGGAGAGCTACAGCTTCGCCCAAGGCCTTTTGATCATCATGGAGATGCCAGAGATGTCAATCAACTTATCAAAACTGACCACCCAGCAGGGAGGATCTCTGGAAGAACCACTGGCAGCCCACATCTTTAGCGAGACAACTAGAATAGTCTTGGAGATGCAAGAGCTTGGGATCTACCACAATGACCTCAAACCAGAAAACATCCTCCTCTCTTTGGTCACATACCAGGTCCACATTGTTGACCTGGGCTGTGGGACCGCTAATGGCGCAGAAGTCCTCTATGGCACCAAGGGATTCACCCCACCAGAGGATGATGGCACCTACTGTGTGGACCCTGAACTAGCAACAGTGTGGAGCCTAGGAGCTACCCTGTACATGCTACTGCATGGACAGCACATGTTTGACCTTGATGGGAAGCCTCTCCCACTGGTCCTCCATGCCCACTTGAGCTGGGAGTGCCGCCAACTGCTCAGAGGATGCTTGGAATGGGAACCCTACAGGAGGTTTACCCTCAGACATCTAAGGAATCACCCCTGGTACCATGAAGCTCAGAGGAGGGTCCCGGCGCCAATCACCTGTGAAGATCCTCCCCCTCCCTTGACAGTCAATGGATACCGCCGCCTTGGAGCACACCAGCCAGTTAGAAGCCCCACTCCTGAGGTTGTGATCAGCAGCTCTAGGCGCTCAGGATCCCCAGGTGTCATGTCAAGAGAAACAAGATACAGGCCGTGTAGCCCAAGTATCTATAGCAATGGGTACCATCCAACAACCCCTTCTGGATCCTCACCATACAGGCCAAACCCATGGGTCCCTCCACCAATCCCTCCTATGGAACCAGGATCCCCCTTGTCTAGCACCTGCTATGAACCCAGGAGTGGAAGTGGCATCTCCCTCCACTATGAGGATTGGGACCGTCTCCCCTCTATCTGAATGATGGAAAAGAAGATAAAAGTGTTTCACCTGTTGAATGATAATAACCCAGTGCAAAGTGGTCAGCAATCTTCAATGAGTGAATTAGAAGTGTAAAAAATTTGCCATAAGTCTGATGCTTCCCCTGTGATGTACAAAGACTGACAAAAAATTTCTTTCACCGAAAGTACAAAACCAAAAATATGCAAGAAAAATCCTGGTGCTCCAAGACCTGAAAACATAATCAGAAACAAAATATTCAATAATGATCTCTCAACCTAGTGCCTTTTGTAACAGTACCTGTACAAAATGTAAACACAAAAAGAAGACTGAAACAACGCTGGTGTGATGCTTTTACTGTACATGTTATTGCAAATATTATCATATGTGTAAATAATCAGTCTCATCATTGGTTATTCCGGCAACCGGCGGTACTAGCATCATACACAAAGAAATGAAAAGTGTTACTCTTCAAAGAACACAATCTGATTGATCTTCAGTCTTCAAGCACTTTGACTCAGGCATAGCACAAAAATGTTGAATAGTCAATAATTGCAAAGGAGATATTTTTGAACAAAGGGCACACTGTATGAGAAAACAATTGAATAATTCGGTATAAGTGTGCTCTAGACTCTCATTGGATTTTCTCAGACTCCAGCACTTCCATCTTGCTGCATCTTCATGCGTTTTCTGGGATTGTCCTCAGACTTCTTCTTGAACCTCTTCATCTGGAGGGTGATGCTCAGGTCGGCATTGAGCTCAACCCTTTTTTCGCAGCGGCATCCGGCAAATTCCTGGCCACGATGATGGAAGTATGGCAGCCAGGTCTCCTTGGTGGCGACATTTGTTGCTTCCGCCAGGTTGTCACCCAAGTTAAAGCCTATAAGGAGAAGAAAAAATCAAAATATGAATGTCTGCTCCTTACAAAGAAAGCAGAATATTTTACTTCACATCAAAAATTTTACCAGCACATTTTTGAACAAAGAGTAAGACAATCAACCTATAAAAAACTGAATGGACAAATTGCACTTAACAGACCTTCATGGTAGCCAAAGGGCGATGTGACAATCATCTCTCCCGGGCGCTGTATGGCCTGCAAAAAGGAAAATGAGGAATTTGTCTTCTAATTTTTAATCAATAAAGTTTATTCACCTTCCACATTTGGATTCCCCTCCTCTGCATCTCTAGAGGACAGCTTACAAAAAACCTAAAGGGGAAATAGGGTGAAAAACATCTCACTGGACATATCCCTCCCCTTCTGAGTAGAAGATTAAACAATCATGAATTGTAACATGTACCATCAATACTACTCAATTAAACCCATACATACATGCATAAAAGTATACCTATGCTGAGTAGGGTTGTGGCAGAAACCGTAGTCCTTCCCCATCATCTTTCGAACCTCCGCCAAAGCCCTGTGGTCGGTTGTGCCAAACCAAGCCTACAAGTATATATAAAAAAATTAATAGCACCATCACATTGGCTCTTAAAATTGGCAGTGACAAAACTGTCAAAATAGAGAACCTTTTTGAGATGGAATTACCTTGGCAGCACCCGCATGTAGGTGGTTGATGCTGGACAAGCACCCATCCTCCAGGTGCAAGGTGAAGAAGGACGCCGTCGTCCCTAAGATTGACCAAACGGTTGAAATGCCATCATGCTTCAGAATGGTCCGAGCCCAGTCTCCCTCCGGGTAACGAGGATTTATTCCTCCTGTGAAAAAAAGGGGTACACAATTAAAACTGAGCAAAAAAAAAAAGGACTAATTTACCTGTCAGATGAGCTGTCTTCTCTGGAGGAGGGCTCATTGGAGCTGATATGCGGTCCGCATACCTGCTCCACATGCCCTCCAGTTTGCCCTCTTCCTTCAAGGCAAACAGAGATGCCACCCTCTCCTCATCAGTGTTCCCCAGGAGCACAATAGGTCCCTTCTCGGCTGCAGAGGAAAGGAAGTCTTCCACAGATTGCTCAGCCTCCTCTGTGTACTCCAGGTTGATGGAGTCAGTCTCTCCTAGAAGGAAAAGACATCAGACTTTCATTGAAAGAAAAAGGAAACCAATGAGGGGAACATTAAAAATTTTTGAAGGTCAATATCAAGGCTCTCCCATGTGATATTGCCACAAGAAACATATTTTACTGTTCATAATGTTAGGAAAAATGACAATAATTCTCCAAACAAAACTTCCTCAGACTCAGGTTCCTAATAAATTACCTGACTTGACCAACTCCAGTTTCTGAACAACTGGTATCATGACTTCCTTCAGAAACCTGGCCCAATTTGCCTTCCGGTACTCCTCAAGGGCCTCACAGAAGAGAGGATCCTGCAGCAACTGAAACATACAAAAAGTTACAGCCAACCCAAACAAGACCACAAAATCTCCTATACCTTGATGAATGGGAGATCTGGCTTGTGCTTGGTGAGATACACCAGCACAGCTGGTAGGGGTATGTCCATTCCTGTAGCCTCCATGGCCTCCGCCACAGTAATGCTGGGGACCTGGAGAAATGATAAAATTTAATTCATTCAATGATTTTAAATTTAATTTGGCTTAATTAGAGTTGAGACACATTTGTTTTCAAAAAAATTCTCACCTCACGGATCCTAGCCAAAGCTCTTTTCATCTTCTCCATGATGGCCATGTGGTGCTTGTCAGAGGGACAGGCCTTGTTGTTAGTTGGCCATGCAGTGGAAGTCCCTTCAGCTGGCTCTTCCCCGAGCTCCTTGCCACCGGCACCTTGCTTGGGCCCCGACTCTGTGATCCCACCATCGACCTCCATGGGTCCATGGCCAGTAGAGTCCTGTTGGTGGAGCAGACACAAAAAAAGAACTGCATCAGAACAAATTCAAAATGCTGCAAGCTATGTACAACACCAAAGGCATTTTTACAGCAGTCCCTCTCCAATATTTATCATTTACCCCAGGGTATGAGGGCACCCAAAAAGACAAGAGGGATAATACAACACGGGATTAGGTAATCATTAATTATCCACTGCACTGGTACCTCCTCCTGTATGGGCTGATTTGCAGGAGAACCCAAGGGTGCTGCCTCAGATCCATCATCCTCTGCCAGCAGCATCTTGGCTTTCTCCTGGAGCTTGACCTTTGTAAAAAAAAGAGAAACAAAGAAACAGAAAATAATATCCCCATCCCTCATCCATCTGTCATCATCAGTTCTTCTGCAACTTTTCTTTTACCTCTTTGCCCCTTTTTCTGTTGTGATAGCGGATGTGGTCATTCAAGACCTGAGTAAAACGTTGGCACTCAGTATCCTGACTGCAATGCCAACACTTTACAGGGCATTGGAGAAGAGACTTTAGAGACTCCTCATCCCTGCATCTATGGGAACAGCGGTGATGCTGACAGGGGCCTTTCTCCTTGGGAAAGGCCACAGTGCAGGGTTTACAGCGAAGTCTTTTGCCCCTCCACTTTCGATTCACTGTGCTGCCTGGGCATTTGCAACGCTTAGTGCTGCCATTCTTTGCCCAATCTACCACTCGAGAGCCAAAGGGAGTCATCTTTTCTTGTATCACTCCCTGATTCCAAGCCAAAACTCCACCTACGTCAATTCCTAATAAGAACTACTCCTAAATGTGCCAGCGACTAGTCTGAATCTACTCAGTCCAACACATGAAGTAAATTTTTATATAAAAAATTACTTTATTAGGTACAAAATAGATTGCAAAAAAGTGCAAAAATGAGTATCTTTGGAGTATTTGGAATGTAGGCTAAGTTGGGCACTTGACATTGGCTTTGGTAAAAAGGAATGATTACTTTGGCACATAAACCGACTACTTTGTTGATTCCCCTTTTTAAGTGGGCTTTCCAGGACGACGCTTAAAAAACTAAACAGTATGAATGTCCCACTGTCCGTCCCCTCTTCTGCTTCCTTTTTACACAACGGAGATGGCGTCGAAGTTCTCGTTGACCAGACCGCTGACCTGGCCGGGGGGC
>JAAUYJ010034857.1_pt1 | contig 10264 bp, 13 predicted proteins | sample 7278031 | NCBI WGS metagenome assembly JAAUYJ01 (sample SAMN14350222, study PRJNA611818) | marine sediment metagenome | isolation source: surface marine sediment (1.8m) | place: French Polynesia: Moorea | collected 2018-08 | reverse complement strand
TCTCTCTCTCTCTCTCTCTCTCTCTCTCTCTCTCTCTCTCTCTCTCTCCTCCTTCGCTCATTATTCCGCACTTCCTTCCGCTCTTTTGGTTGCTCTTTACGCCTCCTCTTCCTCCTCCTTTTCCTCCTCCCGCCGACACTTCATTAGCGCGGGAAAAAGCCAAGAAATGGAGAAGGGGGAAGAGGAAGAGTGGGAAAGATCCGACCCGAAAGTCTTCTTCTTTCTGGAGAGCGACCGAAGGAAGGGCGGCGGCAACAACAACAGCGATGGTAGCAGCAGCGCTTTCTCCCTCTTCCCCCTCTCTGGCTCCCTTGGGAGGGCAGAAAGAGAGATGCAGGGAAGGGAAAAGAGTGAAGGGAGTAGAAGAGAGAGCAGAGGCCGACGCCAACCCCGTCGCCCTCACAGCGCTCTCTCTCTATGTGTGCGTACGCTCTCTCTCGTCTTCCAACAACACATCCCACGTTGGGAGAGAAAAGGAGAGGGAGCTGGGAACATTGCATTTACCAGCGGGAACGGACGGAGACGACGGAGACGGGGGAGTCCACAGTCAGTGACTCAGAGTTGGCCGCCGCGGCAAGTGTACCAAAGGGTGGAGCCGGACGGATAGACTGCTTTTATTGTGGGTGCCGCCGACTGCCGCTAATTTTGACGACCGACAGACTACAGAGTGAATTTCTTACAGAGCAAAAGTCTACTTGTTTTCGTATTTGGTTCACCTGGCTTTTCCGGCGTCGTGCTTCGTGCTGTCCGTTGATGAAAATAGCCGGGCGGCGCGGAAAGCATTGTGCTATCTCCGGACAACAGACGCACGCTGGGTCGGACGGACGCGCGGCGATACGAATCTGACGGCAAGAAGAGAGCTACTACTACGGTGACAGCATCAAGTCAAGCCTGCTTCTGTGTTGTGTCAAGGCGAGGAAGAAGAAAGGAGAGATTTTGTCTCTCTCCATCCGCCTTTTTCAAGCCACCCTCATTTTCCAGAGGTACACGAAAGAAGGTAAAATAAAAGGAGGAGGAGGGGAGCATCGAGGTGGAAATTGAAGTGGCCAGAGACAATAGGCCGTCGTCGTCGTTGGGGAGAGGGTAGAGACCGCAAAGAAGGCTCAAAAGACGTCTCTCCTTCTCCTTCCTCGGAGTGGAAGAGACGCAGACAGACCTCTGACAGGGAGACCGAGAAAAAAAGGAAAGGGGGCAAGAGAGCTGGTAGTAGTGTTCTGGCGCAAGACAAAAGGAAGACATCTTCGCAAGAGCAAGACGGATCTCTCCTCCCCTTTTTACCACTCCCTCCCACGGGCGGCGCAGGCGGTGGCGGCTCATCCGTACAATACATACGTCGTCGTCGTCGTCGTCCTGCGGTAATCGTCGTCGCTTCCTGCCGCCCTCGCGTGACTTGTACAGTAGTATACGTACACTGTACCACTACCAACCGCCAAGTCTCACGCCGCCGCGCACACAAGGAGCAAGGAAGACTGCGGCGTCGCGGATCAAGAGGGATAGCGCACGCTGGGGTGAAAGAGAAAAAAGGTCCTGTTTGCTTGCTTGCATTGCGGGAGGGAGGGACGGAAAAGCGTGTTTGTGTGGGCGTCGACAAGGACGAGGACGGGAAGAAGGCAGATGCTGGGAGAAGACAGGAGGAGGAGGGCGGATGGATATCCTGCATGCGGAGACGAGAAGAAAGCCCTAAATAAGGGGGAAGGAGAACATTTGTGTACGTACGCAAGGAAAAAGGCAAATGCCCCGTACTTCCTCGCATCTTGCAGCAGGAAGAAAAGCAGAGGCTGCTGAATAAGTTAGATCCGTGCCATTTGTCTGATTGCCGGCACTGCCAAATTGCTAAATTGGAGAAGTCACAGCTGAAAGAAGACTGGAGGGAAAAGACGAAGAAACGTTAATACATAGGCCTGAGCCATTGGACCTCGTGAAAAAGGGAGCAAGGCTTTCTAAGTCCGCGTAAAAGGCTAATTCACTTAAAAAGGGGGAACGAAACTGTCTCGTCAATCCTTCACCCGCAGCAGGTGGCGCCAGACCTCCTCCTTCCACTTTCCTCTCTCCCTTCCCCTCCCTTCTACTGCGTACGACCTTCGCAGGGGGGGGACACCACCACCACCCCATCAGCTCCACCTCCGTTCGTCCGTCGGGTGTAACTCCTCGAACGAACGAGAAAGTGGGATTTTCGTCCTCCTACACTGTATCCCTCCATCCGACCTCCTGCAGTTGTGACACCAAGCGATTAGGCCTCTCCCTCTTCTCTCTCAAGGGAACGACGTTTTTTCCTGGCTCCGTGCGTGAGAAAGAAAAGACGAAGGGAGCCAAAAGTAGATTCCAAGTCTCCCGCTTCTCCTGAGCAAAGAAGGAGAAAAGGACCGCCGCCTCTTCTATCCAAGTTGGAAGAGGAGTAAGTAAAAGCAGAGGGCGGAGTGGAGTGGAGGTGGCACCACGGTCACTCGGAGGAGGTGGCTCCTCTTTCTGCGTCGGTCGGTTGGTTCGTTGGACGAGGGGACAGCTGAGACGGGGAGGGAGAAGACGGAGACGGAGGACGATAAGACCTGCTGTTGCATTCCCTTGAGAGTGGAGGAAGAGGGAGACAAAAGGAGGCCTAGGGGGAAGGAAAAGCAGCGGACGGGAAAATAAAGGCCGTTCGGAGAAAGGGACCGACGGACGGACGGAGGGACGGACCGACGGGGCAGAAGGAAAAGAAGGCTGCGTCGTCGGTCGCAAACAGGGAAATCCCTCTTGTGCTACTACCACTACCACTTCCGTCCGCTCATCCCACTTTCCCCCTCTTCCATTCCATTCCTCGCGCGTCACCGAGCACAGAAGGGCCCGCTTCCCTGCACTGTTAGCGGGCGAGAGGAATCTCCTCCTATATAGGCACGTTCCGGCCACTGGTGACAGCCGGAAAGACGAGGGACGTTCCGGACGGACATTGGGACACTGATGACATTACTACGAAGAGGAGGGAAGAAGTGCTGAGTTTGCCGCATCGCTGCCCACAGCGATCACGGATAGGAGGAGGAAAAAGGCAGGCAGCACCTCCCTCCGAAACACCCAAGGGTGGTGGGGTGACAGCGACGCCCAAAAATAGAGAGCGGAGCGGTGACTTAGGAGGAGTGACAGTCCCCAACGACTCTGCCGGTCAAGCAACAGCCAATCGGGTTTTCTCGCGCGCCCAACCTCAGCAACTCTCGAGGGTTCTGGCTGGGCCTCGATTAAGCCGATCGACCTTCGCTCGCTCTTCAAGGCTGGAGCTTTTTCATGCATGGTTGGGAAAAGAAGAGGAAAGAAGGAAGGCTGTTGCAACCCGGCTTAAGGGGTCTTACTCCGCGAGTGAAAGCCCTTCCTTCCTCTCTCTTTGCGCCGAAGGCTGCAGACAGCGAGACGACGTCGGCGGCGCTGCAGAGTCGATAGCGATCTGTTCCCTTCTCTCTCTATTCCTCAGCCTGCATACTTGAGTACCCTACCCACCCAACACATGCATACACACACGCAGAGAGAGAAAAAGGAGTGCAGCACGTGCCAGACATCGGAAGAGGGAGGAGAAGAGGCCCAAGACAAAACAAAAGAAGGAGGGAGAGAGAGTCTCACCACCAAGACTGAGAGTGGGTATAGTGCGACAAAGGGGCCCCTCCTCCACCATCACTACTGTACGTGCACTTACTTCTCGGCCGCACCCCAAGACGCCCTCCTCTTTCCCTCCCCTCTCTGCCCAACCCAGCCCATTTCCGCTTATTATCGCTCTTCTTGGGTGGGCCTGACTCCGACCCACCGAGAGGGGGAAGGGGAGAGGCCTGTGTGCACTGAGTGAAGACGGAGGGAGGAGAGGCGACGTTAATGGCTCATTCTCCTCCTCCTCCTTGGTGGCACCAGCGACGTCGCCCCACCAAGACCCATTCTTTCTGCTTTCACGCAGAAATGTGAGAGGACGAAAGAGAAGGACGAAGGAGACAGCGACAGCACGCCGCAGCGCCGTTCCAAGAGAAGAAGAGAGGAAGGGGGGAAACCTCATAAAAGAGTTGGAAGAGAAATTTCACGACGGGAAGAGGTTGGAAGGGGAGGAGGAAGAATCTTTTCCCTTCCCTCCCGGACGTGGCTACGCGGCGGAGGGGAAAAAGAGGCATCACACGAGAAGAGGTAGGCCCTCCCGTCTCCCGCCCGCCCGCCGTCGGAGAGGAAGCAAACTTTGCGGCGGCGGCGTCTGAGAAAGGAGGAGGAGGAAGACTCTCTTCTTGTTTGCACAAAAGGTGGAGGAAGGAAGGAAGGGAAGAGAAGAAGCCGCAAGAGGCGAAGAATAAAAGCAGGAAGTCAGTCGAGACGCGCTTCCTCTTCTTCCTCTCTTCCCCGCAGACTTCGTTTCCCTCGTCCCTCCCTCCCTTGGGAGCTGGGGAGGTAGGGCAAGAAAGAGGACTTTACCCGCGTACACTAAACCGCACGATACAGTGTACAACAATACTCCTGTACAGCGTGCAGCAGAAACCACTTTGTTGAGGTGGCAGAGCTGTGGGGCATTAACCCTTCTCTTCAGGATAGCTCCTTTCAGTGACAGCCAGCGAACGAGTCTGCTGTGGCCTTCCTTAGGATAGGAGAAGTGAGGGCCCTCAGGTTCCAAAGTCCGACCAATTCGTCATGCCCTGCTTCGGAAGGAAGAGGGGACAGCAGTGTTGGTCGTCTTCGCCTTGTGGAAACAGAAGTTTTCCTCTGAGGCTGCCGGTTCCAAGGAGGGACAAAACGTCCGACCACGGCCGCCTCACACTCGACCGAGGAAAAGAAGGCGGGCTTTGAGTGGGGGAACGAGAAGAGAGGCAAAATGGGAATAGGGGACTGAAGGAAGTAAGGACCTTCCAAGAAAGATGTGAAAGAGAAGGGGAAAGGGTCGAGAAAAATGGACCTAATTCCCTCGGGACTCCGAAAGTGCTTTCATCCGTGAAAAAAAGAGCGAGTTCAGCAATCATCCAATCATGACAGAAGTGTCCCTCCCAATGGTCAATCACCATTCCAGGACAGCAGCAGCAGCAACTGGTGAGGACGGGGCCGGCGGCCCAGGACAGGGCAGCACTGCCGTCGCGGCGAACGGTGGGGCAGCCCTTACGGGAAACGGCGCCGTCATGTCCGCCACTGCCAACGGCGGCGAGCAGCTGCCGGCGCTGCCGCAACAGCATGTCCAACTACAACAACAGCAGTTGCATCAGCAACAGCAGCTGCAACAGCAACAATTTCAGTGGCAACAACAGCAGCTGTTACAACAGCAGCAGCAACATCACGTTCAGGAGGTGCTGTCGGAAGATCCCCTCCAACAATCCCAGGCTGCCCTGTTCGTCCAGGCCACCAGCAGTCGCTTTTCTCCTAATTCTGCTATCTCCGCCGCTACAACTATAGTGCAGGTATGTTATCAACCATTCAGCGCTGAAATTGTAATTAAAAATTCCTTTTATGTTTTTCAGGAGACGCTAGAGGAAGACCAGACCATTGTGATAGACCTGACGGAGGAGCGGTTCAACATGACCCGCGGCCCCACCGCCGTCGCCGGCAAGGGCGGCGCCGCCGCCGCGTCCGCCGCTTCCTCCTCCTCCGCCAACTTCAAGCCATCTGTGACCCAGTGGGGCGGCGTGACGGGAGGCGGGCCCATCCCGGCACCTCGCCAGTTCGCCCCCTCTGCCCACCACCGCCACCATTACCAAGGCAACGACCTGGTCGAACCCTTGGTCGGTGGCCACGTGTCTTCCAACAACGATGGCGACCCTTCTTCTCTAGAGGTGCACCTTGAGGGCGGCGGGGCCTTGGATTCATCCAGTGGGAGCCACTTCCTCATATCCCGCATGCTGAACGGGGCGGAGGAGGCCGCCGCTGCAGCCGAGAGGGGGGAAGAGGGGGAGGACGGGGCTGTGGTGGCCGAGTACATCGGCCCTGACCGGTATACAGAGATTCTAGAGATCACTGCTACGGTGGGCGAGGGGAAACAACAGCTACAGCAGCAACAACATCATCAACGGGTACCTCCCCCTCATCCCGTTCAACAGCAGCAACACCAACAGCAGCAGACGTCGACGTCGTTCCTCCCTCCGCTGAACCAAGCTACGTGGCCGCAACAGCAGCAACAGGAGCATCATCAGCACCTGCTGGTGGATCAGCAGCAGCATTTCACCGGAGAGAGCGAGGACGACGACGACGACCGAAACCTCTCCTCCTCCATCCCCACTGAGCGCTACGTGGAGCCGGCGGACAAGAACCTCGTGTCGGACCAGGAGGAGGGATGGCCAAACTCGCTCTCCTCGCCGTCACGAGAGCCAGTCAATGGCACCGCCGCCTCCATCCTCCCCCTTCCCGCGACGACGACGTCCAAGATTGGGACATCGCTGCCCAAGGCCGTCCCTCCTCCCCCTTCCATGCCTCCTGTGCCGGCGGAGAGGCGGAGCAGGAGCCTGAAGCGAGGGACGGAGGCGCCCTTCAGCCTCTTCGGGAGCACCTCCCAGTCGCTCTCTGAGGTAACCCCGATGCCCCCCACCCGTTACGACGCGGCATCCTCCACGCTACACCGACTGAGGAGCTCTGACGGGTACCGATCGCTCGACCGGAGGATGATGCGGGCTGGGCCGGAGGGCGCGCAAGCCATGGCCATGATGACCTCCTCCTCCCTAGCCATGGACGGGGCCAGGAGCAGGTCCGTCAAGACTAGAAAGTCCAAGAGCAACGACTTCCTCGACCGGATGGACGTCTCGGTCAGCTCATCCGCCGGAACGGACCAAAATGCCGCCGCCGCCCTCGGGGGCAACGCCTCCGCCAGCGAGCGTCGCGGCCGTATGCGCCGCCGGCAGTCCGCCGCCAAGATGAACGAGATAGAGAAGGGGCTCTACCTGGGCAACATGGAGGCCGCCACCGACGTCATCCTCTTGGAGTCGCGCTCCATCAGCCACATCGTCACCCTCGACACGGTTCCGTTGCCGCGGAAGATCGCCTCCTTCCTCCCCCGAATCTCCCAGATGCACCTGATGGTGACTGACCTGCCGGACGAGGACATCCTGTCGCACGTTTCAAAGGCGGTAGAGTTCATTCGGTCGGGCATGGACGGCGGCGGCTGCGTCCTCGTCCACTGCTTCAGGGGAAAGTCCAGGAGCGCAGCAGTCATTCTCGCGTTCATCATGCAGAAATACAGGTATGGCAATTGATCTATCGACAGAGCCATATTTATTTTTGCTGATCGAGGGAAAGGTCAGACTAGCCAAAGGCCAGCTATGAAGTTTACTGCAGAAAGGGTTAGAGAGAAAAGGCATCCGAGGAATGCTGCTTTCTGTTGTTGCTACGTTAAAGCCGCCGCGGCAATGTGCCCTCGGCGGATGTCTGTGGCGGCTTGTCCGCTCTTTTCACGGAGCTGTCTGTCACTTTCGGCAGAGGATGGTGGAGGAGGAAGGCTTGCTGAATTGAATTAACTTTCTTTCTCTTCCTGCCATCTCCTCCCAAATTCCCTCCACCGGATATTAAATATCGAGTCAGGTCGATCGCGGTTTTTTCTCGAGGGTCACGCGAGCGAAAGCCTGCTTTAAAAAGCAACATTTGCTGAGCCACATGATTTTTTGCTTTGAAAACGAAGAATACCTTTCTCCAATAATCAACGATTGTTCTGTTGAATCCGCTTATCGATTCTTGCCTCTGCAACAGCGATCCGCGTCGTCGACCTTTTGAAAATAAGATCCGCGCAAAAAATATAAACTTTTTTCATCATCGAACTTTTTCCAGGTACACTCTGGAGAAAGCCCTGAAGAAGGTGAAGGCCAAGCGCGAGTGCATCAACCCCCACGACGGATTCCTGGCTCAGCTCAAGCTGTACGAGCAGATGGAGTACGACCTGGACGCCACCAACGTGCAGTTCAAGATGTTCAAGCTGCGCCTGGCGGCGGACAGGATGCGCAAGGCCAAGGTGCTCTTCAGGGACAGCCTCGACGGGGTCATCGACGACGACCCGGGCGGGGGAAACGCTGTCACCGCTGCAATGGAAGGGGCTCACACGGCAGCCACCTCCACCCCAGGTACTACAAAAGACTGACGAAAGCGGGAAACTTTTATTATTCCTAAAAAAACTTTGGGCCTTTGAGTGAACCTTCCGACAAGCGGAAAGAGGAAAAGTTATTTTATTCAATGCCGAAACTTTATGCTATCTCCTTCCTTCCAGGCCACTGCCTCCTGTACAAGTGCAAGCGGTGCCGCCGCACCCTGGCCACCTCGCGGAACCTTCTCCCGCACGTGAAGGGTGAGGCGCCCGACTGGAGGGACCCCAAGTGGAGCCTGCCCGCCGAGGAGGTGCTGGAGGGAGCGGCCGACCTCGGGCTGGACCTCTGCCACCCGAGGTCCGTCTTCGTCTGCCCGGTGGCCTGGATGAGGGCCGAGGTCAGACAGACGCTGGCAGGGAGGCTAAAGTGCCCGAACTGCCAGGCGCACGTGGGGGCGTACAGCTGGGTGGCGGGGGCGGACTGCGGGGGGTGCCAGGTACAGGATTCGACAAATGGATTTTTTTGAAATTGCAGAATATAATGTTTTTTCAGGGAGTTCACGTGACCCCCGCCTTTCAGTTGGACGTGACCGAGATCATCTTCAAGACCAAGAACCGCTTCCTGCAGTCATCCGGGCGAGAGCCGGTGGTGGTGTAATGGGCGAAAAGGAAGGAACGGATGCCGCATAAGTGAATTAAGTGGAGAGAGGAGGGAAAGTGATCGCGCGTCCGCCATTGGGCGTCGGGGCATTAAAGCATTAACAGTGCGGAGGAGGCGGATACGAACGCAACGGGGAATCTCCGCTCTCGGCGTCTGGAGTCTGGACCCTTTTCCTCCTCGACGATCCTACTCCTTTCGGCGCCTTCTCCTCCGCAGCGCTCGTAAATCTCCTTTCCCTTCCTCCTCCCCTTTTCCAACTCCTTCCGACCTTCCTACTATTTCCTCGGCTTGACCTTGCAACGGCGTCGGCCTCCACCCTCGGCAGAAGAGGCGTTCTTCTACTACAGCAATCGAGATTCCAACAATCCATTCTGCTCCTCCTCGTCGCTGGAACTGCTGTTCAGTTTTCAAGGATAGGGGATAAAAATGCCCCTTTCCCGCCGCCGCCCATCGCCACAAGTTTTCAAAGGCGAGGATGAGTGAGGTGGCTGAAGGAGTGAGTGAGAGTGTATGTGGTTGGTGGGGAAACGAGGTGTTCTTCTCCTCCGCCGCTGGTAAACACGCATCTCCCTCCGCCTCATCCATCCTCCCATCCATTCATCGGAGGACGAGAGAGAGCCTCTGCCGAACCCAGACGGGAGAAGGGGGAGCTCCCCTTCACCTCTTTTACTGCGGAGGAAGAAGAAGAAGGGAAGAAAATTCCCAAACTGTCGGGATGGCCGACGGAGGAGGAAGGGAGGGAGGGGAGGCGCCTTGTGAGCGATCGAGATGAAAGGGCCCCCCTCTTCCCCACCGGCCAAGGCTCCCCCCTTCCCTTCTACCCTTTCATATTGAGCGGAGTCAAAAGGACGGAAGAGGGAAAAAGGGAAGGAGGCAAGGAGGCATCCGCTCGTGCAAGGGAGGAGGAAGAAAAGGAGGAGGTATTGAAACGGAGAAGAAGAAGAGAGGGAAATGTGACAGAATTCGCAGCATTCTGCTTGCGGAAGTAAAAGAAGCGAGAGGGAGTGAAAAGTGGGACTCGTCCTCTTTTAAGTCCTTCCTCATCCCGCCTACCCCTTTCTCCCCGCCATTTCTCCCATGCCGCCGCCGCCGCCGCCGACCGCTTTCAAAGCCGAAAAGTTTGTGAGTGCCGTGGCACTGTGGCAGCCGCGTTCCCCCTTCCCTCCACTCCCTCCAGACCGAACAGCGAGTTTGCCGCCGGCGAAGACCGCCCTCCCCTCTCCCTCCCTCCACATGAACATGTATAATGGAGTTCGGAAGAGGCTGCTGCGGTGAAGAGAACTCTTCCGTCTTTGCCGCGAGGTCCCTCCTCCCAAGTCCCAACACGAAGGCGAGCACGAAGGCACGGTTCGCGCGCAGGGAAAAATGTGTGCCAACACTTTCCTTGGGTCTCAAGGGGGGAAGAGTGGTGGAGGAGAGAAAAAGGAAAGTGCCGATGGATGGATGGATTTTGGGATCAGGGAGGGGGCGAAGAAGAAGAAGAACTGCTGGTGGTTTAGTGTGTGTTTGTTCAGGTGGCGCCGCACTGGTTCGATCCTCACTCGAGGAAAGCAGGATAAACACTGCTGAAATGTACGGTATTGGAAGTTCACAGAGTGTCGCCGACGACAGAAAAAAAACAATCC
>JAAUYJ010119782.1_pt1 | contig 10269 bp, 20 predicted proteins | sample 7278031 | NCBI WGS metagenome assembly JAAUYJ01 (sample SAMN14350222, study PRJNA611818) | marine sediment metagenome | isolation source: surface marine sediment (1.8m) | place: French Polynesia: Moorea | collected 2018-08 | reverse complement strand
TTTATTTTTATTTCGATTTCTCTTTTCCAGGGCTGTGGCGACGCTCGGCCTGGGCATGGTGGCTCTGCAACTCTACGTTGGGGTCACTGCAGGGGACAAATACTGAGAGGAGGTGTTGTGCAATGATGGCGGAAGTAAATCGTTGAGTGTTTTGTTACAAGAAAATCTGTCTAGTGCGAGAATAACTCGTGAGTCCTGAGAGAAAGGAAATAAGAGCATGATTTTGATCTCAAACTTTCAGAGCCGCACATTGAGCTTATTCGATAGTAGAAAGTGAGCAACAGTAATAGATCAATCTTTTTTCCTCATTTTTGCACTCTTTTCCGGCTTTTATTTATCTTAACACACGACACAACACATGGTTTCTCTTTATAATTCGTGCACAAAAATACTTTTTACGATTTTCCGCATGCAACTCAGATCTCCCTTCCTAGACCTCAATTCCCCCGTCCTCTCCCCCGAGGGCGACCCCCCAGTAGACCAGGTTGAACACCACGATGACCAAGGGCACGGCCAGGCGGGCAAAGTAGTCCACCATCAGTTGGCGGCGGCGGCCGCGGAGGCCGTTGGTGCTGGTGCCTCTCGCAAGGGGTGCGGACAGGCTGAAATTGGAAAAAAGTAATCATCCAGCGTTTTTTTTGGCTGGTAATTTAATATATGGCTGTAAGGCTTACACCACGGGAGGTGGTACTGTCCGTCCGCCCCTGTTGTTGATGGAGCCGGAGTTGAGGTGGGGGCGCCTGAGGATCCTGGGAAGTTCGACAGGATTTGCTCGAAAAAACGGAAACTTTTGTAAAAGAATTTGGGCATTGTTCACCTTCCCGGCATATGCTCGAGATGCATCATCTTGCTGTTGTTGCTCCTGCTTGGTGACTTTTGAGGGTCGAACTCTGATCCTCCGTTGTTGGCAGCGAGCCTTCCGCCGTTTTGGTGTCGCTGCTGCTGAGTTACATAGTGGTTGGGGCTGGCGGGCGGCGGAGGGGGGACGGGGGACGGAGGAGCGCTGGAGAGCGAACACATGCTTTTCAACGTATAAAGAAAAAAAAATACTACTGTTGTTTACAAACCTCTTCCACCCATACGTGACTAGGTCCCCCTGGTACTCTACTACGGTGTGCAGGATGACAACGACGAAGGGGAGGAGGAAGCAGAAGATCATCCACACGTCGATCATCTTCATGTAAGACGTCTTTGGGAGGGAGGCAGAAGTTGAGACGAACAGGGAGGCGATCACCAACATGCCTGGTGAAAAAAATATGTCTTGTTACAGATAGTTACTATGATTTATACATAGGTAAATTACCAGTAAGTCCAACCATGATCCTGGTGTCGTAGTGCTCGATCTTGAAGTAGTGGGTGAGGTAGATTATGATTAGGAGGCACCCGGTGGGCAAGTACGTGTTGAGGAGCTGGTTGCCGACCCTCCTCTTCAGGGTGATTACGACTTGGTTGCAAGACAGCATGTCCTGGCGACCTAAGAAACAATTTGAACCACATCCTCAAATTATTCTACGAATTTTGCAGAAAAATCAAATTTGTACTTACCACAAAGGTAATGGTCATCGCTAGCAATATCCTTGATTCTGAAAGTAAAAATAATATTGATTTCTTGGGAAAATTAAGTTTTTACCCATTCAAACAAACCTGTATTCCAGTAGCTCCGTCCCTCCCAGGTAGTGTACAGAGTTCATCCTGAGCACGGCCTCCTCGTGCGTCGGCTTCTTGAGCTGGAAGATCATGGGGCACCGCTGCAGGTCAAACGGGTACTTCTTCAGCTGGAAGTTGCAGATGAACTCGATGGTGTACTTCCGGTGAAGCACGATGGGGTTCTCGGAGCCCTTGGTGGAAAATGTTGGGGAAACATAAAATTTTTATATTTCGTAGCAAAAAAAGCAGCAATACTACATCCAGCAGCAACAACAGAAAAAGCAACTGCAGAACAGAAACAGAGATTCAAGCTCCAGTATCAGTAGCAACAAGCAGCAACAAGAGCAATTTTACCAGCAGCTGCAGAACTCAACTCCACGGCATAATACACTTTTAATTCCCCCTCACCTGGTATATCTTGGCCTCCCTGTTCTCCCTGATGGTGTTGTACTCGAATGACCCGTTGAGGAGGACGTACCCCTCAGAGCTCTCGTCCAGCCTGCTCATCTTGTTGCCCTCAGTGTTGCGGAAGTTCACCTCGGGAACCCACAGCCGCCGGAGGTCCACCAGAGAGGAAAGGGTGTTCAGGGAAAAACTAAACAAACGCATCAATTTTGCACAAAATGTAAAAAAAATACAAATAATAAACCTTGGACTCAGGTTTCTAAACTCCAGCCTGCGGTCGAACCAGGTCAGGCTAAGGATGAAGTCCACGCGCATCTTCATCCTGCAAAAAAATAGATTCTAAAATACTAAAAATAAAATTTAGTGAATGTCTTTACTTCGTGACGTTTATCTCCGAGAAGTCGAGCACGGTGACGTCGACGAGGACCTCCAGCCTCTTTCCGTCTTCCGCGTTGGCAATAGGTGGAGGAGGGGGCGCGGCCTGCCTGTACCCCTCAGGGAGAGATACGATCCGGCAGTCAACCTCGTCAGTCCCGTCGGGGCAGTCGCCCACGTTGTCGCACCTCTGAATGTAACAAATATTTGGGTTTTTTTAAGTGTGGGGCAAAGATGAAAATTTATGTCAGTTTAGTCCTAGTACTCGAAAAGCCGCATAGTTTTCAGAACTAATATGCAGTATACATCACCACCTTGTCTAGGCTGACGCAGTCCCCGCTGTCGCAGGTGAACTGCCCCTTGACGCAGCTGGTGAGGGAGAGGTTCCGCACGGTGGCGTCCCCCGACGCGCACACGTCCGAGTGCACCAGCCACTTGCGGCGACCGGCGGGGTACGCGTTCTCGCTCTTGGAGAGGAGCTGCATTAACAGAACATAATTTTTGGGGGTAAAAGATTTGTGTTCATTCTTTTCAATATGTACCAACCAACAGTAGACAACAACAATTCAATATGTCATTAAGATATGTTTCAGTACCGGAAAGTTATTTTTTTTCCTGCGCCATAGTCACGCTCTGCGTACATCTAACTAGAAAACTTGCACTAATTTCCTCCATGAATGGGGATTTTTGCTGAAATTACTGACCTGGGCGAACGTCTCGTTGCTTTGGACTGTCCTTAGCCTCCACCCTCCCTTGTCGGAACTGGAGGAGGAGGAAGAGCTGTTGCTCCCCTCCTCCTCCTCCCTCTCCCACCTCACCATGGTGTGGAAGTATCCCTTGATTACAACCTTGTCCTCTGAGTACTGCTTGGTCATGATGTATCTTAGGAAAAACAGATACTGTTTTTTTCTTTTGAATTATAGTTTCATTTGTTTTACTTTGTGTCAAACGGTGCCGCGTTGCAGAGTCCCCTGAGCGTGAACATTGGCCTCTCCCTGAAGTAGCAGGCAGTGCAGGACTTGGTCACCTCAGTGCAGGGCATGTCATTCCACCTAACAGAACCATTTTGAATGTAACTATAACATGACGTCATCTAATTGGATATTTTTTTGCACAAAAGGTTATATCTCCTTTCCCTTGAAAGGCTGGTATTTTTCCCCGAAGCCCTCACGTGCTCCAAAACATGTCTTCAAAACTTACGCCACACCTCCTCTGGGAGGAGCGGATAAAAATACCTTCTCTTCAGGGAATGTCATAACTGCTCAATCATATTCTCACATGTCATGGTCGCTGAGCTCGCTGCAGCTCTCCAGCCTGCCCCCGTTGGGCTCCCCAACGCGCCAGAAGCGCTCCATCTCCTCCGGTAGCGGTGAGAGCGTCCCGTTGGCGCGGAACACATTCTCATTGACAAAGGTCCCCTCCGAGTGCTCGTCCGTCCAGCCCAAGAAAAATCTTGGGCACTGGAAACAAAAAAAGCAATAAGCATCATATTTCAATTTTAGCAGAAATTTGATTCCTTTGCTGACCTTGCCCGAAGGAGCCGTCTTGAAGGGCCTTGAAAATACAAAAAATAAAGGGAAATTCCTCTATGTACGTCTCTATTTCTACTTTATCGTCTCCAGCAGCCTCTGGTTCTCCTGCGGCGTCTCCGGCGTTGCCATCTCCCCTCCTAGCGAGCGGCAGAATCGGAATATCTCGTCGTAGTGCCTCAGCTCGGGGAAGACAGCGAAGCCGTCCGATCTCTCCGCGCAGATGGAGGAGAGCGAGGGGTACGTCACAGTGTTCACCTGATAAATTCGAGGAAAAAAGACTTTTTTTTAAAAAAAATGGAAGACTGTCATTTCCGATGACTCGCTTTTCTTTTAAAATTATTGTTGGTGTTTTCTCTTTGAAAAAGAATGTTGAGTTGTGAATCTAATTTCCGTAACATCAAGTGTCAAATGGCAAGGTAATAGTATTTCATTTTTGATGGCTCACTTTTCTCTTGCTCCACCGCGCTGTGGTCCAGTCTAGTATGTCGCCGTTTCCCTGAAATAGATAGCTTTTTTAAATTTATTTTGCCTTTTTGTTGTTTGCGAATCCTGTGTCTTTACGTGTCTCTTGCACTGGGTGATTTCCTCCATCTCTCTATCGTCCAACACCCTCGACCAGACGTTGAAGTCCCCAAACTCCCCCGAGAAAACGCTCTCGCAGGAGGAGTCGGGATCGCCCTCGCCGCAAAGGAGGGTGCTGGCAGTGCCCAGGGCGAGGCTACCGTTGGCTGGGCATTTAAATAGAGTTTAAATTGTTCTACTGTTTTTAAGGGAAATCTAGCTTACGTCTTAGCTCCCCTAGCCACTTGTCCGCCTTGCCCTCTTGAATCAGTTTGCCGTCCAGGAACATTTTGAACCACCCAGTCTAAAAGCCAAGCTTTTTTTCCATTTTTTAAAAACCATTCTGTTTTGAACCTACCTGGTAGTCGTATGAGAAGCAGTGGTTGTACCAGTGCATGAGCTTGACCTCCATGTCTGAGAGGGCCACAAAGTTGTTGCGAACGACGGCGTAGGGGCCCTGGGCGGTCCACACTGAAAAAATCACAGGAATTAAATCAAACACAGAACGCATATCAAACTTAATTTTTAATTTGAAGTTTCCCTCACTAAAAATATTGCATTTTCTAAGTTCGAATTTGTAATTGTTCGCTCTAAAGTTTGCCACAAAATGGAGAAAATAGTCTTTTTTTAAAAAAAAATCAAAATTCGTATACCAACTAGCAGAAACGACCGCACCAATATTTCCCGCAAAAAGATAACATTAAAAATTCTGTATTCTCACTGATCCTGATCTCGTTGTTGACCTTGTCCTCTTTTCGAAAGTACTCCAACACGTTGACCCAGTAGATGTGGGGGAGGTACCGGTAGATCTTGATTCTGTAGCAGAGGGACATCTGTCGAGAGGGGGAGGAGAAGGCGTCGCCGGGGGACAGCAGGAGGGCCTGGGAGTGCCAGCCGCCGGCGTCATCCTCGGGGGAGAATTGCAATACTTCCAGGGAGGAGCAGGAGGCTGTAAAAAAAGAAGTCTTAGACGAAACTCACGTTTATACCATAAGAACAAAAATTATTATCATGGAAAACAGTAGAAGCAAAACTGCTCTCGACACAAAGGCACTATTCTATTTCAACTATATGCACAAATTCAATGTGAAACATGTAGTACTGTCAGACGCCATGGAAAACAGTAGCAGCAACAAACCATCGCAACATGGATTTCATTCCTTATTACCTGAGCAGACAATCATGAGTATGATTGAAAGCACCGAGGGTACGGAGGCGTTCGATGAACCCCAGTCCGTAGGAGGGTCCCTCCTACGCCTCGATCCCAAGACCATCGCAGGAAGATTGAGAAAACTGAGCGGAGGAGATTGGGAAATAGAGAAAGGTGGGGGAGGGGGGAGACTGTTTGTCGTATATCCACCCACCTGGGTCCTCTCCTTATGACATCAGTAGCGACATAGATGGAACAATTCCCTCCTGGCCCAATGTCCAAACACTTTTTGACGCGCAATTATTTTCCCATACCTTAAACGTACGAAAAAAACCGATAAAAATTCCACGTGACACGCTCAAAAAACCGGAGGCTTTTCAAAAGGTAATTCGGGGAACCGACTGTTGTGTTTGCCTATTGGAAAGGAGAGGAGGATTCGATACCGGGAATTGGTTACGTTCGCCCAAGAAGGAGAAGGGGGGATTTCAAGAGGAAAGAGGGGCTTGCCACGTGGATCTTTCCTCTCTTCGGAACTGAACACAGACGGACACTCTTGTTAGGTACTTTCTGTTCAACAGGGTGGTGCAAATTCTTGTGAACTGAAACCCTTTCTCTCGTGCTAACAAATGCATTTTGCCTATATAGGACGAGACTAAAATACTTTAGGGTCTAAAACTTGCATGGTGAGGTATGGAAAGTGGGAGGGTGTGGAAAGGAGGAGGGGAGGGGAAGAAAGCTGTTTGTTTTTCCACCGTTTGATTTGGGGGGGGGCGTGTTGGAAAGCACCTCCCTCCTCTTGTATCTAGACAAGACATGGTGAGGGAGGGGAGGGACGTAAGGTCAGCCTACAAGGTCTCGTGGTACGAATCGAAAGACGGCGCCTCCGCCGTTTGCTCAAGGATCTGACGATAGGAGGAAATAATAGATCGGAGGAAGAGCGCAAACACGAGAGAGGAAAAAGTTTCTAATTCGCTGCACTTTTTCATGGGTCCATTTTCCTTCCTTTTTTTCCTTAAACGTATCGGTCAATATCAAGATGCACGATATATTCATCAACCATCGATGAAAACAAAGAAATTGTAGTACGAATCTCACTTTAAATACACAATGTGAATAATATTGATCAAATACCGTGTTTCTTCAAGTTAGACTGCGATACCTCCGTCCTGAAACATTGCCGTGCTCCTGAAAGGCAAAATAGTCTGTAACATCAAGGGTACTTTTTCACTTTCCCTATTTCATTTTCTTACCAGTAGTACATGTTGAACACGGCAATGAGCAGGGGAACGGCCACCCGACCAAAATACTCCACCGCCAACTGCGCCCTCCTACTCTTCCTTTCCTGCTGCTGCTGGTGTTGAAGATTAAAGGAGACTCCCCTGCCTGATTTTTTGAAGTGGAAAATGAGCGCGTACACGTCCGTGGTTTTCCCACAAAAAACTTTCTCAAGTGGGCACGTCACTATTGTGCAAACATAATTAATTCCTCCGATACCTGACTTTAGGCCGTTCTTGGTCGCAGTGGCTGGGGAAACTCGGGCCCGCGGCCGGTATTCTTGACTTCTGAAAAAATAAAAAAAAAGTATTTAGCAACTTTGATAGGTTTGATGTATTTTCTTACATTTCCTGAGGGTAGTCTCCCAAGTACTCAATGATGGTATGGAGAATTACCACAAAGAAGGGGAGGAGAAAGCAGAATATCATCCAGATGTCAATCATCTTCATGTAGGAGGTCTTGGGCAGGGAGGCTGATGTTGACACAAACAAAGATGCAATCACAAGCATCCCTGAAAAAAAAAAATCTACCTCATTTGAAGTTTTTTTTTCATTGTAATAAGTCCTTTGTAGTAGTTACCAGTAAGTGCAACCATTATTCTAGTGTCATAATGTTCAATTTTAAAAAAGTGTGTGAGATAGATTATCATGAGAATGCACGTTGTAGGTAGGTAGGTGTTCAGCAATTGGTTTCCCACCCTCCTCTTCATCTCTACCAAGACCTGGATGCAGGAATACAACCCTGCTCGGCCTGAAAGACAGCAAATTTATAAAAAGAAAAATCAAAAGATTTAAGTTGATCCAACTTGCCACAGTCGTATGGCTGCCCTCCAGTCACGTTGACAACCTTGTACTCCACCAGCTCGCTCGGGCCCACGTACTGGACGTCTTCAAAGGTGAGCACCGCCTCCTGGCTGGTCGTCTTGATGAACTGGTAGGTCATGTTGCACCGCTGAAGCTCAAACGGGTACTTCTCCAGGCGGAACTCACAGTTGAACTCGACTGTGTACTTCTGGTGCAGCACCAGGGGATTCTTGGAACCCAGGTACACCTTGGTCTCCCTGAAATAAATTCAATTTGGCAACGTTTTAAATGTGAACATTTATTGCGTCTTGAATATTTTTCTACTTGTTCTCCTCCACACTGTTGTAATGATGTGTCCCGTTCCGCATGACATACGCCTCTGTGCTGCTATCCACGACCGTCATCTGGATAAACTAAACTATTATGAAAAAACCTAAATTGATTTTACCTTTTTCACCTGATTTCCCTCCGTGTTTGCAAAAGTTATTTCCGGAATCCATATCCCTTCGAGATCATACATGGAGAGCGCGTTCAGAGCCACGCTCGGCTTCAGGTTGAAGTAGCTCAGCCTGGCGGAAAAAAAAGGTTTTACTCTGTTTTCCCGCAAAGTACCAAAATAATATTTAAATAATTTACCTGGCATCAAACCAAGTGAGAGTGAGGGTGAAGTCTACTGCCAGCTTCATCCTGGCGACGTCCACGTCGGCGAAGGAGGAGATCTTGGTGCGGACCAAAACGGGGAGGGAAGAGGAGGAGTTGGAGGAGGGAGGGGGCGGTGGGGCGGCCTTGCGGTAACCCTCTGAAACATGACAAAAATAATTTTTTAAGTGTGTTTGGTAAAAATTACCGTGCAAAGATATTATGCTGCAGTCGGCCTCGTCGCTTCCGTCGTCGCACTGTTCGATGCGATCACACCGCTGAAAGAAATATTTACTTTTTATGATTATTGCAGTATATTGGTTATTGTTTCCCCACACCTGGTCCACGTCAATGCACTTCCCCCCGTCGCAGGTGAAGTGCCCCTCCGGGCAGGCGGTGAGGGTCAGGTTCAGCACGCGGTCCTCCCCCAGCGAGCACGGGTCGTGGGCGATCCTCCACTCGTGGCGGCCGGTGGGGTACTGGAGAAAGTAATGTTTGTTCAAGAAAAGGAAACAAATTTTAAGTTCATCCATTTGTGGACCTGTTTGTCACTCTTGGAGAGGAGGACTGCAAAAGTCTCGTTGCTCTTGACCGTGGTGAGGTACCACCCGGGGCCCATCGGAGGGGAGTCGGACTTGCCCTTCCAGCTCAGGGTGGTGTGGAAGTAGCCGCGGATCGTCGGCTTGTTGCCAGAGTATCTGCTAATAAATTAATTATTTCTTTTGCATTTTGGGTAGGGGGCTTTATCGGGTACTTGGTAGTTATGATGTATTGTGTGTCAAAGCTTGTCCCCTTGCAGAGTCCCCTGAGTGTAAGGAGCGGCCTCCGCTGGAAGAAGCAGGCGGTGCAGGAGGTGGTGTCAAACGTGCAGGGCATGTCATTCCAACTGAAACACTGCTGTTGTCATAATTGTAAATGAGAACATATTCTGTGTTTCTCACAATCCATTTGCCCTCATCTCGGCGCAGCTCTCCAGCCTTCCCCCGTTTGGCTCCCCGTTGCTCCAGAACTGCTCCATGACTTCTGGAAGATGATCTTGGCTTGACCCCGCTTGGAACAAGTTCTCACTGATGAAGGTCCCTTCAGAATGAAGGTCCGTCCAGCCAAGGAAGAACCTCTGGCAAGTCTGGAAAAAATAGCAAAGCAATTTGTGGCACTGCGTTGCACATTTTGTTGCTCAAATCTACCTCTCCTACAAATGGTCTGGTGACATTGAACAGGCTCTCTTGGTCCTCAGGGGTTCTATGTGCGAATGCAAACACAATAAATGTTTTTTTCATCAGCAAATAGTTGAATTCCGCACCTCGGAGTTGCCATTTCCGCCCCCATCGAACGACAGAACCCAAAAATATCATTGTAAGATCTCAATTCGGGAAAGATGATGAAGCTGGCCTCCTTCTCGTCGCAGATTTCCTTAAATTCGTAAATTATTTTGAATTCTATCAACAATTTTTGTGCTAAATCCCACACCTGCAAGTTTTTGTCTTCCGACCCCACGTTGTAAAAGTCCCACTTTGCCGAACCCCAGCTGAGCAAGTCTCCCTCTCCCTTACTCTCGCACTTGGTGAATCTTGTCATTTCGTCGGAGGAGAACCTCCTCGACCAGATGTTCAGGTCCGCCAACTCTCCGGAGAGGATCCCCTGGCAGTCAGATTCGGATTCGCACCAGAGATTCTTGGGCAAAAAAGCAAAAAAAACCATATTTTTTATTCTCCATGGGTTCATTTAAGGAGTGAACACACCTTGTAGGCCCCAAGAACGAGGCTTCCATCGGCTAAACAAAATATGAAACAGATTTACTTGGGAAATCAACTTAATTTAGAAAAAATATCTCACGTTCCAGCGCCCCCAAATTTTTTGGGTGCTTCCCCTCGCTGAGGAC
>JAAUYJ010046903.1_pt1 | contig 10269 bp, 17 predicted proteins | sample 7278031 | NCBI WGS metagenome assembly JAAUYJ01 (sample SAMN14350222, study PRJNA611818) | marine sediment metagenome | isolation source: surface marine sediment (1.8m) | place: French Polynesia: Moorea | collected 2018-08 | reverse complement strand
GTTTAATTATTTTGTCAAATTTTAGTTGCAATACGTACGTTCCCTCCTTTTTAACGCCTCATTCTGAAAGGCAAGAAGCAATCCAGCCCGCCGCCCCCTCTGCCTCCAGACTCTGAAAGAGAAAAGCCGCACATCTCCCCCTTCCTCAACAACGAAGGGGAGGGAGGGAGGCCGAAGGACGTGGAGGAAAAGGATAGAGAAGGGCATCTTGCACAAAAAGTACCTCTACTTCCAGGTTTAAATAAAAAAGATTTTTTTTAGTTTGCATCAAAATTCATGGCTTTGATTGCAGATTCTCCGACCGCCCTGACGGATTCTAACGGGGCCGTGCTCATGACATTGGACCCCAGCCGCGGAGGCACCATGCAAGCGCTGAAGGAGGGGGAGTCAATTCAAGATAGCGATCTGGTGAAGGAAGTCTGGCCTCAACAGAAGTTCGTGGCCAACAGGGAGAACCAGAAAGTAGGGCCGCAGGATATTAGGGAGAAGCCAGGGCAGGGGAGGCTCGTGGAGAAAGACACAATTCAAGCAACAACAGAAGGTATTTTTTAAGTTCAGCCAAAGTAACTTTATACTTTTTCGCATTAATGCCAGCTGGTCCAGGGCCTTCTCTTTGTTCCAAATGCGAATCCCAAGTCTTGAAAGTGGGCGACAATCCCGGAGCCGCCCTCAGGAGCTGCCTTGCTCTGACGTCCCCTCCCAACGACACATCGCACCCATTGGTCCAGGAGGAGGTCTGCCTGGACCCACAGGAGAGGTGGAGGGGCTGCCAGGGGGAGGAGGGAATATGCGGCTTCTCAATGGCGTGCAAAGACCAACTGATGGAGGAGAATAAAGTAGTCCAAAGAAACGCAATCCAGTTTCGCACATGACTTATTAAATTCTATTGTCTTCCAGATGTTGACCAGACGCTACTCCTGCTTCCTTCGCCCGTCACAGTCCCGCCCGCTCTCTCCTTCGGAGGGAGTTGAGATATCTTGCCAAAAGTGTTTGGAGGCGAACGGCCTCGGCAGCAACAGCGTCAACAAGAGCGGCAACGCCACCTGCTTCGTCGTCGGGGGGAGGTTCCAGTGCATACCGGTCACGCTGGTGGGAAGCGGGGAGGACCAGGTAAAAAGATATATGTTTCTGAAAGTGTTACTTTTTACCACATATTTCTACTTTGCAGTGCACCAAGCTCCTTTGTCCGGTGGGCACCAAATGTCTGGTGGAGCAATCCATCGCCACTTGCATCGGGGTTGAAAAGTCGCCACAGAGAGAATCTTCGTTTTCGGGAAAGACCCATCTTCCTTTTTCGAACGTCCAAGCCTTGAGAACTACTAGACGATTTAAAGAAACAAGTGATTTTCCATAAAAGACAGACCATACGTGACACATTTTTGTGAGTTTTGTGAGTTTTGTGTGTTTACTTACATACCTATAATTGCTTTATGTGAAAAATTTGTTTCATTCCGTACGAAAGAATAAATTATAGCGCGCCTCGATTCGAACAACGATTCCTTCCTCCTTTCTTTTCCATCTGTACAGTACTGTACACTTGCCCAGGTAGCATCCAGGTATCGACACAGGTATACACGGAAAGGGAGAAAACAGGAATTGGGCGGAGGGGAACAGGACAGCAACAGCGGCAACAACAACAACATTTCAAAAACAAAAACGCGCCTCACGCAAACCAAAATAAGGCTGTGATATTTTACAAATTATGGATAACCTCATTGATTTCGACACCTCCGTGTGGCTGTACTGCTCTGCCCTGGCGGCGGCGGTGCCGGTGATAATCCCGGCGGTCCAGTTCGGTTTCATCTACCGCCTGTGGGAGCAGTACAACAAGCCGGTGGACAGGGAACACTGCTTCTGCTCATGCTGGGACACGACATTCAAAGGTGAAGAAATTAAGTCACTTTCCCGTAAATAGTGTTCGTCAAAAAAAATAAATTAATTAGCTGGTTACGAGACCGGGGTGGGAGCCTACAAGCACGTCTATTTCAACGCGACGCAGGTACCGAAAAAAATGTAAAAATAATTAGTTAAACTGAAGTCTAGTCAAGCAATGGTTTTTAAAGGAAACCCTGGCCATCTGGGGCATCACCGTCGCCGCAGTCATCTTATTTTATGAGGCGATGAGGAAAGTCTTCATGGCGTTATACCACGGTAACTTCCATTCCAACAAAAAATAATTACCACACAGGTTTTCCCTTACGAAACTGAAAATATTCAAAATTTAATTTCCCAAGGCAACGCCCGACCTCGCATGTGCATCCTCTTCCTCTCCGTCATCTACTCCCACTATTACGCGTGGTGGTGCTACTTCAACGCATTCAATGACGACTATTACAACCAGGCAAAAAATAGATTTTGATTTTTTAAATATTTATGAGATTTGGGAGATTGTTTCAGGTGTGGCACCAATTGCTCTTTTCTTCCACTGAGCTCCTGTCTACCGTGTGCGTGATCCACCTTTGCGACTCCCGCCGACCGGTGAGGCCGAGGGCGGCCTTGGTCATCATGGCGGTGGCAGCGTTCCACGCGCTGGCGGCGCTGTACGATCAGGTATGGGATTCATTGTTTCTCGAATGTACCAAGGGTTATTGAAAAAATCTTTCCATAGCAAAAAGGAGTATGTGTACGTACATTAATTGGTGAATCTTGCTCCGATTTCCGCTTCACAGTTCGCCGCCAACGTCTTGCGCGGCGAGGGGCAGGCGCACCAGGTGCTCAGGGACCTTGGCTTCATGTTTGCCGACGCCCTGGGCCTGGTCCTGCCCTGGCAGGAGCTCAAGCAGGTGGCCAGGAGGAGGGGAGTACCAGCATCGCACCTGATAAAAGACAGGGACGCGGCGGGGGCCGCCATGGCGATAGCAGGGCTGTGGATTCTGAGCGCCTGTATTCCAGGATGAAATTACCAACTATTTTTATGAATGAATGGTTTTCCTCCATCCTTGGCACCGAAATTGGTTACGTGTCCTCCCCGAGAAAATAAAGGAGTCTTCCAAGCGTGCATCGCCCTCATCATCAACACGTTTTCTTTTGAAGTTCATGCATCGGCGGGTTTCCCGCATCAGAAGAGAAAGGCGACGACGTACAAAAAAAATCTCAATTTTCCTTTCATTATTCACGTAGTATACGTTTTAGTACAAAATAGGATAAATGTCGAAAAAAATTCTCATCTCTCTTCTCCTCATTGTGATGCATCCGTTTTCTCTTTTCTTTTTCTCAATACTGGACGTGTGAGCACATTTGCAGCAACAACTTTTTTCTACAATAGTAAGACATTTTCATTGCGTCTTGCAGGAGTCTTTCACACCCTGCTTAAGCTCCTTCTTCTGGCGACGCCTCTCCTGAAATTCGCGAAAAAACCACAATTTGTCACAAAATAATATACAAAAGGAAGTTTGAAATTACCAGCTTCTGGTCGATCTTCTCCCTCTCCTGCTCCTTTAGCGCCTGGTCCGCCTCCATCTTTGCTCTGAATTCCCGGAACTCCTCCTCGCTCATGCCGTAGTCAGCACGGACCTCCTATTGACAGAAAAAAAGAATTATTAAAAAACCATTGATTTGAATTTTCGCAATTGCCTCAACGGTTCAACCGTGTGCATGGACGATACGAACAAAAAGAGAAGGAGAACCGATCTGATAGAAATGCTAAGTCCGGGTCAGATAGGACGACGACGATACGAATCACTCTCAATATCCTTATCGCCTCCATGCATTGATTGTTCTTTCCAACGATATGAAACCTCAGCTCTCTCCCCTCAAAAAAAATCTAATTTCAAAAGCATCTCCGGGAAACTCTGGCTCGTACGCAGATTGGGCATTTGCAGTCTTCCTCCCTGGCCTCGAAGGGCGATAGGAACCACCCGGTGCTTCCTCGGCGCGGGCGCCGGCGCCTCACGTGGTTGCGCCGGCAAGGGACGGCGTTTCGGCCCTGTTTCCAGGGTGTTTGTGCGATACAATTGTGTTTGTAACAACATGCGATATGCATTTCACACTTCTACGCTTGAAGTTTCTCATTTCCCCCCTCACCTCCATGACAGATGCCGATGCCGCTGCGGAGGTGGCCGACGAAGAGGAGGCGCCGCCCTTGGACTTCTTGTCGCCCTTCTTCTCGATGCCGTACTTTTGTCTAAAATGAAATTGTCACATCAACACAACTCCTTTTCCCACAAGAAATGCAAATTAATTTTCCACCTGATCCCCTCCCTCATCTTCTCCCTCTGGTACTCCTCCTTCTCCCTCTTCTTCCGCCGCTCCTCCTCGTACTGACGCTGAGCCTCCTCCCTGAAATTTGGGAAAGAAAAACGGCCTATAATGACTTTTCCACCGAGGTAAATGTAACTCTTGAAAATACTACCATATGCTGCACATTTGGGATTGGGAGATAATGGCAACATATCTCGTTGCAAGCTTACAGATCGGATCGTCATTTTTTTCGTATCTGCGTAACGTCGCTGTGTGTGTGTACAATCGCGGACCAGAACATCATGGCCGAACGACAGAAATACACCAAGCTTGGGGAGGAGGAGAAGGACATTGCCAACCAGCCAAAAGAAGTCGAGAGTCGCCTCTTCAAGCTCTACAAGACCTTCCTCCTCGGACTGGCCATGACGCAAATTGTAAGAAAAACTATTCCTTGCATTTCAGGCCATAGCTTTTTACAAAAATCCTATATTTTATTGCAGGGCGCCGTAAATGTAGCTATCTTCTCCACCTTGCCCGACTTGGCCAAGATCTAAGGCACCAGCCCGGACACTCTCACCCTGGCATACATCCCGGAGAACCTCGGAAGGCTCCTGGTCGGTCTGGCCATGGGAGGTAAGACAAACTCTTGCTTCCTTAAAAGGGCCGTTTTGCTCATCTTTTGTTTTTCTTCAGGCGGGAAATTCAGGTTGACCAGACCCTTCCTGGCATTCTCCATAATGCTTCTCTGCCTTGCAATCACCTTGGTCATGTATCCCTTGTTCTCCTATTTGCCTTTTATTTTCATTCTGGCCTTCCTCACTGGACCCTTCATCCAGGGTACTGCCGCAGGTACAGTCTAGTATTTGGCAAAAATAATTGTGGCATAAGAACCATAACATGTTTTCATAACAAAGGTTGTAGTGCTGAGTGCATAAGGACTTGGCAAGACTCTGGAGCAAACTATGAGCCCTACTTGCACTTTGTGCACCTCTGCCTCAATGTGGGCATGTTTGCCTCCCCTGCATTGGCCACTCAGCTGCTGCCTGGGGAGAGAGGGATCCCCAACTGGGTTCCCTTCCCTGGAGTGCCTCCTGTGATGACATACTTCTCAATAGTCAGTCTGGTGATGGTCATGTCCCTGCCCCTTTTTATATGCATACCAGTGCACCAGTGGTGGAAAAAGGGAAATTCCACCCAGGTTTGACATAGACTTTCTGGACCGTCCACAGCCAAAAAAACCTTGTGATTTCCATGCCAGGGCGGCAGCAACTCCAGCAGGAACAAGAGAAGCTCCCCTCCTCGTCCCTTCACAGTGAAGCTCCTTACTGCCGTCTTGATGTTCTTCTACTTTCTCCGCAGCCCTTTCAACACCTTAGGGCAGCTCATCACTGTATTTGGCGTGGAATCTCACCTCAAGCTGTCCAGTGCAGATAGTGCACGCCTCAGCTCGATCTACTGGGGCTCCTTTATTGCAGTCAGGATGGCTACCATTGCCATTTCCACCAGGTACCTGGTAAAACACGTCAACCTAATTGGTTGATTACATCCTGAGCTTTCTAATTATGCAGGCTCAAGGCCCGGCAAACAATACACTACTTCATGTTCCTCTCTGGCCTCCCCTGTGCCTATGTCCTCCTCCGAGGGAACAGCCTCACCCTGACTGAACTGCAGGTCTGTGTGGCCGTGATCGCTCTTGGTGCTGGGCCCATCTTCTCCCTCACCATGGCATTCACACAGGACTTTTTCCCGGTTGATGTCTCTGTCTCTGGACTTTTCTACTTGGGCCATGCGTTGGGGGAGAAGTTTTGGGGGCCGCTTATTGGGAAACTAATGGGTGGCAACCTCTTTGTCCTCTTCTGGGTGCCCGCTGCCAACGCCGTCATCTGCTCGGCATCCTTGGTCACGCACTCTGCCTGCAGGAGGAGTTTGGTATCCAAGATAAAGGAGGAGGAACGCCAATTGCAGTCTTCAGAAAGTTAAATTTTTGAACATACAAGTACATATCACGCAACAGTGAATCCGCCTCTGTACACACGCCAATAATTAAGTGTAAGTGCATACCACTTAATGTGCAGTATGTCTCACGTACCGTACGGTACTCAATGTATCCCTCTACCGGTACCACGAAATAGAGCATTCCTCACTTTCAAAGTTGTCTCCCAACGACCGCGGGGAAGAAGAGAAAAAGAAAGGCGGATGTGCAATTCATGTCTCTCCCATGGGCGCTTTTTTTTTCGTGCTTGTGTCATGGCGGCGGCGGCGACGGAGGAGGAGAAAGAAAAAAGTTTTTGATGACTTGAGGGCGGAGGCGGAAGAGACAGGAGGAGACGGACCCTGGGGGAAGCACAGCGCAAAAAGACAAAGTGGGAGGAGGAGGAGGAGGAGCCGCCACATGCCCTGGAGACACTTTGTACTCCTCCAAAAAAGGGTCTAGGAATAGGTCAACCGTCATGAGATAGACCGCCCGGTTGGGAGGCCTCGAGAATAATAAATACTGCGAATGCACGACTTAAAAACATAAAACAGCTAGCCAAAAAGAAAAATCTTTCAGTCCTCCCTCACCCCACAAGTAAAACAACAAGTTGGCTGTAAGTTTTTCTACTACCGGTGTCTAGAGTAGTTGTTTTTCTCCTACCTCTTCCTCTCCTCCTTCCTTGCCTTCTCCATCTCCTCCGGCGTCTGCTGAGCGGCGGCGCCCGAGGAGGAGGACGAGGAGGAGAACGGGTTCGAGCCGGAGCCGGAGGACGAGGACCCGAGGCCGAGCTCGTTCTTCAGCCCGCTCACCTCGTTGCGGACGACGCCTGGAATTGGAATGGAGTGAAGGGGGGGAAAAGGTTTTTTTGTGGGGAACTGGTTCAAGTGTTCAAAATTGTTGGACTTACTTGTTAACAACGTCAGCTTGCTCGTCATCTTGGAGCTGTGGTTATCAATTCACAGGCCGCCTGGAAAAATATAGAACAGTGAAAAAAACACCTGAGTGGCTTTGTCGAAAAAGCTCCTACTACAGCTGTCCTTGTCTCTCTTCCCCAGCGACGGTTAAAAATCTGCGGGCCTAGGTTTTCATGCGCGGGGAGAGGAAATATACCTACCGGTAGATATGTAGGTTCTTCTCTATCCCTCTTGCTCGGCACACAAGGACACTTGTTGCTGCCTCTTTTCTCAAAAAAGTGTTTTTCGCCCTCCCTCTCCCGCCTTCCCCAGGGGCCTTTTCCAAGGCGACTGAAAACTCAAGAGTTGGTGGGGGAAAGGAAACTCAGAGAAATAGAGAGCAGAAAGGACAGAGTTTCTGAGAGAAGAGAAAAAGGCGGATGCGTCGATTATCGCGCGTGGGCGGAAGGTGTGCGCAGCAGTGTAAAGCAGTTCATATTTTTTTTTTAAAAAAAATACCCATCTTTCTGAAGAGAGGCAGACACCATTTTTAAGGTTTTACAACAAATCTTACTGTGAAGACTTTCTTAAATGTTTTATTCTTCTATCTTTTCTGTACGTAGTAGGTACAGGTACAACACAAACGGAAAGTGTGGTGATTCTCGCTCCCAAATTTTCTGCTGCTTTCAACTCCAAATGCTTTCCCAGAAAAGAGATAAATGAAACATTAGTTAAAGTTCAAAATTGGGGCTGCTAAGTGGCGGAGCAACCACTCTGTCCCCTTCTGGAGCCCCTTCAACAATTATGTAACAAAAGTGGGGAAAGTATTTCGAGCCGGAAACTGGCTTTCCCCCACACCCACATATTCCAGCGCCGCTTGGGGAAAAATGACCTTTTTGCCGAGCTCTCCTTCCCGGGAAACGTAGGTGCGTGGCGGAGGCAAGTACGTACTATACCACAACATAAGGCAACACCGAAGCTCCCGCCTTTTTTCCCCCCTTGGGGGAGGCGGGGGGAGACAAAGTCATGGATTGTTGTTGTACTGTAGTGGCGTCGCCGCTGGAGGATTGGGCCACCTTCGAAGAGAAGCACCTCAAAAAACTTTTTTGGGCAATGGGTACACACGCAATGTCGCAGCGGCAGTGGCACAGCTTTGAGCGGCTATCCTAACTCATTTGGCACTTTGTACCCAAAGGGCGGAATTGCGGAATTACAAAAGGCAAAGTCGCAAAATTTGTCTCTCCCAGCTCTGCGCCTCTCTTCTGTTGCCTGTTGTTGACATACCCTTTCCATTTCGCGCGCCTTCTCGAATTACCTGCCTTTTTTTTCGGGGCGACAGCAATGATGTTGACTCTCCTGCGTGGGAGGATGGATGGCTGATGCTCCAATTATTTTGCACAAGCGAAGTTACGGCGAAATAAAGCTTTCGTTCGTGGTGGAGGAGGTAATCTGCAGAGCTTTCAAGGTTGTTGTTGTGGCAGTGTCGTCGCTCCACAAATCCCCCTCCTCCGCCTCTTCTTGGGAGAGGAGCTGCTGCTGAAACTTCGTCTTGTTTCCTCTTTGCTGTGGCACCTGAGCCGCTGTTCCAGCCTGAGAACAGGTGAGAGGAAGTGAGATAATAAAGGCGGGTTCGAGAGGAGCGCGGGAAGGATGAAAGGAAAAGGGGAACGGAAGTCTTCTTCCTGTGCTGCAATGTCTGCAAATTGGGGCGTACTTCTGCAGCTACTATTGCAAATAGGGTTTTTTTCACAGCTGTCAATTTTTGTTGGGCAAAAAATCGTGCGCTAGGCCCCTCTTATCTCCTTCACGGTTACGGAGGACGGGGAATCACCAAGCAACAAGATATTGTCAAAGGTACAATGAAATTAGGCTGAAAATTGTTTTGTGGATTGTTTTTATTTTTCTCGTAAACTTGTGCGAAAACAATGGTGAATCTCTTCCTTGCTCCTCGTTTAATAGCTCGTATTCTTATCAACGATGCCGTACGTACGAAGCAAAGTTGCTACTACGAATCCTACGTCACGCATCCTGCTTTCCCCTCTCCGTCTCTGAATACAAATGCATTAATGTTGATTAGGTTTTCATTTCTTCCCGTTTTATTTCTGGGAAATCAAGGCTGTTGTTGTTGCAGCCAGCGCGTGATTTATTTAGGGCGGTGTGGGTGGCGTTTTTCAAGTGCAAGAGCACTGGAACGCATCTCCCCGCCAATGGAACCTTGTTACGAATTACGACTTTTGATTTTCTTTTGCTACATATATTGTACACCGAAATGCCTTGTGTTTTTCTATGCTCCGTTCGCGGCTCTGGATTGGCTTTTCTCCTATGAATGGCATATCCATGTTACACATTGCGAAATACTCTTTATAATACGCGGTAGCGTGTACAGTAGTTCTCAAAAAATTAACGGGAGCAAGAGAGCGGAAGAAAATATTCGGAGGAAAATAATCTCCTCTCATTTCTACAAAGCGACGACAGGCAAATTTACAGTCTGCATTTGAGCGATCTCGATCGACAAATATATATTTGGCCTCAGCGAGACGAGAACACCGAGAGACAATGCGAGCCACGAATCTGCTTACCGTGTTCCTGGCCTCCGCCTCCGCTGCCTCCGCCGCCTCTTCCGCCTCCGACCCCCACTCCGACCCGTGCTCCTCCCTCCGCCGCCCGGGGGAGTGCAGGGGGTCCATATTCCTCGGCCTGGCTGGAGGCGACGGCAGAGTCAAAGTCAGGGGGGCGGGCGACTGCGCCAGGGCGTGCAACAGGCACGTCTCGTCGGACGGGGGGATGTGCTCGCACTACACCTACTACGCAAAGACGAACGTAGGGGGGATATTTGTATCGTTTTCCCGCTTATTTAGTTGTGACTTTTCTTGCCCATTGGTGCCCAGACCTGCGCCTTCTTCTTGGGAGACTGCCACGGCATGGACGACTCGAGTTGCGGGGCATCGGGCGACTGCACCTCTGGCCCGGCCACCTGCGACGGGGCGTGCTTCAACCAAGGGGGATAGTGAGTATTTCCCCCAATATTTTTTTGCCAGTTGCGAGGGCCACCTCGTCGCCAGCGTGTCCGGCCTCTCCCATGCAGGAGAATGCCTGGAGGCCTGCAAGAAGGACAAGAGCTGCGGTTACGCCTCCTACTTCTTCGACGGCCACAGCACGGGCGGCTGGAACAGCTTCTGCCTCCTGACCTCCAACTGCGACACCGTCGGAAGGTCCGACAGG
>JAAUYJ010058328.1_pt1 | contig 10277 bp, 13 predicted proteins | sample 7278031 | NCBI WGS metagenome assembly JAAUYJ01 (sample SAMN14350222, study PRJNA611818) | marine sediment metagenome | isolation source: surface marine sediment (1.8m) | place: French Polynesia: Moorea | collected 2018-08 | reverse complement strand
TGTTTCTAGGCATGTGCTGTACAGTAATTCTTGTTTTTTGTCAGGCATTTTGCAGGTTTCATCATGGCGCATATGTGCTCATTCATTAGTTGCAATTATGTCCCATTTTGCGTTTTTGTTTTTGTACGAGCTACTATTGGATGTATTGTATTGTTATGTATTGTATTGTGTTCACTGCATTTTGTCATCTTTTTTGCTTTTTTGTTCTTTTTGTTTCTTATTACTTTCTGCTATTTTTCTCTGTTTTTGCACTGTTCATTTGTCATCAAGCATTTGGTGAGCCTTCATTGGAACAGTAGTATTTTTGTTTTTATGCATGTGCTGACTACTGAACAGTAATTGTTGTTTTTGTAAGGCATTTTGCAGGTTTCATCATGGCGCGTATGTGTGTGCTCATTCATTAGTTGCAATTGTGTCCCATTTTGTGTTTTTGTTTTTGTACCAGTTACTATTGGATGTATTGGATTGTTATGTATTGTATTGTTTTCTCTGCATTTTTTTGTTCCTTTTGGTTATTTTGTGTGTCATTTTCTTTTCTACTCCGCATCATTATTGATGTTCTCCTGATTGGTAAAACTATGTTCTTTTTCCAGTTGTTCCTTTCTCTCATGTTGTGTTGTCATTTGCTCAGTGTACATGAATTACTTCTAAGTCAAAATGCCAACGTTCAATATCCCTGTCATCCTCTCTCATCCCATTGCCAAGACCTCTACCTCCGAGAGCCCCAGATACCATGTCCAGCCGCTGTCCCTCCTAGCTTCTGCCAGACCCGCCCTTGTCCGCTGAACTGTGATGTATCTCCCGGGCAGCGGGGCGGCGCAGTCGAACAACCTCTCCGCAGGGTCCGTTTCCTGCAGGTGTTTAATAAAAGTGTGTGGAATATAATCCCAACCACCCAGAATGCGCCAATTTTTTTGTCGATCGACGCAGCTATACTAACGGGTGGCCCAGCCAATTCTGCCCCCCTTCAAAAGTTGTTGTTGTTGCTGCTGTTGCTGCTGCTGTTGTTGATGATGTTGCTGCTGATGGTGGTGGTCTTGCTACCACCAAACAAATTAATGTGCAGCATAAAGCAGCTCTCCTGATCTGTTTGCAGTTTTTTGGGCCAATTCTTTTTTCTCCTCATTTCTCCCATGTGCTTCCCCGCCCTGAACTTGTTCAGCAGCAACAGCATCTCCAAAGAAAAAATCTGGAACAAAGATTTTTTTGTGATATATTTGCAAGGCATTTTTTGGCAAGACAACAAAGCATATGCCCATTGCATTTTTTTGTTCTTTGTGTGCATGGGACTCAAGTACTGTTGTCCAACTTCATCAAAAAAACCCTTCTGCTACTTTAGCAACTCTGGATCCATGTCAAATGCTCAAATAATTGAAATAATTTGCATGAACTCCCAAAAGGGTCTTCTGAAACAAATTGATTTATAACCTTTTTTCTGAAAATATCCTAGTTTTTTTTCATATAATTATTTTTCTACCCACTGTAAGGGGGAGCAGATTTGGCAGGGCCACCCGTTACATGAGCACTCTGTGTGTCGATATTGCGCGCATTATAAGCTTCCAACTTTTTGCGCAAATTTCACGTGTCACCGCATTCGTTGAATTTATGCAAAAAAATGGCAGAAAAATTCTGTTGCATGAGAAAAAACAAGAAAAAATGCACCAAAAATTGTTGGATTTGAACCTACGACCTTCAACTTTCCAGGTCAGTACCCTAACCACTCTGCTATCCATCCTCTTCTGTCACTCAGAGCTAGAGGAAAATTTGTCTATATAAACTTCAATGCAAAAAAATGCGCAATTTTTGCGCTTGCGTCTTTGCATGCACCAAATTTGCACAAATTTTGAGCAATTGCGCCAATTGCTCCAAAATTTGTGCAGGCCTATGTCCTTGCACCTAAAAAAAATCGCTACATTGCGCCTCGTATTAGGGCCTTCCAGCGGCTGGGATGGCAAAGGCATTTACTTTTCTATACCAATAGTATCTAACCTGCGACTCAAAGATCGTGTGGCACACCCGGTTGACACAGATCTTGTGATTTTCCTGACAGAGAAAGGTACGTTAAAGAAACCCTTTTTTACCAAACTGCTCTCTTACCTTTATTAAGGATCCAGCGTCTATGTTCCCAACTCTTATCTAAATAGCAGAATCGGTTAAATGAATACAATTGTGAATACCTGTTTTCTTGCGAAGGAAACTACCTCTAGGTTTGTTGCCATCTCGGGATAGATGGGAATGATGTCCAGCTTCATCCCAGACACTAGCTTAGACTGTCCAAGGTCAATCTGAGTAAAAGAAGACATTTCATGCTACAATTTCTTGGCCATATTTTTTTGGAAAGAAACCTGAATCCATGTGTAGCAGCACAATCCTGATGTTGTGAAGGTGGTCGCTGTATCATCATCAAGCAGGAGTCCTGGTGTTCCATCGGCAATGGATGAGGCTGAGGCCACCCAGCCGGACTTGTCGGTCAGCTTTGCCGGCCGTTTGTAATTTGCCCCCACCCGGTAGATTGGCCCGTATATGCCCTCACCACAGGAATACCCGTACAACGAGTCCCCGGGGCACTTGGCGTCACACCTGAGAGGTGAGCAAATGAGGAGAAACCTGGAGTTCAGGGCATTTTTTAAAGGGAGGTTTCCAATCAGATTACAGTTTAGTATGAGCTGGAATTGTCAGACCACTGTGATTTTTTTACCATAATCAAACATACAAAGCATTATAAAACATAGCACTGACATTCCTTGTGCCACTCACAGGTTCTCTGCTACCGGGTCCCCGGTGAAAGAGGTCCCGCACTTGCAGTAATTTATCCCCCTTGGCCCGACATAAGTGTTGGCGGGGTTGTTTGCAAGACAGGCTGAGGCACAGTGGTAGGGGGAGTTGACAGAGCCGGACTGCTCGCCCAAGTCCACGCTCAGGGCGTTCACAACGTCATAGCAGCCCTGGTAGGCCACTTTGGAGAACAAGAATACGGGGTACTTTCTCATTCAAACCTTCCATGTTATCTTTTAATCACCCATGTATGTACAAAAAAGAATCCGTCAAAAAATCAAGTCAACACAAAATGCACCCCTGCTATTTTGCTTTCATGAAGTTGTACATACCCATCAATCACTCTCGGTGTCTTTCCAACAAAATTTCTACCTTTCAAACCAGGCACTTACGCTGGTTTCCATCCGCCAGCGCACACTCCTCCGACTCCCCCGACACCACTGGACAGATGTCCTCGGAGGGCGCAGGAATGCCACAGTACACCATGATGTCGATCTCTGATATTCCCAAGTTTTTGTTTTTAATGTGGCCACCGTAGCGCTGCACCGTGAGGTACCTGTTTAGCAAGACATTTTAGTAATCAGATAAATACAAATAATTCCAAACTTTGTTGCGACACACTACAATAATTCACAATCAACCATTTTGGTTTTTTGCAAAAAAAATCAAGGTAGTAATTTAAAAGCTAGTAAATTAAACGGTGAAGTATAGTTTTACTTAGATAGTGATGTGGTCGTGAATGCAGAATGTAGAATGCTTTTTGTGTAGTTCTACCTTCCCTCGATGGGACTGACACAGTCAAGCCTGTAGGTGAGGCTATCGGCGACCCAGGCCCCCTTCTCTGCCCGGTAGCAGAGGTGGTTCAGGCACAGCTTCTCCTTGTCTGGGTCCAGCCCGGTCACCGCCGTCACGTCCGTGTCACCTACCCGCACCTCAAAGTACTCCAGGAAATTGCGGTTGACCCTGTACCCTGTTTAAAAGATATTGGTCATTTAAATTATTTTAAATTGCAACCACATATATATATATATATGTGTGTGTGTGTGTGTGTTTGCAATATAAAATAATTTAAATGACCTATATATATATATATATTTCCTGGATAAAATAGTTATATTTATGCATATACTCACAAAGTGAGGTGCCTTTGACCACCTGACTTGAACCCATGTCGATCTGAGTTGGAGAAAAACATTGTGCAATTATGTCCAGGAGTGCACACCAATCTCTGAATGCTATTCTTGCCTGCAACCAGGAACGGTGGAAGCTCTGCGAGCTAAAGTAGTCCAACCAGTTGTCGTTAAGGATGAGTTCCCGGGCAAAGTTTCCTGGTTCGTTGGCGGTGCCGGCCAAGGACCAAGATGACTTGTCTGCTTGGGGGATCGGCCAGAAGAGGGCTGAAAAATCATGTCAGTAGGAAGCTAAGAGAACACCTTCCATCATATGAAACAAAACCCAATTGGTCAAAACCTTCATCCTAATTTCTCCTAAAAATATTGTATAGATACTGTCAAAAAATTCCATTTAGCTTTGTACAGCGACACCTTTGGAGCCAAAAACATTATCAACGCTTTTGTGAACGTACTTTTTCCATCCTTGATGGTTTCAGCCCTGAATATCGCTTGGTCTCCAGGCGACCCGCACTTGACCCCGGGCGCTCCGGTGCAGTCGGTGTCGCACTCCCGCTCAGGGCGACGGGAGGTGTCAGCCGGGGCAACGGAGCCGCAGTAGCAGTCGTCACCCTAGACATGGGGTGAACTTAGTGTTTTTGCTTTCATTTCCTGGATAAAATAGTTATATTTATGCATATAAGCACAAAAACAGCCTATGGCCAGCAAACAGCAAACAAAAGGTATTTCCAAGTCAGTTTTTCTGCAGTTTTTTAAAATAAGCTTTGCGCCACCTTTTCCGTGAGATGGCGCACTGGCGCTGGTAAAAAATTGTTGGATAATATCTAAGTACTGACAAAACAAATAATATTATCGTCCCACCTGCTGTATCGCCGCGTGGTCATACCCCCGCTCCAGACACATAGTGATGCACGACCACCGCGTCATGTCGGCAGCATTGACAGCAGCCACCACCGGGAGGTAGTAGCGGGGATTGGGCGAGTTGTAGCAGCCCAGGTAGGAGACTGTAGAGATTGGCAGGAAAGGAAAATCAGGTACCATAAAAATTATTTTTGAGGTGCCCATAAAAAGATAGTGAATAAAAAGACCAAAATTAACTTGAAATATTTTCAACCATTTCCCTATTTTTTTTATTTTTTTTGTGTTCAGTGTTGACATATTTACTCTAAAGCTAAAGGGAAATGTGCCAGTTGACCTGAAGAGTGTCCTTTATTGCTCACATGTGAAGTCCCCCATCAGAACCTTGATCGAAGAGTTTGCCCTGGCACAAGTGGGCCCGGCAAGGGAGCAAGTGGAAGAGGACGGGTCGTATGAGTGGGTGACCAAGCCTGAAGAGACTTTGCTGTAGAATGGGCACAGGAGCTCAGTTGAAGAGACGCTGGAAGGAAAATGTCATTTTTTATAATCTTGGATATTGCTCTTGTTTCTGTCCATTTACCTCTTGTTGACTTGACCTGCCCATGACTGAGTGCCGACGGTGACCCCGACAAACTTGCGGACATGCACCACTGCCTGGGAGGAGCAGGGGAGGAGCAAGGCGGAAGCAAAGAAAAGATGGACCGTTTCGGGCAACATTTTGATTCACCTCATGAGTCTCTCGCATTGGGTCCTCTTCACTACTGTACCCACTATATGGCAGAGACGGACTGGTGAGACCATGGTGAGAATATACGGTCTCTTGAAGTATTGATCGAGGCTAGTGTACGCCGGCGAGAGAGGGGAAACAGTCATGTTCATAGTTTTTAAACTATTTTTTTCCTTCCACCTCCCCCAAAAAATTGTGGGAAGACAATATATTAGTCTATTAGAGGCCTCTATGTCCTTGATTCCCTTTCTACCTACAGCCGTAGGCCGACAGGTCATAAAGTGATCCCACTGGTTGGTGTTGTTGTTGTTGATCATGTTGTTATTGTTGGCATTACTGTTGTTGGGGGGAAAACTTTTATGACCCCCGTAATAGAGCCCATGTATAATTCCCATGTAATTTTGAAGAGTCCAATAATTTTTTCTAAGCCCATGTATGATTTTTTAGTGAAAAAAGGGGGGTCACACCCCAAAATAAAATTAAAGGGGCGACTGCTCTTTTCAAAAACAAAGTTGTAGATCCTAGTGAGAAAAGACCCTGTGCTAAATTTGAGCCCCTTGTGACCAACAGTTTTGCCAAAAATGGCCAAAAACGATCATCGGTTTTTTGTGATTTTATGTTTTGGGCTTTTTGACCTCCAAATTCAAATTTCACCTGATCTGCCCAGCTTAATTTGGGGGTGCCCGATCTTTTCAATTTTACAAAAAAAATTGTCAGGCCACACCGTATGCCTTAAAATTGGATTTAAATATAAATCAAATCTTTTTTCTCTCTTTTGGCACCTTTCTATTCGATTTTTCAAATTTTTTCTTATTTTTTCTCTCTCTGTATTCATTTCCTTGCCGCAGGTCTTCGAACAGAGTCTGTTCTTGTTTGCCTTTGTTACGGCGAAAAATTGATGCACAAATTACGCTCCAGCCCTAAAATTCCCATTTTGGTCATCTGTCCACTCCTGAGAGAAAAGAAATAGCTTCAATATTGGGCTCACAATATTCCCACACTGTCCCAAACGTGAGTTTTTCATCAAGGGGATATTTTTTGGGGGGAGGGTTTCTCTTTTGGACCACGGCCGATCCAGTTTCTCACGAACCCTCATGCCTTCATCCTATTCCCACGGTCAGTCCAAGGCGGTGGAGGAGGCACTAACGCAGCCCAGGACCAAATATGAGTCCCCTTAAATATGTGGGAAATGGATTTTGTTAATTTAATTCCATTTTCTCTTTAGAAGACTGAGTTCCTGAAGGGGAAGGATTTCTTGCATTGAAGCTTGAAGAAAGATATATGTTTAATATTCTTACGGTACAGGAAAATGTTTTTTCAGAGTGCTACAGAGTTGGGAAATGAAAGTGATTGCAAATAGATGTGTCTGAAAATTAGCCAAAATGGCGGAATCTGATATCCAACGATTTGCTGGTGGCCTAGGACCTCTGTGGAGAAAAAGAAGCCAGGAAAAGTGTCAAGATCATGTAGGCAACGTATGGATGGCATCCCCTTCATCTTCCAACAACAGGCGCTAAAGTCTCAACTAGGAGTCAAGCCTACAGTCAAGCTGTCAGCCATGGGGAAAGTTTGATGTGCAGTGTATTGTACTTTTAAACGTTCTTGCTCACATGGGCCTGTAATAAAATCAAAACTAATCAAAGTGCCACACATGCTAGTATTATTTTCTGATGCTACAATACACCATTGTCCCCTTATAGCTAATTTTCACATGATTCCCATGTATTTTGTTACAGCAAAAAGTACAATGTAGCGAATAAAGGTGATATTTTACAGCATCCTCTTGCACATCCCACATCCCACGGTTTCTGGCAATAAAGCGATGTTGCAAGCTGGCGGAACTGTGCCAGTTGTGTGCAGAGTGCACGTTTTTCCAGCAGCTCTGCAGAGTAAAAAAAAAGTAGCAAAACTTTCGTATCTTTGACCTATATACAGGTAAAGGTACTGCTGTATACCGTAGTATATCTCCAGGAAAAGTTTGGGACAATACGTGTCTCCGGTTTTTTGTGGCATTTTCGTTCCTCTTTCTCCCTCGGGCCCATCACTGCCGACATGAGTGCACACATCCCTATTGTGTTGACGTCAAGGCACGGATGACGCTTCCGCCGCCGAAGGGAAAACGCCTCTCTCGAATTGTGAAGGACACGTTCGCAGGTGGCGGCAGAGTAAGGGGACAAGGCCTCACTCCAGTTCTCGTATATGTGTGCCGTGAGGCCTTGGGGCCAGAGCCCATCTATTGTACGTAAGTATGCATACGTTTCCATGTGTGGAATATTCCGGAGCCGAGGCGGGGGACTCTCCTCGTCCTCGATAGATCACATCAGTCTAGCGGCAGAGCTCATTCGGAGAAGGAGGTTTATGATACTTTATGCGTTCGCGAGGAACATCAGCGATGTCGGTGGGCGTGGCGACATTGCCGGTGCAACAAAAGGAAGCAAAGTCCAATAGTCGGAAGAGGAGGAGGATGACCCTGGAGAACATCTTGAGCAGGAACAGGAGTCGGAAAGTTCCCAAGGACGGGAAGCAAAAAGGCTGCGACAATAATGTGCAGTTTTCCGCGAGTCTGGAAAGCAATAACAACACAACGCTAAACAAGGAAATTGAAGTCGAAGAAAAGGCGGCAGAGGAAACTTCAAGGTAACAAGCGCAAACCACGAACGAACATATCAATTATCAAAACAAATTTTGAAAAACATACGTAATTTTGCAGCATGCACAATGAGAGGGACAGCCTCGCTCGCTGCAATTGCTGCTGCGAATCCCGCTTTGATGGTGACAAAACCTTCCACGAGGCGGGAGAGCCCAGCTTGGACTCGTTCTGCCTCTTCCGCCGCGAGCTGAGCGCCGCCGCGGACCGCGGGGAGATCAGCAGGGAGGAGGAGGCCATCATCGAGATGGTGGAGCTCAAGGCCAGGTCTGGGAGAGGAACATGAGAGCCATTTTCTTTTTTCTCTTTTTAAAGATTGATCAATGTTTGGCTGAACGCAGATTTTCCGAATGGACGGCGGCGAGGCGGGAGACGATCCGCCGGCTGAGGGACATTGCCGACCACGTCGACGCGGTCACAAAGTAAGTTTATTTACCGAGTTTGCGAGAGGAATTTCCCAAAATTTCAATCACGGGCTTCACGACTTTGAACAGGCGCGCTGGGGTGGCCAAGGCGGTGGGCTCCGGCAGCGGCGCGGTGGGCAGCGCGCTGACCGTCGTGGGCGGCTCGCTCATCCTGACCTCGACCATCTGGACGGCGGGCGGGACGGCCTTCACCGTGCTGCTGGCCGGCACCTCGCTCGGACTGGCGTCAGGGCTGGCCGGCGGGGCCGCCACCATCACGGAGAGCGTCATCAAGTCCAAGCAGGTGGCGCTGGCGCAGAGGGCAATTGAGAAGGACAAGGTACTTTTGTGCCCTAGTTAATAATCTAATAATCTTGCATTAGTCAATCTTATAATCACTTCTTAGGTAATAACTAGGTCATTTTATCCTTACACTATCCTAATTGTTTTTGCTGTTGTTGCTCATGTACATTTGTTACGCAAGCTGCTGGTGTTTTCCTGCTGGTTTTCCTGCTGCGGCTGTTGTTGCAATTGTTGTTGCTGTTGCTGCTGCTGCTTTTTTGTTGTTGCCACTCCTGCTGATGTTGATGCAGCTGCTGCTGTTGTTGCAATTGTTGTTCCTGTTGCTGCTGCTGCTTTTTTGTTGCTGCTGCTCCTGTTGATGTTAATGTACTAGCTGCTGTTGTTGTTGCAATTGTTGCCGCTGCTTTTTTTTGCTGCTGCTCCTGTTGATGTAAATGTAACTGCTGTTGTTGTTGCAATTGTTGCTGCTGTTTTTTTGCTGCTGCTCCTGTTGATGTTAATGTAACTGCTGCTGTTAATGAAAATGTTGTTGGTGCTGCTATTCTTATGACACTTCGAATAAAATATACCGTACTTATCTTCAACAGGAGGCGACCGAGCTCCTGAAGGACCGCATCTCTCTGCTGCGCGAGAAGTTCCTCCTCCATCGCCTGTCCCGCCAGACCCTGGTCCAGAGCGGCGGCGGGGTCGTCCTCGACTCCCTCCTCATCGTCAGCCTCGTCTCCTCCGGCTCGGCGGCGGCGGGCGGGCTCACGGCCGACCTGGGCCAGATAGGGGCGGAGGCGGCCACCAACTTATTCGGCAGCGACGTGGGAAAGCGGGTGCGGAATTCGCCGATTAATTAATTTTGAAACATAGAATGTGCAAAGTTTCAACGGGGGTGACTTTAGATCTCGTCCTTGCTCCTGCACACATCCGGGAGGATCCTATCCGGTTCCGTTACCATGGTTGTAGGGGGAGCCGTCATGTTCTACGATATTTACCAGGTATAACTTTCACCAAACAGATGCAGATACAAAATATTTATACCGTAATCATTCCCTTCCCATTGCTGTTTGCAGCATGTATGTTATTGCAGTATGTTATTTTGATATTGCGGGCGAAAAAATATCATTGGTGAATTCCATTCCAGATGGGCTCCGTCCTGGAGGTCCTGGCCCGCGACGGCGGCGGCGACGAGGCCGCCGACGGCCTCCGCGAGATCGCCGCGCAGCTGGAGGCCGCCCTCGACGACCTCAGCGGCCGCGGGGACGACCTCAGGACGGCGTACGACAGATGCCGAGGGGTGCAGTGAACTTGTCAGACGTCCAAATGACGTTTCGCGAACGTTTTTCGCGCGAAAATACAAAAGTTCGCAAATAAAATAAACGTTTATGGGAGATATAGTGTGTATACGGTATTATGCTTCCCTCCGTGCAACGCACCTCCGGGGG
>JAAUYJ010033919.1_pt1 | contig 10282 bp, 15 predicted proteins | sample 7278031 | NCBI WGS metagenome assembly JAAUYJ01 (sample SAMN14350222, study PRJNA611818) | marine sediment metagenome | isolation source: surface marine sediment (1.8m) | place: French Polynesia: Moorea | collected 2018-08 | reverse complement strand
AAGAAGATGTGGTAATAGGGGGAATATGTCTCTGGGGACGGAAGCCAGGGTGGGGGAGGGAAGCCGAGGAGGGGTGGGGGGGAGAAAGAGGAAAAGGAAAATTTCTGAATGGGGAATTATGATACATTCTGCGCGGCTCTTTTCCACTGTGGCTGCTCTTTTTTCCTCTCCCTCTCTCTCTTCCTTGGTGGTCATTTTTCATTTCCCCAGAGACGGAAACCTTCTCTACTCTTCTTTCCGCGAATGCCAGGGGACCGGGAGAGAAGGGTGGCTGCGCACTTGATTCAATTTCTTCCACTTTCTTTTCTTCTTCTTTTCGCCCTTTTTTCGAAAAAAGGGAAAGAAAAGGTAGGAGGAGTGTCGTGAGCGGAATACGCTATGACTCCCTCTCCTCCCACCTCCCCTCCTCCACTTCCACCTCCCCTTCGTCTTATTTTCTTGGCATTTTCTCCTTTTGAACAAACATTTTTTCGGGAAGTCGGAAGCCGCAGGAGCAAGGAGCCAAGAAGGAGAAGGGAGGGGGGCCTTTAACTTCCACCCCGCGGAGGCAAAAAGCAGGAGGAGGAAGAGTGAGGTGGAACAATAATCGTGCCGAAAACGCGAAGCGCCTCAGCTCGCACTTCGAAAGTATAACATTCGCCAAGACGAAAGGTGAAGTCAAATCAGGGGGTACAGAAATGGCTTTCTTGGGTGGAATGGAAAAGAGTCGAAAGTGCCAAATAGATTTCATGGTGAATGTTGCTCCTTCCCCCTTGCCTGCTTCTGTCAATGCTCGTCGGTGGTAGGAGGGGCCGCCTGTGAGAAATGAATCTTGAAGCTTCCCCCCTCCAAAGGCAACGAGGAGGAGGAGGCGAATTGAACCAAGTGAGAAAGGAAGGAAGGGGAGAGAGGAAGGGGTTCGTTCGTTCGTTCGTTCGAGCCGACACACGAAGTTTGTGTAGTAGCAGGAACAACAGTCTCACACGACGAAGGCGGCGACGCCGTCACGCAAAAGGGAGGAAGGCTTCTTGAAAAGAAGTGGGTAAAAAAATTCCGAAATGGAAAAAAGTGAAGGAGGTACAAGTAGGAAGGAGGAGGGAAGGTTGCTTGTTGCAATTAGCAGACATGCACGCAGCAGAAGGCTTAACGAAAGCGGAAGTCGAATTTTTTTCTTTCGGTAAAAAACCGACTCTCTCCCAAGACGGTTGTCATCACCTTACAAAAAAGTTTTTTGAGACCTTGAAGGAAAGAGGGAAAACGAAGCGAGTCAGGGTGGAAAAAGGGAAGAAGAAGAATTTCCAGACTGACTAGACGTTTGGTCGCGGTCATGACGCGTTGAGAGATGGGGGAGGGAGACAATGGTGCTGATGCAGCAAGATCAAGTCGTTAGTCGGCCCCTCCTCCTCCTCCTCCTTTCGCTCCGTCTCCCTCCCTCCTCCCACCCAGTTCTAGGAAAACCGGAGATCGAGAGAGAGAGAGAGAGAAAGGGCAGAAAAGAATCTTTCTTCTGTAGAGGGAATTGGGGGGAAAAGGAAAAAACGCACAAACATTCCCGGGATTTTGCGAGTATTTGGATGACGGGTAAGATTTTTTAGACGGATTTCCCTAGCCCCTCTCTTGATCGAATCTAAACATCTCCATCGCCCAAATATTCGAAGGGGCCCCAAGCCAAGCAAGCTCTCCCCGCACCCACTGCCCTCAATTTCAGGCGCCGACTTTGGTGGCCTCCTCTTCCTCCTTTATTCGACCGCCTTATTATAAACCGGGCATGGAATGGAGGAGAAGGCAACGACGGTGGAAGAGAGAGGAGAGACCCCGACGACAGAGCGGGGGGGGGGACGCCAGCTGCCTCTTTTCTCTCGTCCACCGCCGCCCGCCCGGGGCCACAAACCGATTGAAGCAAGTCTAATTAACGGTCTAGATGTGCCGCCCCTCTCCTCTCCATACCTACTCCTCACAGCCGGCAACTCCCAAATATTACGGCGGTGGTTAAGGAGGAGGAAGAGGAGCGGAGATCCTACCACTCTACTCCGGATCTGGGGGGTGAGGAGCAGTGGCTTATTGTTTACCGTCGGAGGGAGAAAGAGAGGAAGCCGAAAAAAGGTCCCCCTCCCTCCCCTCTTTCTCCCCAAAAGCATAAATTATTAGCCCCCTTCCTCTCTCCCCCTCCCAGAGGAAGTAACGCAAGAGGGAGCAGAGATATAGGAGCTCCTCCCCTCCCTCCTTTCCTATCGAGTGGTCGAGAGGAGGGGAGGGGGGCAAAAAATGGAGCGATGCACATAGAGTCGCCGCCGATAAGGAAAAAAGACGGGGTTGTTGTTGGACGTAGGAGTGTCACCGTTGTCGCCCCCCCCCCCCTATATCGAGAGTGAGAGTGAGAAAAGAGGAGGGGAGACTTGTCTGCTGCCCCCTTTCCTCCTTCCTTCCGCCCGCAAGCAAGGCAGTCTCCGTCCTCCCCTTGCGGTGGCGGCAGAAGTCATAAATCAAACGTGCATTGTGTGTGCCGAGAAGAGATGTTAACAGCCCCCTTCCCTCCTCCCCCGTAACGATGACGCCCGCCTCCCGTCACCCACCGCAGAAGGCCAAACAGCACCCAACAAGCTCTCAGACAGGCAACAACAATATTGCCTTTTATTGCCCCCCATTCACCTCCTCCTCCTCCTCCTCGGGCCAAACTGCCGATATCACAACATGGGCGATTGCCCCCCTCTGGAGGGAGAGGGATAGAGGAGTGGCGGCCGTCAGTCAGTCCAGCCCGACTAGCTCGGGTCGACCCCCATAAAGACCTCATTTCAATGAGTGTGTTTAATTTGTGGTTGTAAACGGAGGCGAGAAGAGGGGAGGGGAGGAGAGATCGGCACACGAATTGAAGAGGAGGGAAGAAAAACAAATTCCGAAAAAAGTGTTCTCTCCCTCTCTCTCGTTCCCTTTTCCACTTTGATCCGATTGAAAGTGAAGTGCCTCTTTTTGAACGGGAGCAGAGAGCCAACAAAGAGAGAAAGAAAGAAAAGGAAAAGGCAATAGATCACCCGTAATAAGAGGGGGAGAGTCAAATAAACAATTGGAAATCACAAGGCTGCACTTAAATTACAATCTTCTCAATCATGGGAACACCTCCCTCTCTTCCTCTCTTTCCTCCCCGCCCCTCCGATTGCCATTTGGTGGACCATTTGGAGAGAGAGGGGGAAGGGAAAGAGACACCAGAGGAAAAGAGTAAAGGGGAAAGGAGGAGGGGTCGTCGGACAGGAAGTGTGTGTGTGTGCAGGGAACGAACACCACACGCGACGATAGTACAGACAATTCAGACAGAGAGGGAGAGAAGCGCACCCCTGCGGTCAAAAAATACATGTCATGTCCGCACAGTGCATACACAGAGAAAGAGGGGAAATCGCCGAAGGTTGCACTTTAACCAACGAGAATAGAAAGTGAATAGCATGTCCAATTTCAGTCTTCTTCCATTTCAGATCCTGGGCATTAATTGGCGAATTTCCTTCCTTTCTCCTCCCGCTTCCCAATGAATCCATGGGAGGGAGGAAAAGGGTGCTGAATGAGTTTACCGCAACTACAACCATCATCATCGGTCGCCCTCCCTCCGCTACAAAACCGAACCACCACAGGACGGCGGTCGAGGAGGAGGAGGGAATTCATCCACGGCCGCGTTTTTGCCTTTTCGCTCCGTCCGTCCGTCCGCCGGTCCCTCCTCCGCCGGATCGGAGCGCAGCTGTTATGACTCTCATCAACGATCGATACGAACGAACGAACGAACGGAGGCGGCGGCGGCAAACACACCGAGAGGTAGAGGGGGAGGCAACGAAAGCGAAAAAGCAAGCAGCAGTCCTGCCCCCCTCACTCTGCCCAGTTCTTTAGTTGTTGTACCGTGTAGCCTGCTTGGTTGTTGCCCGATCCATCTAACACCCCAGCTAAAGTCCCCCTCTTCACCGTGCAGGTATTATGGATGATTGCTCACAATATCAATGGCCAGAGATGATGGGACGAGAGGAGGAGGGGGAAAGAGGCAGCGCCAAAAGCTGCTACAACAACCAGCTAAAAGGCTACAACAACAGTGGGAGGGAGGGAGGAGAGGGAGGAGAGAGGCGCATTACACATCAAAAATGATGTCCACACGGCCATAAAAATAATGCGCCGTCCAGCCATCTTTCCCGCTTCTTTGCTCTGGCGCCACCTGCAGCCATGCAGCCCAGGGCTCAGGAGGAGAAGAAGGAGCCATCAACATCATCAAACTTTGGACGAGAAGAAACAGAAGAAAGAAGGTGTCAACAAGAAGTTGGAAATCTCTCTCCTCTCCTTTATCCCATCTCCCTCCTCTTCATTTTCCCTTCCTTTTTCTCCCCTCCTCCCCCGTCGTGTTCTTGGCCTTGCCCTCTAATTTAATAGCGCGGAACGATCAAATGAATATGATGGATGGGCCCAATTGGAGGAGGGGGAAGAGGAGAAGAGGAGGGAGAGGGGAGGGAGGGAAAACACGACAGAAGATTTTACGGCCTGGGCCAGAGGTGGAAAGGAGAGGAGGACGGACGGGCCCACCCTGCAGTTGAGGAGAAGAATGGAAGGAATCCTCACGAAAAAAGGAAGAGAAATGGCGCCTCTTTTGTTTCCTCCCCCGTTTCTCTGTCGACTGCGGCACACAGAGAGGGAGAATGAGGAGAATGATTGCTTGCTAATGACGTCGGTCTCGGAGGGCATTGGAAAAAACGGGAAGAGATGCCCTCCCATCCCCACCAACACTTCTCACGCGAATGTTGCTTCGGTATAGAGTGGTAGTGGTGGTAGTAATAGGACCGACGGAGCACATGCTATATCCGAGACGAAACCAACGAAAAACGAACCATCCCACACCATCGAACCACAACCTGCTTGGCTGCCAATCATCCGAGGAGGAGAAAAAAGCTCCGTCCACCAAAATGGAGCTCTGGGTGCAGCACAGCAGCTTCTTTTTCTCTGATCGAAGATTGGACGATCATCATCATCCTCTCTGGTGCCTTCCTCTCTTTCTTTTCCATTTCTTTCCTTTCCTTGGTGTACCGCAGGCTGGCTGTGTGCTCGTGCTGTCAAAGTATTGACAGTTTCATCTCCTCCACGGTTAGATTACACATGTCATGTTCCAATGCGCAGATACTTTGTCGGGAGGAAAAGGGAAGAAAGGGAGGAGGAGGAGAAGTGGCTTCCTTTCACGGATAACTTCCAAAAAGCCTCTCGTTCTTTCTCTATTTCTTACAAGACGAGCGAAGGAAAACGGACGGGGAAGAAGTCGTCAGAATTTTTCGTTCCCCTCCTGCTTGGTTCTCCGCGGGAGCAAAGAAGGGAGGGAGGGAGGGAAAAGGGAAGGGGGTCCATGACGACGCATATTTTCCACGCGCTCGGGGTGGCCCCCAAGAAGGAGCCAAGGCTTGGAGGAGAAGGGAAGAGTCGAGGAGAGACCCTCTTCGCACAAGATCCAAGGAAGAAAGGACTGCCAAAAGGGGGGAATAAGAGGATTTGAGGAGGAGGAAGAAGGGAGCAAGTCGATGGCACCTACTCCGTCGCCGGAGGAGGAAGGCAAGGGCTGCGCGATGGTGGTCTGACCCGTCACAAGTAGACGGACACAGGGAGGAGGGAAAGAAAGAAGGATCAGCCAGGGGAGGGGGGCCTCCCTCACTATCTCCCCCCTTTCTCTCTCCCCGTTGGTGCTAATCAGGGGCTCAGATCACCTCTTCTCCTCCATGCTGCTCCGGCCGCCGCGTGACATGTCTGTGTGTCATTCCAGCCACACCACACCGAGGCACAGCAAAGCGGGGGCCATCCTTCCATCCCCGACTTGGAGCCCTTTTCTGCCCTATCTGGTTGCCTTCTTAATCCGGCCTGGCTGCGTAGATGGGGGATGGAGAAGAAGAAGAGGGGGGTCTCCATTCTCTCGGAGGAGGAGGAGGGATCAGATAAGGCGGAATCTATACAGACCTTCAGTGAGGTCCTAAATCATGGTCGCCTTCTCCGAACGGTCTCTTCATCAGATAGGTTACTTTACCCCACTGGCATTTTGGAGGGGGAGGAGGCGAGTCCCCCCCCCCCATGCAGGCAACCCGGGAGGCGGCCTAAACTGTTTATCTCACTATCGGGGCAGCCAATTTGACTGGGAGGCACGTAAAAGGTGGGGGGCGAAACCGAGAAGGCAGCGAAAGATCGTCGTCGTCTTCGTCGTCATATTTCGTCTGACAGAGGAGGAGAATTATAATTAAAGAAGGGGAAGGAGACCTCGTTTGAGCAAAACTGTCTTTTTTTTCTTGCCTGTGGAAGAGCAGGTGACTTTAGCTTCGAAGGAGCGGCAAAAAGTGGGGTAAATATGGGGAGGGCGAGGGTTGGGCAAGCGCCTGCCTCCGTTTTTAGTGCTTAGCGCTTAAAGATGTCACGCTAGGGCAGCGCGAGTAGTGGCCAGCGCAGGAGAAGAAGGTGTGACAAAAAACCCACGAAGTCTTCTCGGGAGGGGCACGCGCTCAGAAAGAGAGCGTTTTTCCAGCCCCAAATTGTGACATCAGGAGATATAATTTATCAATCAAGAAGGCAGGCTGAGGAGGAAGAGGAGGAGGAGATACTCTCGCTGACGACCAGAGAGAGGGTAAAAAGTCATTGCGTGATACAATGGGAGGAAGGAGGGAGGGAGAGAGGGAGAAGTAAATTCGTGGGTCTCTCGTCTACTTTTTTTCCAGGAAAGAGCCACCACCATGCAGCGGCGACGCCCCCACGGTCGCGGCGGCGGCAGGAAGGAGAGAAAAGTGGCTGCGTCGTCGGCGTCTTCCTTGGTGGCGCACCAAAAGGCAAAAAAGCCTCAACTAAGCAGACACAAAAATGTCTGAGAGGATGTACCAGGAGAATAAAAAAGAAGTTGCTGCTGTGAGGTCGTACGTATGTGTGCCAGACCAAAATAGAGAGAAAACGGCACCATCGTGTCACCGGGACATTTCCTCTTCGAATTAGGGGAATTCAGGAGTTGAGGGAGAGCTAGAGAAGATGTCATCGTGGCGTGCTGCGGTTTGTCTCCTCCTCCAACTCCAGTTGTCCCCCCCACACACACACACACTCACTGGCCGACGGAATGATGATCATGATCTCCTACTCCCTTTCTTTTTTCCCATGCATGCCACAGACCATTCTGTCTCAATGTTTGAACGGGAGGATGATCGAGGGAAAATTCCGAAAACAAGGCGGCGGCGGCGGCGCCGGACACGGAACGGTAGACGGACGGACGGACGGACGGAGGCTTTCAATATGTCGCCTCCGCCCGCCGCTCGCCCTGTGTGGCTTGCCTCGCGTGGAAAGAAGAAGGGAGGCGCTTTAATAATGCCTGGCTGTTCCATTAGCTGGGCGGTCTAATTATGATGATTTCGCCATGGGAGGGGAGAGAGGGAGAAGAGGGTCTGTGTGGCACTCCTCTTTTGTGTGCGTTGTTGCTGCACCGACTGCTCTCCGCGGTGGTTCCACTCAGTCTGGAAGAGGCAGACTGCTCGGCGGAAAAGAGAAAAGGGGGGAGGGGAGGGGAGCTCAGAGCCAGGGCATTTCAGACCCGCAGCTAACAACAAAATTCCTCTTTCCCGTTTCCGACGAAAAGAGACTCTTTTTCTCTCATTTTCTACCTGTCTTTATTCACCGCAAACGCAGTGAGGAATATAGGGGGGAAAGAAGGAAGGCGCAAACTGCAAAGTCGTCGTCGGCTGCGGCGGGTGTATATATGCGGCGGTGAGGAAGGAGGGGGGGGGAGAACCTTTTGTTGTTGCAATGAGTCCTCCCTCCCTCCCTCTAGCTGCAATATTACTGCCAGCCAGCAGCCATCCAACCCACCTGGAAGAGGAAGAAGGAAAGCTCCTCCTCGGTCGGTTCGGAGGGGGGGGCGACCGCCGCTTCCTTCCTACCTCACCCCCATTCACCCCCACCGCCACCCTCAAATGCAAGCGAAAAGAGAGGAGGGGGAGGGCTGCGTGTAATAATCACAACGCCTTCCCCTTCCTTCTTCCCTCCACCCACTCACTTCCTCCCTTCCGCACTGAAAGTATCGATCCACCGTCTTTTCCCCCTCCTCCTCCTCAAACCCCCTCTTTTCCTTCACACTCACCTCAAACGCCAATCACGGTTTGAGGGGAGGGAGAAGGGAGGAAATTCAGAAATGCACTTCGCGTCCGCCCGCTAAGGGGGGGAGGAAGGAAGGAAATTCTCACATTGGTGGTCTCTCAAGGCAAGGAGGAGGAGGAGGAAGGCGAGGAAAATGCCCAAATAAGAGGGCGGAGAGAGCGAGAGCGAAAAGAAATGCAGCAAGCAGCACCCCCACGGAGATACGTCCCCGCAAAAGTGAGCGAGGCTGCTCGTTCCCCCCCTCAGCGGGGGGAAAATAAGATTTCCTTAATAGCAGATTATGGAGTTGAAGATTATGCAAATAGAGGGAAGTTTTAGGCGGAGGGAGGGAGGGCGAGCCATGAGCAAGAGGTGGGCAGCGGCGGTGTCCCTCCCTCCCCTCCCTCCCTTCCACTTTTCCCTCTCCGCTCCCCGGGTGGCAACTTTCAATGAAATTTTCCACCCCATCAAAGGTGAATGAGATTACTGGAAGGAGGAGGGAGGAGGGTAAGAAGGGCAAAGAGGGGGAAGAAAGGAAAGGAAGCGTCGCCAAAAAGGGAAAGGGGGATCTCTTGACACAAAGGACTGGAAACTGCTCGGGCGATAGGGAAGGAGGAGGAGAGTTGTAATAAATGGGGAAAGATTAAAACAAAGGGGCCGTCAGTTGAGACCCAAAGTCACACCCTTGGGGGATGGAAGGGGGGAGGGGGAGGGGGAGGGGGCTGCCCCAACATTAGCATTTCGGCAATTAGGAGCAGAATGGGAGGGGGTGAAAACCCTTTCGCCCTACTCCCACTCCTACTACTACACACACACGTACCACACTCCTCTTTGTGTTGCTGCAGCCAGACGGGCTTCTTCTCCCACCCTTCCTTTCTCGCGGCGGAGCAAGTCTGATGGCAAATACGTGTACCGACCAACCAACCAACGTGAAACCCTCCTCGCGCGGTCGACAAGGGGGAAGCATGCGAAATGGCAATTACTGGGCTGATGGGAGAAGAATGTTACGCCGCCCTATCGAGCGATGCCGAGAAGGAGAAGAGAGAACAACCCTTTCGCATTCAGAAAATGATTCCGGGGAAGAGGAGGGGGGGAGAGAAACCAAAACAACAAAGTGGATTAACGTAAGCAAGGCGGAAGGGAGATGAGGAATTATAAACAAACTTGACCCCTTTTGTGCTTGGTACACACTTTTGCATTTGTCGGCTGCGGCCGTGTTTGTTTTGCCGTCTGTGGCGGCCGCCTTCCCTCCCTCCCTCCCTCCCTCAGGGGGCTTCTGGTATCGATCTCTTGGGCGGAGAGCAGCGACGTCGTTTCTTTTGCGTACGCATGCTCTTTTCCCTCTGGCTGCACCGCCGCTCCTTCCCCCTTCCTCCTCTTCTTCTGCAGTCTCATCCATCTCTGTCAACATGGGGAGTGATGTGGAGGAGGGAAGGAGGAAGGAGGCGGGGCCGGAGAAGGCAAAAGCAGCTCCGGCGTTTCGTAGAAGAAGTGAATCTTTTTTTACAGGCAGACCGACATGCTGGCATGTATAAATAGTAGTAGGAGTAGGTGAGAAAGAGGAGCCATGACATTGAATATCTGTAATGTAGTAAGAGGGACTCCCATCGGTCGTACACAGCTGTTGCTCCTGTTTAACGAGGGAGGGAGGGATCTCCCACTTTTTGAATGGACGAGGAGCGACAACACTCATCGAGGATAAAGACATCAAACTTTCTCTCTCCGTACCGCTCAAGTGATCGAGGAGGCTTTTGGAGGACTCTCCTGTTTTGAAAGGGGAACTCAGCAACAATAACACTTCTGGAGAGAGTCTCGAGTTCGCCAATTCGAAAAAAAGGAGAGGAGGGAGGGATGGTGGTTCCCAATCTCTCTCACACACATGAAAGAGAAAAGAAAAGAGGGACTCCCCTTTTTTCTAGCCTAGTGGAATGAAAAAAGTGTAGATGGAGGGAAAATTCACTCCCTATATATCCCCCCTTCTTCATATGGAAAGGGGGGTGGTGTGCGCTGCTCTGGTATTCACATCAAATCGCCCATGCAGCCTGCATAGGCGACCAGCGAGGACGGAAGGGGGTTTGGGGGCAAGAGTCGGACGGGGGGGGTTGGGAGCAAAATTTAATTCCCAGTTCAATGCGGACGGGGAGGGGGGTTCTTGGGTACGGAGTGGGAAGACAAAGCGGGAGGGAGGGGATAGCAAGGGGAGGTT
>JAAUYJ010012500.1_pt1 | contig 10283 bp, 5 predicted proteins | sample 7278031 | NCBI WGS metagenome assembly JAAUYJ01 (sample SAMN14350222, study PRJNA611818) | marine sediment metagenome | isolation source: surface marine sediment (1.8m) | place: French Polynesia: Moorea | collected 2018-08 | reverse complement strand
CTTTGTTGGGGGGAGCGAAAATGTCGGCTCCTCTCCAGACTGACCAGACGGTTCTCGGCTTGCTTGTAGTTATAGGCGGGTCTCTCCCCACCTGGCCGCCAGGTGCAGGGGGCGACATACTGCCGCCCCTCCCGACTGAGGCCTGTGCGAAGCAACTTCACCACGTACTGCTCAGCAGGGGACAGCACCTCCGCTTCTCCCCCTTCCTCCATCTCCAACATCCGCTCCACCAGTTTCACCAACTGCTTGTCGGACGGTTCCTCCTTCTGACCGGCTTTCTCGACCTTCAGCACTCGCCCCACCGGGCCCAGCACCAGGGGGTCTTTCTCGCCCAGGGGGAGCGGCACCACCGCGGTGTGAGCCCGAAAGACTGAATCCTCCAGTCCTCGGGCTTCCTCCGCTTCCACCGGCCCCGCTACCGTCCACCCCAGGGCGGTGCGGCGGGCCACCGGGGCCCCTTCTTGTGCTGCTACTTCTTCCAGGCTGGCCAGCAGATGCGTTTCCCAGCATTACTTCCACCCCCCGGCGCGGCACGGGTGGCGTCAAACTCAAACCTTGGAGGTGGGGAAATTTGTGCTTCCGTACCGTCCAGTCCACCGGCTGGTAATTGCCCGCCGGATTCTCCATCACTTGTGCAGTGAGAGCGGTCTTGTTCATCTGCTCAGCGGCTCCCACCCGAATAGTAGCTAGGATGGTGCGGTAAGAGGTTATTGTCCCTCCCACTCCCTCTGTGCAGGCCAAGACCGTCTTCCCCGTGAGTCCCAACTTCTCCGCCAACTCCTTCCCCACCAGCGCCTGCGCCGTGCATCCGTCGTCCAACATAGCATTGGCCCAGCATCCTTGCCCGTTCAAGGGATTCTCCACCCACACCGCCAACGTCCTCAGCGACACGTCGCTTCCTCCCCCGGCCAGCATCCCGTAGTTCAACAACTCGGTTGCTGCTTCCGTATCCTCCTCCTCCTCCGCCTGAGCAAAGAGCGTCTTCTGCAGCACCACCTGGTCGGCATCGTGGATGAAAGTGTGGTGTTTTCCCTGGCATTTCGCACATTGGTAGGTGAAGCGGCAGCGTCCCACATTGTGCCCCTTCTGAAAGCAGAGGAAGCAGCGCCCTTCTTTAATGAGGAACCCCTTTCTCTCCGTAGGGCTCATGCCCTTGAACTTCTCGCACCTCCCCAATCCATGATCTTCCGCACAGAGGGTGCAAGGAGGTTTCTTTTCTCGTTCACCTCGACCAGGGCCTGCACTGGTGTGGGTGTTGCGGCCGACGAAGACTCCACTACTCTGCGGTTCTTCGGCTCCCTCCCACCCCAGTTCCAGCGCCACTTCGGCGGGATCCTCCTCCTCTTCCCACCCCATCTCCCCGAGGTGGGCAAAGTTCCTCTCCTGACTGGAGGGCGGCACTCCTCCTCCCCGCTCAGGGGCTTTGGTGGCCGTTCCCCCACTTCCTCTCTCTCCCCCCCGAAACCGGCGTCTCCTATATCTTTCCGCTCGGCGGTGATGGGCCAATTGCTCTCCCAGCCACTGCTGGAAGGAATACAACCCTTCTTCTGCCTTGTTGTCCGTCACCCACTCAAAGTACTTCCTAGAGAAGGAGCTCTCCACCCTCCCCATGAGGATGGAGAAGAACGCCACCGACTGGGTCTCATCGAGCTTGCCGCCCGCGTACCCGGTCCACTCGAGCAGGAATGTGGACATCCTCGTGTACATCGTCTCAATGATATGGTACTCTCCCTCTCTTAGCTCGGGGAGGGACAAAAGCGCCTCCTGTCTGGCCATGAGTAGAGCTTCCTCTCCCCCATAGGTCCTCTCCAGCTCCCTGATCACCATCTCGTAGCCCGGGGGGGAGGCCACAATACTATCGTACAGCTCCCTCATCCTGAAGTTGACCAGCGCGATACTGCCCCGGAGAATCATGACCTTAAATCGAATCTGGATGTCGGACAAATGGACGCAGGGGATGAATGAATTCCGCCAGGCAATGTACGATTTCCTCTCCCCGTTGAACTTAGGCAGCGACACGGCCGCCAGTCGCATCACGTCCCCCACGCGGGCGCCGGTATCCTCCGGCAACGCGTTCCAGGGGAAGGGGAGGTCCAGGTAAAAGGACTCTTCCACCTTCTCCTCCGCCACGTAGGGGTTCTCCTGGCGGCTTCGAGAGTTGGAAACGGACCTGCTCCCCCGAGTGAAGCTGGAGCGGCCGAAGCCGGCTCCCCCGGTGCTGGAACTTCTGCCCGACGCCAGCGCCCTCAACCTGTCGCTCGCAGAAGTGGGACTTTTCCCTCCCCCAGAACGCACAGCAGTTCGGGAAACCCTCTTCGAGCCCCCGGGGGACTTCCCTCCCCCGCTGGCGAGACCAGCCTGAATCGCTTCCTTCCGAGCTTCTAGGAGCGAGACCGTCATTTCCACCGCCGCGGACCTCGCCGCCAACTCTTTTGTCAACGACACCCTCTTCGCCGGGGGTAAGGTGCCCACCGAGACGGAATCTAGAGAGTCCGCGGCCTTCGCCAGCTCTTCCAGCTCCGCCTCTACATCCTCCACCCCCACCTCGGGGTCCGCCATCCGGACTGCTACCCCCCTGAGGTGCTCTTCGACATCCTCCAGGGCCTCCCTAACCTTTTTCTCTTTCTCCGCCACTCCGACACCCGCTTTGTTCTTCTTATCTTTGTTCGGGGGGGTCTTTTGTACGTTCTTTCCCCCTCCCCCCCGGGTGTTCGCCGACGGGGGCCCGTTCTGGCTTCCCCCCGCCACAGCTGCCGGCGTGGCTGCGGTCGCGGTGGCGGCGGCCGCGGCCGTACCTGCTGCCGAGCTTCCCGCCGCCCCGCCTCCACCGCTCCCCGGGGAGTGGAACTCTTCCGTAACCTCCCCCGAGTCTCCCGCCCCATCATCTTCGCCCCCACCCGACATTGCAGGGTGGGGTCGAAAGGACAGCCGAGGCTGCTCGTCCCCGCCTACAGGTTGGGCGCCAATTTGTGGGGAAAGGCGCTGCACTTCCCCACAATATCAACCTTTCCTGGGTTCTGAGGACAAGAACAGCCAAGGCCTCCAACTTTGGAGGCCAAATTGAGTCCAAGTCAAAAGAAAGAGAGAAAATACCCTTGTTCTTCTTCCAACTTTTTATTCTAGACTGAAAATCCAGTGCCACAGCAGCAACAACAGAGAGAAAATCTTCTGCTCTCTTCTCTCCCTCCCCCCTCCCTCCTCCCATCTTCTTTCTTCTCTTCCAGATGCTCCTCCCATTCTTCTTGTCCTCCCGCCACTCCGTCTCCACAATCTCCCCCGTTTGGGACGAGTAGGGGCCACGGCGCGGCGAGTTCCAAAGAGAAATTTGGGGGGTGGAAAAGACGGATAGGAAAGGTTTTATGGGAAACGAGAAAACGCCCAACGTGGGGATGGACTCGCGAGTTTCTGTTGGGGGGTGGGTTAATAACCGTGAAATAATCTTGGAAAACGATGTAACGGTAATAAAAGAAATACAAACGTAGTCGGAATATTTAAACATAACGAACGAATGACTGTTATTGTCTTCTAGGATAAATTCTCCTCTTCTTTCTTCTTTCTTCTCTCTCCGCCCCGGTCCTCAGAATGGTCCGTCGGGGCCCGCTCCTCCCATGGGGTTGGCCCCGGAGGGCCCCTGCACCTCCCCGTTGTCCGCGCCGATGCGGGAGACCTGGTGGGGGAAGTAGGGGGGGCCACTCTGGTTCTCGGGGAGGAGCAGCAGGCTGTGCAGCAGGGCGAGAGCGTCCCGGACTGCCATGTCCGTCAGGCGGCGGTAGTCGACAATCATGGTGTCGACGGGAGCGGTGACGGGGTAGGGGTACCAGCCCCACTGGAGCTGGCGGAAGCGCTCCTTTGTGAAGAAGCCCATGTTGGCTACTTCTTCAAAATCCGCCCTAAGGCCCTCCATGACGGCGGCGTTGCGGACGTCGCAGCGGTCCGACTCGTCGTGCCCGCGGCAGCGGCAGCGAGGGCACCGCGCGTGGAGGAAGGGGCAGACTGGAGTGTGGTGCTGGGACGGGTCCTGGCACCGCCTGTAGCTGCAGAGGCTGCGAGTGGGGGTGTGGTCGGTGTGGCTCCTCCACTTCTTGCAGTTCGGGGTGCGGGTGCCCCTCAAGAAGCGGGAGCAGTGGGACCCCGAGCAGAAGTCGCAGCGGCGGGGGAAAACTGGGAGGTCGACGAAGGCATTCATGAAGGTCTCTTCGTCGGAGAGCTGCGGCTGATCGAGGAGGTTTCTGTTGATGGGGCTGTCCGCGGGGGGAGTCCTCACCTCCTCCGCGTAGTGGAGGGTGAGGCGGGTCTCTTCAACGAAGTTGTCCGCGTTGGCCTTCTTCTCCACCCTCCTCATGAGCTGCTGATTGATGTCGGGCTTGAAGACTGCGATGGCTGCTCTCTCGGGGTCGGCCGCCTCTGCTCCCAGAGCCACCGCTCGGTGGCGCAGTCGGCCCCTTAGGCGGACGTCTTCTGCCGCTGGCCGCGGTGGGAGCGGGCCGAGGCGCTGGAAGACCGCCTTCTCGTCCGGCTTCTTCTCCTCCCCCTCTTCTCCCCCTCGCCCGTGTCCCATCCCCTCCTGTCCTTCCTCCTTCTTCTCCCCTCCGCCATCCTTCTCCTTCTCCTTCTCCCCCTTCTGCTCCCCGTCGCCGTCCTTAATCTCCCCCTCCTCCAACTCCACCACCTCCCCTTCCTCCAACTCCACCACCCTCCTCTGCGAACGAGGTGACGGCGGCGGTGTGGTGGGCGGACGTGGCGCGCGCCTGGGTGGGGAAACCCGACGGGCCGAGGGCGGGGCAGTGTTTTCCTGCCTCTTCTTGTAGTCGGCCGTGAAGTAGCCGGGGTGGGAATCCGTCTTCTTCTCGGCGGTGCCAGACATGGCCAGCAGGCGCTGGCGCAGGTCCTGGTGCTTGTTGTTGTTGCGGGGGAGGAGGGTGACTGCCCTGCCCGACCAGGTGCGCTTGCGGTCTGGGCACGCAGCCTCTCTGGTGGGAGGGAAGGTGGGGCCCTTCTCCTTCCTTTCCTCCCCCTGCTCCCCCCCCAGCTCCTCCTCCAGTCCCTCGTCCGCAATGACGAGGGCATCGTTATCCTCCTCCTCTCCTTCCTCCACCTCGAACACCTTCACTCCTTCGTCTCCCTCTCCACCCTCCGACACCTCCATAACCTGCACTTCTCCGCCCTCCTCCGGGCGCACGCGAGGCGGACCAGCCGGCACGCACGGCTCCTTTGCCACCTCCTCAAACATCCCCAGCGGATCGCCCAGCTTCCTCTCCCCCTTGTCGAGGCCGATGCGGAGGAAGTGCTGGAGGACGTCGGAGAGGCCGAGGCCGCTCTGGACGGCGTTCATGTCTCCGTAAATGATTCCGTGTCGGAGCAAGCGGTAGACGAAGAGGAAGGCGCCGTACGCTTCGTACAGTAGGAAGAACTGCTGGAAGTCGGACGGAGCGTGTGTGGGGACCGGCACCCACCCCGGCATCCTGGTGTCAGGCCACTTGTCCTGCTCGTAGCGGGCAGGGGCGACGAGCTGCTCGAAAAGCGGCCGGGTGGAGGGGCGGTGGTGGTACTCCACCGCGTAGGCAAGCTGCCAGGTGAGGTCCCCCACCGTCGTCTGCAGCGCGGGGCAGATGACGCCCTTCTCCTGGTAGATGGAGAAGAGGACGCGGGGGTCTACCTCCTTCTTCACGGCGATGTCCTGGCTGCGCAGCAAGCTCAGGTTGGCCGTGGTGAGGACAAAAGTGTGTTCGTCCGCCAGCCATTTCAGGAGCTCCTGCGGCAACAGCTCCCCCTTCTTAAACCACGAGCGGTCTTGCGCGAGGGTGGGAAGGACGAAGCAGGCCGTGACGCCGTTATACACGGCCACCGTGAGGAATTGCATGTCCTCCCCTGTGTAGTGCACGGCCAGGCTCAGCACTGGCACCCTCGAAAGGGCCGCACGGAGGTCATGGTGCGTCTGGTTCCACGCCGACGGGCGGGAAATGTGGCGGAAGTGCCGCTTCTGCGCGGCCGTCAAGCGGTCCACCCACTTGTTGGGGGAAAACTTCAAGGCGAAGTGTGACAGCCTTTGGAAGACTTCGAGAGAGGTGGGGGACAAGCACCCCAAGGCCGCCTCAAACTGGGCGCCGCTCAAGGGCAGGCGGCGGCGAGAAAACATGTTGGTGGTGTAAGTGAGCGACGCGGAATGAGAACGAAACAAAGCTGGGGCATATATTTATAGCTTCGTGGAGTCGCTCAGCGATTCTCCCGCGGACGCTGCTTGCATCGGGGTGTTGGGGGATGAGGTGGAACACGCCCACCAAGGAGGAGCGGATGCGCCAGCCGCAAGGCGGCTGCTGCCTGAGATGATGGCGCGGTTCATCTCGCAAGGGAGAATTCACTGGCGGCTCCTTCTGCGGCTGCCAGCTCTCCCCCCGACACGTGGAGGTGGGGAGGGAAATCTCCATTGCCCTAATGACCGACTGAGGGAGATCGGGCAACACTCCCCCGCGGGTGGTGGTTCTTCCCTTTTTTCTTCCCTCTTCCACCGTGGCCCCCCCGCCCCCCCCCCCCCCCACAAGGGGAAAAAAAAGGGGGGGGGGGAGGTGGAAAGGAGGGGGTGGAGATGAACCATCCTGCGCCCTTGCCTTGTCTGAGAGGGAGGGCGCAGCACCTCTCGCTCTTGTGGATGAAGATGCTCTCCAGCTTGGCATGTTGGCGGTTCTGTGGTGGAGGAGGAACCGGTTTTTTGTCGCTATTGCAGCCGACCTTGTCGCTGCCGTGGAGTATTTTGCATCTTCATCCGCTATGTACTCGCTGAAGAGTCATGGTATCTCCTCTTGTCTACGTAGTTAGATTTTCGTTCGTACCTTGGGGCGATAGGCATCTGAACGAAGGGTGTAAAGGCCGCTGCCGGTAGGATGTAAATTTTGCGGCCGCCCCTCTGTCCTTTTTAATGGGTGGGAAGTGGTGCAGCAGGGGCGGCTACCTCCTGCTGCTCCACCGGGAGCAGTTTGGCTACCTTGGCTACGTCCCGCACATATGTGCCGCCGCCCTCCCCGCATGTGCGGAGGGTAATTACCCTTACTCTCCCGTCTCTACCCGGATGTACTTGGACGATGCGTGCGAGAGGCCATTTTGCCGCTCGGGTTGGATGTAGAAAGGTGACAATCTCGCCCACCCGCAGCGGCGGCATCTCCCTCCCTCCTTCTCTGCGGTCCTGGTACAGCGGCCAGAGCTGTTGTTGGAGCTGTTTCCAGAAATGTTCGGCGATTTTGCGAATTTTTTGCCACCTGCTCGCCTGGCGGCCTTCTCCCCCCAAGGCTTCCACCTCTTCCACTGTGGGAAAGGCGGGTTGGGAGGCGCTGCCGTACAAGAAGTGGTTGGGAGTGATGGGAGTTGCGTCCTCCTCGTTGCCAACGTAGGCGAGGGGGCGGTTGTTGAGTGCTCCTTCTACCTGCGCAAAGGCCGTTTGTAATTCTTCCAGCGTGAGCGAAAGGTGGGCAGGCAGGGCATGGTATAGAGCCCTTTTGGCGGATCTAATGAGGCGTTCGAACAGACCCCCAAAATGGCTGGCCAAGGGCGGATTGAACAGCCACCTGATATGGGGGAGGGCCTCCTCCATCTTCTTCTCCGTCGCCACCTCCTGGAGCTTCTCCAACAGATTGTGTGCGCCTTTAAAGTTCGTCCCGTTATCGGTAATGACCAGTTTCGGCTGCACTCCTCTTTGTCGGACTCGTGAAAGAGCCAGCAGCAACGAATCCATGGATAAGGAATGGAGTACTTCCAGCCGTACTGCGCGGGTCTTGGCACAGGTGAGGAGCAGCATATAGTGGAGCTCATAGGTGCGTCCCCTTTTAACCCGGTAGGGGCCGGCGCAGTCCATGCCCGTAACCTCAAAGGCGATGGGAGCATCTTCCGGTAGTGGAAGCCGGAAATCCGGTAGAGGTCCTTCTGGGGGACGGACCGGTTTGGGGTCCCTCCTGCGGCACGGCACACAGTGGGAAAGCACCTTCTGAGCCACCCGGCGACTGTGTGGGAGCCAGAACCTTCTTAGCACCTGGGCCAGGAGGTAATTGGCTCCTCCCACGTGGTGGGAGGCCTCATGAAGGTGTCGGAGGAGCAGGAGGGTACCCGGGTGTTCCGCTGGGAGGAAGATGGGCTCCCTGACGCTGCGAGGGAGCTGGAGGACTCCAGCCAAGCGGCCCCTTCCTCTCAACAATCCCTCCTCGTCCAGGAAGGGGAACAGTTTTGTAAACCCCAATTCCCTCCTCCTCTGTTTAGTAGGGTTTCTTCTCCATGTCTCCACCACCTCCCTCTGGAGCAATCGAAGGGCCCAAACCTCGGCTAACTGCCACGGCCTCCGATCCTTTTCCACCCGCGGCTGCAGCTCCGCTTCCTGTCCGCTCCAGCTCCTAGTTCTCCTCCTCCCTTCCCGCGCTTTCCCTCCGCTGCGGTCCGCACTCTCTCCCCGCCCTCTCCGTCCGATTGGCGGATGGCGGCGCGATTCCCCGTTTGAGCGCCGTTTCTCCCCTCGTGCGTCCCTCCTCCTTTCCTCGCCTAATGAGGTGCTCCGCAACCTCCACTTGGCGATCCACCACAGCACTCGTTGCATTTTCTTCCAGCTGGAGAATCGTTCGAACCACTTCTTCTCCCCCCCCACCGCCACCAACACCTGCTCCTGCTTCTTCATCTCGATCAGGGCTTCTGGCGTGGCCTTAAGGGGCGGCTGCGGGGGCCACTCGGGACCCTCCCGCTGGAGCAGAAAACTCGGCCCTCCCTTCCAGCCGCCTCTCTCCATCTCCAGGGGCGTCGCTCCCCTAGATGGTAAGTCAGCGGCGTTGAGCTTGGAAGGTACGTACCTCCAGTCCTGCAACTGGGTCTCCCCCAGTATTTTTGCTACCTTGTTGTAGACGAAAATCTGCAGTCTCCTGGAGTCATTGTGCAACCAGTAGAGGACAGTCATGGAGTCGGTCCACATAATAGTGCGGACGACGGGGATCTTTAGAGCTTGCAGGACCTTCAGCCTCAGTTTCGCTCCGAGTGCTGCTGCCAACAGCTCCAGCCTTGGAATAGAGGGCCGCTTTCTCTGGGGAACTACATGCCCTTTGGCCATCACCAGGTGAGCGTGGAAATTACCCTCCACATCCCTCGTCCGCAGGTAGGCTGCCGCGCAGTAGGCTCTCTGGGAGGCGTCGACAAAGACGTGCAGTTCTGCCCTCACCATGTTTGGGGGTTTTAGGCACCGGGGAAATTTGAGCTTGGGCAGCTCCGCCAGGTGTTCCAACCACCTATCCCAAGTGGGGGAAGGAGGGAGCGCAGCATCCCACCCTCGCTTCTCCTCATGTAAGGAAGAGAAGTAGGCTCGAGCCTCCAAGAGGTAGGGGAGCAGCAGCCCTAAGGGGTCGAATAGTCGCGGGAAGAACTTAAGCACTCTCCTTTTGGTCCATTCCCCCTTTTCTGGTTCTAGGGCGGCGAAAGTGAATTCGTCAGAGGTGGGATTGTACGCGATACCTAAGGTTTTCAAGCTGGACAGCTCTCCCGTGGGGTCCGCCATGGCTGCCAACTTCTTCACCCCTGTGGACAGCTTCTCCCTGGGGAGGGAGGCCAGTACTGTCTGGCTGTTGGAGTGGAATTTTGCCATGTCCATACCGGCCTCCGCCAAGATCTGCCTGATCTGCTGCAGCCGTTCCGCTGCTTCTTCCTCCTCGTCCGTCGAGTCCAAGACATCGTCGATCAAAGTGGACTTCAGCAGAGTTTCCACTGCCCAGGGGTACTGTTCCCTGTACCTCGCCGCGTGTTCTCGAAGGACAAAGACCGCGACACAAGGGCTGCCGGCGTTGCCGAACACATGGCTGGAGAACTGCCAGGGGGAAGGCTTCTCGGTGGGCTGCTCCCTCCAGAGAAAGCAGTGGTAGGGGCGGTCCTCCTCCCTCAGCTTAATGCGGAGGAACATCTTTCTTACGTCGCCGGACAAGGTGTAGAGGCCCGACCTGAACCTCAACAGCACCTCTGGAACCTCGTTTATGAGGTTGGGGCCGGTGAGGAGGAACTGGTTCAGCTTGACTTTGCAGTCCATCACCACCCTGAGGGGGGTGGTGCTGCTGTCTGTAATGACTGGGAAGTGTGGGATGAGGTACTTGACCTTTTCCCATGCGACCTTCTCAATCACTCCCTCCTTCTTCCACTCCTCCACCGCCTGCTTGTACTGCTCTCTTTGTTGGGGGGAGCGAAAATGTCGGCTCCTCTCCAGACTGACCAGACGGTTCTCGGCTTGCTTGTAGTTATAGGCGGGTCTCTCCCCACCTGGCCGCCAGGTGCAGGGG
>JAAUYJ010165120.1_pt1 | contig 10285 bp, 8 predicted proteins | sample 7278031 | NCBI WGS metagenome assembly JAAUYJ01 (sample SAMN14350222, study PRJNA611818) | marine sediment metagenome | isolation source: surface marine sediment (1.8m) | place: French Polynesia: Moorea | collected 2018-08 | reverse complement strand
GCAGAAAAGCAGAGTGACGGATATCAACGTAAAAGGCGTATATGTCTGTCTGTCTGTTTGTTTGTCTGTTCTGATTTGGAGCCCAAACTATAGGATGGATCCCCATTCCCCACCAAAAAAATGGCATGGACCCCGCCCCCCTTGGTCCTGGAAGTAACCTCTAAAATCATCTATGAGGTTGATCTCCCATGGAGGGGGTAATGATTTTGGTAAAACTAAAAAAAATCAAACGTTCCCCATATTGCTTAGTATAAAAATTTTCATTTAAACCTGTTTGAAAAAGTCAAATGTGGAAAACGGCAAAAATGCCGAGCGAAGCGAGGCCCGTTCTTAGTATATTCACGCAATAAATATTTTTACGTGGGGCTTGGTGGATTCGTTCTCTGAAAAGAGAGGCCTGTTCGTGTTGATGTCCAAAAAAGAACAAAAAGCCTGTTATTACCCTGACAACTGCAAGAGGAGACTTCAAATTTTGAAAAGCGTACAAAACAGAGCTGGACATTGGAAAACCATGGTTGCATTAAAATATGCCGCCTCCCTAGGCAAGGAATCGACCGTCTGGGGTGTCTGTGTCTGTCCCCTCCCCCCTTTTCAGACAGGCCAGCCAGAAAAGGTTCACAAATTCGCAGAAAAGGGTGTCGTCCAATCAGACTCCCATTCTTCCCCCCTCTCTCCACTGTCGAATAGAAGAGGAAAAGGTGAGAATGGCTTCACGATTGTGAGAATAGAGCTGCATTCGATGTCCCTTTCCATATCCTTCCTTTTCAATGTCCTTCTCTTTCCGCCACCGAAGAAAGAAACGAAAAAGGCCGCCTTAGTAAAAGAGCGGCGAAGAAAAGGGCGATCAAATATCCTTCGCCTCTCTTTCTTCTCTCTTTCTCTCTCTTTTCTTGGCGACGGAGGCCGGTGGTTTGACAGCGGTCGGCGGCGTCGGCGTCGGCTGAGGGGGGAAGGGGGGGGGACGACGCATGCAAATAGTAGTCAAATACCCTCCCCTCCGTGTTTTACTCTTCTCCCCCTCCGACCTATACACCAATATTCGTGTGACACAAAAGACAAGGAGGAAAAGTGGGACGGAAATGGAAATTTCCCCTCCTCCTCAGTGATCGGGATCGAGTGGAATCGAAGAGTCATCATCGGTGCTTCGAGAAAAGTCCTATTTGTTTGGCGGGGGAGGCTTTTATCGGATTTCGCCGCCTGACATCGTTTTTCCAAAGGAAACAAAAATAAAATGAAGAGGCGGAAATATAAGGACGAAACAAGAGGGAAAAGGAAATGAGAAATCGGAAGAGGAGGAAAATGACATCGGTTCCGCGGATTGAGGAAAGAAAAAGCCGATACAGCGGAAGAAGAAAGAGCAATCTTCTCCTTTTATCGATGCCTCCATCTCGGCAAATGAGGAGTGACGGAAACGAAGCGAAATGAAGAAGACCTCTTGTTGCGAAAGGAGGAGAAAGGAGGGAGAGGGAAAGAAAGAGACAAGGAATTCGTGCTGGTTGGAAGTCCTCATTCGCCGGGCGGGGGTCGGAGGGAGAGGACGGAGGAGGACGGGGGGCCTCCTCCGTGTGATATGTCCCGAGGAGGCATGAGGGAAAAACATTAGTCACCGCTGCAGCAACAATCCCCCCTTCCCGCCCTTCCCCCAGGAAAAGGAAGAAAAGGCTTCTTGGGTTGCATTCGCTGAGGAGGAGGGCAGAGGAGAAAGGTGAGTTACAAGAATGCACTCAACAATGATCTACTGCATGACCTTGCTATATAGGCGAATAGTAGAAAAGAAAAAAAACTTAGTTTTTCGCCACACTTTTTTCTGGTAAAATAACTTACACGCACGTGGGATTTTTTTTAAAGCTATTTCCTCTTCTGAAGGAGCCAACGACCGTAGAAAAAGGCCCCTTATCGCGGAAGAGAGTTGTGTTGCAGCCCGGATCCGAGGGAGGGAAAAGGGTTATTTTGGTACAGTCAGGAAGGCCCCTCTCGTGCCCTTTGCAGAAGCGTGTTATCAAGTGGTTCCGTAGGGTGGAGGCGGCATTGTGATGGCAGAGTAGCTTGCATACTCCTACGTGGGTACTGGGTACATGTCCCACCCGTACAGTATTTGGCTTTTGTTGCTCAATGCCAAGGTTGGAAGTAGACAGAAAGATATAATAGAGAGACCAGTGGGTAACCCTTGCCTTGCATTTGGAAAGTCTTCTCTGAGTCAATATGTGCTGCGATATTCGACGTGTATGAAAAAAAAGCAATAGGCATTTTAGCAGCAGGCGTGGTCTATTTTCATGTTTCGGCTGGAGGCATTACTGGTAACCAAACAGCCCACCTAATCTTTCACAGCTCTCCAAAATTTATTCAGATCTTTTGGAATTTTTGAAAAAAACTTGAACCCTAAACTCTCCAAGTTTTTGTGCCCCTTGCAAAACTTGCCCCGCATTCGGTTTTTTCGTGCTCGTAATTTTTTAGAGGATTTTATTAGGGAAATTAAGTTCCTAAATATTTTCAACTTGAATTCAAATTAGAGATGTATACAAGCCAGGAAAATGTGGGCTCGGATCGGGTCTGGTTTTTAAAAAGCGAACTTGTCCTAGGATACGAAACTGGCGGGCCTTTGCATTTTCCCTCCTTGATTTATGCACAAACGCCTGGAAGCAGCTCAAAACAAGCCCACTGAAGCAATTTATGCTTTAAAAGCTCACACTAAGCAATTTTTTTTGCTTTCCTCTTGCGGTCTTGTCTACATCCCTAATTCAAATTTGAATTATTTTATAGGTTTTTATGGCAAAGTGTTAGTAGTGTCAGTGTGCGTTTACCAAAAGTGTAAAGTTTTTTCACGTGTGCTTCAAACCAAGAAAAATCTAGTCCAGTGCCTTGTTGAGCTTCAAAATGGATCTTATGTACGTTGCTTTGGGACTGACCTTTCTCACAATCGTGGCGATGGTGATATTGGGACCCAGAAACTCTAAGATCCAGGTTGTCTTTGGCCTGGTGATGTTCACCATAATATTCTCCATCTTCCTCACGGATTTCCTGCCCTTCGGCATGGGCACCGCGAAGAAGACGCCGAAAATCTGGCTGGTCGAGTTCCTGGTGGTGGATTCTCTAGCTCGGAACGTCACCCTGCTTCTCTGCTTCATCTTACTGGTGGCCGTCGTCGTGAGCGTTTCCAAAGGGGGCGGCGGCGCAGTGCTGGAGGAAAGGCCAAAGCGTCAATCGTTCGTCGCGCATGGTAGCCTGAATCGGGACCGGCTACATGCGAAGGCCCGGACACAGAGCACCGTCGGGTCCTACCACAAGCAGTGGAACTCCACTTGGGCAGACAGTTCCGCTGCTGAGGGCGAGCTCGATCTCCCTCCCTCTGGAGCTGGAGACAACCTTAGATGGTCCGGCAGAGAAGTGCAGCAGCCGATGTCTATGGAGAGGGCTCATTATGATTCAGACAGTTGCATCTCCATGGAACATCACGCACGGATCCAGATCCATCCAAGGCGGCCACCAGACCCGGTAGTAGTAGCTCCTTCGTTTGAGCCCATGAGATCAAGCATGCACCAAGGCTCGACGCTTGGGAACTACGGAGGACAAGACGGCTACTACCTCCAGCAATCGACTTGGGCCACCCCAGCCATGGCAGACATCAGGGTTTCAGAAACAGAAGCTGCTGTAGTAGAGTCACCTCAAGACGATGAAACTCTTGAAGAAGATGAAGGAGTGTATAGGGCTGAATACGAAGTTCCCGGGTCTCAAGTTGCCGAAGGAGCTGCACGAATAGAAGGAGGCTTCGGTGGACAGAGCCGCGTTCATTCAATGCACGGAGGAGGAGTTAGAGGCAGTGCCTCAGCGGGTTATGTTTCCGAAGGAGCCAATGCTGATGAAGGAGAGAGCGAAACCTTCGAGACGCTGGAAAAATTTCACGCCGCTCTTCATACTCAGTCCAGGCGAGTACGAGTTCAGCGAGTGAATTTCCCCGTCAGGATTGAAGTTCCCGTTCAAGAACAGCAGGCAGGAGACGTCAGCAAGGACAAGGAGAAAGAGTACAACTTAAGTAAGATGCCTGAAAACATGCAAGAGAAGAATGTCGGCGATGATGACGTGAAGGATGGCAATGTCAAACCTACGACTTTTGCAACGATCGGAGGAGAGATTGATGTTGCCAAGAAAAAAACACCAGTCGCAGAAACAAAGCAGGGTCCTTCAAACGGCAAAAAGAAACAAACTGCTCCAGCTATAAATCTTAAGAAGGCCACTGATAACAGTACAAAACAGTATGAAGTTCAGATTAACGCAGAAAAAATAAGTGTCAGTTGTGCAGAGCCAACGAGACTTCCGAGAAAGCGCTCATCTGGGAAACCCAATGGTGAAAGGTCGAAACCTCCAGCTCCGCAAGCTCTACCTCCTTCTCCGCCAGCGCCAGCAGAAACGAGAGTCGAAAACCCTGACCTGCCGGAGACAACTTCCAGAATGAAGAATACGAATACGTGCGGTTGGTCGTCCGCTCATAATTATGACTTTGCTCACTTACAAGCAAAGTGCTCCACCAGGGAACCCTCTGTGGCAGAGGATTGCGACTGTCACCATGGCACTGGCTTTGGGCATCCGGGTGCGCCGGTTGGAGGCCAACAAAAGCAACCATACTTCCCTCCTCCCAGCCAAGACTGCGGATGGTCCTCTGCGCACAACTACGATTACGCCCACCTCGCAGCTCCCTCACATGGGGAGAACCCTCAAATGGAAGGCAGCCGTGCTCCTTTACAGTGTCATTCACACAAGAAACCTGCAAGTATGCCAGTGCCAAAAAGTAGAAAGCATGTTGGTGTAAAGAATAGAGGGAAACCGCGGGCAGCGACACGATTCCACTCAAATCCAGAACAATTTCCAAGAAGCGCGGGAAGACCACAGCGCCCGAAAGCAATAGTAAAGGCAGCGGTTCCAAGACAAGGGAACACGATAAACGGGTGGTATTTCCTTTTGGTCCTGGTTGACTTCTTCGCAATAGTCAATTTGGTCATCGCAATTTCCCAGTGGTACTCGAAAGACTATGTTGATCCTACTTTCATCGGATTTTCATTAGCTGCTACTGTGTTTTTGCTGGTTGGCATGGCATGGCGGATACAAACGTTAGGAGGACGAGAAGAGGATGCAGTTACTGCTGGTACCAACTTGGAGGTCAAGATGGATCCCACGGGATCGTATCCTGAATGCCTAAAGTTTTCTGCCAAAGAAGTTTGCCCATTGACTGCTGCTGATTTACGATAATGTCACGAAGAATAAAGCGCAAAATACTTGAAGTGTCGAAAATTGTTTCCTTTTTCTCATATACGGCATTCCTTGAGTTCTTTTGTTCTTTTTCAGAAATCATGGCTGATACGGCTTCCGAGACCTCGTCTTACTTCACGGACGATAGCAGCAAAAAACTGGGAGGTCGAAAAAGGCGGAGAAAACAGGGAACAACGAGAAAAGATATACTTAGCCTATTCAACCTATCGCGAACAAATCAAATCCTTCAAGGGCACAGTCCCACCACTGCCGACAGTCTCTCTCCAAAGCCGAGCTCAACCGCTGCAGATGCGGCAAAGATTTTTCTGTCTCGTGCGAGGGGCAAGAAGGGTCCAAGAAAAAAGAAAGCCAAGAAACCACTTGTTACCCCAGCGGCCAAAAGATGGATGAACTTAATAACCTCGGAGCTCTTCTCCGCCAAGGTGAGCGTGGTGCCCAAGCCGGCAGAGTTCAACACCAACCTCGTCTCGCAGGACCCCCGACGAGGCAGGTACAAGAGCCCCAAGGACTTCGGCCTCCCCAACGCCCACCTCTGCAAGCTCATCCGCAAGCAGCTCCTCAACAGCATCATGGCCAAGTTCTCGCTTGTGCGTCCCAAGATCGACTCCAACCTTGGCAAGAAGAAGCCGTCCAAAAAGGAGCTGGAGGAGTGGAAGCTCAGCCGCGGTAGGAGGGCCAACGAGAGGGCGCACCACCATAGAAGAAAGAGGAAAGTTGTCAGCACCAAGAAGAGGAAGATCTCCGCCAGGTACAAGGCCTGTCGCACCTGCGGGGACTTTCACTTCAGAAAGACCTGCCGCGGCAGCAACAGGGACCTCAGGATCAACCTCATGGTCAAGCAGATCTACCAGAAGGCCGACGTCATCAAGGAGAACATGAACGAGGCGTGGGACAAGCTGGAGAACCTGGAGAACGCGTACCACGACATGCTGATGCGGGTGCACCGGCTGCAGTCCAACAAGGTTTGCCTGGGCCTGCTGACGGGGGAGGACTACCCCGGCGAGGAGCACCCGGAGGTGTGCCCGTGTGTGGACAACAAGGAGAAGGAGGAGCTGGACAGGAAGAAGCAGGAGGAGCGGGAGCGGGAGGAGGAGAGGAAGAGGCAGGAGGAGAGGGAGAGGAAGGCCATGGAGAAACAGAGGAGGGAGAGGATACTGGAGATGAGGAAGAAGAGGTTCTACAGCAGGATGCACCAGGCCGAGAGCGGAGGGGTTGGGGTAGTCAGGTTTCAGGACGACGTCGAGGGAGGAGGCGACAGGGATTCCTCGGAGGAGGCGGAGGGCGACGAGGTATCGAGCTCGCTGCAGACGTCTTCTGGGGGAACGGGGGGGAGCGGGAGCGCGGCGGACGAGGAGTGGGCGGCAAGGAGGAGGATGGAGGAGGACGACGAGAGGAGGAGGGAGCTGCTTTTCAAGACGGGGCTAAACGACCTTACAAGATTAGACGCATCGAGGTACATGATAATTATATCACCCCAAAATATTTTAGAAGGACATTTTTGTTGTTGTTGTGAACTTGTGATGCTGTAAGAAGCTGCCTTTGTGCTTTGTCAAATTACAAATCAAAAAAAATTCTCTGAATTTTTCCATCCGTAGGAGAAAGAAGAGCAGCCGCGGATTGGAGGAGGCTCTGGAGCCGATCCGCGGCCCCTCCATCCTTGGTCGCCCACCAAGCCTGCTGACCAAGCTCATGCAGAGGGCGGACGGGCGACCCATGGACCTGATCGTCATGGACGGATCCATCAAGAGGATGGGGTACTCCTTCCTGGAGGACGGATCCATGTTCAAGGTGGAGGAGACGGTAAAGTCATTCGAGCTGGAGGAGGAGGAGGAAGAGAAGGAGGAGGCCACCACAGAGGGGCTTACGGCTGAGATGGAGGAGGAGGAAGAGGAGGAGGAGGAGCTGGTTTTCGATGTTTCAGAAGTCATAAAGGAAGAGCCGGAGGAGGAGAAGAAAGAGGAGGAGAAGGTCAACTTTGGGGAGTTCTTGGATCTGATGGAGGTTTTCTAACGCCTTTTTTGGTACCGCGTTTTTTCCCACTTCGATTCGCGCTAGCCATTTTGACCAATTTCTATATACAATAGGAAGCAGGGGGCATGATAGGGCATTCAAGTACCGTCCGTCTGACCAGCACAAATGTGTTCAATTTGACGAGCCAAACAGTTTTGCCACACCAACAGTATCGTAGTATTTGTACTGCACAGTACAGAGCCAAATATTTCTCTTTTTACTGCGTTTAATCCTTCAATAGACGATTCGCGAAAGTCTCGCTCAGGAAAAAAAATCAACCGGGAAATCAGTTTTATATGTACAATTGCCGCTTCGGCCAAATTTCATCACAATATTTTTTTAGGCATTTCTTTTTATCTTCCGCAATTGACTTTCTTTTTTTTTTTCACTCCCTTATCCTCTTGTTTAGGACGTTTGTGGACGGTACGTCCATGATGAGGGCCCTCCTCCTCCTCCTCTGCTCCATGGAGGAGTGGTCATCGGCCGCCAGGTTAGCAGCAGGGGGACTCGAGCTGAGACAGGGCGGCTGAGAGGGAGGACGGGCGGGAGGAGGGGGAAGGGGAGCAGGAAGGGGAGGAGTAGACAGAGGAGGACCGACAGTTTGTGGACGACGATCGGGATGCTTCTGCTGCTGACGACGCTGTTGCTGTTGTTGCTGCTGCTGCTGCTGCTCCGGCGTCTTGCAGCGCTTCTTGACTAACAGGTCCGCCGCCTTGGCCTCCGGTTCGATTCCGTTCTCCTTCTCCTCATATTCGTCTTTTGAGGCGCTGGCTGCAATGACGTCCGCCAGAGCAAACCCAGCCTTTCCCTCTGGCACCGGGACGACGATTGGGATTGGCACCGGGATGGGGACGAAGAAGGGGACCTGGAGGATGACCGGGGAGCCGCCGGGGGGAGCAAGGATAGGGGGTGGTTGCTGAGGAAGAGGAGGCTGTGGCAGAGGAGGAGGAGGGAGAAGTGATGGTATGCGTGCTGCCTGAGCTGGCTGAGGAGGATGAGGTTGGAGGATGGAGGCGGAGGCTGAAGAAGCAGGAGAAACAGGGAGCCTCTGTCCTGCACCTGGAAGGGAAGGAGGAGAGGGTGGCGGCGGCGGCAGAGGAGCTGGAGTCAAGGGAGAAGGAGGTAGGCCGCCGGCGAAGGCCGCTGCAGCAGCCAGGGGAAAGAGAGGACGGGTACCAAGATCACCAAGGGCGGCAGCAGCGGCAGCGGCAGCGGCGGCGGCAGCGGCCCCTCTAGGGTGCGCCAGCAAAAGTCCTGGAGGAATGACAAGGCCATTTCCTGGTTGGGGCATACGTGGCTGTTGTTGATGTTGCTGGTGAAGCTGAGCCACCCTGTTATTGCTTCCTCTAGGCTGGAGCGCTGGGCTCTTTGACCTCGCTGCCGCCGCCACAGCAGCAGCAGCAGCAACGGAGGCCACCGTGGGCGAGGGCGGCGGAAGGACCACCGCCGTCCGTTGTTGCTGGTTTCTGGTCTGTATGGTCCTCTTAGATGCCCTCGTTCCGTTCGAGGCGGCGGCAGCGTTCAGTTGTGACTTCAGCAGATAGTCGGGTTTCACCTGGGAAAAAACAATCATTATATTTTTTCCGAAGAGTAATACAAGTGCCTCTTTACCTTGACGACCGGCCTTTGCTTGTTCCTCTCCCCTTCTCCACCATCCACTGTGGCAGCCTTCCTCAGACTTCTCCTGCTTCCGTGGTGCTTGGCACCTGCCGCCGCCGCCGACTGAGACCTGCTACCGCCGTTTGTTGCCGCCGCTGCTACCTGCAGCGCCTGCTGCTGCTCCTGCACTTGTTGGTGCCTCTTTGCAGCCTCCGCCAGCAGCAACTCCGCCGCCGAACGCCGCGCCTCCTCCACCGCAGCGTCGGTGGACTCCGCCTCTGATCCGTCTGCCGCCACTACGGAGGAGGCCGCCAGGAGCTGCTTTAGCTGCGGGTGGTGGAGAGCCAACTGGGCGCGGGTCTCGCGGCAGAAGAGGTCCATCTTGAACTGGTTCAGGCAGTTCTCGCTAGGGGGAATATATGCATTATAGCATGTGTTGTACGAAATTTGTTTAGGGATTCGAAGGGTTACTTCAAGTATGCGGAATTTCGAACGTGATATCGCTGGTCAATGCTAGTGCCCACCTGCAAAACTGTTTGTCCGCCGCCGTGATCATCCTCGTTTCCTCTCCCCCCTTTTCCCCACCGTCCTCCTTGGCGACCGCCTTCCTGCACCAGTCGCACGCCCTGCTCCTCTTGAAGGCGGCTCTCCGGCACAGCGTCAGGCATCGCTCGCTGCACACCGACTTGCCCTCCATCAGCTGGAACTGACAGGCACCGGGGCGGCGGCACCACTCGCAGGAAGTGCCGGGGGAAGATGACGTGGAAACGGCGGCGGAGGCGGCGATCTGACGAACTATAAAGGCAAAAAGTGTTTGTTTGGAGACCGTGTCATATTAGGCATGGTTCTTTGTCTGGCATTTACCTAATTCCGCGCTCAGTGATACGGTAGGCACCGAGGGAGTACCTCTCAGGGCTGCCGAGTTGTCCGGCGTCCTGCTGCTTCCCGCACTGCTTCCTGCCGGGCTGTGGCTGGGGGCGGCGGAGCAAGAGGAGGAGGAGGAGGAGGCTCGGCCACCATTGATCGTGCTGGATGAGGCAACGTCATTTGATTCTTCGTCCTCCTCCTCTTCTGCGACGACGTCGACGGCGTCCTCGTCGATGACGATGTTCTCCTCGCTGGAGGTGGGGGAAGAAGCCATCTGGAGCTCGTCGGCTGTGAAAATATTATACCGTTTAGTTAAGTACGGATGTACAATTAATTCATGCTAAAGTGTAAGAACACAAAGGTGGATATCGAATCCTTTGCAAAACGATCGGAGGCGTGATCCGACACCGTTTGAGAAAGGAACAGTCCCCTTCTTCGATCGTCCCTCCCCTTTCGATTTTAGGTGGTGCTGGTTGGCAAATTTTGAGACGGAAAAAAGAGGGAGGGAAGGAGGGAGAGGAGGAGGGATAGTTTTACAGTCATTGTG
>JAAUYJ010048148.1_pt1 | contig 10290 bp, 11 predicted proteins | sample 7278031 | NCBI WGS metagenome assembly JAAUYJ01 (sample SAMN14350222, study PRJNA611818) | marine sediment metagenome | isolation source: surface marine sediment (1.8m) | place: French Polynesia: Moorea | collected 2018-08 | reverse complement strand
TGGATGCATGCACGTGACCGCGGGGGCGACATATTTTATTCCCACTCCATGCACGCTGTCTCATCCTGGGTGACCACCGAACTCTCCCTCTCCTCCGTCGCCTCTAGCGAAAAGCAGCATCCCCCTTTTCCTCTCCTCTCGTTTGGCCGTCTTTCGCGGCGTCAATGGCCCTTAGGGGGGAAACGAAGCACCCATTCCATGCGTGTGTGTGTGCACAAGCAGTAGGGGGAAATGGGTGGGGGGAAAGGAGGGGAGCAGCAGCTACTTCTTTCTTTTGCCAAGTAGCATCATTCCCCTCCGTCTTCCCTTTCCTCCTCCGCCTCCGCCGCCTCCGTCCTAAGGAAAAAGAGGGAGGCGCTTTTTTTCCTCCTCTCCTTTCTTCTCTCTATGTTCCGCTGGTTTTATGGTTTCTTTCTGGGTTGCTCCCCTCCTCTCTCCATCTCGTCCTCCACCGTCCCCGCTTGGTGCTGTTGCCGCTCGATATCGACGTCGTCAAGTTAGATATCACACACACGTACCCAGAAGAGCGGAGGAGGTGTAGCCTGTCCTCAGCCCCAGTTTTCGCGGGCGTTTGACCTCCGAGTCATGCAGCTCACGGACCACAGGATGTCGGCGCTCATGGAGGTAAAAAAGTGGAGAAGAAAAAGTATATTTCTCGTTCTGTTTGCCTTCTTTCGAAAAAAGTAAAGCGACCTCGGTGCTTTCTGCTTTGTTGCAGGAACGAGTGGGCCACGGCCTCTCCCCGACCGCCTTTCCCGGCGCCGCCGCAGCGGCCGCGGCCGGAGGGCACCGCACCCCGGACTTCCCCCAGCCTCCGCCCCACCCGTACTTCCCGCCGCCGTTCGCCGCAGCCGGACAGGAGGCCGTCTTCGCCGCGGCGGCCTCCGCGCAGCACGCCGCCGCCGCGTCCGCCGGGGGAGCGGCCGCCGCCGCCGCGCACCTAGATCCCTACAACGTCACCAACACTCTGCACAACTTCCAGTCGTCCCAGGTGAGCTTGGAGACAAAATGTAAAAAAAAATTTAACCTTGCGAAAAATAAATTGGGGATACTGAAGACACATACGCATTCTTTCCTCTTTTCCTCCGAAATCGTGTCTTAGAGCTTGCGTTCCCCTTTTACCTCCGGACGAACGGAGGGAGGGAAGGAGGGGGAGATGGTGATTAATGTTCCTACTCCGTCCCTCCCCTTTCTTGAAGGGTGGCTGTTGTGGCGGCGGCGGAGGCAAAGCTATTCGATGAAGATTCCTCTCTTTTTAAGCACCGAACCCGCTCTCCTTCTTCCTCCCCTCTTTGATCCATACAGGCAAAAAAGCTCATAGAGAGATAGCGCGCTCTGGGGCGAAGAGGGACAGGATTCAATTTCCTGTCGAAAGCAATTACCTCCACCCTCCTCCTTCGTGTCTCTAACCCCATAACAGCCCAACATTCTCTTCTTCCCCCTTTTAACATCCTCCTTTGCGATCGAGAGGGGGGAGATTTATGGGTTGGAACCATATCGCAACCCGCCCTTTCAAACGGAGGAGGAAAAATCGACCTTTTTTATCGCGGCTGGGCGGAGGGGTAAAAAAAGCTCATTGTACATGTAGCGGGAAGGAGTGAAAAATGAGGAATGGAGGGAGTTTCAGGGAGGTTTGACACTCTTCGTGTTAAGCCAGGAAGCTAAAGCACAAGAAGGGGAAAAAAGAGGGATTGTGAGGTGGGGGAAAAAGAAGCGTAAATGAACTCACGAATTTAGTCCAGTTTTCCCCAACCACCTCAGCCGCAGCCAAAGCCTCGCTTTCTCCCCCCCCCCCTCCCCCCTCTTTTGTGCCTTTTGCGTGCCGGCCTGTGCTCTGCGGTCTGCATGGGGAGCGGCCCCAACCACCACGGTTTTCCCATTTTTTCCCGGTGGCACCGTAATTTTCCCCTTCCCGTACGTAGCACGCGCCTCTTCCTCTCCTCTCCTCCTTTTCCCACCGAATTGTTATTTACAATTTTAACACTCCTCCCTCCCCTCCTCCCCTCCTTTCGGTCGTTACGCCCTAGCGAGCGGGGCCGCGATGACATATCGCCGCCGCTTGAAAAAAAGCCACTAACTGCAACGAAGGAGGAGAAACTTTGGACGTGCCTAACCGCGTTCGCCCGCACGTTTTTCCCACGGTGGGTCTCTTTTGGCGGCAATTCCGGACGCGGTTTTTTTCGTGCACGCTCCAAGAGCCCCTCTTTAGGTGGTACGGCTTTCACCAAAGCAGGCGCTATACAGTAAACTCTTAACTGGTCAGGAATAGGGAAATAATGTCGGTGAATCCCTGACTTCGTCCCCCTGCTGTCCGCACTTTCTTAAGAGAAAAGGAAAAGGAGGAGCCCTGTGTGCTCAGCAGAGGAAGAGAGCTGGCTATTGTTTTTAGTCCCATTTTGGACCCCACCTCCCTCCGACCGAAAGTCAGCCACGAACTACGGCTCCGGGCAAAAAAAAAGAGAGGAAGACGGAAGAGAGAGGGGGTATCACAATCGCATTACCTGACCGTAGCGGTACAGCCCGGAGCGTTCCTTACCGGCCAAGGGAGAGAGAGAAAATAGGGGGCCCTCCCTCCCCTTCCCCCCCCCGAGTCAAAATAGTTTGATGGATGCACTCTCCAGTCACCCTCTCCGGTCCCTCACTGCCGGCCTCTTTTCTACCTTTTTTTGCCGTTATTATTGCCCAACCACCGCCAAACACGTAGGGAGGGAAAAGCGTCGTAGGAGGGACGTACGTGAAGGGGGAAAAAGTGTGCTTACGCAGAGAATAATGATAGCAGAACTCTTATTTTCCCATTTCGCCACTTTTTGTATCAACTCCAGGCCAACATGCACCACGCGGCCGCGGCGGCGGGTCACGCAGCGGCGGGGTTCTCCTCCTACTCGGAGACGATGCGCCGCGCGGCGTCGGAGGCGGCGGCCTACAGGCACCACCACCACAGCAGCCTGACAGCCGCCGCGGCTGCGGCCGCGGCCGCGTCTGGAGGAAGTGGCGGAGGAGACACCGGCTCTGCCTCTCAGACTCCTACGCCGTCTTCGTCGGCCGCAGCCGCCGCTGTGGCCGTCGACGCCGCCGCCCTGTCCTCGCACCATTTGGCCGCGGCAGCCGCCGCTGCCGCAATGGACCACCACCACCATCACCATCACCACCACCAGGCAAGTACTACGAACTACGCAATGCAGTAATTTTGCCGGTGGTCTTTCGATCAAAGCGTAACGGGCGGGACTCGAACGGAAGGAATTTCTCTTTCGCGCTTTGACCCAAATTTCGTTCCCCCTCGAAACTTGATTGAATTTCCGGAAACTATTAAATTTCTTCGAGACCTCCAAACGAACGTTTTAGCCCCCGGTTACGTTTTACTCTCCCTTCGCCATATCTTTCGTCAAACGAGGAGAGTTCAAATCGCTTGACCCAGAAGCCGCTGGGCGCCGGCTTCCTTTAAGCCTCCGCCGCCATCCGCCTTCGTGTCGACACCACCTTGCAAAGGGAGGAGGAGTGGGGGCGGATATGTGACTCCCAGGATGGCCATTCCGACTGTCAATGCCCTACATCCTCCCATGAGAAAATACGGGCAGCGCTTTCGACAATTTCTGTTAAGCAGCAGAACGGCTGTATTTGAACGTTGCGTTGGAAAATTTTTCGCCCAAAGTGTGTTCTGATTGTTGAATACCGTACTCGAATGTTTTACCGGCCGCGCCTAATATATTTTCTTTTCCCTGAACTTTTTTTTTTGCCCAGCAGGGCGGGGAGGTGGGAGGAGGAGGAGGAGACGGGGGAGACGGCGCCTCAGAGTTTCCCCCGGTCGGAGGAGGAGGAGGAGAGGGGACGGCGACGGGCGGCTCTGACATGCCCTTCCCAATTAAGAAGGAATTCGGTGAGAAGAAGAAGTAGCAGAAAGAGAAATGGGGGGACGGGACACATGAGACGTAATGGGTATAGAGGGAAGAAGGAGGGAGGGGACGAATGGGCGACTCATTGTGCTTTGTAGTCGGAATTCCAATGCTTGACTTTTCCCTTCTCTTTCCTCTTTCTTACACGACCAAAAAAGTCACTTCCCTCCGTGCATCGAGGGGAGGCCACGGAGGAGAACAGCACCACACCCACCTGGGAAAGGCCGAGCACCATTCCCTAGCTGCTCAGCAGCATCAACATCAACAGCTGCAACAACAGATGCAGCAGCACCAGCAGCACCAGCACCAGGGGATGCAGGGGATGATTCCGCACCCTGGAGGAGGGTTACTCCCCAGTGACATCTTCTGCTCCGTGCCCGGTCGACTGTCCCTCCTCAGCTCTACATCTAAGTACAAGGTCACCGTGGCAGAGGTGCAGAGGAGACTCGCACCACCAGAGTGTCTCAACGCATCCCTTCTGGGAGGGGTCCTCAGGAGGTAAATATGAACAACATTCATCTTTTTCATTGCGTCTACTCTCAAGTGACAAACATCATTCCCCGGAAACTCTATCCTCCTTCCTTCATTCCAAGGTTTTTTCTCCCCCAAAGTTTCTTGGTGTTTGGTGTCAAATTGAGCTGTGTGTATCTTTGCTGCATCAGTCTGGCACGTCACTCAAAAGCTAGCTTGCTACACCGGGAGGTTTTGAGACACGGATTAAGCCAGGAATGTTTGGCGAGGTGGCGGAGGAAGAGGAAAACTGAAATTGACCGCAATCGCGCGACATACCGTTGGGGGGGACAAAAATGGAGAGGGAGGGACAGCTCAATTTCGGCAAGAGAAAGGAAGGAAGGAGGGGGATTTGCAATTTGTTTTCCTCCTGTTTTTGTCGCGCTGCGCACTTGGCCGCTTTTTCGCCATTTGGTCATGTTTGCCTCCGCCCCTTTGTCCCTCCTCCCTCCCTCCCTCGGCGGATCGGAATTATCAGGTAGACAAACACGACGACGCGTTCCCCCCAAAATGCAGGATAGGAAATTGGGGAAGGGAGACCGACAGGAAATGAAAATCAAATCAAGCTGGCTGCACCAAACAGCGATCGGAGATGAAGGAAGGAAGGAGGAGATTAAGAAGGGGGCGAACAAATAGGGAGCAGATTGGCCCCCGAACGTTGATGCTTCCTCCAACACATATACACATCTCTCTCAGATAAGCCCCGCTTCCTTCTTCTTCTTCTTTCCATCAACTTACTCCCTCCCCCTCCTCTCGGAAAAAATGTACCCTAGCTGGCAACAACAGCGTTTTAATATGTGAACCTCCCTCCTTCCCTTCCTACCGTCGTCGGCTAATCCTCCGCATTCATATACTCAACCGTCGTCGTCGTCTCCGGAGCAGCAAGCAGCTGGGATGGATGGGGCGACGGGGGATAAAAAAGTTCTTTACCCTCTTTCCCTTTCCCTCCCACGTCTTTTGATGTCTCTGTTTGCCCATCGATTCGCCACGCGCGCGGCGCCGGCGAGACAGAGAGCGAAAAAACTCCATTTTCCCAAATGGACTGGAAAAGAAAGGAGATTACGCGACAGCGGAAAAAGTCTCTTTCTCTTTCATTTTTTAAAAGAAACGAAGTACCCGCTCGCTGGCTATATGGGAAAGATCATTTGTCAGTTCCTTGGGAACATTTGTAGCTGTAGTTCCCTCGCGTACTTGGGGAGTCTGTCGGCGAACGGACTTTTTCTCCGCAGTCCACTTGTCCGAACTCGGGTTTTCGCACGGAATGACAATTGGCCCCTCAGCGAACCGCGAAGACATCTTTTTTTCGGATCACCCCAAAGCCGGCTTCAGGGTGACCCCCCCTCGCGCAAGATGAGCTATCTCCACCCAACGGAGTGAGGGGCACCCTGTAGTGGAGCATTTCTTGTAAGATGTCACCCCGCGTTAGTTTCTCACTCGTTCCCTTCTGTCTCTCCTCCGCCGATGACAAGCTGAGATAAGGAGGGGGAGGGGGGGAGAAGAGATGTCGCGCGTTGGAAAAAGACAAGGAGGGGGCGCGTGCACGAGGGGGGCGACTTTCTCGCCGCAGCCGTGATCTCCCATATCATTGTTCGCCGCCGCCGCGGACTCTTGGGTCCGCTTATTCAAATCGATCTCTTTGCGTGTTCTCCGTGAACGGCGGCGCTTGGTGATGTAATTCAGAATTTTGAGCTTCTCCTCCTCGATCCGATCCGCGTTGGTGGGTTGTGTGCAGGAATTCGCCCTTTGTGCGGTGGGGAGGGGGGAAAATTTTGCTTGATCAAGAAACCGTTGCCTCTACTTCATATCCCCCCCTTCTTCTTCTTTTTTTTTGCTGGATCTGCCATTCTTTTCTTCCTCCCTTTTCTCAGAAGGAGCCGCCCTCCTTCCCTCCTTTCCCTCTCCTCCTCCCCTGCGTGCTGCAGCCCTGAATATTTTTTCCCGTGGTTAAAAAGGGGAGAAAAAAGGGATGTACAGTACAAAGAGAGGGGTTGGGAAAGGGGAGTCTGTGCTGCTCTCCTCCTCCTCCTCCTTCGCAGCCGCCGCCGCTGAGTAAGCTTTCATGAAAGGGGGAACCGGGAAAAGGAGGAGGAAGAAGAACGCGGAAAACGCCAGAAGCGAAATAGTCTCCTCCTCCTCTGTGCAAAGAAGGATGAAGAAAAGAGGCTGGAGAGAAGGATTCGCCACACTGCAGATGAATATTCCTGTACTTACCTGTATAGGGCATGGCTAGTATATTTTGACCAACGTTCCTGCACTTCAATATGGTGAATTTTATTCAGCCATCGATCCCACCGCTCGGCGGCAAAGGATAGCACAAGAGAGAGAGGGGAACAAAAGTTTTGCGCCGGTTTTTTCCCCTTGGCATAAAAAAGAAACATGGAAAACTTCCCTTTGTTGTTGCGTTCTCCGCTCTTCTTATTCTTGATGCGAAGATGGGGCGGAGGGACCCCGCCTCAAAAAATACAACAGTTCTCTTTTTGCCACGGAGCTTGTTATATGCTATCGAGCTGCATTTCTTTTTTTTTTTTTGGGTTGCCGCCCATGGAATTCTCTCCGCGTTCATCTCCTTTTTGGAAATGTCACTGCTAATGGGGCCCCAAAAAAGAGCGTTTTGTATATTACAGCACATCTCCTCTCCCGCGGTGCGTCAGTTTGCCCCGCAGCAGAGCCCCTCACCAAAAATGTCCTGCAGCGAAATGTGCGTTTGCAGCAGTTTGGGGGGGAGGACCTCCTCCTCTCCTCTTCGCTCTATTTGTCGCCCCATCTGTTTCATCGGCGCCGCTTTTGTGCTCCGGGGTATTTAAGTCCCATTTGTGTGCATCGCCGAAGCTTGCTCAGCGCACACAGACGCGGGATTCACCATTGTCTTACCATGTTTATTAGTGTAATCTTCATTTTCGTGCAGTTCTTTGCAAGTTTCAACGCCCTTGTTATACGTTGGTGAATCTAATGGCCCGACATCCATAACGCATGCGTGATATCAGGATCGAGTGAGTGACAGCTCCCCGTTTCCAAATTAGCCTGCTTTTCCTCTCCGGTATGTGCAGTACGTATCCACTCTCTCCAATCCAACCATCTTTACGGGCGCGAAAATTGGGCGCCACCCGACACCGCCGCCCCGCATGTGGTCTCCCCCTCCTTTCGGGATGGTGTTTGGGCGCGAGGTAGGTGGCATTTGTGCCCATTCTCATATCCCCCTTCCTCCTGTCGTCATGCAAGCACAGGGGTTTTTTTCGCGCAAGATTGACTCGCTGGTATGACAATTGCCCTCCTCTTTCTCCTGCCTTAACGACTTGGTCTCTCTCTTTTCCTTCGACCAAAACCAACCGTCCGCAGTTTGGAGCGTCCGTTTGCTCGGCCGTCGAAACGCGACTTGGCCTCCTCCTCCTCCCGTTCCACAATCAATTAACAGAGCCAACGAACTGCGGAGGGATGAGCGTTTGAGCCCAGGGCTTTGTTGTGTTGCCAGCAACAGTCTTCCCCGACTCGACCCTTGTGTTTTGACACTCGGGTGATGGATGGCGGACCCACTTCGCTCATTAAGGTCATTTGAATAGGAGAAGCGTTTTGGAAGAAAAAGAAGAGAGAACGAAAAAGCGCATCATGCAAATGCCGAAGGGGAAGAAAAAGGTCTCATCTCCATAATGACACTTGATTGGGCGAAAGAAGATGCGATAATGACTCCAGGGGGGGCTTCACGCGTTTGGACGATTTGGGATGGGTTTCGAACTTTTTTCCCTATCCCCTTTGGTCCGTATCTCGGGAGCCGCACTATGGATCGACCATTAGCGCTTTTTGTGCCCCTCCCCATTCCCAAGTCGGTTTGCTGCGGCTTTGATGGACCCACCGTAGCGTGGGATTCACCCAGGAAATACCTATGAGTAATTATCCCAGAGCATTAAGGCAGACAGGCGGGGGCGCAACTCCGCCCAGGCAGACCGGAGGTGGCGCCCGTATAATTGAATATGTACTGAATACCGGGAAGAGAGACATTTTCGCTCTTTTCTTTTTCCTCGTTCGTCGGAAAGAAAAGTCGTGACCTGACCAAAAAAAATGTTGGCGAATCCGACTTCCCAGGAAAGTCGAATAAAAAAAGAGTTCTCCCTCTTCTGCCGCCTTCATTTGCCGCAGTCCAAACACCCTCCGAGCAGACCCGAGTCGTACGTCCGAGAGAAGCCCCCAAAAGAGCACTGACAGTAATTATACGGCCGCGGCCCCAGGGCCAAACAAGGAAGAAGAAGACCCCGCCCTCCCCCGCCGACGACGACCGTGCCAGAAAGAGCCTCCTCCGTCAGAAAAGACCCTTTAAGAAGTCTCTTCTCATCTGACCGCAGTGGACGGGACCAACAATGATAGGAAGGGAAATAAAGGGGAGATGGGATGGGAGAAAAAAAAAGCTCTAATTGCGAAGACGCCGGGGAAAGAAAAAAGAGCCCCGAGGAAAAAGTTGCCGAATCATACGGGGAAATGAGTGCGAAGAAAACTCTCTAAAGTGGCAGGATCCAGGAACTGCTGTAGCGTATCTTGCAAAGAAACGGTGCGAAACAGGGATATTTTGATATTTCCACCAGACTCTTTTTCGTTCCCCGTCTTTCTCGCAGAGTATTTTTCGCTGACTTTGGGGGAGATTGCTCTCCTTTTCTCTTTTGCTGAGCTGCATATTATTATTCACGTTTTTCGATCGGTTGCAGAGAGGAGGAGGGCTGGAAGACCTTTTGTCGCCCGGGGCGACTCAGTCGCTCTCCTCCTCTCCTCCTCCTCCTCCTTTTCCTCAGTCTCGGCTGGCCCCATTGTTTGGCGGGGAGAGAGGAAGGGAGAGAAGCGATGAATATGATGACCAAAACCCGATGGTTGCAGAGAGTTGGGCTGGGCTGCATTGGAGGGAGAACTTTGGTAAACTGATGGACGGCTTCATTAAGCGAAAATGAAAAGCGCGGCGGTCGAGATACGGCGAGGGAGGTGTCGAAATTTTTTCCTCCCCCCACGCTTCCATTTCGAAAGTTCCTCCATTTCTCCCTCCCTTCCCCAAATGAGTTTCCCACGACTTTCGAAAAGAGAACTGGATCTCTAATTATTGTTTTCTCTTTCTCTCTCCTCCCTTCATCGTCGCAGGGCCAAAGCCAAGAACGGCGGCCGGAACCTGAGGGACAAGCTAGACAAGATCGGGATGACGCTGCCGGCCGGCCGGAGGAAGGCCGCCAACGTCACGCTCCTCACGGCTCTCGTGGAAGGTGAGTCTGTCAGGGGGGGTTGGATTTTCAGGAACTTTTGAATGAAAAACCTAGAGGGCTAATAAAAGTGCAACCAAGTCCAATATATCGGAGTTTCTTCCCCCTTTTCTCCTCCCCCCCCACTCATTTCGCCCCGGGGCGGGGGCTGCAAGAGAGTGAGTTGGCAGGGGGTGGCGGGCGGCGGCATGAATCGAGGCGAGGCGAGGCGAGGGGTGAGTGGCGGCGGAGAGCCACCGCGCACAATCTTCCTCCCCCCTCCCCTCTTTTTCGGGTGCATGGGAACGTAAATTTTCTCCATAAATCTCAGGCCGCAAACTTGTAAACCACTTGCGCGGCGAAAGAGAAGAGAAAAACGAAAGCAAATTCGCCAACCGGGATCCAGAGGCTCCTTCTTCGAATAAGTGTAAAAGAATGATTGTGGGTGAATTTCCACCCAGGAAGCCGCTTTCCCAAGACGACACACACACGCTCCCCCTCCCACAACAAACGCTCACAACACAATGTGGCTTCCTCCTCCCTCCTTCCTGAACCTGAGTCGTGTGCCTTCTTCAAACGCCGTTCTCACGGTGAACCGGGGGAGGGAGGGGAGGGGAGGAGAAACAGGCCAGAAAAAGAGAGGGGAGGGAGAAGCGGAAATAATGCGACTTTGGGAGAAGGGG
>JAAUYJ010024123.1_pt1 | contig 10292 bp, 4 predicted proteins | sample 7278031 | NCBI WGS metagenome assembly JAAUYJ01 (sample SAMN14350222, study PRJNA611818) | marine sediment metagenome | isolation source: surface marine sediment (1.8m) | place: French Polynesia: Moorea | collected 2018-08 | reverse complement strand
GGATGAAAAAGCGGTCGTTTGCGGAGCGAAACGCCATATCTAATCGACCAAGAGAAAATCAACTTCAGTATTTCAAGCCTCTGGCTAAACCCAGAGGTACTGTTAACTGATAACTGATAACTGATAACTGAAATGACTCCTACCCTCACCCATAAGATTTTTTCAGCAAACCCTAATCATAGAACAGATTTCCACCTACCTAAACAATGGCAGACTATTCCAAGGGTCAAAAGGAATCAACTTCTGGGATGAAAAATGGGGGCGACAGAAAAATTTACCCCGTTGATTGAGCATAGAAGCAGTAAAGGAGAAAGTGCTATTTGAGATAGCGACAGCATCAGCACGACTCAACACATAAAAATCTCGATAAAACTCTGCCTCTGGTAATTCTACTCCTAAATCTTTTGCTGTTATCGGTTGATATTTCGCAAAACACCCCAACACCATCTCTACATCATCGCTAGCAACATAAAGTATCGGATCTTCGAGAGTATCCCAGAAACCCCGCAACCACTCCTCATACCATTCCCAAGGAGCTATCCAATGAGGGTAGAGATAAAAATAATCTCCCAGTCGTAAATGTATCGCCACTACAGTCTTACCTTTTGCAGTTAAACCTTCCCAAGCAGATTCCATTTTGGCTGCAATTTCTGCCACAGGTTGAAATAGCGATCGCCAATACTCCCGCTCTTTAGCATAATAAGCAGTATGATATTGGAAAAACCCCCAAAAATCTACGTTGCTTAAAACCTCTGGGGAGTTGACAATCTCAGAAATTGACATATTGCTTTCTATATTTTCGGCAACTTGAGGAAGCGATCGTCTAATTAGCGGATCGTCTAATCCAAAAATATCTTTTCCGCTCCATTCTGGGGTTTCCACTCGTAAATTATGTTTCTTAGCATAAGTTTTCAAGAAACCATACTGGAAAAGCTGATTGGCAAAACCACCATTTTCCCCCAGAGTTGACATAGTAATAGTGGGTTGTCGTACATAAAAAGCATCTCCCCAAGAATGGTGATAGGGAGTCGTAGTTGCCACCCGCTCAAAGCCAACTTTATTGAGAAATTTGTCAATATCGTCAATTAAAGCGCAACCTTGATAATTTTCCTCATAATTAACTTCAATATTAATCCCCTCTACAAATTGCAAAGTCTGACTTGCACCCTGTAACGCTAATAACTCTGCCCCTTGAATATCAATATTGAGCAGATTAAAATTCTCTGGTGACAGTTCCAATTCTGCCAGTAAATTATCCAAAGTTTTAGCCTCAACAGCGATGCTAAATATTTCTCTGGTAAAAAGACTTTGAGCGCTATCCTGTCTTGGGGGTAAAATCGAACTACTTTGCTCATTAGCAGCAATGTGCAAATCTACTATACCATCCCGGTCACAAATAGCATAATTAGCAACTCGTACCTCTGACATTCCTGCCATCTTTTTTTGGAGGCGATCGAATACTTGGGGGTTAGCTTCTACAAACAAGATATTTTCCATTCCCATCTCTTGATATGTCTGAATTTCCTCCCCTTCATAAGCACCAATATGAATTACCCCCCTAGGTTGAATTGAATTTTGCTGACAAAGTTTTGCCAAATCAAACATTTGAGGAAATTCGCCCAAAACCCCAGACACAAAGCGTTCGTTAACTGCTAAATAATTACACCATTGCCAGTCTTCGTATTCAGGCAAAAATTCTGGTTTGTAATCTAAGCGATCGGGCAAAATCTTAAATAGAGAATAGTGAAATTGTTTCAGGAATTCAAAAATAGCCTGCAAAGAAGTTCCCGCATCCTGAACAGTTTGACCATATTCAAATTGCAGATAATCTATTTTGCCAGACTGCAACATTTTTGTTGCTCCTTTTAAGACATCTAACTCACTCCCTTCAACATCAATTTTGAGAAAATTAATCCGTTTAATTTGCCACCGCTGACAATAAGCATCAAGAGTAGTAAGCAAAATCGGAAACTGTTGGGGTATTCCCAACTGATATAACTTTTCATTCTTAGAACTCCGACGATATATAGTATTCAGAAAAGGAGTATTCTGATAATCGTAAAGAGTTTTAATTTCTTCGGAGTTAGACACAGCGAAATTATTAGGAAAAACCTGTCCCGTAGTAATAGCTTGAGCAAGATTACCAACTAATTTTTGATAAGTTTGGGGGTGAGGTTCAAAACTATGTATTTGGAGGCGATCGCCCTGACATTGCTGGAAAACTTCATCAGTCCACTGACCGACATAAGCACCAACATCAAAAACTACATCTCCAGAACGAATAAATCTCTTAATAACATTTAATTCTCCAAGGTCAAGGTTAGCTACAGAAGTTAAAAAGTTGGACATAATTGTGCATAATTAGTTTGTTGTGATATTATCAGATTATGTCTAAAATTACAGCGCTTTTCAGTTGGGTAGACCACTAAACTCATTGTCCTGACTCCTACCCTTATCCATAAGACTTTTTTAGCAAACCCTAATTAATCAGGACTTATATAGAATCCCAATAATTACTATCGCTAAGTCCGCAGCGACTTACACTCCGTGGAAGGAAGCAATCTCCGCGCACCCCTGAGATTGCTTCCTATCGTCGCTGCGGACGAATGTTAAACCGGATTCTATATTACGCAGAAACCGGGTTTATGAAGGAAATTTCGTGGTTTTAACAATAATATCAGGGCAATAAACCCGGTTTCTTGGATAAATCGTTGTTTTTAGCAATAGACGTCTAGGAGAAACCGGGTTTCTGCGTTCACCTGCGTAAGTCCTGAATAATATCAGGGCAATAAACCCGGTTTCTTGGTTGGGAAAGCGTAAGTCCTGTGAAATTAACAGGACTTAGGCAAACTCGTCGATAATACGCTATCTGTAGGTGCGATTCGCGAATCGCCCCTACTAGATATGGCGCTTGGTGCGTAAGTCCTGTTGCACAAAAAAACGATCTTTCTTGGTTGAAAGATCGATGACTAAATTACTGTAGTTCTTGAATTATCCTCAATTAGATCGCAAATATAGGCAAAACCTGTTTTAGAGTTCAACAAATCACCGTTACCACTGATAATTGCTCGACTGCCATCGAAGGAACTACCATAACCCCATCGACCATCTTTTGGCAAGTCTGAAGGTTGCAACTTCTGTTTTTGCTCCCATTTGCCATTTTCCAACTGAAACACATAGACAGCACCGTAATCCCATTTGCCTTTAATACTAGCCTGAGATGCTCCCACAACTGCTACGTTGCCCTTGATAGCTACGGAACTGCCAAAACAATCATATTGATTTTGGTCAGTAGGTTGAATCTTCTGACATAAATACCATGTACCGTTGTGTAATTCGTAAATATAGGCTACACCCGTATCTACCTTTCTTGATACATCAGCAAGATGTGCCCCCACAATTGCCCGATGACCACTAACAGCTAACGACCAGCCAAAATTATCGCCAGATCCTAAGTCTGGAGGTTGAAGTTGCTGCTGCTGCCACTTACCATTTTCTAAGTGGAAAATGTAAGCTGCACCACAATTTTGTTTGCCTGGTGCATCCGCCAAATAAGCTCCCACTATTGCTACATTGCCCTCAATAGCCACTGAGTGACCAAACCAATTGCCAGCACCCAAATCCTCTGGTTGTAATTTTTTGCCTTTTTGTACCCACTTGCCACCTTCCAATTGGAAAATATAGGCAGCACCACAATAGTCTTTACCAGGAGCATCAGCCATACAAGCTCCAACGATCGCCATTTGATGATCAATTGCTACAGATATGCTAAAATTATCCCTTGCTTTTAAGTCTGATGGTTGTAGTATTTGTTTGTGTTGCCACTTACCGTTTTGTAATTCATAAATGTGAGCTGCACCCGCATTATTTTTGTCCAAAGCAGTAGCAGAATATTGGCCGACTATTGCAAAGTTACCGCTAATATCTAAAGAGTGACCGTACCCAGCAAATCGCTGACCTTGAGGTTTAAGCTGCTGTTGTAACTTCCACTTACCGTTTTGGCAATGGTAGATATGAGCAATACCTTTGCCATCATCCCCAACCAACGCATAATCACCATCAATACCTACAGCTTGCTTACAAGCAAAATATTCACTAGCACGATTTTGTGAAAGTTTCTGTTTTGGCTGTAACTTTTTGTTCAAAAAAGGAGCTGTTTGCTGCGCCCAATATTTGACATTGATTCCCTCAGCTCCATATTGAGGGCAGTAAAGACTACAGTTATCTAGGTTTTCTACTGCTTGACCTGGTTTCGCTCCTTGAGAACCGACGATCGCCCAACTACCTCCATATTGTAAATTACCTACCATTGTCGAACCAATTGACGAACAAGCTTTTTGGATTTTCTCTTCTACTTGGGTACCTGCATAATCTTTGGTAGCTATGGCAACTATTTCTCCTGCTTGCAACTCTTCGATGGTTTCAACAAATCTATCTACTTCCTCTGGAATGCTTGGATTAAAACTACCAGAACTTTTCACTTCCCCGTTTTTACCATCTAATACTATCAAATTCCAACCTGACTTATATCCTCCTTCTATAGCAAGAATCTTGCCATTGAAGTGAATTTGTGCTTCTCCACCTTGGGGGATATAGTATGGTGTCGCTGTCAATGTTGATGGTTTGGATATAGCTTCTACTGTAAAAGTGCCTAAGTCTTTTACTAACTCTACTTCTTGAGTATAGCTGCTGCTGGTTTCTAACAAAAACATGGATTCATGGGCAGTACCTGGTTTATTGCCCTTGATACCAATAAGGGTATAAGATAGGCCAGTTTTCAGGTTGTCTATTTCAGCGCTGCCTATGGTTTTAAAGGCGGCTTTAGCTTTATCTGTTAGGGGATTGGATACGGCATCCCCTTTGATTGCTAGGGCGACTATCTTTCCTTCTGGCAGACTATTGATGAAATCAGCAAATATGTCGCTGTTGCCGATGGGAGTATCAAAGCTGTTACAAAATAGTGGTTTACCTGTGGTTTCGTCGAATACGGCTACGTTTATGCCCCGACTGTAGTTGCCGAAGTCGATTTCTTGGCCATCAATAGAGATTTGGGCTTTGGGATTTCCTCCTCCAAAATATTTAGCTGTATAGCCATTGGATATAGCAGCGAGGGTGATTTTTTTGATTGTCATGTTAATTTTATATGTATTTTATATAGGTTTTATATCATATTTGGTTAAATAATTATAAATTACAGTGCTTTTGAGGATGGTGAGTTAACGAAGTCAGAAGGTAGGGACGTTCGCATTTTTGTTATGCAACGTCCGTACAGAAGTCAGATAGGGGAGCCGTCGGATTGGCGACGTATGTTTTTGTAACGGAGATTTATGCCCCGCTCCAAAAACATAACGCCTAACAAGGCGGGGTTTTAGACCCATTTTTTTTGATAATACAATGAAATATCTATCTTATATCATGTCCGGTAGCATCGGTATAACAAAAATTTTTGTTAAGTAAAGATTTCTAGACAACATACTCAGCATAAATCAAACCCCAACCATGCAGCATCTCCCCATCTAGCAAAAGCTTCACTTCCACATTCCCGCTCACCTCCTCAATAAAACTCTGTTGACGCGCTCTGTTGTCCGGTACAACCAACTCCATCGCACTATCAAAATTCACCGTTAACGACAAACTATCGCGTTCGTCTGCTGCCTGCACTCGCAAACTCTCTGGCATTGGTACACTTCGATGGGCAAAGACACTGGCCATAACTCCCGGCAACCGCATCGGTAAAACCCCAGTCGCCGACCATTCCCAGTCGATCGCCAAAGTCGGTCCTAAAAAAATTTTCCGCAACCGATCACCCAAATAAACGAATATATAAGATAACCCCCATTCTGAATGGTCTCTATTAGTACGTCGGTCTAAAACCAGAGTCAAAGTTCTGCCGTCGTCACAAACGGCAAAAGCGACAAACCATTCCCAACCAATATCTTCCCCCCAGCGAAACCTACCAAAATTGCGGTCATGGTAGCAAAACCAATCTCGATGGATGGGAAATTTCACATCTCCAACAGAAAACTCCCCCGCTACTCGCAAACCAGGTACTAAACCCCAACCAATAAAACCGCTACCGAAAGGAGAATCTTCTGTTACCAAAAGTGGAGTTGCTGCTGCTTCTGCTTCAAAGGCGATCGCCAACCCAGACCCATCATCTTCCACCTCTACCCGTGACTGTCTACCATCTATTTCTAAAGAAACACTCCGACCCTGCAACCGCAAAGGTTCGCGACTCACCATCCCGGTCTCCCATATCTGGGGGTAGGCAATGCCGAATGTTGCCAAAGTATTTTCTGGTGGAAGTTCAACTGTCAGAAGTTCCCTCGGTACAGTAACAATAAAACTCAATTGGAGTTCCCCCCCATTAAGTCTACCACTGAGAGTCAAATTTACCAAAACTCGCAACCCGCTCTTAGGTTCCATTAAAATAAAATGATACCAGTCTTTCCAGTCTAAAGGTGCTGACGGGTCAGTAGGAATGCGTAACTTTTCTACACTAGCTAATGTTCGTTCATCCATAGTTACAAATGTTATTGTTATCATTGGGTGTCCCCTCGCCATGACAACACTACTGTCATTGCGAAGCGGTGATACACGCAGTTAAGTTTTTGGTAAAATCTCAATCTAGCCAAAGCAATCTCATTACAGTGCTTTTCAGTTGAGTAGACTACAAAACTGTTGTAGGAGTAATGAGTAATGAGTAATGAGTAATGAGTCAGTATGATTGTGGTTTATTCATCAGGACTTACGCAGAACCACTATATCTAGTAGGGGCGATTCGCGAATCGCCCCTACAGGTGGTGTATATTTTCATATTTTGCGTAAGTCCTGTCAGAACCAAATCCAGAAGATAGTTGCTGGATTATTTGCCATAATAGCATAAAAGCGATCGCCACCTAACCACCCATCCACTGCTAACCTAACCTTCGGAACCCACCACTAGCTCTATAGAACCCATTTAGTATCTTTGTCAAGATGTGGGTTTTTGGCGTAGGAGTCAGGAGTCAGGAGTCAGGAGTCAGGAGTTAGGAGTTAGGAATCAGGAGTTAGGAGTTAGGAGTTAGGAGTTAGGAGTCAGGAGTGGGAGAATATAGAATAGGAGAAAAAGGTAGAAAAATGCCCCCATCTCTCCATCTCCCTATCTTTAAACTACGCAAATAAATAGATCCGCTTAGGGGTTCTATACGACTAAAGTCTTTACTACGAACAGGCGATCGCTATCCCTAATCCTCCTAAATCACAATCAACCCATTTTGAACCTCCAACTCTGTCACCCCAACCACAATAGCAATTAAATCTCCATCTACAAAAATTCCTGTACCTCTATCTGTACCTACAGAAGCAGGTCCTAAAACAATTCCATCACCACCAAATGCAATCATTCTATCATTTTCAAAATTATTCAAATCGGTAATTATTGCATAATCACTACTACCAGCAAAACTGTAAAAAGCAACATTACTATTACCCAAAACAAAGGTATCAGTTCCCGCACTACCAGTCAAAAAATCAATCTCATTTTCTCCAGACTCACGACCTGCACCAATAATAAAATCGTTACCCAATCCCCCAATAATAGTATCATCGCTCAGGTCTCCACTGAGACTATCATTTCCCCCACCACCATCAAGAAAATCATCATCCTTACCGCCAAATATTAAATCATCACCCTCTCCCCCAATCAACTCATCATTACCCAACTCTCCTAGGAGAAAATCTAAATCAAAACCACCATCAACTAAATCGTTACCTTTTCCTCCGCGAATAGTATCGTTACCTGAGTCACCCTCCAGACGGTCATTATCTCTGTTGCCGAAAATAATATCATTCCCTTCATTACCAAAAACACTATCATTACCTTCATCACCCAAAATACTGTCGTTTCCTATCCCACCTTCTAGGCGATCGCCATCTTCATTGCCGAAAATACTGTCGTTACCAACATTACCAAAAATACTATCGCTGCCAACATTACCGCGAAGACTATCATCACCACCACCACCATCTATTTCATCATTACCTGTATTACCCCGGATAGTATCATTCCCTTCACCACCACCTAGAATATCATTATCTTCATTCCCTAAAATACTATCATTACCACCTTCCCCATCAATAGTATCTATTCCGACATTGCCAAAAATAGTGTCATCATCTATTCCCCCAATAATACTATCACTCCCCGAATTGCCGAACAGACTATCATTAGCTGCTTGACCATCAATAGTATCATTGCCACCCAGACCAAAAATGGTATCACTGTTAAGAGTACCTTGAATAAATTGAGGAGTATTATTACCAATAATTGAACCAGGTGGAAATTCATCACCGGGGATAAAAGGAGGTTGAGTCGGAATATTTACACCATCTACAATGCTAGAACTATTAACATCAATTCTACCATTTTCTAAGGTGACAGAACCAGAAATTGTAATAGGTTGATTTGGTTGTAAATCTAATGCTATGGCATTAAATTGATCTAATAAATTAACAAAGTATATTTGACCGTTAGAGTTGAGAATAAATTGATTATCATTAACGACAAAACCAACAGTTCCAGAGATATTTTGGAGACCTACAATTGGTGGTGGTGGTCTTGTACCATCTTGGTTAATTAGAATTGTATTAATTAGGTTAAGTCGGTTATCTTCTATGTTGACAAAACCTGTTACTATAATTTGCTGACCAACTTGTAAACCTAAGATTGAAGTATTAAGTTCATCGATGAGGTCAACAAAAAAGTTTTGACCATTATCTGCAGTCAGAATAAAGGTATTGTTACCAGTAATAGAAAATATTGTTCCTGCTATTTCTGTTAATGTTAATTCTAACTGGGAGAGGGTTATAATGGTTGTCATTTGTTTTAGGGAAGAGGGAATAGGGAATAGAATACGAGGTGTACCTCAACCTCATTAGTTGAGAAGTGTTATTAGGATATGTTTTGTTTTTGTAGACGTAAAACGAGAATCAAATGTTTCATCAACTATTAAATGATAGTTTATGATTGTAGTGGACTGTTTCACCTAAAATAGTGTCTTATAATTGTCATTGCGAACGACAGTGAAGCAATCTCTAGAGACTTTTCTATTGCAACATTGAAGATTAAACAGTCTAGTAGGTTGCTTATTTACGGCAACAATTTGAGTTGTCAAAGGTATTTAGCAATTTGTTTTAACGCACAATTTTAGTTGTGTTAGTTTATAGCCATAATAAATGATTTGTGAAAAAAAATTGTAGGGGTTTGGTCTCCTTTCCCGAAGCACAAATGGGATAAAAATACCAAACCCCGTTATACCGTTTTTTCAGTTATCAGCTATGAGTTATTAACTCATGATTTTTTCAGGAGGAATTAGTCTCCAAGGATAATTATAAGTTCTTCAGAAAAAGGTCATCAGCTAATCCTTTTTTTCAGTTATCAGTTATCAGTTATCAGCTATGAGTTATTAACTCATGATTTTTTCAGGAGGAATTAGTCTCCAAGGATAATTATAAGTTCTTCAGAAAAAGGTCATCAGCTAATCATTAGTAATATTAAGTTATTACCTTCAAAAGCTGTTTGGGTAGCATTCCGCAGGAAAAGCTGAATGCTAATACCTGAATGCTTACGTTATCAGTTGTCAGTAATTCATACTAAAGTCGGAGGCAATAAAATCGGAAATTTCCTTTTTTATCCCCTTGAAAAAGGAGGCTATTGACCTTATTTATTGGTCATAATTTATTATTTTAGTTCAGCTTATTCTGAAACTTTTGTCGGGAAGTTCCATAAAACCTCCGTACTATTTTTATTAGGATATATTTTGTAGACGTACAACGAGAATAAAATGTTTCATCAACTATCAAATGATAGTTCATTATAGTTCATTATTGTAGGGTGCGTATTTAAGGCTAAATTTTAGTTGTGAATCTTTTGTAACGCACCATTTCAGTTGTGTTAGTTTATAGCCATAAGAAATGATTTGTGAAAAAAAACTGTAGGGGTTTGGTCTCCAAACCCAAGCAGAAATGGGATGAAAATACCAAACCCCGTTAGATAAAATATTACAACATCAGTGCGAATTGCTATATTCAGTTATATAGCGCTACTTGAATCGGGAATAGGGAATAGGGAATAGGGAAGAGTAGACTAATAAAGGGTTTTCCTAGGTCATGCTGCGCAAACAGGATTTAGAAATGTTCTAACCTTAATGCGTAGCGCTATACCAATATCAGTATTTCAAACCTCCGAGTTTAGTCGGAGGTTTGAAATACTGAGTTGAATATTTTTTTCATCCCCTTACTTTGGACTTCCT
>JAAUYJ010129487.1_pt1 | contig 10293 bp, 6 predicted proteins | sample 7278031 | NCBI WGS metagenome assembly JAAUYJ01 (sample SAMN14350222, study PRJNA611818) | marine sediment metagenome | isolation source: surface marine sediment (1.8m) | place: French Polynesia: Moorea | collected 2018-08 | reverse complement strand
GTTTGAGATAAGGGATTGAGGGTGGCCCAACATTTGCCTGGAGCCAATAGCTTTTTTCTAAAAAAAATTTTTTTTCTATGGAAGTGAACAAGAAAGAAAGAAATTCTCCCCGTTTCATCTTAAGGAACTGTGTCCCACAAAAGTGGAAAGGAATAAAACACTTCGACGCAATTTTCCGAAAATTTATTTTCATACCTGCAGCGTGCTCCCTAGCGCGGAGAGAATGGCTGCCGTCCAGAATACCTCGGACAACACGGGCGGAAGAGCGTGTAGCGCCCCCCAACGGCCGTACTTGCAAGTGTAGGGGTCCATCAGGGTCACGTACCTGATTTAGATTCGATTAAAAGACTGTGAGATCTTCCCAATAGAGGATTGGATAAAAAATAGATTGAAAATAACTCTTTTACAGTTATCAGCTGCAAGGAAATTTAAAAAACCAGAATTGTAAAAAAAAGTTAAAACATGTGCTTTGGTCATCAATCAAACGGGTTGGAATTAAATTTATTCGTTTTTCCACTTTCCCGACCAAATTTATGATTGCTTGTTGCAATACTTGTGAGGATTTGATTTAGATTCGATGTTTCAGAATTTTTGAGACAATATTTTTCTTACCTCGCGTCGCGCATGCGCCTTGAGAAGACGAGCCCTCCCATGATGAGGGCCAGGCTGAACCCTAGCGGCGGGAGGTTCCACACCACCCCTGAAGTGTACGTGATCTCCGAGGAGCCGTTGATGTACCCCCCGCCCACGATCGTGCCAGCCATGGTCAGGATCCCGACGACGGAGCCCATGTCGCGACCGGCCACCATCACGTCCTCCTGGAATAGCGGCAGCACAATATTTGTATAGAAACTTGTCGGGAAAAAGTGCCCTTATAGCTAGCTCAGAATTTATACATAGTTCTGGTTTTGTTACGGGAATGCAACCTTGCAGCAAGAAGTTTTCGAGAAACGGCAGCACTATTTCTGTCCGAATTTTTTTTCGTGTGCTGCAACGTATCTTTTAAGCCAAACATGGACAAACCCTCTACTGTACATAGTTTGGAAACACCTCTCCTTATACCTGCGTCGGCTTCTTCCTGCCATCCTTCCTGATGTTCCTCCTCTGCTTGAAGCCCGCGTAGATGCCGATGCCCAAAACTGCCAGGTAGAAGAAGGCCAAAGAGATCACGCCGGGGACATTGATTCCCCTGCCGCCACCTTCGGTTTCGTCCATAATTATTCAATTTCCCGCGCTTTTTTGGTAGGAAAAGCAACACTGCCCCAAAAGTAGCAGCAACAACGTGCGTTTAAGCGTGTTGGGGGGGACACTGGCTAGAATTGAGTTAGATGCTCGAAGGAGAAGGAGGAGAAGGAGCCACACAGGTATCCACAAGGCATGACAGGTAACACAGCAGCGAAGTACAATAGCAGTAGTGGTCTGGCGGGTATCTGGCTTACGAAAAAGCGTCCCGTTACGTAATGAGATCTCCCTTCTTTTTTTGGTCCCGCTGCCGTTTTCATACGCAGGTTCGAAAATGTACATGCACTCTCTCAGATTCGTATCGCATCGCCTCCGGGCCCCACAGCTCTAATGGTGTCAAAAAATGGTACCTTATGTCTCACCCTTTTTATCTCATTTTCTCAAAAGAGATTGGCGCCAAATTCTACACGTGATGCGGCGATATTTGCAATGTTTACAATGATCCCGTAGATCCTCAAACGCATTTTGCAAGATGCAATGGTTTTCCCCCGCGACGATCGAACAGTACTGTACGAAAAGGGCAGTACTGTACATACGTGCGGACTTAGTATAGTCATTTTTCTTCTAAAATGCCATTGTTTTGCTTGTCGTCTTATAAACGTGTAGATTAGGCATTTTATAATTTGCTCAAGACATCTTACCCGAACATTTCCGGTGAACAAGCGTGTACGAGAATAAATATCAACAAGACTCATTTTTTGCAACGTAGGAACTACTGACCAAACGCAGGGATTCATCTTTTAAAAGCCGAAACCATTCTTCAAATCGAACAGACGACCAATACGGGCAATTTCGCCTCGGGGGATGTCTTCCTTCCTTTTTTGAATCGCGAAAACACGTTTGGAGGCAGAACTATACGTGCAGAGCACACGCCTATAAATACGTACGATTTTTTTTGTATCGGTCCTTCCAATTTGTTTCTGGTAAACGTACCTAGCATTTAGGAAACCGTAAAGAAGTAGTCCATAATTGACAAATAGCCAACATTTCTTTTTTACGCGACGAAAAAAAAATCAACTTCGAGAATACTTTTGAACAGGGACAAACGCAAGAATTGACTGCAGCAGCGATATCAGGGAAAGAAATGGGTTAGTTAAGTTAAGGGGAAGAGTAGTTGTCGTTGGGCGATTTAGTGCGAGACATTCTATCCCACTTTTTTGCTCATTCCTCCCCCCCCCTCTTTTCTTTCTGTTTGCATCCTGCTCCTCCCTCCCCTTTTTGCAGGAGTTTTTTCCCCAGTACGAAATTTGCCAATCACAAAATGGCTTTGTGCTTCTTTGGGATATGTATTTCAGTGGAAACGACATTTTTTTCCTTTGGTAAATTTCACACCGGCTTTCTCTTCTCTTGTGTCCCTCCTCCCCTAGACAACAACTCTCCTAATTCGCCCATCGCCTCAAACTAAGTTCGCCTGGGATGAATGGCCGCGAGGAATGACACATGGAGAAATCCCACAAAAAAACTTCTTCTTCTTTTCTCGAATTTTTCCCAAGGCGTTTACTTGAACTTGGAGGCTTCAATCAGCGTCTGCCGAAAAAGGATGTTTACAGTTTCCAATGCAGACTTTTTGTCTCTGGGTATTTGTATGAAACCGAGGTGCTTTCTCCCCATTCTTAAAATTCGAAAGGAGGAGGAGGAGACTGCGCTATAAAAAAAGGAAAGAAGGAGAGGGGAAGAAACCCTCTTAAAAAGCTTCTTTCCTCAGTCAGTCTGCCCTTGTGCGCATACGGGAGCTAACGCACCTCAGTTTCCCGGACCTGAAAAAAGAAAAAAATATTCGTTTTTTTCGTGCACCCTTCTCTCTTATCAGGGGAAACTCATTATTGGCCTCTACTCTGATAAGCCAAATTCAGCTGATGTGATTTTCCAGCACCTGGAGTGAAGGGGGAAAAAAGGATTAGTGATCAAGTGAGAAAGCGTGAGTAAAATCACAACACTGGTGTAATTTGGTGAAACTGCGACAAGCCCAACTATCACCTCGTCCTGTTGAAAGTCGAGTATTATCCTGGAACAATACGTGAGATATTTTAACCAGTATTTTTTTAAAGTGTATTCTACCACATAACCTTTCTCTTGCAAAAAAAGTTTTGCTAGTCTTTGAAATGAGACTACTTTTTTATTTCCCATTTTCCCGACCTCCGCCGGAATCCGACACCCCGGGTACGAATTCCTGAACCGGGTTTTTAACGATGTTTCATTTCTTTTCCCCTTTCCCTTGAAACCGAGCTTGCAAAGCACTTACATCGATTTCGCGGGAAAAGAGCAAGGGGAAAAAAAGATTGCAACGTGCGATGCGGGATCGAAGAGAAAAAAAAGGCGAATCCTACATTTGAAATGGCCTGCGCTCCGTCAGCAGACTTGCACTTTGCCAGGGAAAATATTTCCTCCCTTCTCTCCTTTTCCTTTCGTGATTTGTTTGGGAAAGGAGAGTGGGTGGAGTAGTCAAATGAACGGCTGTGTGGGTACGTTTTAACAGGAGAGGAGGCTGCAGACAGCAGACATCTCCCTCCGCAGCAATTCTTTCTCAAATTCGGGCTAACAAACGACCAGCACTTGCCCACATGGCATCGCTGTACTTTTTTTAAAAAAATGAATAATTACTTTCCAAATTGAAGCAACAATCCAGGAGGAAAACATAGTCTCTTTTTTTCCACGGTCTAATTGAGTCTCAGCCGCAAAAATCCTCCCCCTCCGACAATGTCGTCTTTAAGAACTATAAAGTGTTCTACCCTCTTCTATCGCCCATGAAAAAGTTCAGGCTGCTCTTACTAATTAGGGAGGACTGGGCCAACAAGTATAATCCCATGGTGATCAGGGCCACCACCATGGCGATCTGGGTCGGGCTAGAGGCGCCGGGGGGTACAATTGTGATAGGCTCAATATATCGTCAGTGGACGTCACAGGAGGAAGAGGAGCTTGTCCAGCTGTGCGGCATGATCTCGGACATCACTGAGGAGTACGACAGAGTCATGTTCATGGGCGACCTGAACCTGGACGTGGCCAGGGTGGGGGACAAAAGCTACTATAGACGTAGGTGTCTGAATCTTCTCATGGGCTGCCTCGAACAGAACGAGCTCAGCCTCGCCAACTTCCAGGATATGAGCCCAACGTTCTACTCCTACGGCACCTTCAACGACGGAACCGGCTCCTTCTGTCAAAAATGTAGTGTCCTCGACCACATTTACTTCAAGGGGCTGCCCACCCCCACGTTCTCCGTCCTTCCAGTCGCCCTGACCGACCACAGGCCGATCTTGGCCAGGTTTGCCCTGCGGCAGCAGGGGGGGGGAGGAATGAGGAGCATCGTCCGCCGCAATTTCAAGTCTGTCAGCACCGCCGCCATCTCCATGGCCATAAACGCTGAGGTCCTTAGCACGGTCTTTGCCAAGAATGATGTGGAGGAGATTCATGGGACTATAATCGACGAGATCATCTCTGCCCTGGACCTCGTCGCTCCCCTCCAGCAGGTCCAAATCAAAGACAGACGGCTCCCCCTCTACCTCAGCCCCGAGACTCGCAACGCCATCAAGGAGAGGGACCGCATCGCGGCCCTCAACAACCACGTCGAGTACCGCAAGCTGAGAAACAAGGCTGCCAGGCTGGTGAGGCGCGACAAACTGGCATCGAATGTAAAGCACCTGCAGGAAGAGGGATTAAGCCCTAAATACATATGGGAATTGGCCAACACCGCCTCGGGCAGGTCCGCCAGGTGTACCCTCCCTGCAGAGCTCCAGGAGGAGGGGGACAGCAACAGCAGCGGACGCATCAAGGGCGACGAGAAGCTGGCCAATTGCGTCAATAAATTTTACATTGACAAGATCCGTAAAATTAGGGAGAGGATTGACGAGAATAACTCGGACGGGGATGAGGCCGCCGGCCAGCAGTGGCAGCAGCAGCAGCAGCAGCAGCAGCAGCAACAGCAGCAGCAGCAACAACGATTCAAGTTCAGAGCCCCGACCGACAAGGAGGTGCAAGCAGTCATCATGGGCTTAAACAACACCCGGGCACTGGGCATAGACGGCGTACCAGTGGCCACTCTCAAACAGCTCGCCCCCATCATTGCTGCCCCCACTGCCCACCTCATCCAGAAGTCCTTCGAGTCAGCCTCGGTTCCTTCGGGGTTCAAGAGGGCCTCGGTTATACCGCTGCACAAGAAGAACAAGCCCCCGAACAAACCCTCCTCCTACCGTCCGGTGGCCATTCTACCTGCCTTCTCCAAGGTGCTTGAAAGGGTGGTCCTGCAGCAGGTGTCCCCGCACCTGGCTCCCCTCCTCCCCCCCACACAGTTTGGGTTTCGCCCTAGAAGAAGCACTGCGGCTGCAATAGCCTACTCCCATGGTTCCTGGGCAGCGGCGAGGGCGAGGGGGCTGGCGGTAGCTGTGGCGGGATATGACCTCTCGTCTGCCTTCGACACCATCGATGTGAACATGGTGTCCGCCAAGCTCAAGGGCTTTGGCATCATGGGAGCGGAGAACCTGTGGTTCCTGGACTACCTCACCAACCGCGAGCAACAGGTCCAATACAACGGAGCCAGGTCGAGCTTTCGACAGGTTCAATATGGAGTCCCACAGGGCTCCATCCTGGGGCCCCTACTCTTTTTGGTCCTGGTGGCAGACTTACCTGCGGAGGTCCTCTCCTCCTCCAACTGCTCCCTCTCCTTCAGCGACGGCGGGAAGGATGCGGTGGAGGTGGGCTTCTCCGCCTACGCGGATGACGCCCTATGCTGGGTGGCTGGCAAGGACCCTGTGCTGCTGGGGTCCACGCTGGAGAAGCTGTCCTCCATGATCGTGGCCTACGCCAACAAGAACTACCTTGCAATCAATGAACAAAAAACCCAAGTGTTATGGTCACCCTGCAAAGGATTCCCCATCAGAGTGGGCTCGTGTATGGTGTCCCCGTCTGACAAATTGGATGTACTGGGTGTCTCCTTTGACAAGATGTTGTCCCCCAACCCCCACGTGAACTCACTGATCACGTCGACTAGATCCATGACAGCAATTGCAAAACGGCTCGCCCTACACCTCCCAGTGGACCTGTTAAAGATGGTGATGGGGGCACTACTACAGGGAAAGGTGGGATATGCCTGCCTCATCCTCCCCCCTCGCTTCAAGTCCACAGACCCTACCAACGTGCTCATGTCGCAGCTCCAGATTGGCATGAACAACGTAGCCAGGGCCACCATTGGCACCCGCAAAAGTGACAGACTCAAAGTGGAGGATCTCCTACAAGAGGCTGGCTTCCCTTCATTGAATAGGATGATCATATACGCGATTGCGATGGAGTGTTGGCGGGCCCTGACCCTGCGCGACGTGCCGAACGGCCCCCTGAACCCTCTCGGCGCGATCCTCTCCCCAACTATTGCAATTGGCCATACTCCCCATACTCCCCATACACGTGCTGCAAAGAGTGGTTGTCTCCCTCCCCCAACCAAATACCAAATGTGTACTTTCACCTGGTGGGCCCACACCTGCTGGAACTCATCCCCCCTACTCAGATCTGCCACCACAGTGTCTGCCGCGAAGAGGGCCGCCAAAGAGCTGGCTGCGGCAGCTCCTCTCTAAGTTAAATCTGTCATTTTGACGCCGCCCCCTCCTCCAGCGCCCTACGTGCTTACTGTACCGTGCTTGCTGTACCAATTGTACAATTTTAATGACTAGTACCACTGACTAGATCTGTTTCCGCGGCTGTTAAACCTAACACCTGCTGACAGGTGTCACACGTCTGTGATTGACTGGCCCATATTGGCCTCATGTTTATTATAATTTATTATATTGACGCTTTCCCGCGAACTACCTGTATTGGTACGGGCAATTTAGCGAATAAACGATTCATCATCATCATCCTAACTCTGTACCTAAGGAAGGATAGCAAATGTTGCTCCTATCGCGAACCGAGAATTCGCGTGCAAAAATGTTACGGATCGACCAACACTTCATTTCGAATTAAGATGAACAAAATAAGTCATATATTTTTTAGAAGAATAACATTTTCCCCCTTTGGATAACGTGCCTGGCTTGTTCCTAAAAATGAAAGAGAATTGGCGAATGTTCCGGCCAAAGAGATAGGAGGTCAAAGCCTTCTCTTTTTCCCCCATTTTCAGACAGATTCTAATCGTCCCTGTCCGACCGTCCCCCCTCCTTTTCGCAGGAATGCAGCTCACACAGTTTCCCCTTACTTTAATTCGAGGTAAAAGAAAGAGAAGAAAAATAACTTTACGGGAAAATGCATTTCGCGCAGGGTTAGGGAATTATTCAGTCATTGCGAGTAGGTTTGGTTAATTTTGGCTGAAATCAATGTTTTGGCCTCGCGCCCATAGAAATTGCGAAAAAAGGGAGAGGATGGCAGGTGGTGTGAAGAATATTCCTGGAAACACTAAGTGCCTACAAATTGAAGGTCTAACCTGCCTATTTTCTTTTTGCTAAGTAGTACCTCGTTAAGCCAAACATCTTTAAAAAAACTTGTATTTGCGAATGGATGGATTGAAGGAAAATTGCAACGAGGAAACAAAAAGCAAGAATACGACTACCAACGTTTTTGATATACGTATGACGCTGGATGAATCGGCGATTTTTTTTCTATCGCCATTTTATTCTTCTTTTATTTTACCCGTTTCAATCCAGCCAATCAAGGGTTTGCTTTGTTTTGGCATTTTAGGGGGGAAAAAGTCAGACGCACGGTGCTTTGCCGCATCGGAAATATTGAATTTCGTAAAAAAATGGTCTTGTCCCGTCTTTTTCAACGGTTTCCCGGGAAGCGAGAGTGTTGCCGAACCGGAAGTGGGGACTCCTCTTTTTATTGGCCTCCTTTTTCGCCTTTTTTTCCTGGGAATGATGGGTGTGGCACATTTTTCCTCGGCTTTGCGGATATGCATGACAAGGAACTTTTTGAATTCTGTAAGAAAACTGTTGACGGAGTAAATAAATAAAAATAAATGGGTAAGAGTATCGCAATTACGTGAAACATTGAGTCATTCGACAAAGAGCCACAATGTCATGGCCCAATTGACCAAACATTTTTTTGGTGGGCGTTTTGACGGAAATATCCATGGCGAGAAAGAAGATTCGAGACCTCTGTGGGAAAACCCGCGTAGGCAGTTATTAGATCTCGAGTTTCGCCCCCAACTTAATCTTTTTAAGCGAAACACGTGCAAAAATTTCCGCCCGCCTTCCCCTCGATCCGTCAAGAAGCAAGTAACGGAAATGCCATCAGGGGGAAAAATCGAAAGAATGAGACTCAGAGTCTGGCCTCAAAACGATCAAGGAAATTTTTTAAAAAAAGAAAAAGAATAAAGTCACATAATTAAAATTCGGAAATTGCCAGGCAGCGTTTTGTTTTGAAGAGACAATAGTGCGCTGAACACAGTACCGCTAATTCCTGTCCAACTTAGTCTCAATTTTACAAAGATGGGAATACATCTCATGAGAACATTATCCTTCCTCGATTAAAATATACGGTATGACTTATCTGGATTCCCCGCATTAGTTCCATTGATGGTAGAGATTATGTAGTCGCCTTTAATATTTTACCGCGATGGACGTAAAACGCAGTTGTTAAAAAAAGTACTTCTTCGATTAATCAAGCATTTTTTTCCTCTTGCAGCAACCTTCTCGCCGGGGCCTCTCACCCTTACAGGGCCCCTCACCTGCCACAGCAAAGGGACCGCCTACCACAGAGACAAAACAATCTGAGAAATCCTCCGCCTGCACAAGCGCCATCTAACGGCAGAATAGGCGACATCAACGAGCCCGCCCTGCTCAGGAAGAAGAGGAGCGGAACAATGGAGTCGGGAGAGGCAACACAGTGGGACGAAGGACTGGTGAGATATTAAGTAATTTTCTTTTCGCCAAAATCTTTTCTTGGCAAAAGGGCGCATAAAAAATTTCCCATCTAAAAAACAATTTATTTCGAAATTATTTTTGCGATCAAATATCCAAGGAGATCACTTGAGGTTTTTTTTTTCGATAAAGGGTTACTTCCATGACTGTTCTCCGCACTCATAACGGATACTCACGCAGAGACACAGTTTTATTTTTTTAAGTCATCCCAATATGGAATAAGCATATTCAAAAAATCACGGATTGTTTTTTGCCTTTTTTGCCTTCCCCTTTACGTTCATCTTGTGAATTGTGGAATTGTGAATTGCGTTGTGGTTTTAGACTTCGATGAGCACAATTTTCAAAAAAAAATTCAGCACAACATCAAAAACTACAGTTTATCTTTCTCTCTGTTCGCCTTTTCTAAGACGTAACGGCGTAATATGTTTTTCTCATTTTCCTCAGGCCTCCTGGCACCTCCGCCAGACAGCAGAGCGCCGCCGACTAATGGCGCTGGGAGAGATGGGGGCAGCGGGGGCGGAGGTGGCGCCGCCTGCGAGGTAATATTCTACATACACCACTTTTTTTGGATAAAAAAATGACAATTATTTTCCGTTTTTCCAGGCCTCCAAAGAGAATCGGACTGAAGCCCGCCAGGGCAGAGCCTCTTGCCAACGGGGGAGGAGGCGCTGGAACAGAAACGGCAAGGTAACTAGGAATTTCGCAATATAAGAACGTTAGGCAGGCATTCTTTAAAAACTTTTAAGTTTTGACCTTGGTAAAAAAATATTTGCCTTTTGGCATAAATGTTTGCTTTTTAATACAAAAACAATTAAAACACACGATCCTGAAAAATATGTTTTCCTTGGTCAAATTTTGGGTTTTTTATGGCAAAAAGTCGTCTGTTTTATAAAAATGAGAAAGAAGACAATATGAATCCAAACACACATTTTCGTGTTTTCCTTTCCAGACTGTCTGGCCACGCCCAGCTGACCCCTCCCTTCCGCCCCTCCTCCTCCTCCTCAACCTCGGTGGCTTCGTCCAAACCCCCAGCGCCCGAGCCCAAAGAGGAGTACTCGCCTCCCCCTGAGCTTCCGCCAAAGATGTCCAGGGCCATGAGTTCCTCCTCGTCGCTTTCGGAGGACCCGCCGCCGACCCCGCCCAAGTTGGGGAAAGCGAGGTAGGGAGGAAGGCAAAGAAAGTTTAAATTATTTACGTTACTTTGATTTTTTGAGGGCTC